>Ga0070711_100002092_pt1 | contig 11286 bp, 10 predicted proteins | sample LARL53metaG_FD_65452 | JGI IMG/M metagenome (GOLD analysis project Ga0070711, IMG submission 65452) | Corn, switchgrass and miscanthus rhizosphere microbial communities from Kellogg Biological Station, Michigan, USA - LAR L5-3 metaG | ecosystem: Host-associated > Plants > Roots > Rhizosphere ... | reverse complement strand
GCCCAACAAGGCGCGCCATAAGCTGGCGTTCTGCACGCCGTTCTCCGATCTTTAGTTTTTGACCTTCGACAAGCCAAAAACCTAGACCGGAAACGGCGTGCGGCCATTCAGGCGCGATCAGCAACCCACGGATGTGTCACGACAGTCACAATTGATGACGGCGTCGAAACGCACACCCCTTAACTGGCGGCCTGCTTTCACTTGCCGGCTTCTGCGGCCTTCTTGATCGCCGCCAACGTGGCCGGGATACCGCTCTCGGCCGCTGCGTGCCGATTGTCGATCTCGGCATCTGCCTTTGCGCCGTACCGCTCGCGGAACCCCGCGACGCCTGCGGGAAGGAACTGCCACGACTCGGTGAGCCGGGTGCCTTCGTTCTCGAGTTCGAACGTGTATCCCCAGCGAACCCAGCCGTTGTTGACCTCCCACGCGAACTCCCGACCGGGATCCGCGGCGACCACCTGGCAGCGTGTCTCCCAGGTCCGCTCCGGAAGTTCGTTGCGGCCGGTGAACCACGCACCGACGCGTGGCCCGTCTCCCTCGTCCCACCAGCAGGCCTGGCAGATCGGGCTCCACTCGCCCATCCTGGTCACGTCCGACACCAGCGCATACAGCTCGTCCGGCGTCTCCGCCACGGAAATCGAATCCGACATCTTCAGATCAGTCACGGGTCGAGTCTGCCAAAGCGCTAAATTGGAACGCGTTCTAATCCTTTCATCGAAGGGCCAACCGGATGAGCAACGGTAACCAGCGGATCGCGGTCGTGATCGGCGGAGCGTCCGGTATCGGATGGGCGACGGCGCGGGCACTGGCAGCCCAGGGAGACCGGGTGACCGTCGCCGACCGCAACTCAGACGGGGCACAAGGCCGCGCCGCCGAACTGGGCGAGCCGCATCTCGCCGCGGCCGTCGACGTCACCGACGAAGACTCGGTTCAGCAGCTCTTTGCACAGACCGGCCCGGTCGATGTGGTCGTGAACTGCGCCGGCTTCTCCAACGTCGGCCTGATCACCGACATGCCGGTCGATCAGTTCCGCGACGTGATCGATGTCTGCCTGACGGGCGCGTTCATCGTCGCCAAGCACGCGGGCCGCAACCTGCGCACCGGGGGCACGCTGGTCTCGATCAGCTCGCTGAACGGGCGCCAGCCAGCAGCAGGCATGAGCGCGTACTGCGCGGCGAAAGCGGGCGTGTCGATGCTCACTCAGGTCGCCGCGTTGGAGCTCGGCCCGCGGGGAATCCGCGTCAACGCCGTCGCGCCCGGCTTCGTACACACGCCGCTGACCGAGCCGGCCGCGGCTGTACCCGGCGTGGTCGAGGAGTACCTCGAGAACACCGCGCTCGGTCGCGCAGGCACACCCGAGGACATCGCCAACGCCGTGCTGTACCTGTGTTCGCCTGCGTCGTCGTGGCTGACCGGAGAGGTGCTGGACCTCAACGGCGGCGCCCACCTGAAGCGCTACCCCGACATTCTCAGCCATGTTATGAAACTGGCGGAGGCCCAATGAGTTTCGCGGGCAAACAGGCGATTGTCACCGGCGCGGGCTCGGGCATCGGCGCGGCGCTGTGCCGAGCGCTGGTGAGCGCAGGCGTCGCGGTCGTCTGCACCGACATCGATGCCGACGCCGCCGAACGCACCGCCGCTGCACTTGGCGCCAACGCCCGGTCCGCGCGGCTCGACGTCACCGACGCGGCGGCGGTGCAGGCCGCCGTCGACGAGGTCGTCGATCGAGCAGGCCGCCTCGACCTGATGTTCAACAACGCGGGCATCGTGTGGGGCGGCGACACCGAGCTGCTGGCGCTGGACCAGTGGAACGCCATTATCGACGTCAACATCCGTGGCGTCGTGCACGGCGTCACCGCCGCTTATCCAGTGATGATTCGGCAAGGCCACGGACACATCATCAATACCGCGTCGATGGCGGGGCTGACTGCGGCCGGGCAGATCACCAGTTACGTGACGACCAAACACGCCGTCGTCGGGCTGTCGCTTGCGTTGCGCTCGGAAGCCGTCTCACGCGGGGTCGGCGTATTGGTGGTGTGCCCCTCTGCCGTCGAAACCCCGATCCTCGACAAGGGCGCGATCGGCGGATTCGTCGGACGCAATTACTTTCTTCAGGGCCAGGGCGTGCGCACCGCCTACGACCCCGACCGGCTGGCGCGTGACACCTTGCGCGCCATCGAGAAGAACAAGGCAATCCTGGTGAACCGCGACTGGCACATGCCCAGTGGCTGTTCGCCAGGTTGTCGCCGACTCTGATGCAGCGCATGTCGATCGGCTTCATCGAACGGCAGCGGGCCAGCCAACTCGCAGCCCGTACACAGATTCACTGAGCAAACCGGGGTTCCGGCGACGCAACCTGGCTACGGTATGCCAGTGGCCGCAATGGATACCGAGTTCACGCTGACACAGAAGCGTGCGCTGGCGGTTGCGACCGCCGTCGCCATTCTCTTCGGCGCCTACTTCCTGCGTGGTTATTTCATCCTCATCGTGGTAGCCGCGGTGGCGGCCTACCTGTTCACGCCGCTGTTCAATCGGCTCAACAGGCGGTTCGGCACCGGGGTGTCGGCAACGCTGACCCTGTTGGCAGCGATCGCTTCGGTGGTTGTGCCGATGACCCTATTCGTGTTGCTCGCCGTCGTTCAGATCACCAACATGGTCGAACGGGTAGCAGAGTGGGTCGGACGCACCGACCTTTCCACGCTCGGCGATCAGGCGCTGCGCCTCGTCAACGATGTGTTGCACAAGGTGCCGTTCATCGACGTGACCGTCACCCCGGACTCGCTACGCAGTTCGATGACGACCGTCGCGCAGAAGGTCGGCGAATGGCTGCTGGGCCTGCTGCAAGGGGCCGCAGGCAGCGTGTTCGGCGGTGTGACGGCCGCGATCCTGTTCCTGTATGTGTTCATCTCCCTGTTGGTGAACCGCGTCAGCGTGCTGACCATCATTCGCCAACTCAACCCGCTCGGCGAGGACGTCACCGACCTCTACATGACCAAGATGGGCGCGATGGTGCAGGGCACTGTGATGGGGCAGTTCGTCATCGCCGTCTGTCAGGGCGTCGCGGGCGCAGCCTCGATCTACATCGCCGGATTCCACCAGGGTTTCTTCCTCTTCGCGGTCCTGTTGTCGGCGCTGTCGGTCATTCCGCTGGGCAGCGGCATCGTGACGATCCCGTTCGGGATCGGAATGATCCTGTTCGGCAACGTTTTCGGCGGTGTCTTCGTGATTCTCTTCCACTTGATAGTGGTGACGAACATCGACAACTTCCTGCGGCCGATACTGGTGCCACGGGCGGCTCGCCTCGACTCGGCGCTGATGTTGCTCGCCGTCTTCGCCGGTATCGCAATGTTCGGCGCCTGGGGCATCGTGATCGGCCCAGTGCTGATGATCGTCATCGTCACCACCATCAGCGTCTACCTCGCGGTGTACAAGGGCGTGCCGATGGAATTACCGGAGGACGACGAGAAGCCAAAGCGGCGCAGGCTTCTCGACTGGTTCGCCCGTCGCACCGGCAAGGACAAGCCGGCCGCAGCCCCGGTCAAGCCAGACGCTGCTTGAGGAATTCGACGACGCGCTTGCGCGCCTCATAGGCGGGATGCCCGTCCACCTCGCGGACCTCAAGGGTCAACACCGAGTGGGCCATCTTGCCGAAACCGTGCTCGTTGCCCGTCTTCGAGTTGATCTCGATCACCTCGAACGCGTCGCCGAGCCGGTCCTTGAGCGTTTTGAAGCGCTCCCACGGCGACACCCGGTCTTCACTGAACCGGAGGCCCATCGCGCACAGTCCCTCGTTGACGGCCCGCTGTTCGACGATCTTCAGCTCGGCTTCGGACAACCCGGGATCCCGCTTGTGCTTCGCCGTCAGCCCGACCGGCAACGACGGCTGGCTCATGACCGGGGCCAGCACGCTGTCGTCAACTGCGGCCGCTAAGGCGAAGCCTCCGCTCCAACACTCGCCGATCACACCGACGCCCTTACCCGGCGTCTTTTCGTTGAGGTCGCGGGCCAGCGCACGCAGGTAATGGGCAATTGGACGGTCAGCATTGGTCGCGAACGCCGCGAATTCCTTTGCCACACAACCGCGCAGCGTGATCGGCACCATCCCTGGCCGCACGGCCGCAGCACCCGGTGTGCCGTAGAGCGATGGGCAGGCCACGGTGAATCCGTTGTCCACCAGATGACTACCCAGCGCCAGTACGCCCGGATGGATGCCCGGCATCTCCGGGATCAGCACCACGCCGGGGCCTTCGCCCTTGCGGTACACATCGTGGGTGTATCCGGCCGCAGAAAACGGCGCGACGGTCCATCCGGTCAGGTCGGCTTCCGGCATGGTCATGGCGTCTCCGTCCGGTATCTCGAGGCGCAGTGCGCTACTTCGCGGGCAGTGGCGACTGGGTCTGCGTCGCCGCCGCCAGCGTACGGTACTCGTTCGTACCCGCGGCACCGGTTATGGCAATCTGCGCCGGCCCGCCGGCACCGTTCAGCCGGGTCGTCCACACCGGCTCCGACGGCTTTCCGTCCTGGCTGCCGCCCTCATAAACCACCCATTTCACGCCGTCGACGTCCTGCGCCCCCGTCGGATAGAGGTTGGAGTTGATGGAGGCGACCAGCTTGTCCTCGTCGGCATTGCTCTGCGTCAGGCTGACGTACATTCCGCTGGGCGCGAGGTACCCGACGGTGGCACTGACGGCGCGCGACTCCTGGCCCGAGGACGGGTCGATGCGGCCGCGGTCGATGCCCTTTCGACTCCCGGAGTTGGCCTGCCAGCCGTCGGGCAGCCTCGGCAGCCGAATCGGGATCTTCAGGGTGGCGGCGTCGGCCTGAAGCGCAGCCGGAACGTCGTAGGGCGGCGTCGGTCCCTTGCCCGGCCCGTTCGGCGCGAACGAGCACATGCCGAGCAGCCCTGCCAGCACGATGCAGGCGATCACCAGCGGTGCGATCGACCAGAACATGTCGCGGCCGTCCTGCAATATCCGCGGCTTTTGAGGCCTGGGGGCTGGAGCCGCTTGGCCGGCGACATTTGGGCTGGGCTGCGGCTTCCGACTCACATTGCCAGTATCCCAGCCGCCAAACGGCGATCCGCTAATGGGACAATCGGCGCATGAGCCCCTCGCGTGGTGAAGCCCCAGATCGCAACCTCGCCCTCGAACTCGTGCGAGTCACCGAGGCCGGCGCCATGGCGGCGGGCCGCTGGGTAGGCCGCGGCGACAAGGAGGGCGGCGACGGCGCGGCGGTCGACGCCATGCGTGAGCTGGTCAACTCGGTGTCGATGCGCGGTGTCGTGGTGATCGGCGAGGGCGAGAAGGACAACGCACCGATGCTCTACAACGGTGAAGACGTCGGCAACGGGGACGGGCCGGAGTGCGACTTCGCCGTCGACCCGATCGACGGCACGACGTTGATGGCCAAGGGCCTGTCCAACGCGATCTCGGTGCTTGCGGTGTCCGAGCGCGGGACCATGTATGACCCGTCGGCGGTGTTCTACATGAACAAGATCGCCGTCGGACCCGACGCCGTCGACGCCATCGACATCACCGCTCCGATCGGCGAGAACATCCGCCGCGTCGCCAAGGCCAAGAGCGTGTCGGTGTCTGATTTGACGGTGTGCATCCTGGACCGGCCACGGCACGAGACGCTGATCGCAGATGTCCGGGGTGCGGGCGCCCGGTGTCGGCTGATCTCGGATGGCGATGTCGCGGGCGCGATCTCGGCGTGCCGGCCCAACACCAGTACCGATCTGCTGGTCGGGATCGGCGGCACGCCGGAGGGCATCATCGCCGCCGCCGCCATCCGCTGCATGGGCGGCGCCATCCAGGGCCAGCTGGCTCCCAAGGACCACGAGGAGCGCCAGAAGGCGATCGACCGCGGCTACGACCTCGACCAGGTGCTTTTCACGGAAGATCTGGTCTCCGGAGACAACGTGTTCTTCTGCGCCACCGGCGTCACCGACGGCGATCTGCTCAAGGGCGTCCACTATTACGGCGGTGGCTGTACCACGCAGTCGATCGTCATGCGCAGCAAGTCGGGCACCGTGCGGATGATCGAGGCCTACCACCGGCTGTCCAAACTCAACGAATACTCCGCGATCGATTTCACCGGCGACAGCAACGCCGTATACCCGCTCCCATAACCAACCACTAGCGAGGATTTTTCTGTGAGCGTCGACTCAGGCACTTCCGAAGACGTCGAATACCGCATTGAGCACGACACGATGGGCGAGGTCCGGGTGCCCATCGACGCGCTATGGCGCGCACAGACCCAGCGTGCTGTGGAGAACTTCCCGATCTCCGGGCGCGGCCTGGAGCGCACGCAAATCCGCGCGCTCGGGCTGCTCAAAGGCGCGTGCGCCCAGGTGAACAAGGATCTCGGGTTGCTTGCGCCGGAGAAGGCCGACGCGATCATCGCGGCCGCCGGTGAGATCGCCGACGGTCTGCACGACGATCAGTTCCCGATCGACGTGTTCCAGACCGGCTCGGGCACCAGCTCGAACATGAACACCAACGAGGTGATCGCCGGCATCGCCGCGCAGAACGGCGTGACCGTCCATCCGAACGATGACGTCAACATGTCGCAGTCGTCCAACGACACCTTCCCGACTGCGACGCACATCGCCGCGACGGAAGCCGCTGTGCGGCAACTCATTCCGGCGCTCGAGGTGCTGCACGAGTCACTGGGCGGCAAGGCGCGGCAATGGCGCACTGTCGTGAAGTCGGGCCGCACACATTTGATGGATGCTGTACCCGTGACACTCGGCCAGGAATTCGGCGGCTACGCCCGCCAGATCGCGGCCGGCATCGAGCGGGTCAAGGCCACGCTGCCGCGGCTGGGCGAACTCGCCATCGGCGGCACGGCCGTCGGCACCGGCTTGAACGCGCCCGACGATTTCGACGAGCGAGTGGTCGAAGTATTGAGCCAACTGACCGGACTGGCCGAATTGCGGGTCGCGACAGATCATTTCGAGGCACAGGCTGCGCGTGACGGGCTGGTCGAAGCGTCCGGTGCGCTGCGCACCATCGCGGTGTCGCTGACCAAGATCGCCAACGACATCCGGTGGATGGGCTCGGGTCCGCTGACCGGTCTCGGCGAAATCCAGCTGCCGGATCTGCAGCCGGGCAGCTCGATCATGCCGGGCAAGGTCAATCCGGTTATTCCGGAGGCCGTTACGCAGGTCGCCGCACAGGTGATCGGGAACGACGCGGCGATCGCATTTGGAGGCGCGTCCGGAGCCTTTGAACTCAACGTGTATATCCCGATGATGGCCCGCAACCTGCTGGAGTCGTTCAAGATCCTCACGAACTCCGCCAAGCTGTTCGCCGAGCGCTGCATCGACGGCCTTGTCGCCAACGAGGAGCGCCTGCGCGAGCTGGCCGAGTCCTCGCCGTCGATCGTCACCCCGCTGAATTCCGCGATCGGCTATGAGGAAGCCGCCGCGGTGGCCAAGGAGGCGCTCAAGCAGAAGAAGACCATCCGCCAGACGGTCATCGACCGCGGCCTGATCGGCGACAAATTGTCACTGGAGGAACTGGATCGCCGACTCGACGTGCTGGCAATGGCCAAGGTCAAGCCCGGCGACTCGTAGTAAACGTTTCAATACAGGACAGACGGGGGCGCGGCCGACATCATTTTGGGGTGACCGCGGGCATGGCGAGTCGCCCCGTCGAGGAGGCTGCGCTCAACGAGTTCCTGGATGCCGCGGCCAGCGCACCGGCCGCGCTGTTGGTCGACGGCGAGGCAGGGATCGGCAAGACCACTTTGTGGGTGGCCGGGCTCCAGCGGGCCCGTGATCGCGCGTTCCGGGTGCTGTCCGCCCGCACCGCACAGGCGAATTCCGTGCTGGCATACGCGTCGCTGGACGACCTGTTGACCGGCGTGGAACCAGACACGTGGGCTGATCTGCCTGAGCCTCAGCGGATCGCGGTGGACCGGGTGCTGTTGCGCGAGCGGGCCGCCGACGCCGTCACCGACCGGCGTGTGGTGGCAGCCGCATTCCTGTCGGTCGTCGATCGGCTCGCCGACGACGGCCGAGTGCTGCTCGCGATCGACGACCTGCAATGGCTCGATCCGTCGACCGTTCACGTGATCGCATTCACTGCGCGGCGACTGTCCGGTCCGGTGGGCCTTTTGGCCACTGTCCGCACCGAGCGCGACAGCGGCGGCGTCACCTCGTGGCTGCAATTGCCCCGACCCGATGCCATCCACCGAATCGCAGTGCGTCCGTTGTCTTCTAGCGCGCTTCACAACGTTGTGCGGGACAAGCTGACTCGGCCGATACCGCCTGCAGCAATGGCGAGAGTTCACCAGATATCGGCCGGAAACCCTTTCTACGCCATCGAATTGGCGCGCGCATTGGTCGAGAGCGTCGATGAGATGCTGCCCGAGACTCTCGCCGACTTGGTGCGGGCGAGGATCGGCAGCTTCGAGCCAGAGGCACACGACGTGTTGCTTGCCGCTGCATCGCTGGCCAAGCCGACGGTCGAGCTGGTCGGCCAAGCGGCCGCAGTCGACCATGACCGGCTGATCGAGCTCCTCGAAGCCGGTGAGCGGAAAGGCATCGTCGTCATCGAAGGCAACCGGATCCGGTTCACCCATCCGCTGTTGGCCGGTGGTGTGTACACCGACGCCCCGCCCAAGCAGCGCCGGTTGATGCCCACATCCTGTTCAACGCCGGCGAGCCCGACGAGGGTTGGCTGCGCGCCGAGGAGGCGGTGACGCGTGCCGAAAAACTCGGTGTCCCTGGCCTGCTGAGCCAGGCACTCGGGGTGCGGGCCATGTTTTCATTCCTGCGCGGCGACGGCTTCGATGAGTCGAACCTGCTGCGGGCCCTCGCTCTCGCGGTTCGATCCGATGTCGAGCCCCACCGAGATTTTCGCGGCGTCGATTGTGCCCGACGCGGTGGAGGCGTTGACCGAGTTGGGCCGCCCGGACGAGGCCGAACCGCGTGTCGACGCACTCGAGCTCAACGGACGCAGGCTGGACCGTCCGTGGATGCTGGCGGTCGGCGCCCGCTGCCGCGCCACGGTCCTCGCCGCCCGTTGTGACGTGGGCGCTGCGGTGCGGACCGCGGGATGCGCACTCACCCAACACGACCGGCTGGCGATGCCGTTCGAGCGCGCGAGGGCTCAACTACTGCTCGGCCGGCTCATACGTCGAGAACGGTCAGACGCAACCGCCGCACTACGCGACGCCCTGGCCATTTTCGAGCAGCTCGGCACGCCGCTGTGGGCCGACCGCGCCCGCGCCGAGCTCGCAGGTGCCGGGCGGCGGGCACGCAGACCGGCGCAAGACGGGCTCACGCCCGCCGAGCAACGAGTCGCCGAACTCGCGGCGTCGGGGCTGACCAACCGCGATGTGGCGGCCACACTTTTTATCAGCTCGAAGACCGTTTAGGCCACCCTCGCGCGTGTCTACCGCAAACTGGGCATCCGATCGCGGGCTGAACTCGGGCGACACATGAATACGATCCGGTAGCGGATAATCAACGCTGTTGCGGATGTTGCCCGATGCCGCGATCCCGCCTAGTTGACCCCAAAAGAGTAGACCTAACCGCCGTTAGCTGGAATTCTTTTGACTGTGCCGGGAGTGGACGTGGGGAGCCGTCCTACAGAAGGCCGGAGGATCGCCGGGTTTCTGGCTTCTGCGACTTCCGAGCCATCGGCATTGCTGATTGAGGGCGAGCCCGGCATCGGCAAAACCACCCTCTGGCTGGCTGCCGTGGAGTCGGCACGGGACAAAGGTTTCCAGGTGTTATCGGCGCGTGCGGCGGCGGCCGAATCCGTGCTGGCCTACACGGCCCTGGCGGATCTGCTGGACGGGGTGCCCGCATCCGCGTGGGCAGATCTGCCCGAACCCCAGCGATTCGCGGTCGACCAGATACTGATGCGGGCGGAGAATGGCACGGCCACCGATCAGCGCGCCGTGGCCGCGGCGTTCCTGTCGGTGGTCGAATGCCTCACCGACGACGGGCCGCTGCTGGTGGCGATCGATGACCTGCAATGGCTCGACCCCTCGAGCATGCATGTGCTGGCGTTCGCGGCGAGGCGGCTCACCGGGCCGGTCGGCATTCTTGGCTGTTTGCGCACCGATGGCGACGGTGGAGGCTCATGGCTGCAAATGCCCCGACCCGACGCGGTGAGCCGAATTCGATTGCGTCCATTGGGTATCCGCGATTTAAACGCAGCGGTGTCGGCGCGCCTCCGGCGACCGTTCTCGCGCCCGACGATGGGTCGCATTCATGAGGTATCCGGCGGAAACCCCTTCTACGCAATCGAATTGGCTCGGGCCATAGCCGAACACGCTCCTGGCGTCGAGACGTCACTGCCGCGCACGCTGGCCGACGTTGTGCGGGCCCGGATCAGCGGCCTCGATCCTGACGTGCACGATGCGCTGCTCGCCGCGTCGTGCATGGCTTCACCGACGGTGGAGCTGGTTTCAAGTGCGACGATCAGCGACGACGACCGGTTGATCGAGCTGCTCGAAATCGCGGAAAGCAAGGGCATCATCGCGATCGACGGCAACCGGATCCACTTCGCGCATCCCCTGCTGGCCAGGGGTGTGTACACCGAAGCCGCGCCGGGCCAGCGCCGAATGATGCATCGCCGCCTCGCCGACATCGTCGACGAGCCCGAGTTGCGGGCACGTCATCTGGCGTTGGCCGCGACCAGCGGCGACCAAGTCACCCTGCAGGCGCTCGACACGGCTGCGGAGTCCGCGCGGATGCGCGGGGCACCCGCGGCGGCCGCCGAGCTGATGGAGCTGGCGATCGGCCTCGGCGGTGACACCGCCGATCGTCGACTCCGTGCCGCCCTCCACCATTTCGACGCAGGCGACCAGGAGCGCGCGCGCACCGTCCTCGAAGAGACCATCGAGCAGCTGGCGCCCGGCGACCAGCGAGCAGAAGCGTTGATCCGGCTCGCAGTCATCCGGGCATACGGAGACGGCTTCTTCGAGGCTGCACCATTGCTGCAGCGCGCGCTCAGCGAGGTGCACCCCGACAGCCCGTTGCGCGTGCAGATCTTGATCACCTTGGCCTATTCCCTGCTCAACGCCAATCAACCCCAAGCGAGCGTGCAGATGGCCGAGGAGGCCGTCGCCCAGGCAGATCGCCTCAACCAGCCACACCTGCTCGGCCTGGCGCTCGGCATGCGCACGGTACTGCGGTTCCTGTGCGGAGAAGGCTTCGACGATGCCGACCTTCATCGCGCCGTGGAGCTGGAGGACCCGGACATCTTCACGCCCTTGGTATTTCGGCCATCCGTTCAGCGCGCGCTGCTGCTGGAATGGACCGGC
>Ga0070711_100002091_pt1 | contig 11287 bp, 8 predicted proteins | sample LARL53metaG_FD_65452 | JGI IMG/M metagenome (GOLD analysis project Ga0070711, IMG submission 65452) | Corn, switchgrass and miscanthus rhizosphere microbial communities from Kellogg Biological Station, Michigan, USA - LAR L5-3 metaG | ecosystem: Host-associated > Plants > Roots > Rhizosphere ... | reverse complement strand
TTACGTGATGAAATAGTTCCAACTGAATTTCGAAAGAGCTTCATTTCATTCGAACCTTTAGGAGTAGTTGCCGGCATAATGCCGTGGAATTTCCCTTTTTGGCAAGTCATGCGGTATGCTATTCCGACATTGATAGCAGGCAATGTGGTTGTACTTAAACATTCAAGTGTATGTATAGGATCTGCTCTGCAAATTCAAGAAGCATTTAAAGAGAGTGGATTTCCTGAATATGTATTTCAGTGTATTACAGGTGACTACAAAGCTGGAGAAGCGTTGGTGCTATCGGATAAGATTGATGCAGTTTCCGTAACAGGCAGTGTTAATACTGGCAAAAGGGTTGCGGAGCTAGCCTCAAGAGGATTGAAAAAGTGTGTTTTAGAATTAGGTGGGAGCGATCCCTTCGTTGTGCTGGAAGACGCTGATCTAAATCAAACAGCACATTTGGCAGCGCAATCCAGATTACTTAACACAGGTCAGAGTTGTATCGCAGCAAAGAGATTCATCGTTGTAAAAGACGTAGCGGAGAAATTTTCAAGACTATTTGTACAAAACGTAGAGGCAGAAGTCATTGGAGACCCTTTGAACTCCAAAACTACGGTCGGACCATTGGTTAGAGACAGTCAACGACAAACTCTAATGAATCAAGTAGAAGATGCGAAATCGAAGGGCGGTAAAATATTGACAGGAGGCAGGATAATTGTGGGTGATGGATACTTTTATGAACCTACAATAGTAACTGACGTAAATCATAAAATGGAGATTTTAAATGAAGAGGTATTTGGACCCGCTGCACCTATTGTCGTAGTGGATAACGAAGCAGATGCTATTTGGGAAGCAAACAATTCAAAATTTGGATTGGGCGCTAGCATATGGACGAGCAACTTTGAGAGAGGCGTAAGACTTGCACGAGAGATTCGAAGTGGAGTGGTCCGAGTAAACGAAATGGTAAGGTCAGATCCCAGATTGCCTTTTGGGGGTATGAAATCATCTGGGATAGGTAGAGAATTATCACAATTCGGCACACGAGAATTTGTGAACGTAAAATCAATAGTAGTAAAAGACATATCACATAAACTGCTTGTAGAATAAGAAATGAACAGATTCTCAAACATTTTTAGAATCGTCGATTAATACAAGTTTGTGTAGTATCAATTCTCAAACTGGTAGCTTGCTGCTGACAAGCCGTCGCGGATTACTACTCGGATCTCGAGTCAAAGGTAGAAGAACGTATACTATGGTATATTATGGTGACACATGATTCTTCCGATATCTTTCAGTATGAATTGATTGAGCAGCTACTCGAGAATGGTTTGGTTGGATGTACAAGTCTTAATCTTCTTCATCTACATCATCATCTTCTAAATTTTCTTGTTCCTCATCTTGCAACTCATGAGTTTCTTCCTTAATTTCTTCTCGTTTCGCTTCATCTACATCATCATCTTCTAAATTTTCTTGTTCCTCATCTTGCAACTCATGAGTTTCTTCCTTAATTTCTTCCCTTGTGGTTTCTTTGCTCATCTTCTTTATTTATGTCAGGCTAATCTTATATATTCTTACATACCATTATTCGTCAAGTCGTTTAGGGTCGTTTATTCGATCCATTGGATTGCTTCTTTATTCTTGCAGAACTTGTTTAACAGAAAGCACAAAACACCCCTCGATAAGGGCATTTTATCTAATGATGTAAAGACTCGTTAATAAGTTTCGCGTGCCCTGATCGAAAGCTACTTCTTTATCCTTTTTATAATCCTGATTATTCTATCTTCTTCTTTCTCTCTTCTTTGTTGTAATTGCCTCAGTCTTTCTTTGTCCCTTTGACGACCGTTACTACCGCTATCAGACGTTATTTTGAATCCAAAGGGTATCGTCATTGCTGCCTTCCAAAAATAATTACAGGCTTACCGTCTTCTGCACTGTAGCAATATCTAAATCTAAATCCTTCATTTCGGATCACGGTACTCACAATAGTAGACAACCTATTCTCAGGTTTGATAGTCAATAACAATCCGTGGGTCTTACTCGCTCCTATTTCGACATCACATCCTTCAGAAAGAATCTTGTCTAGAAGGTCATCTATTGTCCTCATACTAATTAGATCTGAACAGACTGATTTAGAAAAGGAGAAGGCTAGCTCTATTTACCCTTATGTCTAACCTGTTCGATTACTAATATAATTGTGATTGTTGCTTCCTTCTCTTGTAATCTACAAAATAGACATACAAGTTTGATAATTTTGTCGGTTTAGCTAAAATCATCGAAACCTAGTAAATTAGTATATTTCCAATGCATAAAACCTTGAAAATACAATGCCTTTATTAAGGGCTTTGATTAGATATGAAAGAGATTGATAATTAGACAGATCTCTCAGCCTAGTTCTACACTCAGTAATAGGAGCAAAACCATTTCTAAATACCTTAGAAGCATACGCACGATGAGTAAGTCTACATCTAAAGAATATTACACAAGATTGAATAGTTTTGAGAATTTCCTATTAAAAGATTTGAAGAAAGATACTGACCACATAATTGAAGATATCAAAGTTGGATCAGATGATGTTTACGATATTCTAAGTGGCTATAGTGTGTATCTACAAAACAATAGTGATATCTCTGCAATTACTCTAAAACAGAGAATTATAACAGCCAAAAATTTTTTGGAATATCATGACGTCGATATAAGTCCAAGAAAATTTAAATTCAAAATAAAATTACCCAGAGTAATCAGAAGAAACAAGGATGCTTTGAATAAGGAAGATATTATTAATATTTTGAATGCATGTTCAGATATCAGATTAAAAACTTACATTATGCTTTTGGCTGCTGGAGGGTTCAGAGCGGTTGAAGCGTTATCTATACGGATTTGCGACATAGATTTTGATGCAAGCCCTGTCAAAGTATCGATACGAGGCGAATACACAAAAACGAAGGCCGATCGATTCGTTTATCTCACTAACGAAATTGTGGGGCAGTTAAGGTTATGGTTAGAATACAAGTATCGTACGCGCAGAGTTTGCCACATAGACCGAGATAATGGTAAGACTATCACTGAGTATAGAACACCAGATAAGGAGGTCAATGATTTAGTCTTTGCAGTATATCAAAATACAAAGAGTCCAAGTCCCAATTGTATTTATAATGATTTCAGGGAATCATTTGCAAAGACTTTAGATAGAATAGGAAAAGGTGATAAGGAAGATAATAAAAGACGCAGAAAGATAACATTGCATACCTTAAGACGCTATGTTAAAACTACAATATCTGATCTAGGCTACGGAGACTTCTCAGAATTTATGATTGGTCATTCAGGTTCAACATATTGGAGAAAAAAGCCTTCGGATGTGGCTGATTTATTTAGGAAGGTTGAACCCTATTTAACATTCCTGGATTATCCAGAGCTTGAGGCAAGAGGTGCAGACATTCAGAGCAAGGTAGAAGAATTAGAGGAGCTGAATCAATCCCTAAAACAGCACGATAAAATGAAAGATGATGCTATTGCACATTTGTCAGATCAAATTCTATCGTTAACCTCTAGATTACAAGACATTGAGGAAAGACAACTATAGTAATAACCCCCGCACAATATTTTACGGCTGTCGACTATGTTGAAAGCAATGTAGATGGTGCAGGTTCTATACGATTGGTAGACTAAAGTGGCCATAGTAGATTAAAATACAAAGTAAATAAAGACTGAACGGAGCGTTTATGGTTGTCGATGTCACATTCGAAGGCTTGAAAGCATGCCCTTCCGTCTGAATAGGTTGATAAACTCTTTCCATATACTCAAAGGTTAAAATTTCTTTATCCAGGTATTCGGCAGGTACATACCATATAGGAATCATTAGCCGCGCTCCGATTCTTCTACATTTCTTACAAATAATAGTTCCAGTCCGAAAGAGAGCTCCGTCAGGAGAATAGCATTTTGGATGAGATCCTGCCTGTAAAAATTCCATTAGATCCGTTTCAACTGGAAATTTAGATCTACATTCAAGACAAAACCCTTGAATTGTAACTACTCTCTCATTAGTGATGTTGTCATATCGTTTTAGCTCCCAGTCATTTGTAGCATCCATTACATTGTAATAGTTAGCTTCGATATCAAGTTTAAGCTGTAAAAGTATTAGTTTACGTTTCTCGTCATCTAATTCCTCTATTATTTCCAAAATAATTCTTGCGGATTCTTCATTTGTGTACAGACCAAACATAAAAAATAATCTAAGAATTTGGAAATAATCTCGTCCAATAGGAAATAGGGCAAAAAAGGGCTGAAAGTAACGATCATCAAGTCTAGCACATAATCCGATCCTTATACACTGATTAAAGTATTCAATTAGACATCCTGCAAAGGATGATTCAGAAATGGTAGCAGTAAAATCAGACAATTCGCTTAAAAACATCTCTAAGGCAACAGTTCTTGCATAACCTATGGAGAACTTAGCCTCTACAAGCCAAGCAAAGATACAGCCTTGTTTGGTAAAGCAGTATAATTGAGTATCAGAGTCATTCTTCTGTGCTTTAACAAATCCTTTATTATCAATAAATCCGGAGTTAACGAGTTCTTTTAATCTCCCTTTGATATAGCTTCTTTTTGTATGTATTCTATAGCTTTTTCGTATGTGTGAGTTTTCAAATTGTATGGTAAATGGACGATGATGATCGATTAGCCAATTTGCCAAGTCGGTAAAACGAAATTCTGCAATTCGATTTCCTTGTTTAAAATTCTTGATATACCACGAGAGGATATCCCGCCTCAAGAGAGAATCATTATTTTGTTCTAAAAAAATACTAACGGTTTGATTCATACTATTTGTTACTATTTAGTAACAAACGAAAATGCGTATTTAAGTCTATATAGACTAATCAAATAATGAAGGAGGATTTTCAATATAGGAAAGTTCAGGGCTTAATAGGTGAAACTTCTTTTTCTATAATTTTACCTAAGGTCTATGCCATCAATCTAGGAATAGGTAAAGGAGACTTCGTCAAGGTTAGCCAAGAAGAACGAAGGATAGTTATCGAGAAGGCGTGAAAAGGTGAGAAAAAGAGAAATGAATTTCAATTTCACTATACCCGGAATTACTACACCGAATGATTATAAAATAGATTGCAACCACGAGCATCAAACTAGAGAAAGATTTTGTCACACAGAATTATCAATGCGAAAGCATAAAACAAGTCCCTACAACGACTGGTCAGTCTTTGACGATGCCAGAGCAGTTGGGAAATTGTTTTTCATTGACCACTAGGAGAAAACAGGGGGTTCCAGGATATGATTTATAGGTTTTTAGAAGTAAACAAAACCCTTACCCTAGCGCAACTTAGTTGGAAGAGGTTACTTTCTTATTGAGCACCACTAATAACAAAGGCTGGCGGACGATTAACTTCGATTTACCTGAGGAACTGAGAAGACACGGAATATACAGAATAGCAAAAGAAGGAAATGGTAAAACCTGGATATGTAGTGTTCGATGCTCCGATAAGAGATCAGATCCTCCACGAGATACCTTAACGGTATTTGGTATAGGATCGTCATGGGAGAAGACACTTAAGAATTTTGACAATAAACTGAACGGTAAACTAGATACCATGACTAAGGAAATGGTTCGGTTCTTTATTCTGGACAATGCGACCAAACTACAATATGATACTAATATACTACCTACAGAGGAAGAATCGAAAGCATCTGAGGAAGCAGAAGAACAAGTAAAAGCTGTCAGTATTGAAGAAGCAATGCGCACAGAATCGGGTCTGCGTATAATCGAAGGTACCGTTGTTACTGTGAGTGAATTATACCAACTTGTCAAAGTTGCTAGATGGATATGCAATAACTGTAAAAATACAATCGAAGTACCGATAAGGAACATACTACAACCACCAACTATAAAATCTCCATGTGAAGCATGTGGTTGCAGAGACTTTAAAGATAGACATTCCTACGTTAATACTGTTGAACTTGTAGTACAACCTGACGAAGTTCCTGAGAACCCTTTAGAGGGTTTGACCGTATACGTATTCGACAAATACACTGAGGGTATAATTATTGGCGAAAAAGTCAAGATAATGGGCAGAATAGAACATGTTCAGGATTTGAGAAGTAAGAAACATCATACTGTTATCACAGCACAGGAGGTCAAATATGAAGATAGAAAGAAACTCGTTCTGACACAAGAAGATATTGAAGAATGCAAAAAGTTTGTTGCCCAGGAAGATTTCAAACAGAAATTGGTTTCAATGTTTGCGCCTAATATTATAGGAGAAGAGCATAAGAAACTTGGGGTACTGCTATCTGCAATAAGTTCGCCTGAAACCAAGAAACACAAAGGTAGGATCAACGTATTACTTATTGGTCCACCTGGTTTGGCTAAAACTAAGCTGGGTCAGGAATCAATTCAGTTACGTCGTAATTCGAAATACGTTAGCGGTAAGAATACTACAGGAGGCTCACTTACTTCCATGATACTGAATGAGAATGGAAAACTGACTATACATTTCGGACCTGCAGTATTAGCGAGAGGTGGGTTATGTTTCGTTAATGAGTTTGATAAGTTGGATGCTTCACACCAATATAGTCTGTTAGAAGTGATGGAGGAAGGTACTGTTCATATGAACAAGTTTGCAAAAAACGTAAACATTCCAGCGCCTACCACAATAATAGCTAGTGCTAATCCTAGAAACGATAATTGGCTATTTCCTAATAAAATTACGAAAGAAGAAATACCATTTTCAAGTTTGATAATCAATAGATTCGATATAGTGTTAGCATTCAGGAATATTATAGGTGAAGAAGCAATTAGAGAATTCGTTGATAGAAAAACAGAATATGACGAAAGTCACATGCAGGACGAATCTGATTATACTTTCATTGAAAAATTCATAGAATATGGTAGAAGTATCACTCCAACTCTGACGCAGCAAGCGAGGGCTTATCTGGGTGAATTCTATGTCAAACTCACAAGAACAGATAACAATTTCATATTCAATACAAGGACATTAGAATCTATTATCAGGATATCGAAAGCGTTTGCTAGACTTCATCTTTCTGATATAGTAAACCAGGAAATTGCTCAACTTACAATTGACTTTTTGAATCAAATGTTCGCAGAATTTCATTTGAGTATATTCATGACTGAAAATCCCTGGAATATCACATACTATGAAGCAATGAAAGTTATTCAACATAGGAAGGAACCTGTAGAATTGATTGAGGCTATTAAAACTGCATGTGACAGAAGCGACCAAGCAAAATATTACATAACACATAACATATCTGCGGATAAGGTTTGGCTACAAAAACACAATGCTAAGTTAAGAAGCATATGTACTGCTATACTAGAAAACGTTGTTGATATAAAAAGAGTAGGTGAGAATCCAACTGTAGTTGTTTGGAGGAAAAAAGAGCAAGTCGCAGGTGATACAGGTGATCTAGGTGATAGCCAAGAAGACACCCCGCAGAAAGAAAACAAAATAAATAATGACGAAGGCTTGAAAGATTTACAAGAACTGGGAGAAAATAAATCTCTAAAGGGTAAGGGGGTGTCAAAACAACCATCACCCAAATCACCTATATCACCTAGAATAGAATTAGTACATGGGTCAGAAGTTTCAGATAATAGCAGTGCTGTCCAGGTCTCACCAACAGAAGTAAACTTTAGCTATGGAGATTTTCAATGTCCTTCATGTCCTCAGCAGTTCCCTACCGAAACAAATCGTCAAATGCATATAGTAAGTGAACACTCGCCTCGACAACACGAACCATACAGATCAGGTTCTAGATGGTTTTGTAAAAATTGTAATGAAACTGGAGATAAATTTCATATGCAAGAAACCACATGTAAAGGAACTAAAAAGAAATGACTCCTATCGAGGACGGTATAAACTTCATACTAAGCCATTTTCAGGAACCTATCTTCCCACGTAAAATATTCACACCAATCCTGAAGCAAATAAAGATTGAGAATACAGACGAAATACTGAAGTATTTTAAAGAATCCAAATTCTATGACTGCAGGATATCAGCATTTCCTTTTCTTGAAAAATATCAAATTACAATGCATGGTCCACAGCCACCTGATATTTTGTTTATCGACTTGGACGCATCGCAATTCAAGTCAGGACGTGCATTATATCTAGCATTAGTTAAGACCCTAAAGAATATCCAAGACAGATTCAACTCTGGTAGTCAACCAACTATATTGGAAAGTGGTTCTGGAGGATATCATATAATTCAACCACTTCAGGTAATAGATCTTGGGAGAGTTGACCAGTTCTCAAACTGGAGCGCGGATCCGAATAAAGAGTTTCTAAGGTTTGCAGAACGTTGGTTATCAGACGGCAAGGCTGATTACAATCACTACAATAACGTATCAATGAATAACTATCTGCTAAGGGTTCCTAATTCCATTAACAGCAAGACAAACAGCGAAGTTAAGATAGTCCAAAGGTGGAATGGTGTTAGACCTGATGTTAGGTTTGTGTATTCTTATTTTCTAGCATATTTGGTGGACAAGAGAAACCACTATAGCGGTGTCCTTAGTAACAACAATTGGATTGAATATTGCAAGACCAAGAGATCACGATAAAGGAAATGAATACCAGATCAAAAGGTTCGAATAAGTCTCAACAAGATTTATGCTCGCCCTGATCTTACTTCATGGTGTCTTTTTTCTGTCTGTTGTGCAGTAACAACCAGAAAGTCCTTGCCTTATACGCTGAACCTAAATGTTTATTAGCTCCGTTAACAAACTGACATATCAGTAACTAATTATATGTCAATACAATTGCAACAACGAAAAATGAGCCTGAAAGCAAAGCTTTTCAGAGGTCTTGGTGATTCTACAAGGCTCTCAATACTATAATGCCTACGTGTGGGTGAGAAGAGTAATTCACAAATAGTTGAAGAAACAGGCCAAAGTCAACCCAATGTGTCAAATCATTTATCCTGTCTTCTAGATTGCGGACTTGTCCAGAATAGAAGAGAAGGAAAGAACATATTTTACAGTCTTAGAAACAGGAAGGTTTCAAAGATATTAGAAGAGAGTGATGATATACTATCAGAATTGGCAAGAGGAATATACGAATGCGTGAACTATAACGAAGAGCCAAAGAAGAGGTAGAAAGGCCATATGAAGAAACTTGACAATAAGATGCTCAAGGAAAAGGAAGGAGAACAAAACAAGGTTGATTCTGATGTTGTTGATGCTACTATTACCTGTGAATGTTGCAGTGAAACACCTACGATACAGCCAGTAATGACAAGAAAGGAAGGAGAAAATGATGAATATGATGATGAGGAGCATGTACACAGCGGCAATCAAAAGAAGAAACAATTGCTTAATGATAGATTGCTCATAACTATTGGTCTTGTTTTAACAATACCAATAGTTCTATTGGAATCACTTCTTCCTCATTCCCTATTAACTGGATTTATGACGCTAGCTTTAGCAACACCAGTTCAGGTCCTTCTAGGAAGACCATTTTATTACAGATTCTTCCAGGCAGTAAAACACAGAAAGCGATTTACTACTGATACCCTTGTCGTATTGAGTACTAGTGTAGCATATCTTTACAGTCTATTCACCTTGTTATTTACAAACTCACATGTTCTATTCTTTGAAGCATCATCTTCTGTCTTAACAATATTTACAATAGGAGAATATCTCGAAAGAAGAGTGCTAAATACAACGACTGAATCATTAAAGAATCTAATTGCTCTCAAACCAAAGACAGCAATAGTGATGAGAAATGGAAGAGAAGAGCTTGTTGATTCTGATGATATTGTCGTTCATGATATAGTTATTGCAAAACCAGGTGAAAAAATTGCTGCTGATGGTGTGATAATAATTGGCGAATCATCAATAGACGAATCCATGATAACCGGAGAATCGGTACCAATAGATAAGAAGGTTGGTGATGAAGTTGTCGGTGGTACTATCAACAAGAATGGTTATCTCCAATTCAAAGCAACGAATGTAGGTAACCATACAGTACTTGCAAACATAATTGAGATGGTTAAAAGGGCAAGGATGTCAAGAGCACCAATTCAAAGGATTGCAGACAGAGCTGTTCAATACTTTATACCCATTGTACTTTCTATCGCGATTGCTTCTTCTCTTTATTGGATTTTTGTAGGACATCAATCTATTCCGTTTGCTATAACAGTGTTTGCCACAATTCTTGTTGTCTCATGTCCGTGTGCTTTAGGAATAGCTACCCCAATGGTAATATCTTTAGGGATAGACAGAGCGGCAAGGCAAGGTGTATTCATAAAAGGAGGACAGTATCTAGAAAAGCTCTCGTCTATAGACACAATTGTATTTGACAAGACTGGTACTCTTACGAATGGCAAGTCTCAAGTAACAGATGTGATTCCAAATGAAGGTTACAACGAGTTTGAGCTTCTTCAGTTAGCTTCTTCTGCTGAAATTAAATCAGAACATCCAATAGCAAAGGCTATTGTTAACAAGGCAAAAGAACAATCCGTTCCTACTCTTGATGTTTCAGAATTCAATTCAATATCTGGATATGGCGTAGTGGCCTCCAACCTAGAAAAAAGAATCTTTGTAGGTAGTCCTAATAGAAATAATATTAACAGGAGGGCGATAATCCCCCAAAATTTGCAATCAAAAATAACTGAAGTCGAGTCACAAGGCAAAACCGTAGTTGCCGTCTGTGTTGAAGACAAACTAGCTGGGTTAATAGCGGTCGCAGATACACTAAGAGAGAATGCTAAGTATATGATTGATGAGATTAAACGCATGGAAGAAAAGAAGTACAACATTATACTTATGAGTGGGGACAATGAAACAACTGCTAGGGCTATTGCCAAGGAATTAGGTATAAGCAATGTTCTGGCTGAGGTACTACCAGCAACAAAAGCGCAGAAAATCAAAGAACTCCAAAATCAAGGTAGAAAGGTTGTGATGATCGGAGATGGTATAAATGATGCACCTGCGTTAACACAAGCCGATATAGGAATAGCAATGGGTTCAGGCACAGATATTGCCATGTCAGCTGGGAATATAATACTGATTAAAAGTGATCTTAATCATGTTGTTTCTGTATTAAAAATAGGTGAATACTCGTTAAAGAAAATTAAGCAAAATTTAGCCATGTCATTTGCTTACAATGCCATAACAATATCAATAGCTGCTGGGTTACTATATGGATTTACTCATTCGCTTATCCTAACACCAACTTTAGCTGCGCTTGGATGGATTGTAAGTGATTCAGCTGTCTTTGGTAACTCTTTATTAGTTAGGAAATTTTATTCTAAAAATTAGATCACACACACA
>Ga0070711_100002090_pt1 | contig 11288 bp, 11 predicted proteins | sample LARL53metaG_FD_65452 | JGI IMG/M metagenome (GOLD analysis project Ga0070711, IMG submission 65452) | Corn, switchgrass and miscanthus rhizosphere microbial communities from Kellogg Biological Station, Michigan, USA - LAR L5-3 metaG | ecosystem: Host-associated > Plants > Roots > Rhizosphere ... | reverse complement strand
CCGAGACACTCTTCGGCCGCCGCCGCTATTTTTCGGGATTCAAATCATCCCTGCCGGGTCTGCGCGCGCAGGCGGAGCGCATGGCGACCAACGCGCCGATGCAAGGGACGCAGAGCGACATCATAAAGCTTGCCATGGTGGAAGCGGATGCGCTTATCGAGAAAAACGGCTGGCGCGAAAAAGCGGAACTGGTGCTGCAGGTGCACGACGAGCTTGTCTACGAACTCGATGAAAAGATTGCGGAAGAGGCGGCGCGCGCGATACGCGCAATCATGGAGCGCGTCGCTCCCGCAGACAAGCTTTCAGGCGTGCCAATACTCGCCGAAATTGCGCTCGGAAAAAATTGGGGATACCTTACGAAATTGAAGCGGTAGTATGTTGTACGTTTTTACGGGAACCGACAGAAATAAAGCGCGTGCGGCGTTGAACGCGACCATTAAAAAGAAGTTTCCGGAAGGGACGCTCGTGCGCATTACGGATTCGAATACTTCTGCGGACCTTGTGGCCGCTCTGCGCGGCCGCGGCATGTTCGATACCGAACGCGTCGTGGTACTCGAAGGAATACTCACCAGCGAAGAAATGCGTCCTATACTTGAGAGCCATTTGGAAGCGCTCGCAACGTCAGATGAGCATTTTTTTATTTTTGAGGAGAAGCCGAACGCGGCGACACGCAAGCTGCTGGGGAAGTATGCGAAGCCGGAAACGTTCGATGCGCCCAAAAAGGAACGGGAAGATAATTTCTTTCTATTAGTGAATGCGCTGCGCTCCGGTAAAAAGAAAGAGCTCTGGGTACTGCTGCAGCGCGAGTACGCAGCGGGAAAAGCGCCGGAGATGCTCCACGGTTCGTTTTTCTGGGCCGCAAAGCAGATGGTACTCAAGCCGAGGGGAAATGAGGGCGTCCGGGGGAAAAAGCTCGTCGCCCTTCTGGCGGCGCTCCCTCATGAAGCGCGTCGTCGCGGAGAGGATTTGGAATATGCACTCGAGCGTTTTGTGCTCTCCGGCGTGTGATAGTATTTTGCATATGAATACGAAAGCGCTTCGCGTCCTCATTTTAGCAGTATCGAGCCTGCTTTTTGCTCTCCCGATGACGGCAAGTGCCGTCGGGTCGGCCGCTGATGCAATGTGTAACCCGGTTACGCCCGTTTGCAGTTGCGGAATGATTATGGGGGCGCATGGCTGCACGGCAGGACCCAATAAATATTTGTGTACGTGCTCTGATACCACCAACGGAGGCGTTACGACCGGTATTTGTATCGCCCCTAACAAGTGCTTGGCACAGACTTCCGGCGGAAAGGGAATAGACTCCGGCTTGAGCCAACTCGGTCAAATCCTCGGGCAAGTTCTCGGAAAACTTCTCCAACCGAGCCCGCCCTCGCCGCCCGCCTCGGCGCCCGTATCGCCAACAACGCCTTTGGGCGGGTGCACGGGAAGCACCTTCCAGACGTCGGATATTACGCAGCTCTCGAATCCGTGCGCTCAGTATGTCGCGCCTCCGGCGAATATTCCGCCGCCGCTCGGCTCGCCGGACACCGGCTCCGGCTGCGACGCGCTCAGCCAGCTTCTCGGAACCTGCGGCGCATCTTCCACTCCCGACATCACGAACGACAATGTGAACACTAATACGAACACTGATACCAACACAAATCCAACTACCAACGTACCCGTTCCCCCGACGTCGCTCACCTCTGTTTTTTCGGGAACAACGACCGGCGGGTTGGGAGTGCCAGCGCTTCTGACCCCGAGAGGCACGAGCGGCACGGCGGGCAATATCATCTTTAACGGAAGCGGAACGACGATATTCGGCAGCTCGCAGGATGTCTCTAGCAATACCGGAGTCGCCGGCTTTTACGGCTCCGATACTTTCGGAAACACACAGCCGCAGGGGCTTGCGGCGCAGCTATGCCGTTCGCGTCCCTGGGCAGCGGGATTTTTGAGCGCGGTACTCCCCACTGCATTCTTTGACGGGCTCTGTTCCTCCAACGGCTATCAGGTCGGAACACCCCCGCCTCCGCCTCCGCCTCCGGCATCGTCAACGCCGCCGGTCGTGCAGTTGCAGCAATCAGCTCCCGCGCCGCAGCAGAAAGCTCCCACGGCAACGACTACGCCGGGACCTACCGTTATCGCACAGGTGCGCATCTGGGCGGCCCCTGCGGCGGTGCCGCTCGATACGCGCACGTCAATCTTCTGGTCATCGCAGGGGGTTACGAACTGCACCGAAACTTCTCCCGACGGAAGCTTCAATCAGAATTCTCTCTCCGGCGGAGCCGCAACCGTGCCGATAACGGCGGCAACGACGTTCACGATTTCGTGTGTGGACAGCGACGGCAATCCGGTCACCGATTCGACGACGGTCTCCATCGCCATTTAATTAAGAATTGATTAAGCGCACGCTTGACAGCCAAGCGCGGCCCGCTATACTTAAGTAGTTAATTAACTATTTAAGTATAGTACCGTATGAACCAGTTCGAAGGGGCACAACTGCAGCTCGGACGCGCTCTCAAGGTGCAGCACATCTCTGACGGGCTCCGCGCGCGCCTGCTTAGGCCGGAGCGGGAACTTACTGTTGCAATCCCCGTCACCATGGATGACGACACGACCAAAATATTCGAAGGGTACCGGGTGCAGTATTCGAGCCTGCGCGGCCCGTACAAGGGCGGCATCCGCTATCATCCTGACGCCGACATCAATGAAGTAAAAGCGCTCGGATTTTGGATGACGATGAAATGCGCGGTCGCGGACATCGCGATGGGCGGCGGCAAAGGCGGGATTACGGTCAATCCGCGCGAGCTCTCAAAGCGCGAACTCGAGGCGCTTTCGCGCGGCTGGGTGAAGGCGCTCTATCGCGACCTCGGCCCCGAACAGGACGTGCCCGCGCCGGACGTGAACACCACACCGGAAATTATGAAATGGATGGCGAACGAGTACGAAAAGCTCACGGGCGACAAACGCAACGCCACCTTTACCGGCAAGCCGCTCGAAAACGGCGGCTCCGAAGGAAGGGGCATTGCAACCGGTGCGGGCGGCTTTTATGTATTCGAAACGTTGCGCAAAGAACTCGGACTCCCGGAGGAAGTGTCGGTCGTTATCCAGGGAATGGGCAATGTCGGCGGCAACGCGGCTAAAATATTTGCCGAGCACGGCCACAAAATTCTCGCGATGTCGGATTCCAAGGGCGGTATCTATGCCGAAGACGGGCTCGACCCCGATGCGGTGGAGAAATACAAAAAGGAACACGGCAGCCTGAAGGGATTTCCGAATTCGAAACAGATTTCGAACGAAAAATTGCTCGAATTGAAATGCGACGTGCTCATCCCCGCCGCCCTGGAGAACCAAATTACGAAAAAGAACGCGGACAAAATCAAAACAAAAATCGTCCTCGAGCTCGCCAACGGCCCGACGTCGACCGATGCGGACGACGTGCTGTTTAAGAAAAACATACCGGTCATTCCCGATATTCTCGCCAATTCCGGCGGTGTCGTCGTCTCCACTTTTGAATGGGAGCAAAACCTGAAGAATGAGCACTGGAGCGAAAAAGACGTGCTCACCAAATTGCGCACGCTCCTCAACCGTGAATCGAAAAATGTCTTCGACATGAGCCGCAAGCTCAAAACCGATCTGCGCCGCGGCGCCTTTGCGCTCGCTCTCACGCGTTTGGACAAGGCTCTGGAAGCGAAAAAGTAGTGGTATTCTGTAGGTCAATGGACGGACTTTTTCGGGCGATGCTTCTGTTTGTCCCCATTGCAATCTGGGCGAGTTTTACGGAAACTTCTCCCGTCATTCTCTTTTTTCTCTGCGCGCTCGCCATCGTGCCGCTCGCAAAATTCATCGGCGAGTCGACCGAAGAGCTTGCAACACACACGAGCCCGGCGCTCGGAGGACTCTTGAACGCGACGTTCGGCAACGCAACCGAGCTCATCATCGGATTGCTTGCGCTCCACGCGGGGCTTATCGAAGTGGTGAAGGCGTCGATTACCGGCTCCATTATCGGCAATTTGCTGCTCGTCCTCGGCCTTTCGATGCTTGCCGGCGGCTGGAAATATAAAAAACAGACGTTCAATAAAACGGGTATCCTCGCGCAGGGTTCGACCCTGTTGCTCGGTACGGTCGCGCTGGTGATACCGGCCATCTTTTTTGAAACGGCGCCGGGAATAGCGGCGCCGGTTGTTCAGAATTTGAGCATTTGGGTCTCGCTGGTGCTTATCGCCGTCTATGCGGCGAACCTGCTTTTTTCGCTGCACACGCACAAGCATCTCTATTTTGAGGAAGCGGGAAGTTATGAGCCGCGCTGGAGCTTGGGGCGCGCAATGGGTACGCTCTGCGCCGCGACGCTCGCAGTTGCATGGGTGAGCGATATCCTCGTCGGCTCGATCAATCCCCTCGTGAGCGAACTCGGATGGACGCAGATGTTTATCGGCGTGATTTTTGTCGCCATCATCGGCAACGCCGCAGAGCACATCTCCGCGCTTATGATAGCGCTCAAAAACAGGATGGACCTTTCGCTGCAGATTTCCATCGGTTCGGCGACACAGATAGGCATGCTCATCGCCCCCGTGCTGGTGTTGGCGAGCCTCTTTCTCGGGTTTCCGATGAATCTCGTTTTCAATATGTTTGAGCTCGTCGCGATGGTGCTTGCGGTTCTTATCGTCAATTTCATTCTGCAGGACGGCGAAAGTAATTGGCTCGAGGGGGCGCAGCTTCTCGCTGCATACGTCATTATGGGCATCGCGTTCTTCTTTCACCCGTAGCAAAATCGCGCTATATTTGCATCGTTGCCGCCCGCCCGTAGCTCAGTTGGTAGAGCAGCTCCCTTTTAAGGAGACGGTCGTTGGTTCGATTCCAACCGGGCGGAATGTAAAAAAGTTGCCGCTGGATTGCTAGCCCAGCGGCGCACGAGTCTTGAACTGATCAATCACAGCGAGTAGAGAACGCGCCGCGGTTGAACAGGTTGATAATCCCTGTTTTGAATCGCTCGGTCACGTAGGTCATGGCCCGTATGCCAAAGCCCCAGGATTTGTTCACGACCCACATCGCACGTCCGAACTTCCACAAACGGCGGCGAGCTGCCCCTATACGTGAAATACGTGTCGAGTGACCATTCGCGGACTAATCCGAGGCAACTAACGTGTACGGGCTCACTACAATAAAGCCTCAGTGCACCATCGAAGCCGCGGATTCGCCAAATATTACTGCCAGGATCGGCGAGAAGCGGAAGTCCGGGTGAGGTGATTCTCTGTGCTGCGCCGCCATAGGGTGTATCCGAGGTGAAAGTCGCATCGATCATGAATCGACGCAATTTCTGGCTTTCCTGCCCCTCTTTTCCCGGCCAGACCTCTGTCGTCACAAAACTAAGAAAGCGAACAGGTCCGCCGGTAAGCATTTGCAACGCGAGCTCAGTGCCTTGGAACATCGCGAGATACCAGGCCTGTCCGGCCTTTCTGCCTCTACGTTCAGACATTTTATTTCTCCCGTCCAGGAGCACATCGAGGCCATCCTCAATGCGACCGCCTTCCAGCGGTTACCTGCGGCATATCATCATAAAATGTAGCAAATGTCCAACGAAGTGCTTCGTTGCGACTTTATACTATTGGGCGAATGGATACGAAGAAATGGATGCGAGCTAAAATAAGCCCCGCGAACGGCGGGGCTTACGGCGCTCGTTGAGCTCCGAAAAAGACACGATACGAAGCATTTAGAGCGGCAAATCGACGGCGAAGATGCCCGCGCCGGTCACCACGAGAGAGAGCGAGAGTACGAGACCGAGGAGCATAGTGCTCATCGGGTAAATGCGCATGCGGGGGAATAGGTAACCGCACAGTATACCGACGAGCGAAGCGAGTGCGACGCCCTGTGTCCATGCGCCGACGAAAAGCGCTCCGGCTGCAACGATCTCAAGAACGCCGAGTGCGCGTGCCACAGTATCTTGTCGCGTTATGTGTTTCCATGCAGCGTACGCGAGTAGTATTGCGAGCGCGATGCGGATAAGCGTCGGGGCAAAGGGGGCGAGAAAGAGGATTTGCGGAAACAGCGAAAGCATGACAATAGTATAGCGCATGGAGAAAGAAGTAGCGGTACTTCTGCACGATGTGCGGAGCGCACATAATGTCGGCTCGATTTTCCGCACCGCGGATGCGTCGGGCGTCTCGAAGATTTTCTTGACAGGATTTACGCCGCAGCCGACCGACCGCTTCGGACGCGCGCAAAAGGAGATAGCAAAAACGGCGCTCGGCGCAGAGAAATACTTGCAGTGGGAATATAAAAAATCACCGCTCACCCCTGTCTCGGCGCTTCGCAAGAGCGGGTGGGAGATTGTCGCAATCGAACAGGACGCAACAGCCGCGCACTACCGGAAGTTCAAATTAAAAAAGCCGACGTTGTTTATCTTCGGCAATGAAGTGAGCGGCATCAAAAAATCTCTGTTGAAAAAGTGCGACCGCATTCTCGAAATTCCGATGCGAGGCAAAAAAGAATCGCTCAATGTTTCGGTCGCAGCCGGAATTATTTTATTTTCAATACGCTAGCGACGGCGATGTCCGCTTTTTTGCCTGCGGCACTTTCGCACAGCGTCCTCGGCTGCAAAAGACGGACATCGCCGTCGCTAGTAGCTCAACACATCGACGACGCGACCGTCGTTGTCCAAAAGGCGGACGATATCGTGCGACTGGTTCCACAGCGAGTAGCGCATCGCGAGATACAGTCGCCACGAAGGCAGGCCAAAATTATGTTGCGCCCGATGCGCCGCGACACAGCCGTTGTATGAGAGCGTCGTTGCAAGGAACGAGCGGCATGCTTGCGAGAGGTTTGCGGGCATGCTCGCGCCCGGAAATTCGCAGGACGAGAGATTGTTGAGATAATCAAAACAGGATGCCCCGTATGTTTTTAGATTTTGCGCCGTCTGAGGCAATTCTTCCGAGGGAGACGGGCACGACGCGTCGAGCCCCGGATAAAAAGATTGGAGCTCCCCGAGGTAGCCGCTGCAGATATTTTCCTCAAAGGAAACCCCGACGGGGGAGGGACCGCTCGTAACTATCGCAGCGTTTCCCGCAGCGAGGTAGACCGGCTGCACCGTATTGACGACACCGCCCTGAAAAACCGGAGTGCCTTGCGGGATGAACCCCTCCTTGCCCGAAACCGCGCTCTGCAGCGTCCACCCGGTCACTTCTATCGGCGCGCTGTTGCCCGCGGCGGCCTGTATTTCGATGTATTCCTGCGCGGGGTCAGCGCTTTCGTTGTTGCCGGAAATAACCACCCGGCCCTGGTATGGGGAGGGGTCGCCGTATTGCTGCAGCGTCGAAACGTCCGACGCACCCGACGCACCCGATACATCATTATTCTCCGGGCTTGCGTACACTGAATTCGCCTCGCTCTGTTGCTGATCTGCTGTTTGCACGTAATCCGAAATATCCGGTCCGCGCGTCGCCTCCGGTTGCCAGGGAAGTTTGATAAACGAGCCGGTGGACGTGCCGTTGCCGAAAATGAGCGCGATAGGATTGGTGAAATTCTGCCCCACCGCCCACGCGCGCTGAATGCCGCCGGTTACTATCCAATAGAGTATGAGGCCGATGACGCACACAATGAGCACGATCTTAAGCGTAGTCCATACTTTATTTCTCCCGCCGTCGCTTGCCATATCAAGAGATTATACGGTATGCGCGAGACGCTTTTGCAATTCTTCGCGCGCAACCCCGGCATCGCTCCAGGGAATTTTGGTGCCGCCGGGTCCATAAATCCACGGGTCGGTTCCTTTCCCGGTAATAAGAACGGTCTCGCCGCTTTTTGCTCCCGCTATCGCAGAGCGGATAGCTTCGCGCCGGTCGATAATAATTTCGGCACGAGCGCCCTTCGGCACGCCGCGCGCCATTTCTTCGACGATTTTTTTGGGGTCATCGTCGCAGGGATCCTCGTTGGTGAGAATGACACGCCTGCAGTGCTCCGCGGCGATGCGCGCTTTCACAGGGCGGTTCCACGTGTCGCGGCTTCCACCCATGGAACCGAGAACCGCGATTTTCTCTCCTGGGTAGGCTCGGTAAATCGCCTCAAGCGAATCGGGCGTGTGCGCGTAATCGACGATGACCGTAAAATCCTGGCCGGATTCAATGCGCTCCGCTCTGCCCGGAATATGCGTCACTTTTTTAATACCTCGCGCGATGGTTTCCGGCGCAACCCCCATCGCTCGGGATACCTCCGCCGCCGCGAGCGCGTTTTTGAGCGAGAATTCCCCGGGCAAGCTGACGGGAACGCGGAGGCCCGAGAATGTAAGATACCCGCCGTGTTCTCCTGCGCCGTAGGGCTCGTTCCCGGAGAGACTATATGCGACTTTTTTCTCGACGCCGAGCGCAAGATAGCGGGCACTTTGTTCATCGTCCCCGTTTACCACCATGATGCGGGGACGCTTTTTTGAGCGTACCAATTGTTTTGCGAGCTCGAGCTTGGCGTCGGCGTAGGCTTCGTACGAGCCGTGCGATTCTATGTGCTCCGGCGCGAGATTCGTAAAGATAAATGCGTCAAGTTCAAGCGCGCGGTGTCGGTTTTGCGCTGCCCCTTGTGATGTCATCTCGAGAATTGCGGCTGTACAGCCTGCATTGACCGCGCCGCGGAGAAATTTTTGTATAAACGCTCGTCCCGGCATGGACATGCGCATTAGGTTTGCCTCCGAGCGCTCGGCAACCTTGATACGAATAGAATTTAAAACGGCAGTTTTGTAACCTGCTTCTTCGAGCACGGCGTTGACCATTTCCGTTGTCGAGGACTTTCCTTTGGTACCGGTGACGCCGATAAGTATGAGACGCCTCGAAGGAAATCCGTAGCGCCAGGCGCCGAGGTATGCAAGCAGCAGATGATACAAAGACACCAGGGGGGTGGGGAGGAGAGAGCGCAGCGTTTCCTTGAGTGAGCTCATGAGCCCAAAATGCGCAGCGCTTCGCGCAGACGCTCCGATGTCTTTTGCACATCACTCGGTACTTTGCGCAGCGCCTCGCGCGCTTCGGTTTGCGAGTATCCCAGGCTGCGCATCGCCTCGAGGGCTTCCTCATCTCCCTTTAGAGCGGCGTCGCGCGCGACAGATCCGGCGCCGACTTTGTCGCGCAGCTCGAGCACTATTTTTTCCGCCGTCTTTTTGCCGATACCCGAGACCTTGGTGAGGTATTCCGCTTTGCCGGCAGAAATCGCCGAGCGGAGCGTTTCGACCGATGCGATATCGAGGATTGCAAGCGCGCTTTTCGAGCCGATGCCGGAAACGGTCAGCAACTGCTCAAATAGGTGCAGCTCGTCCGGCTCGAAAAATCCATAGAGGTCGAGCACGTCTTCGCGCACGGTGAGGTGCGTCCAGACGGCGGCGGCCTCTCCGGGCTTCATGCGCGCAAGGGATTCGCGCGTCGAAAAAACCTTGTATCCGACGCCGCCGACGGAGAGTATCGCGAAGCCCCCGTGTACGCTGTGCGCTACCCCTTCGAGGTGTCCTATCATGTCCGCATCATAGCGCGGTTGCGGAGAGCGCGCATTCCTTTATCCGTATGATATCGCAGGATAAAAAGTGCCGAAAAATCTTGCGTTTTTATCCCACGGGGTGTAGTATCGCGCGACATGGCAAACACGACTTCAGCCAAAAAAGCACAGCGCGCAAGCGAGCGCCGCCGCGTCTTTAACGCGCGCCGCAAATCTACGATGAAATACGCGGTCAAGGAAATGGGGAAGGCCATCGGGTCAAAAAGCGCTCAGGCCTCCGCGCTCTTGCCGAAATTGCAGGAAGCGATAGACAAGGCCGTCAAAAAAGGCACTCTTCACAAGAATACGGCGGCCCGAATGAAGTCCCGTATCTCCAAGCGTATCGCCGCGCTCACCAAATAAGTTCTCCCCGCCCGTATCCCGCGCTTCCTGGCGGGGACGTATAATGGCGTGAATGGAGCCGATAGACTCGGTCAATTCCCGCGTATCGCTGCGCTCCGGCATGCTGGTTCTTGCGCTCGTCGGCGTGCTTGCCGTTTCGTACGACTCTTTGAGCGGAAGCTCGACTTCGCCGGTCGCATCAAACGGGTTGGCACAGGCCGCGGCGACGGCAAGCTCAGGAGCAACGGCGAGCCCCGATGAATCGGAATGCACCGCCGACAGTCCGACCGGGCAGAAAGAAGCTGACGGAAAGACGATAAAAAAGGTGGGAAAATATTGTGTTCCGAGCTCGACCGAGCAGAACGGAGAAGATTCGGCAAAATCAAACTGTGTTGCGAAAGACGGAATACAGGCAGGCATCTGCTGGGTAAAATACTGCGATGCGACCGGAAAAAAATGCTCAGTGATTAATCAGGGAACTGCCGCCCCTTCGCTCTCCGCCCAAAACTACGACACGTTGGTCAACGGCGCGGGACTCTCGGGCATCACCGTTCCCAACGACCAGCTCCAAAGCGTGTGCGGAAGCGGAGGATGTAACGTGGGCGCGCCCGCGGGTTCTGAACAAATAGGCAGTGCGTTTGACGAGGCGGGATTTCAGAATGTGGATTATAAAAACGTCGGCTCCGCGCCGCAGCCGCAACCCGGCGTAAGCAGTTTTGACGAAGCCGGATTTACCTCGGGATTCAATGGCGGCGCAGAGCCCCCTCCGCCGTCCGCAAGTTCTTTTGACGAAGCAGGATTCAGCTCGCTACAACCGAAAGACGGCGAGCCCGATAAAAGTGCGGCTGACGCAAGCGCGTCGAATCCCTCTGCGGGTTGTAAAACTTCCGGCTGTATTGACAACAACACTAATAATTACGGAAATTTCAACCCCAATTCACAACAAAATTGCACCTTCGGGGTCTGCAATAAAACGGAGCAGGAGGTAAAAGCGCCTCCCGGCAATCCCGGCCCGGGACCGGGTCCGACGTCAGGACCGGGGCCTGGAATAGGTCAAATCGGCAATAATACCAATGGCTCGGGCTTGGGGTCGCTTTTGAGCGGCCTTGCACAAGGATTGGCAAGAGCCATGTTGGCGCCGCAGCCTCCTCCGGCTCCTCCGGCCGCTCCCGCGCAGGCGTGTTCTAACGACCCCAACGCATACGCGCAGCAACAGCAGCAGTACCAACAGCAACTGCAGCAGTACAACTATCAGTTGCAGCAGTACCAGTACCAACAGCAGCAATACCAATACCAGCAGCAGTACCAGCAGCAATACGGAGGCAGCATCTCGTACTTCCCACCGGCGCCTCCCCAACAGCCGGTCGCCTGCACGCCTTCGACGCAGAGCCAGTGCTCGCTGCAACCGCAACAACCCGCCGCAAGTTCCTGCACCGGCGGCAGTTGGTCGCCGCAGATGCAGGGCT
>Ga0070711_100002086_pt1 | contig 11294 bp, 7 predicted proteins | sample LARL53metaG_FD_65452 | JGI IMG/M metagenome (GOLD analysis project Ga0070711, IMG submission 65452) | Corn, switchgrass and miscanthus rhizosphere microbial communities from Kellogg Biological Station, Michigan, USA - LAR L5-3 metaG | ecosystem: Host-associated > Plants > Roots > Rhizosphere ... | reverse complement strand
TGCCGACGACGGGAGGGAGGGCGTTATGCACCCGATGTTCGTGAAGCTATTCCTCGAACCCGACGCCGATGATCTGCAGGCCGAGGAGGAGGCTCGGCGGCGCTCCGCGCGCCGGGCCCGGCGCACTCGACGGGCCATGGTAGTCAAGTCCGTCGCCCGCGATCGGACTCGCATTTCTGCCAGGTAATGTCCTGCCGTGCTGTTGCGAGCGCTGTTTGCCACTCGATCTGCCACTCACATTGATCTTGAACGGCGGCCTCCGGAGACGCCGGCCAGACCGCCATCATCGCACCAGGCAGCCTGATGCTCCGTGTGTCCGGCCGCGGCGATCAAGGGACCGGCCTGGCAGGTCTCAGGCCTTTCCGCTCATGCCGAATAGAGGACGTTGCGCGCCTTCATGCTTATGCACTGTGGTGTATGCGCTGTGCCCACAACAGTAAGCGCCACAGGCGTCAAGGCGCTTGCGAGACCAAGAGTCGATCCCGGTTATCCCGGAGGGCCGTCGAACGCGATCACGGTCTTGATGCCGGCCGGTCTGCCTAGGATCAGTTCGGCGGCCCGCTCGGGGGGGTGGCGGCCCGCGATGAGGGTTTGCACTGCCTCGGGCCAGCGTCGCCGGAAGAGATCCAGATTCCGCAGCGCGGATGCAAAGGCGTCGGTCCCGGCGTTCACCGTGCCCAACAGGACCTGGTTCTTCAGCACCATGTCCCGCATGAGGCGAGCCGGGTCCGCCTCGATAAAGGCTTGCAGGCCGGGGACGCCGGTGAGGACGAAGATGCCGTTGGTCCCCAGCACCCGTAGCGCCTCCAGGGCGAAGTGCGAGTGCCCGACAGCTTCATAGGCCAGATCGATATTGCCCACCTGGTCCGCAAGATTTGCGAATGTCGCGGCCTGGGTGGAGACGTAGGTCGCGCCGATGGCAGTGACCAGGTCGATCCGCGGATGGGGAGGTATCTCGCGCGAGTACACGTAGGTCGAAAAACCAGCCGAGACCAGTGCCATCGCTCCTAGCAGACCGACCGGCCCAATACCGAGCACCAGCGCCGTAAGCCCACGGCCGCGCTCTTGGCCGGGGGTCTGCGGGTCGAGCCACGGCGGCCGCTGCTGCATCATCCAGTAAATCTGGCTGAGGGCCTTCTCCGCGATGGTCAGCGGCTCGGCCAGCACGGCGATCTCCCGCAGATCCGGCGGCACAGGATTCATGTGCCGCTCCTGGTCGACGGCATACTCAGCCATATAGCCGTGCGCTTCCTTGATGCCGCGTTCGCGGAAGTCGCCGGTGTAGCAGTAGTCCTGGTGCCCGGATCGGCACGCCAGACAGCCGGAATGGGGACACGGGCGGCGCACGGATGGAATGACAAGATCGCCCGCCTGGAAGCGCTCGACGGCAGATCCGGTCTCTATCACCTCGGCCAGCGATTCGTGGCCGATCACGAGGTGATCGTCTCCCGGCGGCGGGGTCCCGTATTCGAACGTGCAGATCTCTTTATCGGTGCCGCAGATACCGATGTCGAGCATCCGCAGCATGACCTGGTCAGGCTGGGAGATCCGGGGAGCTTCTTGCTCGATGACTTTGACCTCGCGGGATCCCGGGAACACTGCGACTGCCTTCATATATCCACTTCCGGCGATGATCGCTCTGGGGAGCGGGCTGGTTTATTCTTCTGATCCGAGATAACTCCAGGCCTGGGGGAAGTGCCCGATCCCGACGGCCCGGCAGATCTTCTGGGCGGCCATGCTGACGCCTTCGGTGAAGGTGGGGTAGGCGAGCTGAAGCTCTGCGACCTGATCCACGGTCATGCCGGCGGCCATGGCGGCGGCGACGGTCTGGATGGTCTCGGCTGAGTATTCGCCGACGACGTGAGCGCCGAGGATGGTGCGGTCGCGGCGGTCGGCGATGAGCTTGCAGAAGCCGTCGGGGCGGCCGTCGGCGACCGGGCGGAGCAGATCCTCGTATCGGGCGATGCCGGTGATGACGTCGTGATTGTGGGCGGCCTGGGTTTCGGTGAGGCCGACCCGGCCGTATTCGGGGTCGGTGAAACTTCCACTGGGCACCACGTCGTAGGTGGCTTGCCTGGTAGGCCCCAAGACGGCGTTCCTGGCCGCGATGCGGCGTTCCATTCGGGCGGTCTGGACGAGCATGGAATGGCCGTTGACCCGCCTGGGCAGGCTGGTCAGGGACGGGATGTCCTCGTAGGTGAGCGCATGCTCCGCGCCGGGGATGGGTAGCCGGGCGGCATGACCGCCCACGGCGAGGATGACGCGGTCGGCGGACCAGGCACGCCCGTCCATGGCGGCTATGCTGCGCGGGCCGGTGAAGCGGACTGGGCCAAGGTCCTCAATGAGATCGATGCCCTGCCGGCGGAGATGCCCGCCCAGGTCTTTCTTGTCGTGAGCGTAACGGGCCACCCGCTTGCTGTTGGCTAGCACGGCGGGCAGGTCGGGCACCGGGGCCGCGCCCCGGAGACCGAAGGACGACCACGACGACCAGTCTCGCGCGAGACGGGCGGCGCGGGCCAATGTACGGACGGGCGCTGGGCCCCTGTTCAGGCTCGTGCCGCCGACCTCGCCGGCTTCGAGCAGGGTCACTTGCGCGCCCAGCTCGCGCGCCTGCAGGGCGGCGGCGATCCCCGCCGGTCCGCCGCCGGCCACGAGCAGGCTGATATCAGCGTTCACGGGCAGATCCGGTGCCGCGGTCGGCGTGTCTCGCCGCGGGACTCATGGCCGGGCGGTGCTCAGGACCCGGCCGTCGGGTGCTCGTGCAGAACGGCAGGAGCGGCTCCCGCGGACGGGTCGAGCCCGTAGGAGGCGACGGCATCGGCGCTGCGCCGTTCGTCCTCGCGGATCAGGTGGATGACGGCGTTGATCAGGGCCAGGTGGGAGAAGGCCTGCGGGAAGTTCCCGAGGTGACGGCCGGAGTGCGGGTCGATCTCCTCGGCGTACAGCAGCAGCGGGCTGGCGTAGGAGAGCAGCTTCTCGCATAGGGCGCGGGCACGGGCTACTTCCCCGATCTCGGTCAGCGCCGAGACCAGCCAGAACGAGCAGATCGTGAACGTCCCCTCCTCACCGGAAAAGCCGTCGTCGGTTTCCTCGACCCGGTAGCGCAGCACCAGCTCGTCCTCGGTGAGCTCATCGGCGATGGCCTGGACGGTCGCCCGCACCCGTTCGTCGTCTGGCGGGAGGAACCCGAGCAGCGGAATCAGCAGGGCCGAGGCGTCCAAGGCAGTGGTTCCGTAGTGCTGGCAGAACACTCCCCGGTCGTCGGTGCCGTGGGCGCACACGTCGGCATGAATCTCATCGGCGGCCTTGCGCCAGGCCGCTGCGTGCTCATCGTCACCGCGCAGCTGGGCCAGCTTCGCGCCGCGGTCGGCCGCTACCCAGCACAGCACCTTGGACGCGGTGAAGTGCTGGGCCGGGCCGCGGACCTCCCACAGCCCCTGGTCGGGTTCTCGCCAGTGCGCTAGCGCCGCCTGGACCTGGCGCACCAGCATCGGCCACCGTCGCTCATCCAGCCGGTCGCCGGAACGGGTGTGCAGCCAGACGGAGTCCAGCAGCACGCCCCAGACGTCGTGCTGGCGCTGGTCCCAGGCACCGTTGCCGATGCGGACCGGGCGGGCTCCATCGTAGCCAGACAGGTGGTCAAGGACCTGCTCGGTCAGCTCCCGCTCGCCGCCGATCCCGTACATGATCTGCAGGTCCGCGTCTTGCTCGGCGAGGTCGGTCAGGAAGTAGAAGAAGTCGTTCGCTTCGCGGTCCAAGCCCAGCGTGTACAGGCCCCACAGCATGAACGTCGAATCACGCAGCCAGGTGTACCGGTAGTCATAGTTGCGCTCCCCGCCCGGCGTCTCCGGCAGCGAGGAGGTCGCCGCCGCCAGCAGCGCGCCGGTCGGCGCGTAGATCAGCCCCTTCAGTGTCAGCGCCGACCGTTGCAAGACCTTACGCCACGGGTGATCAGGGAAATTGCCCCGGCCGAGCCACTCGTGCCAGAAATCCGCCGTGCGCGCTAGCCGCTGGTGAGCCTCGGCGAAGGTCCCCGGTGGGGACCCGTCCTCCCACGACAGCGCGCAGAAAACCCTCTCGCCCGCCCGCAGTCGGCGCCGCGCGACCGCCCGTGGCCCCTCAAACCCCAGATTCAGGTCGGTAGTCAGCCACAGCCGCGGGACCTCCTCGCCCGCGCTGACCTCGGCCCGCCCGTAGCCGCTCCCGGTGTGCTGCCAGGTGCCGCGCTGGCGGCCGTAATCAAACGCCGGCTCACACTCCAGCACGAAATCAATCGACCCCTGCAGGCACCGGACCGTCCGCAACAGCACCCGCTCCGCGCTATGGTCCACCGGCGCCCGGCGATGAGTCCCCGATCTGGCCGAGTCATGCCGCCACGGCCCGACTAGCAGCACATCATGGACCACCGCCCAGCCCGTCGGGGTATTCCACGTCGTCTCCAGCACCATCGTCCCGGGCAGATACCGCCGCCCGGACGGGACCATGACATCCGCCGGCCCGAGCCGGAACCAGCCGGCCCCCCGGTCCAGCACCGCGGCGAACACGCTCGGGCCGTCCATCCGGGGCAGGCACATCCACTCGACATTGCCGCTCGGCGCCACCAGCGCCGATACCTCGCAATCGGACAGGAACCCATAATCAGCAATCGGCGGAAACGGGTTCCCCCCCAACGTCGACCGAGCCATATGCGGTCCTTCAATGGGCTGATCAGTCATCGATCCGTCACGCTCCCTCGTCGCAGGTGGCCCCGCCGCCATATTCAGCTGTTCAGGATGCGGCCTTTCTCCCGTTCGAACTCGGCCTGGGTTAGCACGCCCTCCGACAGCAGCGCGCCGAGCTGCTTCAGCTGGGCGAGCCGGTCATTCGTGCCGCCTGGCTGCGGTGAAGCGGGCTCGGCGTAAATCCGCTGCGGCGGAGCCGGGTAGGGCCCTGATGGCGGTGCCGGCATAGCCGACGCGGCGGCCTGGTCTTGCGCCGCCCACCGAGCCTGCTGCCGACGTTGAACCCGGCCGTGCACCGAGCTGGCAACCGCAACCGTGGCGGCGGTCTTCAATAGGCCCACTGTGACCTCCTCATCGTTGGCTTCGTTGCCGTGGTCAGGACTGCCTGGGTCAGGAGGACTCGGCCGCATCCAGGGCAGCGACAATCTCGTCTGCGGGCAACCCGCCACTGGCGATCAGCCGCGCGCCCTCACGCCGCCAGGCGTCCACTAGGCCGAGAACCCACCGGTTCTCATAGATCACCACAACGGCGACACTGCCCGGCTGCATCGCCGCGGAGATCTCGCCAACATCGGAGTCATCGAGCAGGCCCGACGACGCCCCAGCCCAGGCACCCAGGTCGACACCGCCGGGAACGGCGAACTCCCAGACGTCAACCTTCTTGCTCTTGCCGTCGGCGTCCTTAGTGATGAATTCCATGTCCAGAATGTCCACCACGCCCTGGTCGGCCAGGGAAAGCAACTGCTCGAAGCCCGGCGCGGTGATTCGGCCGCCCGGAAAGTCGATCGCTAGGAAATCGACTGGTCCCAGTTCGTCGTCTGAGCCCGGCTGGGCTGCTGCCGTCATGCCTAGCTCCCCCTGGAAGTGCCGGCTGACCACTGCGCGACAAATCTAACAGCCCAGCCAGGGACCAGGAACCCCGCGCGCGCTGAGCCGGCGCTCGCTGTCAAGAGCCGGCCCCTAGCGGTCTGAAAGGAGTAGACACGCGCGGGCCGACTCATTGGTGAGTGGTTTACCTTCCGGACGTCGTTGATTTTCCCGGGCGATGACACCAGTTATCACGATCGCTATCGTCCTGATTGTGAATGAACTTACCCGGCCGGGTGATCTTGAGGCAGGCGATGTGATCGCTTTGCCAGATGAGCTTGGCCGGATCATGATCAGAGCGGTCCGCTTAGGGCAGGGCAGGTTCGTCCTCACGATTAGCCCCACAGATGGCGCCGGCCCCTGGGGTCGAGCGCCAGGTCACCCTGACCGCAGCCGCCCGGGTGCACAGGTTCGGCCGCGCCCGCGCCCTCTAGGCGAGTCAGCGTTCCTGGCCGGAGATGATGCCGATCTGAACACGGTCAGGGGCTTCGGCTAGGCGGTAGGGCGAGGCCTGCCGTACCTACGACGCATCATGGAAAGCAGGACGTAAAGCCGCCTCACCCAGAATGGCGGCAATGTCCCACCCTCTGGCTACGGCCGCGCTGGACGTCGTCGCCGGGCCAGTCAGGGATTCGTCAGCGAATAGGAGCGGAGCACCGTCTGAGCACAGGTGCCTATTGCCCAGGCGACTAACCTGCTACCCAGGACACCACCGGTCAGCGCTCCCCGGCATCGGCCCTGGCGGATTGACGTCATACAACGGTCCAGCCTGGAAATCACGCGGCGGGTGATCTGTCAGAATTTCGCAAGCTGCCCGTTACGTCTGGGCTGCCTTCGCTCGCAGTTCCGCAATTTGCGCCCGGGCAGCAGCCACCAGCTCCTCGTTAGTATTCGCGTGGCCGCTGAGGCCCCAGCCTCCGTCGGGCGCCTCCGTCAGGAGCACCCACGTCCGGCTGGCCAGTGCCGGGTCATTGGCGGCATCGGCGGCGATGTCCGTCAGCTGCCTTACCACGGCTAGCTGCTTGCCGCGATCGAGCGCGTCTCCGTGGTCCCGATGTCCAGCTTCCGCGCCACCGCACAGATCGCCGGCCAATCCGAGGGATAGTCCGGCCGCACCTCAGCGACCATCCGGACCGCCCGCTCACGCAACTCTGCTGGGTAGCTTCCCGATCGACGTGCCACGGCTCCATCTTCCTCTCAACAGATGAAGCCTCCGGAAACCCCGGGGCGGTTCAGTGATGGGAGTACCACCGGTGATGGCGGTGCTGGCCTGCTTTCCGGCCTGGGGCGGTGCGGGGACAATGTGCGGCAGGGATGCCGTCCGAAGCGGGGGCGTCGTGAGTGCGGTATGGATGCGGCTCCGCTCGGAGCTGCGGATCCGGTGGCGGGCGTGGCTGGGCCTGGCGCTGCTGATCGGCCTGGCCGGAGGGGCCGCGGTGGGGGCCGCGGCTGGTGCGCGGCGCACCGAGACGGCCTATCCCCGGTTCGTCCAGGCCCAGAACGGTTATGACCTGATCGCCGGCGGGTTCCCGCGGAACACCGATGCGGGGCGGGCGCTGGCGCGGATGGAGGCGATGCCTGCGGTCGCGCAGTGGGCCCGCATCGATTTGGCGGCATCCTCGGCCATTTTGCCGTCCGGCCGGCTGACGTCGGCGCCGGAGCTGATGGCCGTCACCGACCTGATGGGGCGGGCGGGTTTCCGGCTGAACCGGTTCAAGGTGATCTCCGGCCGGAGGATGAACCTGCGCGCACCCGGCGAGGCGATGATCGACTTTCCCACCGCCGACCGTGAGGACCTGCGGGTCGGCAGCGTGATCAAGTTCGTCATCGGCAGCCCGGACGCCAGGCCTGCCCGGCTTGCCGCCGTCCGCATTGTGGGGATTGTGGCCTCTCCCGGGCAGTTCCCGGCGGTCGGCGCCTCGTCGGCGTCTGGCAGCGTCTACGTGACGCCGGCCTTCGTCCGGTCCAACGGCATCCGGCCATCGCCGCGCGATGCGGCGCTGCTGATCAGGCTCCGCCATGGCGCCGCGGGCCGGGAGGCATTCTTGCGGCAGATGCGGGCCGCGGGCCTGGCTGGCGTCGTCGACATCCCCGAGGTGCAGCAGACCCAGACCGCCGGGATCCAGCGGTCGATCCGGCTGGAGTCCCAGGCGCTGTGGGCGCTGAGTGTTCTCATCGGGCTGGCGGCGTTCGCCATCGTGGGGCAGTCGCTGGCCCGGCAGACCTACCTGGACTCGGCCGATCTGCCCACCCTGCGGGCGCTCGGCTTCTCCCGCGCCCAGTTGCTCGCGCTGGGGATGCTCCGGGCGGCGATCATCGGGCTGGCCTCCGCGTGCGTGGTCGTCCCGGCCGCCGTCCTGCTTTCGCCGCTCACCCCGGTCGGCCTGGCCAGGATCGCCGAGCCCGACCCCGGGTTCGCAGTGGACGCCTGGCCGCTGGTTCTCGGCGCGGCTCTGGCCGCGTTCCTGACCGTGCTGGCCTGCACCGTCCCGGTGTGGACCGCTGCGCGGATGGCGACCAGGGGGGAACGCCCCGGGCTGGGCCCCAGGCGATCCCCGGCGCTGGTACACGCGCTGTCCCGGGCCGGGCGCTCACCGGCCGTGGCCGCCGGGGTCCGGATGGCGCTGCAGCCCGGCCGCGGCCGGACGGCGGTCCCGGTCCGCTCGGCGATCTTCGGCGCCACCCTCGGCGTCGCCGCCCTGTCCGCCTCGCTGGTGTTCGCCGCCAGCCTCGGCCACCTGCTGGCCACGCCTCGCCTGTCGGGGTTCACCTGGGACGCCTTCGTGTCCGTCGAAGGCGGGCTGCCCAGAGCCGCCGCTGCGCTGCGGGCCGACCCGAAGATCGCCGGCTACACCCGTGGGGGGTTCACCGGCGTGCGCATCGGCCCGCTCCGGCTCATGGCCCTCGTGCTGGGCAGTCCGGGTCCGGCCCGGCCGGTGATGACCGCCGGGGTTCCGCCCGCAGCCGGCGATGAGGTCGCGCTCGGCGCCTCGACCATGCGCGATCTGCACACGGCGATCGGCCAGACCGTGAACGTCGTGCCCGACCAGGCCGGAGGGCATCCGAGGCCGGCCCGCATGCGGGTCGTGGGAACCGTCATCGTGCCACCCACCCCCTTCCTCGTGACCAAGCTCGGGGAGGGAGCCGCCATGACGGTGCCGGGCCTGCTGCGGATCGACCCGGGCGCCGCCCGGCAGCTGGGCGGGTCGCCGTTCCTGGTGCGCTTCGCCCCCGGCGTCAGCCGCGACGCCGGGCTCGCCGCCGTCTCCCACGACATCAAGGGCCTGCCGGGCCCGTTCGTCACCGCCGCTGAGCGGCCCGCGAGCGTGGTGAGCCTGGCCAGCATCGCGGGCCTGCCGGTCGCGCTGTCCGGTTTGCTGGCCCTGATAGCCGCCGGGACGCTAGCCCACACACTCGCCAGTTCCACCCGCCAAAGGAGCCGCGACCTGGCGATCTTCAAGACGCTCGGTTTCCTCCGGCGGGAAGTCCGGCAGGCGGTCGCGTGGCAGGCCACCACGATCGCGGCGATCGCGCTGCTGGTCGGGCTGCCCATCGGCGTCGCGTGCGGCCGGTGGGCGTGGCGCGTCTTCGCTGCACAGCTCGGCGTGCTGCCCGAGCCAGCCGTCCCGCTCGCCGCGATCCTCATCGCCATACCCGGCACACTGGCCGTGGCGAACCTCATCGCCGCGGCTCCCGCACGGGCCGCCGGGCGCACACAGCCCGCCACCGTCCTGCGGACCGAGTAACAAGACCGAACCCGCGGCGCAGAATGGATGCGCCACATGCCGCAGAAGCAGATAGGCGTCCCAGGTAGCCCGCGCCTAGGTATCGCGTCACGCCGAGTGAGGACCGTGGCTAGCTCGCAGACAGCGCCTGAGCGATCCGGGGTTGCGCCAGAGGACAGGGCCACACGGATCTTATGGGCTACTCACTTCGCAGGACTGCCGCAGGGCGGATCCGGGCTGCGGCCCATCCCGGTCCCGCCGCGATGGCGTTGGCGAGCAGCAGCGTCGCGGGGATGGCGGCCAGCACGATGGGTACTGGAACGTCGGCGTTGCCCCCGGCTCCGGCTGACGCCGCGAACAGGGCCCAGGCCAAGCGGCCGGCTACCACGCCGAGTGGCAGCCCGGTGAGCAGGGCCGCCGCCGCCAGGGCGCTGGCCTCCCAGGACACAACCCTGAGCGTCTGTGACCTGAGGAGCCCGAGGGTCTTGAGCACCGCGAGGTCGCGGCGGCGCCGGTGCACGCTGGTGAGCAGCGCGTGGGTGAGCGTGCCGACTGCCAGCAGCGCGAGGACGGCGCCCAGGACCAGCGGGGTGTCCCGCACCTGCGCATAGTCCTTGATGTTGCTGGGCCGCTGGTCGGTGGTGACCAGGCATAGGCCCTTCGGGCAGTGGGCGCGGGTGACGGCAGCCTCCAGGCGGGCTCCGGCTGCCCGCAGATCGGTGCCCGGCCGGTACCGCAGGAGGAAGAAGTTGTAGCAGGTCGCGTGCCCGGCGCAGAACGGGGGATTTGGCTGGGACAGCACCGAGGCCGAGACCGCAGCGCCGGTTCCCAGATCGGTGCTGTTGCCGCCGCCTACGCTGAACGCTGCGAAGATCGCCGAGCCCACGATGCGCATCGGGGTTATCCGGCCGTACGCGCCGACCTCCACCCGCTGGCCAATACGCAGGCCCAGCTCACGGAGGGTGCGGGGGCCGAGGGTGATCTCATGCGGCCCGGCCGGGGCTCTGCCCGCGAGCAGGGTCAGGAATCCGTTCCCGTGCAGTTGGTCGAGGCCAATCGCCGGTACGGCCGTGCCGCTTCGGCTGCCCGGGGCAGCGACGCTGACCTGCCCGTAATTGCCGCCTGCGTACTCGGTCAGCCCGGGAAGGCCCGCCAGGACCCTCCTTCCTGTGGTGACCGGCACGGCGCCGACTTGCAGGTCCAGCTGCTGGGCCCAGTTCTGCCCGTACAAGTGCGGTGTGCTGACCAGCCCGAGGAAGCTGGCACCGAAGATATAGGCCGCTACGACCGCCGCCACCGCCACGCTCGTCCCGGCGAGGGCGCTGCGCACCGGGACCGCTGTTCGCCCGTGACCTGCCTCGAACGCCATCCGCACCCCGAGGCTGCCCGGCACGGAGCCGGCCAGCCCGAGCGCGGCTCCCAGCCGGGAGGGGCTCACGGCCGCAGCCGGCTCGGCCAGCCCGGGCGCGATCTTCGCCCGGGTGGCTGCCCGCAGCGCGGCGGGCGCCACCACTAGCAGCGGCGTCGCGGCGATGAGGACGAACCCGGCAGCGAGGATGGCCAGGTTGATTTCCACTCCGGGGCTGGGCTCGGCCAGCCGGGCCGGTCCGATGGGCATCAGCGGAGACGCCGCGATGGCAACTCCAACGGCGGCCACGGCTCCGGCGGTCGTCACTATCGCGACCCTGGCCAGGCAGAGCGCCGCAAGGCGGGACCGGCCCATGCCGAGGGCGCGCAGGATGGGGAATTCGGCTGAGTCCAGGACGAGCTGGCGGCTCAGCAGCTGAGCGGTGATGGCCAGTGCGATCAGGCCCGCGAGCGCGGCGAAGATCGCCAGGGCGGCCGCCTGCGGCCGGATGGCCCGCTCGGTCGCCCCGTACTCGGTGGCCAGATGGACGACCTGGACGTTCCCCACCCGGTACCGGGCGGCCAGGGCCGTGGCCTGGCGGGTGAACGCGGCGGCGTCGGCTCCGGGCCGGAG
>Ga0070711_100002083_pt1 | contig 11299 bp, 14 predicted proteins | sample LARL53metaG_FD_65452 | JGI IMG/M metagenome (GOLD analysis project Ga0070711, IMG submission 65452) | Corn, switchgrass and miscanthus rhizosphere microbial communities from Kellogg Biological Station, Michigan, USA - LAR L5-3 metaG | ecosystem: Host-associated > Plants > Roots > Rhizosphere ... | reverse complement strand
TGTTCTTCGCTGTTTTTGTTTGTCCTTGCAACAACATATTGAAAATTCTCATTCTGATACCTATGAATTTCATAGACATTCACTACCAAGGCTATCTATCATACTGCAAGCTATATATTTTTAAAGGAAAGTTAAAAGAAAACCTTCCTTTTAATGCTAAGGTTAAATCCCGCCCGGTACAGACGACCTGTGAAAGGTAACTGTAACTTTTGAGTCCATTGGTAACAACTTAATATTTTTTTAGAAAATTGTTGTTAATTCATGCAGCCTGGGGCTTAGTAGTTCACATTTTTCCATTTCATTATCCTAAAAGAACTTTATTAATCCCTTTCACTACCTTCAAAATCATAAACATTCATCGCTATGGTGAGTAACAAAAAAACGTAAAATGATCTAATGATTTTGTTTACTGTGTTTTTAGCTTGGTAAATCAATCTTCAGTGTCTGGTGATTGCATCTACTCTTTTGGATTCTGTTTACAAACATGAATCAGACGCCAATGTAAGGGAAAGAATTCTGCTAGTTAGGCGGATCATCTCTGATGATCAAGATATTGTACCGGTATCTAAAGAACTTCACAAGTCGAGAGATTGGGCGTATAAATGGCTCAAAATATTTGATAAAGAGGGTTTGGAAGGGCTGAAAGAAGGACAGACCTAGAAGTGGTACGTAGCCCTGTCGATGTACCCAAAGAGATGTTATCAAAGATAAGAAGAGAGCTATCTGAAAGTCCATCAGGTTGGAAGGCCAAGGAAATAATGGATATAATCTATAAGAGAACAGGTGTAAGATACCATCATGAAGTTCATGTCTACAGATTATTGCAGAAGTGGGGTTTCAGACCTAAAGTACCACAAAGGAGATTTGTAAATATAGCATCAAAAGAAGAGAAAGAACAGTTCAAAAAAAGGTGGAAGAAATAATCTTAAACATCCCTAAAGGATTCACCATCATGGTCGAAGACGACTCTGTATTCTTATATGATGCATTGATTAGAAGAAGAATGTGGACGCCAGAAGGAAGCGTCCAATAGTAGTAACAACTGGTTCGCATCAGAAAACGTGTATTTGGTACGATTACCTTCGATGGAAGACAATTATTCAGACAGTACGATACATTTAACCAGTATTCCTTCATTTTGTATCTTGGAGAACTAAAAAGAAAGTTTCGTAAAATGATCTTATTTCTTGACAGAGCACCACAGCATTGTCGCTCCAAGAGAGTCAAAGCATATCTAGAATGAAATAATGATGATGTCATGAAAGTTGAATACCTTCCAAAGGGATCGCCTGAATTCAGCGCAGTAGAAGAATATTGGAAACAGGGAAAGATGATCTGTTGGTATCGAAATATTATCCTAGGTTTACAAATCTAAAAGCAGCTGTTACAGAATACTATAGGACAAAACGCTTCAACTTGAATATAGCTAAATACCTGATGCGAGTCTGTGAATTTATATTAGTATGTATAGCATCATAATATCAGAAGGCGTTGTGACTGCCAGTGAAAAGGCACTAATATGACATAAATAAAATTTGGTTTCCACATCCTTTTCAACCACTCTATTGTCTTTGGTTTCACGTGGGATAATATTCATCGGAATTAGACGCAAATTAAACAGACATGTTTTTTGCTGTTCTGTACGAATCTTAGAAGTAACAATTACAAGCGTTTCATCAAAAAATAGTTTATAAGCCTGTTAATACAATCGTATTCATTCACTTTTAGACAGGCAAATGGGCTGGCTATTATATCTGGTACAATCGGCTTAGATCGAAATACAAATCACAATGGGATTGGTTTTTCGAAGCACATTGAATATTCTAACGATCTTTCCTTGCAAGCCATATTTCTGCTTAAGAATTCTGTTGGCTAGTTCTGATTCTGAGTCACTGGCCTTCCTCATCAGCCCATCAGCCCATCTTCCCTTTGGGTGTCCACGAGCGTTACATGGAGTTATTCGTACACGTGGGTTTTTCTTTGCACGTTTTATCTTTCCAGAATTTCCATCAGTTCTTATATATATTTGTCCATTATCTATAACAAACCATACGGGGGTTTGTACTGCTTGACCGTTTTTTCTATAGGTCTCAAGGTTAACGTACTTTTGATTCGAGAATTGTGCTATCTTGGCATTATTATTGCTGCTCATAGCCGTCGCTCAAGTATCATACCAATACTTTAGAATGACATGGTACTTCATATCCTTTTTCTGTAGATCCTGTTTGCTTTCTATCTTTTATATAGATACTTCATATCTTGTTATAGATCACATTGCAGTAGGACAGACTGATGGCAAAGCCAGGTCGCTTAAGTAGAATTGTATATACATCGACATCTAACTCATCTCAATTCGTAGATTCCTCAAAAGAAATAAGCACTTCTTTTAGAGTCCTTTAATAGTACCATTAAGATACAGTCATGTTAATGAATCTGTTTCATAGGAATAAAAACATGTGTGATCAATGCGGGCAGAAATTTGAAGTTAGTCAAGCTCTAATAGATCATGCTAGGCACGTACATCATCATTCAATTGTAAAATGTCATGATTGTGGTAAAGAGTTCATTCATGAAAAGGACAGACTGCATCATGTGAGAGAAGAGCATGAGAAAAAGGTAGATCATAGAACTCACAGGTGGGAGCATACACCCGACAAAAGTCCACAAGAAAAGGTTGATGAAAACCGCCAAAACTTTGGTGATAATTTCTAGGGGATGAAATTTTGGTGCTCTCGAACAAGAATACTATATTATGGATAGAAGCAAGAGCATTTATATTTGTTGATCTATAATTCTATCAGACCTTAGCAATGTATTGGTGCATTAGTTGATCTATCTGTTTTTACTCTCTTGTCTTTCAGCAACTAATAACGACAAGATGCTTTTAATGATTATAATGTATAACTACTCTGATATAATATGTCAATATAATGTGAACAGATGTGTCTAAGCTAAAGACAGCTTAGTGAATGAACCTGAAGCTCTTATCCCCTGCTTCTTCTAGGAAATCATTGACGTCTATTATCATCCTTGAATAACTATTATAAATATCAGTGTTCGTAAACACGCCATATATTGTGTATTTTTTTACTGAAAGGGGTTTAACGCACAGCAACCAAATATTTTTATAATTTGGTTGTAAGAGTTCCAATTGTGATAGTTTATGGAAATCCTTCTTATCTTTTATGATTTGAACGATTATCGATCTGCCAGGTTTTCTTTTTAAGGTTTGTAAATTAGGTATGACTACATCAAGAGTTAGCCTATCAACATGGATTTTCCTTTCAGATGGAAGGGTACAGACAGTAAGCATAAAATGAAGAAGTGCTTCACTTAAGGTTGCAATTATTTCCTCATTGTTATTAGCATTTGAATCAATTTGAGCCAATTTTGAAATACATTCACACATTATAATATCAATATATTTTTGTGATAATTTAATGTTTGAAGTAACGTCAGATCGAATTTTTTCCTTACCTATACGTTCTATCGTTGAGTATAGGATGTCCTTTACTTCTATCACTTCTCACATCTCTATTAATATCAACTAGCTAATGGAAATATGTTTATATGGTTTAGCGAGGGTCATGTTTACACGGTCTTAACAGATTTAACAGGGGTATCTATTATAGCAGTAGTATCTGTTGTTACTTTGAGCAAATCTGTAAAAAAGAAGATGGCTAAAGCTATGTCGAGTAATTTGCTTATTTTATTTTGCAAATTTTGTGTATATAGCAAAACAACGAAAAATCCAAAACAGAAGGGTAGATTTGCAATCCGCAATGTTTTGCAATTCGGGTAATTAGTCCATGAGTTTTACGAATGTTTCGGTGTTAGAACAAATCCGTGCCAGAGTGGATAAAACCCTACGGGATGGTATTCAGCTTAATATGTCAACTGATGAATCCAAAAAATTATTGAAAAGGCATCTAAACAGAAAAACAAATGTAGTAATTATGTTTATAGACATCAATGATTCAACAGAAACGAGTCTGTCTTTGCCAGAAGATAAGTTTGCCTTAATGATCCAAACTTTTGCCCAAGAAATAAGTATTGCTGTGATAGGTTACGGCGGATATGTTTTTAAGTACGAAGGGGATGCTGTTATCGTACTATTTCCAGCTGAATATGATAAGACAAAAGCATGCAGAAACACATTAAGTTGTGCGACTGCAATATTGGAGATTATTAGAGAAGTTATAAATCCCGCATTTAAAGAAAATGGTTTACCCCAGATCACAGTAAGAAGTGGATTAGATTTTGGAGAGGTGTTAGTAGTCCTGTATGGAAAGATCTTGGGGAAGGCCCACATAGATATTATCGGTTCAAGCATAAGTATGGCTTCAAAGATTGCCTCAATAGCACAGCCTAATCAAGTGTTTTTGGGTGAATCCATTTATGATATTCTTTTGTCACCCAAAAAAAATAACAATACAGAATGGCCACATAACCGATTTCTGAAGGTAAATTTAGATCTTTTTAAATGGAATTACAAGTCCCATAGTAGTGGAAACGTCTATTCTGTATACCGCTATCTAGAATAATAATATTAAAGTTAGATTCAGAAGATAAATATTTGCTTTTGACATGTGCTATGACAAGTAATAGTCGAATTGCTTCAATTATATGTGTTTATTATAAACCGGGGGCTTTTTATGATAGGAGATGGTCCTTAGGACGTCTTTCTAACAGAATGACCTGAAGAATACAATTGTAAAGCATAATAGATATATTCTTTTGCAACGTATACTCCAATCTCCAAGTGAACAGCGCCAAGCCCGCGAGATCGTAAGTAGTGATTAGGGTGGATGAAACTCCAGATATACACCCGTGCTTTATTTATACAACGAATCGGACCTCTGCCTGGTGTTCTAAAGGATAGATTTGCTTCGTACATACGCTGCACTGCGAACAAAGATAATTCTTGATGGTCTGACCCTATAGGCTTGGTATCGATTTGCTAGAGCCTATCTATCTCTTAACTTCGAAGCCTATCCTTACCTCTGCTTGATATTCCATCTTTTTTCCTTCTTCAACTCTAAATGTTACCCGGCCTAGTTCTCCCCATTTTATATTCTTGATGGTTTTTGAAGCTTCTTCAAAGGCATTGTTTACTGCATCGGTAATGTTTGTATTTGAAGTTCCTACAATGTCACTATATTTGTAAACCATAACGACATCATGCAAATACAGATTCATATATACTTTATTCAATTACTTAATATGCACAGACACGCCTCCCCCCTTGAGAAGAGATAAAGCTTGAGGTTAGTCCAACTTGTTTATTCTCTTGCTCTTAAAATGGATTGAGGCATCTTGATAATTTTAAGTTCATTTTACACTGGTTTGGTAGAGGCCGTAAACTATTGTCATCAGTAAGAAAAGAATAATTGCATTTTATCCTCTTATTACGAAAACGTCCCCATCGATTTTTTTTGCATTCTCTATAACAGTTAAGAAAGCATTCTAAGTGATTAATCCTTATTCATTAGACATCTTGTGTAATTAAAAGCTTAGAGCTCTATTCTCCATTGATCTGCACTTATTCGATACTCCTTTGATCTCTTACGCTCGACTGGCAAGAGGGCTGTTGTTATTCAAATCGTTTACTGGACTGGCAGTACCAGAATTTGATCTCATTGTCAAAGAAATAGAATCAAGTTATGAAGAACATGAGAGAAAGCGTCCTTCCAATAGGAAGAGGGAAAGAGATGTCGGTGCTCCTGGTAGACCATTCAAACTTATAGTCAAAGAAAGAATCTTTTTGATGCGTCTGGTCTATTATTTCAGACTGTACATTGCATTGTCAGGATTTCTATTCAATCTTGACCATAGCAATGTCTGCAGGGATATGCATCTATAATCGAACCTCTTGTTAAGATTGACAGTAGTAATATAGCTTTAGAATAGGCTCGAAATCACCCTTTGTATCTTGATATAATATAATTTGTGTGGCTTTCTTTGCCTCAAGGTCATGTAATCGGGGTGTCTTTCTTGTTTAGAGACCGGACCTTGCGAAATTCAAACGTCTTCCGAACTTGAAACTTTCGAATCAAATTCGTTTTTTGGCCTCTGCTCTAACCGAAGAGTGGATGATCAGACAAATTTGATCACTCCAAGCAGAATTGTAAAACAATAAATGAAGCGGAGGATGATTACTTATGTTGTCCAAATATCAAAATGAAAATTGTATTGCAGTTTATAATCTTAGAAAGCAATACAGCAAGGATAACACTTATGCCGTTGATGGTATTACGTTTGATGTAAAATATGGGACAGTATTTGGATTTCTTGGTCCAAATGGTGCTGGCAAAACTACAACTCTTAAAATTCTCACTACTCTTCTCACTCCATCATCCGGAAGTATATGTATATTTGGAAAAGATCTTGTCAAAAATCAGTCAGAGATTAAAAAACTGATGGGAGTTGTATCCCAAAATCCTAGTTTTGAAGCAAATTTGACGGTAGAAAGAGCACTCGATCTATATGGTATGTTATGGGGACTACGTGATAAGAAAATGAGAAAACACAAAGTGAATGAAATCTTGAATGTATTTGATTTAGAATCTATTAGAAATGTCAAGAATGATGATCTTTCTATAGGTCAAAGAAGAAGGGTTCAGGTTGCAAGGGAGTTTATGCATGAAATGGATTTGCTCTTTCTTGACGAACCTACCGTCGGTTTAGATCCTTATGCCAGACGATTACTTTTGGATTATATCAAACTACATGTTAAATCCGGCCTGACAGTTTTCTTTACTACGCATATTATGGAGGAAGCAGAATATCTATGTGATGAAATTGCCATTATACACAAGGGGAAAATAATAGCCTTCGATACACCGACAGGGCTAAAACAGAAATATGGAAGAAGTGCAAAGACTATTGAACTTACCTTTAAAGATATGCTGGATGATTCCTTCATTAATCTGCTTAATACTACAATCAGTAAAAAAAATATTAAGGATGATGGCAGCAATATACAAAATTCGCCTGTTGATGTTAAGGGTACACATACAATCAGGGCTAGAGTTAATAATACCGAGGAAATCATCTCTGAGATATTACAACTTGTTTACAAAAATGGTTTACAAATAGAAAGCATTGATATTAATCCTCCATCGCTAGAAGAAGTTTTTCTGTCTGTAGTTAGCACAGGAATGAATTAAGAAAAAAAATGGTAGAAGTGAATAATGATATTAGACAATATCTTGTTATTAGTTTATAGAAACGTTGTAGCTGCGATTGACAAGATATTCTTGATTTGGCAAGTAGCTTTTCCGCTTGTGTATATATTTGTAGCAGGATATTCATATTCTGCTTTGATAGGACACCAGGGGGTAAAACTAGGTGCTTTATCCATTACATATACTTCATTTTTGACTGCAGGTATGATCGGGTTTAATGTTATGAACGGCAGTACTGTAGCGGGCAATATTATCTGGAACGACAAGAGAAATGGCATGTTTCAGCAGTTACTAGTCATGCCATTTAGTAAGGTTCAGTATATCATTGGCAATCTTATAACAATTATTCTTATCGGATTGGCCAATGCTGCACTTATTATAGTAATTGGTCTTCCAATACTAGCTAAAGATGTGAACATCACATTATGGAGCATACCTTACACGATATGTGCATTGGTAGCGGGCTCGATATTCTTTGGTTCTTTTTCAATAATTTTATCGACAAGGATAAGGAGTAGTGAAGGATACAATGTAATAAGCAACGGTCTTTTCCTATTTTTTGCCTTTCTTAGTTCGGCATTTTATCCTGCTGAAGGTCTACCAGCACCGTTATCAGCTGCTTTCTATATTAATCCATTGACATATATAGTAGACATAAGCAGAGCCGGAATCTTTTCACAGATTAATAGGCTTATCAACATTGAACTAATCATAATAAGTTTTCTTGCGATTGCGGTGTTTTTTATTGCAACAAGATCAATAATACAAATGAAGGTCTAATGTGACCGCTCAGTGCACTATTTTAAAGAGCGGGGAAACAATTTTCAGGAATGTTTGTTTGTTGGATAGCATAATATGCTAACTCCATGATACAGCCTCGTTAATATGTTGTAAGGATGATTGTTTTTGCCATTACCCGAAAATCTGACTATAAATTTGTTGTAGCTTATCCCACGAGTTCTACAGATAAGGAAATATTCATAAATATTCTGCTCAGATAAAACAAAATAGGATGCTAGATCAATTTACAATGCCCACAAATAATGTGCATAGTCAAAACGTGACTTTATTATTAGTATTGGACTTTTTTTGCTTACACCGCTACCTTTAATTCCCATTTCTCTATCAATTTCATCCTTCTCTTTTGAATTCTCAATTATTCGGGGTTAGCAACATTTCTGCAGCACAATCAAGATCCTTGGCATGAAGACTTAAATTGGACTTAATCAATCAGCATGAATTGTTATTTGATGCTATCCAAATGCAAATATCACGACTATTTTAGAGGTTGTCGATGATGACGGAGAAGATAAAGCTAACTTCTGATGAACTACGACTAATATCTCTCTTTCAGAGCATTACGAGTGCTACTGCTAGAGACTGTATTGTAGATGATAAGATGGAACGGGTGATTTTTATTGTCAATAAGGGTCAGATGGGTCTCGCAATAGGCAAGGGCGGGGCAACGATTAGACAGTTACAAAACGTTGTAGCAAAAAAAGTTGAACTTGTTGAATACTCGGATGATCCATCTGAATTCATCCGCAATATCCTAAATTCCGATATGATCAATGAAGTCAAGATGAATGAAAGGGTTGATGGCACAAAGCAGGCTGTCGTTATTGTAGATGCTAAAAAAAAGGGGGTTGTCGTGGGTAGGGAAGGGAGAAATGCTGAAAAAGCAAGACTGCTTGCAAAACGATACTTCCAAATATCCAATGTTTTAATAGTAAGTGAGGATCAATCTCCAATGCACAGAAATCAGGTGAATATGTAAATGGCTAAATCACCGCTTGGACTATTTGCTGGTCGTGTCCTTCGGGCAAAGAGAAATCGTGCTAGATGGGCAAATAAATATTACAAGCGAAGAATGCTGATGCTTGACAAAAAGGCTAACCCACTGGAAGGATCTCCACAGGCAAGAGGCATTGTTCTAGAGAAAGTAGGTATTGAATCAAAGCAGCCTAACTCAGCAGTCAGAAAATGCGTTAGAGTGCAGCTCATAAAAAATGGTAAATCAGTTACCGCATTCCTGCCCAAAGATGGAGCCCTGAACTTTGTCGATGAACACGATGAAGTAGGACTGGAGGGGATTGGTGGTTCGATGGGAGGAGCAATGGGTGATATACCGGGTGTGAGGTGGCAGGTCTTCAAAGTCAATGGCGTGTCTTTGAATGAGCTTGTCCGCGGGAGAAAGGAAAAACCTAGGAGATAAATGAAATGAGTGGCAAAGAACACGTAAATATATTACTATTCAATAAATGGGATACTAGTAAAATTGAAGTAAAGGATCCTGGCCTTCAAAGGGCAATTTCCTTAAGATCTGCAGGGGTAATCCCTATCACTTTTGGAAGGCATGAACATCAGAGGTTGAAGAAAGCTGAAGTAAACATCATAGAGCGATTGGCAAATAACATGATGCATTTTGGCAAGAGATATGCAAAGAATACTGGTAGAATGGGTGGTAAAAAGATGAGGGTTATGAAGATAGTCAAAACTGCTCTTGATATTATATATGTAGAGACAAGTAAGAACCCTGTCGATCTGCTGGTAAGAGCAATTGAAAATGCTGCTCCTAATGAGGACACAACCCGTATCGTTTACGGCGGCGTTGTATATCACGTATCTGTAGATGTCGCACCGTTGAGAAGGGTGGATCTTGCCCTTAGATTCATCGCTGAAGGTGTAAAAGAATCTACATACTCCAACCCTCAGGCAATTGAGGAAGCCCTGGTTAATGAGATTATTAGGGCTGCAAATAATGATATGGCAAGTCATGCAGTAAAGAAAAAGAATGAGCAGGAGCGAATTGCAATGGCTTCCCGCTAAAAAATCGCTTGGTACTACCGGTGTACTGACGATTACAAAATTTCTAGCAGAACTGAATCATTGTTGCTGAGTTAACTGTACGAATGAGAAATGCTAAGCAGCTGGGGTACTTACCTATGTTAATAGTTAAATAATTGCTGCTCGTTACTTCAACTGAATATTTATGAGTGCAAAGGACCAGTCCGTCTTCGCAAAATCTGCATTAATGGGAACTAGATCTGGCAGAGTTATTTTGAAGCAAATATTACTTAGAGAAACCGGATATAAGCAATTTAACAAATACAAGCAGAAGACCGAACAAGAATTCCCTGAGTTTACTAAACGATTTCTTGTTTCACTGCATGAAAAGATCGCTTCTGATACCAATCCTTCAGGTACGTTAAAAAAATTCATAGAAGAGATCGGCTCCTCGGAATTCGCCCTAGATGAACACAATATCAACGATATAAAATCAAGGTTGTCAAAACCTGAAGTACTCTCAGACAGGCTCGGCAGAATCTTAAATTCTAATTTCGTCAAGATGACATTTCCAGTTTTTACTGCATTATTCGATGGGGCATCGGATTATTTGAAAGAAAACGTGCCTACTGATACAAGAAATTCCATCATTGATGGTCATATCATTGCGATTGATCTTAGTGAACCAATGGACAGAATAATTGACAAAGATGAAGATCTTGAATACCTTGACGATTACAAGCTTATGAGTCCATATATCCTTGAAATTGCCAGAGAGAAAATTTCTCGAGGGGGAGATTCTGTATTAAAGACATTTGAAGAGGGATTCAAGGATGCAAGGATTGGTCAATATATTGATTCTAAGTTGAAAAGTAAGCCTGAGTCTATCTCTGATGAAGGCATGATTGGATGTTATAAGAAATACCGTGCAGTAATGGGATCTGCTGGAAGAAATATGGCATTAAATCATAGGCCATTGGGCGACATCTACCATCTGGGTATGGCAAAGGCAGGCGAATGCGTGGGTTGTGGGAATGAAATTGAAGACGCTGTAAAGAGTGGTTCAATTAAAATACCTTCGTGGCCTCTATACTATTCATTAAATGTGGGAGACATAAAAAAGGGTTTTGAACTTACGATGAAAAAGAGCAAGATCTATTCTGATGATGCAAAGATTGCATTAGATATGCTGCCGCAAGGCTATCCGATCAGGTCATTTCTGGAATTCCTATTTGTCACAATAAGTCACTATAATGAGTATTGGTACAATGAAATGGTCAGGCGTAATCTATTTCCCTTTTTTGAGAAGAACACTAATGTCCTGA
>Ga0070711_100002081_pt1 | contig 11301 bp, 9 predicted proteins | sample LARL53metaG_FD_65452 | JGI IMG/M metagenome (GOLD analysis project Ga0070711, IMG submission 65452) | Corn, switchgrass and miscanthus rhizosphere microbial communities from Kellogg Biological Station, Michigan, USA - LAR L5-3 metaG | ecosystem: Host-associated > Plants > Roots > Rhizosphere ... | reverse complement strand
GGCAGGTCCTTGCCGACGAGCTGCTCCTGCAGGTTGATGGTGTTGGTCGAGACGACGGTTCGCTCGCGATTTGCCCGTGCCCAGGCCAGCGCCGGCACCAGGTACGCGAAGGACTTGCCCACGCCCGTGCCGGCCTCGAGGAGGAGCACGCCGCCGTCGTTGTACGCGTCCACCAGGTGCGCGGACAGGTCGCGCTGGCTCTGACGATCCTCATAGCTGCCCAGTTCGCGGGCGACCGGACCGTGCTCCCCCAGCAGCGCGATGACGTCGAACGGATCCAGCGGGGTGATGGGCGTGGCTTTGGGAACTTCCACCACGACGTACAGCTGTTCGCCGCTGTTGTCGACGATCCCGAATCCGATGCCGTCGTCGTGCGCCCGGGCCGCAATGGAGAGATCGGCCATCGACGGCTCCAGGCGCCCGGTCGGATGATTGTGCAGCAACATCTCGCCGCGTCGCGCCACGCCGGGGAGCGCCAGCACGCAATCGACCGTGCCGCGCGCGACGGCCCGCGCCGAGGTGAGCACGCCGGCGGCATCGACGGTCGCCACGAATGACACTTCGTTGCCGGCAGCCGAACCGATCTCGCGACGCAGCACTTCGCGAACTCCGGCAGAGAGACGGTCGGTCAGGTCTTCAGCTCTTTCTTCTTCGCCGCTGGAAACAGGACGTTGTTGAGGATCAACCGGTACCCGGGTGAATGCGGATGCAGCGACAAGTCGGTGGGAGCGTTCCCGATGGCGTGCTGCGGGTCCTCCGGGTCGTGGCCCCCGAAGAAGGTCCACGTGCCCTTGCCGCGCTCTCCGTGGATGTACTTCACCCACGGAGCGCCGGTCTCGTCGGCCAGCACCACATCGTCGTTCTTGAGCCGGGTGCGCCGGAAGGACGTGGTGAGACCATAGAAGTCCGGAATGACCTGGCGATGATTCTGCACCAGCATCGTCGCCACCGGATCGATCTTCGCCGAGAAATTGAACAGGCTGAACGCGCCGAGAGGCTGGCGTTCGGTGGTGTTGACCTGGTGACCGTCGATGTCGCTGAACGATGAGAGCGAAGGCGAAAGCTCCAGCTGCGCGTCGCGGAACGCCAGCGCCTTCTCCCAGTGCATCTTGCTCGACGCCTGCGGATCCATGGGGGTGCCGTCGGCATAGGCTGCGGCGATGTCGACGCCGTCACTGGCGAGTGCGAGATCGAGCGTCTCGGTCGCCGTACACATCGCGAACAGGAATCCGCCCCGTTCGACGAACGCTGCAATCCGCTGAGCCACTGCACGCTTCAGGTCGGCCACGTTGGCGAAACCGAGCCGCGCCGCGGTGCCCTGGTGCAGCTGCATCATTGCCTGCAGCCACGGTGCCCCGGCCGACGTGATCACGAACTTGGAGTACTGCCCGGTAAAGTCCTCGTGGTGCAGGTGCAGCCAGTCGAACTTTTCGAGACCGCCCGCTATCACCTCGGGGTCCCACACGCGCTGAAACTGGATTCCCGCATAGTTGAGCGCCATGGTCACGGCATCGTCCCACGGCGCGGCGTCGGGCGGTGCATAGACAGCCACCTTCGGAAGCTTTTCCAGCGGAATCGCATCCATGTTGCTGGCCTGGATTTCCCCCCGGATGGTCGCGACCGTGCCGTCATCGACGCGCTCGAGGCTGACCCCCGCCAGCGTCGCGTCCCGCTGCAATGCGTCGGTCGCCGGCAGCAGGAACGAGCCGTTGCGGTAGTTGAGCAGCCACTCCCCGCGATCGCCGCGATCCAGTGAACGAAACGCCAGGCCGTAGGCCTTGAGGTGTTCGTCCTGCGCGTCGTCCATGGGCACGAGCACGCTGGCGGCCCGCGGTGCGCCGGTGATCCAGTGCCGCCGCGGCAGAAACAATCCCGCGCCGGCCAGGGCGCCGGTGCGGACGAACTCGCGCCGCCGCATCATCCACCTCCCGGAACGGTGCCACGGATCGAATCGCGCAATCGACGAGCTTCGGGCACCAGTGCGCTTCCGGGGAAGTCGATGATCAGCTGCTCCAGTTCGCCGCGAGCGTCGGCAGCCCGGCCCCCGGCGATGCTGATGCGCGCCATGGCAAGGCGGGCGGCGGCCGCGGCGGCAGGCGCATCCTTCGCATCGGCCGCGTGCAGGAGCGCCAGACTGCCGGCCGTGTCATGAATGGCGAGGGCAATCCGGGCAGCGAGCAGGCGCGTCTCCGCAGCACCGCTGGCCTTGAGCGTCCCGGCAAGCGTCGCCAGTCCGCGGATCGCGCGAGTGGAGTCGCCGCGCTCCAGCGCGCTGAGCGCGTCACCGAGCGCCGGAACGGAATCCTGGCCAATCGCCTGGATCAAGGTCAGGAGGGTGACCCGTTCGAGCGCCTGCTCGCGCGCCTCGTCATATGGGCCGGCTTGCTTGAGCAGATCATTGGCTCCGGCCAGATCGCCGCGATACAGCCGGAGCCGTCCGCGAAGGTCGAATCCTTCCGTGCTCGAGTCGTGCACGATCAGCTCCGCGGCGCGCGAGAACTCGCCGCCCCGCACCCACGCCATGGCGATCCTTCTGGCCAGCCGGTCGTGCTCGTCCGGATCGAGCTGATTGCCCAGGGCGGCAAGCGCGCGCTCTGCCTCCGCCGCCTTTCCTTCGGCGATCAGCACCTGAAGCATCGTGGTCGACGCGGCCGTGCCCATGCCGGCGGGTGCCCCGGGACTGGCGGAGACCAGCGCGAGCACTCGCCTCGCGTTGCGCTCGTCGCCCGCATCGGCGTACGCGCGCGCGGCCTCCATCATGGTGCCGGCGGTCGCCATGCCGGCCTCCCGTTGGGCAATTGCCTCGAGCGTGGCGGCAGTGGCGAGGCGCGACGGCTTGTCGAACCGGAGGCGCAATTCCTCGAGCAGCGCACGCAGCAGGGTCGTGGCCGCCTCCGGTGCCGACGGCAACGCGGACCGGACCATCGCGAGGGCTTCGGCCGGTTCACCCCAGCGCGCCAGCAGCAACCCGAGCATCTGATGCGCTTCGGGGGACGCATCGCGCTGCAACACGTCGCGGACCTGCCCCCGCTGGATCGGCGTCACCTGGGCAAGCTGCCCGACGGCACCTTCACGAAATGGCGGCGTGGCCTTGACGACCGCAACCCATTCCAGCGCGGCTCCGGCGATGTCACCGGCGCTCTGGAGCAGACCGGCGCGCTCGATGGCCAGCGCGCCAGGCCCCAGACGCTGTCGTCCGAGGTCAAGGGCAACCCGGGCTTGCGCCAGGTCGCGGACCTGCGTGGCAGCCTCCAGCCATTCGCGATACGGCTCGTCGTCGTTCGGCGCGCGAGCCGACCACCGCTCGGCGTATTTCCGCGCAGAGTCGGGAAATCCCGCGACCACAAAGGCGCGGACGGCGACGCCGAAGACGCCGATGCTGGTGGAATCCGCCGCGAGCGCCGCCTCGATCAGCGGCACCAACTCGGCCCGTCGATCGAGCCTCGGCAACACGTGCTCCATTCCCAGCAGGGCGCCGACATTCGCCGGTTGCGTCTTCAGGATCGTCGCGTACTGAGTCGCCGCGTCGCCGTACGCGCCGTTGCGCTCGGCCATGAGCGCACGACCCAGCGGCGTCGTGGTGCTGTTCGTCTGGTTCGGCTGCGCCTGGGCCGTGAGCAGTCCCGGGATCAGCGCCAGGCCGGCGAGGGCCGCCCGTTTCAGGCTCATGGCTTCGGTGCCTGGGTCAGCCGCTGGAAATAGTCCACCACGCGCCGCCGCTCTTCGGGCGACAACCGCTGCAGCGACTCCCAGCTCGGCAGCCGGATCTCGCCGCTGCCGTTGCGAATGCGCGGATCGAGCGCCGACGGCACGGACGGGGGCGCGTCGAGCGCGGTCGTGCTCTGCCGCTCCTTTTTCTCGTCGTCCTCCTCGCCTTGCAGTGTGCGTCCGGCGTCGAGCATGCGCTTGAACAATTTCTGCTGGCGGTCCACGACGTCCTGGTTGAGGCGCCCTGCCTCCATCGTCTTCGACAGATCCTTTGCCTCGCGCGCCAGCTGACCGGCACCCGGCAGCTGCCCGCCGGCGCGCATCCGTTCCAGCTGCTGCGCAAGGGCTCGCTGCTGCAGCGCCATCTGCATCAGCTGCTGCGCGTTCATCTGGCCGGGCTGCATCATGCTGGCACCCTGCTGCGCCAGCTGACCCTGCCGGCCCGCCATCTGCTTCATCTGCTCCATGGCCTCCGGTACGCCGCTGCCGGACTGCGAACCGTTGATCCGGTCCTTGGATTGCATCAGCGAAAACGCCGCGACCGCGAGCGCATCCACCGCATCGCCGGATTTCTCGACCGCGTCGCGCACGTTGGGGTTGGCCGTCGAGATCACGTCGATTGATTCGCGCATGAGCCGGCGAGCCTCGGCAAGCGCCGCCGAGGCCTGCGGCGACACCAGTGCGTTCATCGCCGCGGCCGCCGCGATCTGCTGCATGACCTTCCCGGCACCTTCCTCGACCAATCCCTGCTCGACTCGCGTTTGCGGCAGCAGGGCGCCCTCCTGAATTTCCTGGGCGACCGCCAGCTGGTGGTCAGCGAGGCGGGCGGTTTCCTCGAGGGCGCGTTCCAGCGCCTGCTTCACTTCGGCGCGCATCTCGGCCTGCATGTTCTGCCGATTGTCGTCGATCTTCTTGGAGAGCGGATTGAGCTCGTCCTCCGCTTGCTTGCCCTGCTCCTGTGCCGCGCCAGTCTGGCCGCTCTGGCTCGACTGCGCCGCCTGGCGCATCTTGGCGGCGGCATCCTGCGCCTGCTTCGCCGCCTGCTGCAAGCCTTCGCGCGGCTGCTGCGCCGGCACCTGGGCCGCGGCGTGATCGAGCCCCTGACCGAGGGAGTCGGCCTTCTTTGCCAGGTCCGCCTCATTCCTGGCCGTCTTGCCACTGTCGTTGGCCGCAAGTTTCCGGTTCAGCTCTCGCTGTTCCGCTGCCAGTTGCCTGGCATCCTGCGCCAGGTTGGCGAGGTCGGTTTCCAGCGCTGCGCGCTTGAAGAGGTCGCGAGCCTGATCCATCGCCTCCTTCAGCAAGGCCTGCTGCCTGGCGAGATCCTGCAGCGCGTCGCGGGTCCGGTCGGCATCGAGGTCCTTCACCGCCTGCTGCAGTGTCGCGAGCTTGGCACGCAGTTCCGGTGACAACGCCTTGTCCAGCAACCGGTTGATTTCGCTGAGTTCGCGGGCCAGCGCCGAGTCGGCTACGCCCTGACGCTCCGCCGCCTGACGCAGCTCCTGCACCTCGCGCTGCAGCTTGGCTGCATCGTCCAGCACTTGCTGCTGGGCCTGCGCCGCCGCCGCCGCAGTGCGCGCGGCTTCGCTCGCGAGCGGGTTCTTCTGCCCTTCCTCACCAGTCTTGCCATTCGCAGCTTTCGGGTCGGTGCGCTGTCGCTCGCGAGCCAGGTCCTCCTCGGTGCGCTGCACGCGCGCGGCCTGCTTGCTGAGTGAATCGAACGCGTTGGACGCGGCGGCGGTCTCGCGGGACCTGGCCGCTCGTTGTTCTGCCTCGGTCGGGATGCGCACCACGAATTCGCGCGATTGCCCGACATGCCGGGCCGGGGAGTTGTCGGTAGCAGTGGCACGGTAGCGCAATGTGTCGCCAGCCTTGAGGCCCAGCGCACCGAGATCGACCGCAGTGGTGATCAGTGCGCGATCGCTCCCCCCGGGCGGCAGCGGCAGCGCCGTCCGCGCCGGGAGCGCGGTGCCGTTGCGACGCATCTCCAGCGCGGCAGCCGTGATGCCGTGATCGTCGCGAATGCCAATGACGAGCGCGAGGGACATCGACGCGATGGCCACGGTGTCGGCGCCAGGCACCGGGATCTCGACGACTGGCGCGCTGTCAGCGACGATGCGTATCGGCAGCGATGGCATCTCGCCCTGCAGACGCGCGCCGTTGCTCGGCGTCACCTGCAGGCGCCAGAGGCCGGACTGCCGGGGCCGCAGCTCACCGCTGAACGTCGAGCCATCCACCGCAAGGATGTTCTCCGGATCAGGGCCCGAAAGACGCGCACTTGCGATAGCCGTGGTGGCGCGCCCGCCGACGGTCAGTCGCGTACCTTCCGGCAAGACGAGCGTGTCTCCGGTCGTCGGCAGCGATTCATCCTCGAGCCCGAGGTACGCGGGATAGTGCGCGGTCGCGGTGAATGCTCCCAGAAACGCCGCGAGCCGGACCTCGATGCGCACTTCAGGCGACTTCCGGCCACCGGCTTCCAGCCTGGCGACCAGATCGGCTGCGAGCGGCGACGTCGTGAAGGTGGCGTTTCCCGCGGTGTCGAGCGCTACTGAGGTCGTCCGCCAGGCTTCGCCGGGAGCGCGGGTGTACAGCGTGGCAGTCCGATGACCGATCGCGGCCAGGTCGAGCACGCCGCGCTCGCCGCGATCCACCGCTGTGGTGCGCGCGCTGAGCCGCACTGGCGCGACGAGCGCCCGCCAGGCAGCCAGCGGATGCCAGAGCCTGGCGGGGGCGCCCGTGGCTGGTCGCGCCGCGAGAAGGACCGCGAGCGACACGACAATGGCCGCAACTGCGCTGCGCGCCAGATACCGTTGCCGCCTGAACGTCGGTCGCAGCACATCACCTGCCCTCGACAGCACCTCGGCAGCCCGGAAATCGGCAGCCGCGACGTGCAGCGAGTCGCTGGTGCCGGCTGCCGGAGGATCCAGCACGGTGGTGAGCGCGCCACTTCGCCAGGCTCCCGCGCGCTCAAGATCCCGCCCGATCTGCAGTGCCGCGAGCCGGCCCATGGCGCGCTGCGCCATCACCGCACTCCAGAGCAGGATCGTGCCGACAGCCGCCCAGGCAATGAGGGTCCACACTGGGCCGACCAGCCACCCACCTCGGGCGCTCCACGCCGCCAGCGCCAGGATGCCGGCAGCAGTGGCAGCGCCCCCGAGCACGCGGACCAGGCCGCTCATGCTGCGCAGCGGACGCGCTACGGTGTCGAGCGCGCGATATAGAGAGTGGGCCGGCATCACCCGCCGCCGTATCCTACCGCGTACGCGAAGAGGTTGATTCCCATGCGGAGCGCCGCCTCATGCTTGGCCGGCGGATCGTGATGAACCGCTTCGTCCTCCCAGCCGTCGCCAAGATCGCACTGGTAGGTGTAGTACACCGCCAGCCGTCCGTTCAGAAAAATGCCAAACCCCTGCGCGGGTTTCCCGTCATGCTCGTGAATTTTCGGGACGCCGGCGGGAAAGTCGTAGATCAAGTGGTAGATCGGGTGGTCGAGCGGAACCTCCACCAGGGGATGATCCGGGAAGAGACGCTTGATTTCCCGGCGGAACGATTCGTCCAGTCCGTAATTGTCGTCCACATGAAGGAAGCCGCCCTGCGCCAGCCAGCGCCTCAGGATTTTCAGCTCCTCATCGCTCCAGTGGATGTTCCCGTGCCCCGTGGCGTGCAGGAATCCGATGTTCCACAACTCCGGATCGGTCAGCCGCACCGCTACCTCCTGCGGCGCCACCGGAAGAGCGGTGCGCTGGCGGATGGCGGCGAGAAGATTGGGAAGGCTCGATGGATTGGCGTACCAGTCGCCGCCGCCGTCGTAGTGGAGGCGTCCGATCGTGAGTGGCGGAGTGCGGCCCGTCGTTGTCTGCGCGCTGAGTGCTGGCCCCGTTGCCAGCGCCAGGAGAGCGAGCAACCGGGAAACCCTCACGGATGCTCCGTCACCAGGCGATAGGCTTCATTGCGCGGCAGGCCAAAGCGTGCGCTCACCATGCGGATCACATCCTTGCGGGAATCCCCGGCCGTGAGTCGCTCGCCAATCGCGGCGGAGACCATCTCGAGATCGACGGCGATTTCTTCGGCGTCACCAGCGGCCTGCCCGGCCAGGAGCACCGTTAGCTCGCCGAGCGGTTCCGATACCTGATAGTACGTCCGGAGCTCGGCCAAGGTGCCGCTGCGAATCTCCTCGTGAATCTTGGTCAGCTCTCGCGCCACGACCGCCATCCGCTCGCCTCCGCAGAGCGCCGCGAGGTCGGCGAGCAACTCATCGAGACGGGAGGGAGCCTCGAAGAAGACGACCGTCCAGGGCTCTCCCGCCGCCCGTTCCAGCAAGCGACGCCGGGCCGCCCCTTTTCGCGGCACGAATCCCATGAAGACGTAGCGATCGCCAACCAACCCTGAGGCCGACAGAGCGGCAGCCACGGCCGAGGGGCCAGGCACCGGTATCACCCGGATGCCGAGCGCCCGCGCCGCCGCGACCAGGTCGGTGCCCGGATCACTGATGGCCGGCGTTCCGGCATCGGTCACGAGCGCGACATCGCGGCCGCCCGCCAGGGCATCCAGCAGCGAATCGGCGCGCTTCGCGGCGGAGTGGGCGTGATAGGAAACCAGTCTTGGATGCGCGTCGATAGCGGCGAGGAGTCCGAGCGTGCGGCGGGTGTCCTCGGCGGCGACGGTGTCGACCCCCCGAAGGGTTTCCGCCGCCCTGGGGGAGAGGTCACCCAGGTTTCCCAGAGGCGTCGCGACGATGTAGAGGGTTCCAGCCGGCATGGGGGAAAGAAAAGCGGCTGGGGGCTGGGGGCTAGGGGCGTCAGCCCCTAGCCGGTCTGCGCCCCTAGGCCGCGAGGTGCTGCTTGATCTTCGCCTCGAGCGACGGCCGAGGGTGGGCGCCGATCAATGTGTCAACGTGCTTGCCGTCCTTGAAGAACACCAGGGTCGGAATCGATCGCACGTTGTACTTCATCGCGGTCAACTGGTTGGAGTCGACGTCCAGCTTGGTGATCTTGATCTGGCCGGCATACTCCTTCGCCAGCGCCTCGAGCGTGGGCGCAATCATCCGGCACGGCCCGCACCAGGTCGCCCAGAAATCGACCAGCACCAGGCCCTTGGCCTTGCTGACTTCGCCATCGAACGTCGTGTCGGTCACCGCCACAGTATTCTCGCTCATGTTTCCCGCCGCTCCTTGTGATCTCGCATTAGGTTCACCCGCATGAAGCCGACTATCGCTCATCTGGGCATCGCCGTGACCGACCTGGATGCCGCCTTGTCATTCTATGCCGACGTCCTCGGCGTGTCGTGCCGGGGCCCGGAGTACGTTGACGGCGCCCGGATTGTTCACCTCGACTTTGGCGAATCGGAAGTCGAGCTGCTCGAACCGGCGACTCCCGACTCGCCGATCGGACGTTTTATCGCCAAGCGCGGCCCGGGCATTCATCATGTCTGCTACCGGGTGCCCGATCTCGATGCCGCGCTCACTGCGTGCCGCCAAGCCGGGTACACCCTCATCGACGACCTGCCACGAACCGGCGCCGGCGGCCGTCGAATCGCCTTTCTTCACCCCCGGTCCACCCACGGCACGCTGGTCGAACTCACCGAATAGACCATCTGCCGGGCACAACGTCAGGCTACTCCTGGTTGTTCCCGGGTTTGCCCTTGTCGCACGGCTGATTGACCCTGCCGGCCTCGGCGAGGTCAAAGTTCTGGACCAGCCACCCCTCGCCGGCCTTTACCACGTCGATGGAAATCGTGACCTTGCACCCGTTGTGCGCCAGTTCCGTCGTGACGCTCCGGACTCCCGACTTGCCCGACGGCACGTCGCCGAGCGTGCGGGCTTGAACGCCATGCAGGAAGAGCTGCATGATCATGATGCGTTTTTCATAATCCTTGGGATGGATCTTCGACGCCGGCCCCCGGTCGGTTCCCCAGAGTTCGGCCATGCGCGTGAGGTTGCTGTCTGCCACGGCGCGCATAAACTCCTGCACCGCTGCGGCAGGGCTCTTCGGGGCTCGCGAGGCCTGGGCGGCGACCGCGGCCGGAGCGCCGAGCACCAGGATCAATGCGACAGCACGCTGCGCGAATGTCAACACGAGACGTCCTCCTGGCAGGGCGTGAAGCGCGAAACGTAATACTCCGGAACCTGAATGCGACCGCTGCGTCTGTACATCAACGTTGACCACGTGGCCACGGTGCGCCAGGCGCGCCATGCCGACGAGCCCGATCCGCTCGCCGCCGCGGTCGAGGCGGAAACCGCGGGCGCGGATGGCATCACCGTCCACTTGCGGGAAGATCGCCGTCACATTCAGGACCGCGACGTGGTGGCGATCGTTCGCGGGGTCAAGACGGTCTGCAATCTGGAACTGGCGGTTCGCGACGAGATTGTCGGGATCGCCTGCGAGCTCAGGCCCTTCCAGGTGACGATTGTTCCGGAGCGCCGGGAGGAAATCACCACCGAGGGCGGGCTTGACCTTTCGAGCCGTGACGGCCGGGTTCGCGCCGCGATCCGGCGCCTGGACGAGGCGGGCATCCGCGTCTCGCTCTTCATCGATCCCGATCTGGCGGCGATCGACGCGGCGAAGGACCTGGGCGTCCCGGCGATCGAGCTGCACACCGGCCGATACTCCCATCGCTGGCGCGAAGGGGACGCCGCGTTACTCGAGCTGCAGCATGCCGCCGACCACGCGGCGGCAATGGGGCTGGCGGTCCACGCGGGCCACGGCCTGACGTACGCCAACGTGCAACCGGTCGCCCGCATCGCGGCGATCGAGGAGCTCAACATCGGACACGGCATCGTGAGTCGCGCACTCTTTACCGGTATCGGCACCGCGGTGCGCGAGATGAAGCAATTGCTTCGCGCGGTGCGATCATGAGTGCGGCCCCGCGGCGCGCCGAGTTCTTCGTGCTCGAGGCGAATGAATACCTGACCGATCTCGACGCGCTGGCCGGTGCGTACGACCGGCCCGATGCGGAGCGACTGGTGCGCGGCGCCCGGGCGTTGCGGGGCGCCGCGCTGATGGCGGGCCTGGGCACCTACGCGCGTGCGGCTGCGGGCCTCGAGGCAATCGGTCGCCAGGTTCGCGACCACGCATTGCCGTGGGAGCCCCTGGCTCGCGATGCCTGGCTCGAGGGGCTGAGCACGCTGCGCGCGCTGGTGTCGCGCGCCGCCAGTTGGGAAGCAGCGGACGACCGCCAGGCGCTTGCGCTCGCCGACCGGTTCGAGCACGTGCTGACTGGTCGTCCGGCGCGCCCGGCGGCGCCGGAACCGGCTCCGCTGACAGCCGGAGTCCGTGCCTTCATAGCCCGGGAATCGGCGCTGATCGCCGGTTCCTTCGAGCAGGCGTCGCGGGCCCTCGCCCCGGTACCGCCGGCCGCGGCGCTTGCCGCTGTCCTCGAACGCCTGCAATCGCTTCGCGGGCTGGGAGGATCGGCCGAGTTGTCGCCGCTCCCCGAATTGCTCGACGCGATGGAAGTCGCCACCCGGACGCTCCTTGCCGACGTGCCCGCGCCGCCCAACGTCGCCGCGGTGTTCGCCGACGCCGCGCATGCCCTTGCCGCCATGGCGCGATCCGTCGCGGAGGCCGGGCGGATCTCGCCGCCGCCCGAGCTCCAGTC
>Ga0070711_100002080_pt1 | contig 11302 bp, 9 predicted proteins | sample LARL53metaG_FD_65452 | JGI IMG/M metagenome (GOLD analysis project Ga0070711, IMG submission 65452) | Corn, switchgrass and miscanthus rhizosphere microbial communities from Kellogg Biological Station, Michigan, USA - LAR L5-3 metaG | ecosystem: Host-associated > Plants > Roots > Rhizosphere ... | reverse complement strand
TCTCACGTGCCTTCCTCGTTGAACTTGCCAGCGACGAGATCGGTGATGGCATCCAGTGCAGCCTGCGCCTCCGGTCCGCTTGCCGAGACGGTGATGGACGTGCCGGGACCCGCGGAGAGCATCATCAGGCCCATGATCGAAGTGCCGCCGACGGTTTCGCTGCCCTTCGTCACCCACACTTCGGCGTCGAAACGCTCGACCATCTGCACGAACTTTGCGGAAGCGCGTGCGTGGAGACCTCGTTTGTTGATGATCGGAAGTTCGCGGGAAATTGCGCCCGGCGGGATGCTGGGGCCGGGAACGTCTTCGGGCGACGAACCCTCGTCGCTCATTTGCCGGCGAGCACGCGGCTCGCAATGGTCACGTATTTACGGCCGGCCTCCTGGGCCATGGCAATGGCGTCTGGAAGCGATCGCTCCTCGCGAACCTTGGCTAGCTTGACCAGCATGGGAAGATTGATGCCTGCGAGCACTTCCACCTTCGGGCGGCTCATGCAGGAGATCGCGAGATTCGATGGCGTGCCGCCGAACATATCGGTGAGGATGGCGACACCATCGCCACTGTCGACACGATTGACCGCCTCGATAATGTCGCTTCGACACAAATCGGCATCGTCCTCTGCCCCGATCGTGACGGCTTCGATTTGCTTTTGTGGACCCATGACATGTTCGAGTGCGGCCTTGAACTCGTCAGCAAGCCGGCCATGGGTCACAAGTACTAGACCAATCATCGAGAACTCCTCGCGGGTGCTTTTGGTGCACCGCACGAACGCGCCACTTTGACCATCCAGAGCCCCCGCGCAAGAGGCGATCGTCACGATTCTCCCGGAAATTAGTTGGATGGGAGAGAGCTTCGCGCCTCGGACCACTAGAACTATTCGGTCGCGATAGTGGGGTTGATATGGTTACCAATTCCCTTCCGCCAATCCGCCGAAGGCTGGGGCGAAGATGAATTCGCTGACAGGGACAGGGCGGCTACGACGAGCGGGAGCCCATCAAAACCGTGACCTACGGGGATACGTGGTATTGAAATACCATCAATCCGTGCAGACAAGGCCTCGGGCGCCGGCAACCGTTCGGCGTCTTCGGCGTCGAGATCGACCACGAGCCCGACAACAGCCTCGTCGGCAAATTCGCAGCGGCGAATGCCGAGCCCGCGGATTTCGATCAGGCCGGCGAGTGCCGGCGCCGGCCGCACCGTGAGCACGCCTTCCTTCGCCGCAACATGGACGCGGTCGTCGCCAACCAGAACGGCCGGCGCGACCTGCCCGGCGCGGCCGGCAAGAACGAGATCGAACGCAAGGCGCGATTTGCCGGAGCCGGACGGTCCGCGGATCAACACGGCGCGTTTTCCCACCAGCACCGCGGATGCGTGGATGCTGGCGCCCGTGGCCCCCGTCATGGCCCGGGCAGCCTGACCACGAAGCGGGCGCCGGCCACGCTCGGTTCGCCCTCGGCGCCCGGCGCGCCGGCGCGGTTTTCCGCCCATATCCGGCCGCCATGGGCCTCCACGATCTGTTTCGAGATCGACAGCCCCAGGCCCGAATTTTGCCCGAACCCCTGGTGGGGCCGGTCGGTATAGAAGCGCTCGAAAATCCGCTCCAGCGCGTCTTCGCGGATCCCCGGCCCATCATCATCGACGACGATGTCGATGTCCGACCGCACGCGCCGGCACGTGATCCGAACCTTGCTGCCGACTTGCGAGAAAGACTGGGCATTGGAGAGAAGGTTGGAGACCACCTGGCCGAGCCGCGAGTCGTGGCCCGGCACCGAGAAGGTGTCATTGGCCCCCCGTCCTTCGAAACGCAGTTCGACCGCGATATTATTGCCGCGCCGGGTTTCGTTCGCCACCGACGCCAGCGCCGTGAGCAGGCGGCGAAGGTCGACGGAGGTCATGTCCTGGCGCTGCAATTCGGCGTCGAGACGGCTTGCATCGGAAATGTCGGAAATCAGGCGATCGAGCCGCTTGACGTCGTGTTCGATCACCGCAAGCAGCCGCGCGCGACTGTTGTCGCTGCGCGCCAGCGGCAAGGTTTCGACTGCGGAGCGCAGCGAGGTCAGCGGGTTCTTGAGCTCGTGGGCGACATCGGCGGCGAACATCTCGATCGCCTCGATGCGATTATAAAGGGCGTCTGTCATGTCGCGCAGCGCGCCGGACAAATGCCCGATCTCGTCGCGGCGGCGGGTAAAATCCGGAATCTGGATGCGGGTGCGGATGCGGCGACGGACGCGTTCGGCACTGTCCGCAAGCCGGCGCACTGGCCCCGCAATGGTACTCGCCAGCAACAGCGACAATACGATCATGACTGCGGAAGCCACGCCGCCCACCTTCAGGATCGCCAGGCGCTCGGCCGTAACCATCTGGTCGATGTCGTCGCCCTGGGTCGAAAGCATCAGTGCGCCGTGGACCGCGCGGAAGCGCTGCACCGGAACGGCGACCGACACGATCACCTCGCCGCGGTCGTTGACGCGCACCACGCTGCTCTTCTGGCCTTTCAGCGAATGCGCGACTTCCTGATAGCCGTTGCCGTTCTCCGGTCCGAGTTCGCGATAGAGCGGCAGGTCGCCGCGGTTGAGCCAGGTCCGGATCGCGATCATCGTCCGTTCGGCGATACCGGGCTTCTCGACCGAGGGCGGCGGCAGTTCGAAACGCAGCACGTCGCCGCGGCCGTAAAGGCTGCGGCTGTCGAGGATGAGGCTGCCATCGCGGTCGTAAATCCTGGCGCGGGTCTTGGTCGGCGAAATCAGCCGGCGCAGCACGGGCGCGACGCGCTCGGGATTGATCGGAAAATCGAGCCCGGAAGATTCGTCCGGCGCACCATAGGTTTCGCCGGGTTTGAGATCCTGCAGGCGATCGGGGTCGATGGTGATGGTGTTGGTCTCCACCGTCGCCGAGGCCGCGATGGCTCCGGCGATGATCTCGGCCTGCACCAGCAGGCTTTGTGCGCGCGCATCGATCAGGCCGGCGCGGAATTGCGAGAGATAGAGGATGCTCGCCACCAGTGCGACCAGGCCGGCGATGTTGAGCGAAACGATGCGCCGGGTAAGGCTGGAGAAGCTGAGCGTGAAGAAGAACTGGCCGACCCGGCGCAACCAGTCGAGCAGCCGCTCGCGCCCCGACAGCGGCGGGGTTTCGCTTGCAACGGTGTCGAGAACGACGGGCGGCGAGGCGTCGTCGGCACTCAGGCCTGCATCAGGTTGCGTTCGATCAAGCAATGGCCAAAACCGCCAGTTTCCAAAGGTCCTGCGATCCGTCCCGTCGCATCCTACCCTAGTGCGGTGGATCTGACATTCGCTTCGGTATCGCCGCGAGTCCTATAGCGAATGGCAAATCCAAAACCGCACTAAAAGGGTGCGCCGGCGTCAGTCGGCGAACCGCGCGCCCCCTCAGGTTTCCTTGAAGCGATATCCAACGCCGTAGAGAGTTTCGATCATCTCGAAGTCATCGTCCACGACCTTGAACTTCTTGCGAAGCCGCTTGATGTGGCTGTCGATGGTGCGATCGTCCACATAGACCTGGTCGTCATAGGCCGCGTCCATCAGCGCATTGCGGCTTTTGACGACGCCGGGACGCGTGGCCAGCGCCTGCAGAATGAGAAATTCGGTCACGGTGAGCGTCACCGGTTCGTTTTTCCAGGTGCAGGTGTGGCGCTCCGGATCCATGCGCAACAATCCGCGATCCAGCGCCTTGGCGTCGGTTTCCTTCGGCACGGCGGTGGGATCTTTCGGTGCTGCGCGACGCAGCACGGCCTTGACGCGCTCGACCAGCAAGCGTTGCGAAAACGGCTTGCGGATGAAATCGTCGGCGCCCATTTTGAGGCCGAACAATTCGTCGATTTCCTCGTCCTTGGAGGTCAGGAAGATCACCGGCAAGTCGGATTTTTGACGCAGCCGGCGCAGTGTTTCCATGCCGTCCATGCGTGGCATCTTGATGTCGAGGATCGCAAGGTCCGGCGGACTGGTGCGGAAGCCATCGAGGGCGGACGCACCATCCGTATAGGTCATGATGCGATAACCTTCGGCCTCGAGTGCAATCGAAACGGATGTCAAAATGTTGCGGTCGTCGTCGACCAAGGCGATTGTGGGCATGAGCCTGCTTTCAGATACTGCTACTTGGTTGCTGAAACGGCGAATAATTCGGTGATGCGCCGCATAAAATGGGCTTCGAACGGGATCAGCGAGCAATGCAAGCTGGGCTGAAGTGTGACCGAGTTCCTTAAAAGCGCCTCATCCTGCGAAGCGCCCGACCCATATGAAGGTCCGTTTACCCGAGAAAAGGGCCTCAGTGCAATAGCTTGACGAGGTAATATCGATGCAATTGACCCCCGATTTCGACCCGGCGAGGCTGGCCCGCTCCTTGCTGCGGCGCCGCCGTGAGGGGGCACTGGCGACCCTGATGGCAGGCCGTGGCGATCCCTATTGCTCGCTGGTGAATGTCGCAAGCCACGCCGACGGCTCGCCGATCCTGCTCATCTCTCGGCTGGCTGTGCACACGAAAAATATCCTTTCCGACCCGCGGGTTTCGTTGATGCTGGACGAGCGCGGGAAGGGCGATCCGCTGGAGGGGGCGCGGATCATGCTGTTGGGGCGGGCCGAGGAAGTCGGCGCGCCCGATCTCCAATTCGTGCGCCGGCGTTACCTCAACGCTCATCCGTCCGCGGAAGCCTTTGTAGACTTTAAGGATTTTTCCTTCTTCCGGATACGCGCCAACGCCACCCATCTGGTTGCCGGTTTCGGACGAATCGTGGACCTGAAGCCGGAACAGTTTCTGACCGATATTTCCGATGCGTCTGCGCTTTTGGAAACCGAGCAAAGTGCCATCGACCACATGAACGCCGATCATCGTGACGCGATCAACCTCTATGCGACAAGGCTCGTGGGCGCGGAGCCGGCCGACTGGCGCTGCACGGGCTGCGATCCGGACGGGCTGGATCTGCAGGCCGGAGCGCAAACCGTGCGGCTCGACTTTCCGCAGCGAGTCACCGCTCCGGGCGAGCTGCGCAGGGTACTGGTCCGCCTGGCGGAGGAGGCACGGGCGAATCAGTAGGGGCTTATTCACAGTCGATGTGGGTCTGTTTCGCGGGCGTGCGCCCACAACTCCGGCGTGCGTCGATCCGGAAGCCGCCATTGGGCTATCCCGCGAACTGCACAATGCCGGCTTGCCGCAGAGATCGCCAATTTCCAAGACGCAACCGAGGTCCGTTTGCCGGTTTGTTGCGGATTCGTTCGAACTCGCAGTGGCTTGCCGGGTCAATTGATTGTGCATCGCAATAGGAGCCGGGGCCGTTCGGATCGCGGCTGATTGTCGCTTCCCAAAGCGCCACTGGGAAACATCCGTGCCCTCTCATATGAAATTGAGCCGGATCAAAATGTCGCCTTTAATGAGCCGGCCTTGGGAATAAACCAATAGCAAGGGATCGGCTTGGCAAGCAGGGCGTTCCTGACTAATAGGTCGCCGAACCTTGACTGTAGGGTTATATTCATTTTGACGGTAACCGCGACAAAGGCGCGTGCGGCGGCCTTCGCGCTTCGATATACGCGGGTTCGAGGAGGATTGTTTCCGTGCAAGAGACTGGTATTCGCAACGGCGCATTCGGCGCCGACAAGTTCGGCTTAAGAAATCTCAAGCGCGTGCACTGGAATCTTGGCGCCCCCCAGCTTTACCAGCACTCCCTTTCCGCCGGCGAGGCGGTGGTGACCGCCGATGGTGCCTTGTGCGCGGATACCGGCGATTTCACCGGCCGCAGTCCCAAGGACAAGTTCACGGTGCGCGATGCCACCACCGACAGGAAGATGTGGTGGGCCGGCAACCAGTCGATCACCTCGGAGCAGTTCGAGGCGCTTTATGCCGACTTCCTCAAACACGCCGAAGGCAAGACGCTGTTCGCACAGGATCTCTACGGTGGCGCCGATCCGAATTTCCAGATCAAGACGCGCGTCTTCACCGAACTCGCCTGGCATTCGCTTTTCATCCGCACGCTGTTGATCCGCCCGCAGCTCTCCGAGCTCAGGGATTTCGTGCCAGAACTGACCGTCATCGACATGCCGAGCTTCCGCGCCGATCCCAAACGGCACGGCGTGCGCTCGGAGAACGTGGTCGCGATCGATTTCGCCCGCAAGATCGTCCTGATCGGCGGGTCTTATTATGCCGGCGAGATGAAGAAGTCTGTCTTCACCACGCTGAACTATTATCTGCCAGCAAGGGGCGTCATGCCGATGCACTGCTCGGCCAATGTCGGGCCCAAGGGCGATACCGCGATTTTCTTCGGCCTGTCCGGCACCGGAAAAACCACGCTCTCTGCCGATCCGCAACGCACGCTGATCGGTGACGACGAGCACGGCTGGGGCAACGACGGCGTTTTCAATTTCGAGGGCGGCTGCTACGCCAAATGCATCAAGCTGTCGGAGGAGGCGGAGCCTGAGATCTACGCCGCCAGCAAACGTTTCGGCGCCGTGCTCGAAAACGTGGTGCTCGACGAGGACACCAGAGAGCCGGATTTCGACGACGGCTCGAAAACCGAGAACACCCGCTCGGCCTATCCGCTCGATTTCATCCCCAATGCCTCGCGGACCGGCCGTGCCGGTCATCCGAAGAATGTGGTGATGCTCGCCGCCGATGCGTTCGGCGTGTTGCCGCCGATCGCGAAATTGACGCCGGCGCAGGCGATGTATCATTTCCTGTCCGGCTATACGGCGAAAGTTGCCGGCACCGAGCGCGGGCTGGGCTCCGAGCCGCAGCCGGAATTCTCGACCTGCTTCGGCTCGCCGTTCCTGCCGCTCGATCCTTCGGTCTACGGCAACATGTTGCGTGAGCTGATTGCGCGCCACGGTGTCGATTGCTGGCTGGTCAATACCGGCTGGACCGGCGGCAAGTTCGGCACTGGCAGCCGCATGCCGATCAAGGTAACCCGCGCGTTGCTGTCCGCGGCGCTCGACGGCAGCCTGCGCAATGTGCAGTTCCGTACCGACAAATATTTCGGCTTCGCCGTCCCGACCGCGCTGCCGGGCGTGCCGAGCGAAATCCTAAACCCGGTCAATACCTGGAAGGACAAGGACGAGTTCGACAAGACCGCCCGCGCTTTGGTCGGCATGTTCCAGAAGAATTTTGCCAAGTTCGAGGCCCAGGTCGATGCGGATGTGCGTGCGGCCGCGCCCGATGTGAGGCTCGCGGCCGAGTGAGGTTCGCGTTTCCCGATCGCTCCAAAGATGGAGTGTCCCAGTGACGAATAAGGGCGGCAGCATGCCGCCCTTATTTGATTTTCAGCGTCATCGCAGTGAGAAGCGCACTTCGTTCGCGTGTGGTCGTATCCCGCGAATGCGGGGTATCCAGTACGCCGAGGCTTCTCGATTTTGAATGATCGTCTCTGGAATACTGGATCATCCGCATTCGCGGATGATGACAGTCATCGGGCTCAGCCCATCGCTCCGCGCTGGGCGGATGCCTGCGACGGCGGCCCGTGCACCGGCACGTTCCAGATATCCTCGGCATATTCGCGGATGGCCCGGTCGGAGGAGAACCATGCCATCCGCGCCACGTTGAGAATCGAGGCGCGGGTCCAGGCCGGAACAACCTGCCAGCGGGCGTCGATGCCGCGCTGGGCTTCGAAATAGGAATCGAAATCGGCGCTCACCATGTAATGATCGAGATGGCGCAGGGCGTGGGCGATCGACTCAAACCGGCCAGGGTCGCCAGGTGAGAATTCGCCGCTGCCGATCGCGCTGACCGCGCGCGAAAGCTTTGGCGAGCGGCGGATCACGTCGGTGGCGTCCAGCCCCTGCTTGCGCCGCACCACCACGTCCATCGCTTCCATGCCGAAGATCGTGATGTTCTCCGCACCCACATGGTCGCGGATCTCGATATTGGCGCCGTCCAGCGTGCCGATGGTGACCGCGCCGTTGAGCGCGAGCTTCATGTTGCCGGTGCCGGAAGCCTCCATGCCCGCGGTCGAAATCTGCTCGGAGAGATCGGCGGCAGGAATGATCGCTTCCGCAAGACTGACATTGTAGTCGGGGAGGAAGGCGACCTTCAGGCGGCCTGCGATGACGGGGTCGTTGTTGACGATTTCGGCGACGTCGTTGATCAGCTTGATGATCAGCTTGGCGTAGCGATAGCTCGCCGCGGCCTTGCCGGCGAAGATTTTCACGCGCGGCACCCAGTTGGCTTGTGGATCGTCCTTGATCGCGTGATAAAGTGCGATGGCCTCCAGGATGTTGAGCAATTGACGCTTGTATTCGTGGATACGCTTGATCTGCACGTCGAACAGCGCGGCCGGATCGACCTTGATGTTCAACCGCTCGCCGATCAGGCGTGCGAGCATGAGCTTGTTGTGGTGCTTGACGCTGCGGAATCTTTCCTGGAACGCGCTGTCGCTGGCGCGCGCCTCGAGATGCGCAAGCCTCGTCGGATCGTCGAGCACGGCCTCGCCGCAGGCCTCGCGCAAGAGTTCGGTCAGCTTCGGATTGGCGACCATCAGCCAGCGGCGGAAGGTGATGCCGTTGGTCTTGTTGGTGATGCGGCCGGGATAGAGATGGTTGAGATCGTGGAACACGGTCTCCTTCATCAGGTCGGAATGCATCGCCGAGACGCCGTTGATGCGGTGCGATCCGACGAAAGCCAATTGTCCCATCCGCACCCGGCGGCCGGATTTCTCGTCGATCAGCGAGACCGAGGCGCGGAAATCGACGTCGCCGGGACAGCGCTCCTCGGCGAGCGCGAGATGGGCGTCATTGATGCGGTAGATGATCTCCAGATGGCGCGGCAGTATGCGCTGGAACAGCTCCAGCGGCCAGGTCTCGAGCGCTTCCGGCAGCAGCGTGTGGTTGGTGTAAGAGAGCGTGGCGACCGTGACCTGCCATGCGGACTCCCACGGGAAGTTGTGCAGGTCGACCAGAATGCGCATCAGCTCGGTGACGGCGAGGCTCGGATGGGTGTCGTTGAGCTGCACCGCGGCCTTCTGTGTGAGTCCGCGCAGCGGGCCGTCGGAAACGAGGTGGCGCCTGACCAGATCCTGCAATGAGGCGGAGACGAAGAAATATTCCTGTCGCAGCCGCAGCTCGCGCCCTGCAGGGCTTTCGTCGTTCGGATAAAGAAACTTGCAGATCGATTCGGCGCGCGCCTCTTCGGCGACGGCCCCGATATAGTCGCCGGTGTTGAAGACATCGAGCTTGAGCGGGTCGGGCGAACGCGCCGACCACAGCCGCAGCGCGTTGACGTGCTGGCCGCGCCAGCCGACGATCGGGGTGTCGTAGGCGACCGCCTGCACGGCTTCCGCCGGATGCCAGATCGCGCGGTCGCGTCCCTTTTCCTCGACATGTTCGATGCCGCCGCCGAAATGCACGTGATAGATCACTTCCGGCCGCTGGAATTCCCAGGGGTTGCCGAAGCTCAGCCATTCGTCCGGATATTCCTGTTGCCAGCCCTGATTGATGATCTGGCGGAACAGGCCGAAATCGTAGCGGATGCCATAGCCGATCGCCGGGATGGCGAGCGTTGCCATGCTTTCCATGAAGCAGGCCGCGAGCCGCCCGAGGCCACCATTGCCGAGAGCCGCATCCGGTTCGCATTTGCGCAATTCGGAGAGGCTTTCGCCGAGGTCGCCGAGCGCGGCTTCGAACACTGCAAGCAGTCCCATATTGTTCAGCGCGTCGGTGAAGAGACGGCCGATCATAAATTCGAGCGAGAGGTAGTAGACCCGCTTGCTGCCGGCATCGTAGCTCTGCTTTTCCGCGGTGAGCCAGCGGTGCACGATGCGGTCGCGAAGCGCGAGCGCCGCGGCATGATACCAGTCCTGCCTGGTCGCCATGCCGGCGTCCTTGCCGATCGCAAGGCGGAGCTTGGCGAGAATGGCGCTCTTGATCTCCGCCAGCGCCAGCTCATCGACGGGCTGACCCGGCGCCGGAAAATTCACGGGGAAGGATGGGTCTGGCAAACTTTTCGATCCTGCGACTGATTGAGACGAATCATACGCGCCTTAGGCCACGATCGAAACACGCCGTGGTATCGGGTGCCATGCATGCACGGGTTTTTATGCAAGGACCGGGCCGATTTAGTGGGGAATTGGCATTAGTTAACGCTACGACCGACTACCACCGGCCTTCTAGCCGTCGTCGTCTCGGCGAAAGCCGGGACTTCTAGCTGAGGCATCAAAGTTTGTAGGGTGGGCAAAGGCGCTCTTGCGCCGTGCCCACCATCCTTCTGCAAACTCGCTTTGAATGGTGGGCACGCTCCGCTTTGCCCACCCTACGATTTGGGGAATCCATGGATGAAAGAGGCTGCCAACTGAAGCGGCCTTACTTGGCAAATGTAACTGTGGACGGCAGTACGCCAGTAAGTTGCAAGATCACCATAACGACAACGGCCGGCCACAAGAGCGGTATCGTTAGGTAGAACACCGCCAGAATTGCTAAGTCATGAGTGGAGTGGTGACGCTGGAATCCGCCGTTAAGCTGACCAGAGCGACAGCAACTCGAATATCAGCGCTCCAGCCAGGTAAAGGATGATCCGTCTCAGTTTCATCGTGTGGTTGTGAATGAGGATATTCCCGAAATCAACTTGGGACACTGAGGGTCAATATACGGACAGTACCCAAAGAGGTTGGAACAAATTAAGAACACTTTAGCAAGCCTTTGATATATCATAGTGATTCGGCATCTTGCCATACAACATCTAGGGTCTGCCAAGCCTCATGAGGACTACATGTCCGGCGGGCAATTCAAGTTATGCCCAATTCCCAGCGGCTTCTTGCATTTCGGCTCGGACTAACCCCGCGATTTACCGCGTTTTGCGGTTTCGGCATGTGCTGGAGATGGCTGGAAAGGGTTGCGAGCCATTGACGGCCGCATTCGGCCGGGCTAGAGGCCGCCTTGGCTCTTGCTCACTTGTCAGAGTGCTTCGTCCGGACCGGGTGACGATGCAAGAGACTAGCTCCCCACCGTCCGCCATGGGTGCCCCATGGCTAACCTTCATTCGGAGGGTGGTTTCGCCATGCCTACCAAACCCAAAAAACCCGAACAAATCCCCGCGCGCTGCCTGACGGTTCACGAGGTGGCTGGATTCCTCCACGTGCATCCGGCGACCGTCCGCCGCATGATCAAAGACAAGCGGCTGAAGAAGTTCAACGTCGGCCGACATATCCGCATCGACCCCCGCGAGCTGCACCGCGTCATCGACGGAATCCCGGCCTGAAAGAAAAAGCCCCGGGGTTGATCCCGGGGCTACGCGCCGGGTCAGTTATGCGCATCAGCGCGGGCGAGCATCAAGTCATTCAGCGCGGGAATGCGGTGGTCGGAGCGGGCAACATCAG
>Ga0070711_100002078_pt1 | contig 11311 bp, 6 predicted proteins | sample LARL53metaG_FD_65452 | JGI IMG/M metagenome (GOLD analysis project Ga0070711, IMG submission 65452) | Corn, switchgrass and miscanthus rhizosphere microbial communities from Kellogg Biological Station, Michigan, USA - LAR L5-3 metaG | ecosystem: Host-associated > Plants > Roots > Rhizosphere ... | reverse complement strand
CGCTGGCGCATCCCGCCCGAGAACTGGTGCGGGTAGTCCTTCACCCGCTGCTCCGGCCGGGGGATCCCTACCCGCCGGAGCAGCTCCACGGCGCGCTCGGTGGCCTCGGACTTGCTGACCGACCTGTCGTGCGCCCGGATCATCTCGACGATCTGCCAGCCCACCTTGTACAGCGGGTGGAGGCTGGTCAGCGGGTCCTGGAAGATGACCGCGATCTGGGCGCCACGGATCCCGCGCATCTGGTCGTCGGTCAGCGTCAGCAGGTTGGTCCCGTCAAACTCGGCTCGGCCGGAGATATCCGCACCGGGGGTGAGCCTGAGCAGAGTCTGCGTCAGCACGGTCTTGCCGCTGCCTGACTCGCCGACGATGCCGAGGGTCCGGCCCGCATCGACGGTGAACGACACCCCGCGGACCGCCTTGACCACGCCGTCCGCGGTCGAAAAGCTGACGGTCAGGTCCTTCACATCAAGCAGGGTCACTGCATCCCTCCGCTGGCTGCCCAGCCGCCCGACTTCTCGCTGTCCCGTCTCGCAGGCGGCTGGGGCAAGCGTGACATGAAACCTCTGATTCCGCCATGCCGCAGGTCCGGCCGGGTATGCGCGACATACCCGGCCGGACCTGTGCTAACTCGGGGTCAGGAGCTGATCCAGACGTTGGTGATGTCTGACCCGCCGATGTTCGGCGCGACGACGATTGCCGTCGACCCCGCGTTGTGTACCCGGGTGCTGGAGTAATTCGTTTGCTGCTGGGAGATCAGCGGGACGATCCACGCGTTCTTCATGGCGAGCTGATCGGCCTGGTGCCAGAACGACCCGGCCGCCGACTGCGAGGTGGCCGACTCAGCCTGCTTGATCAGGCTGTTCATCTGGGCGTTGTTGACACATCCGTAGTTGATCGTGTTGACCACGCAGTTGGTCTCGAAGAAGGGCGGAATGATCGTCCGGCCGTTGTTGCCGTACCAGTCGGGGAACCAGCCGGTGCTGGTGCCAACATCCCACTTGCCGGACTGGTTGTTGACCGGCGAGTTACCCAGGTCGGTGAAGTAGCTGGACCCCGGCTCGCCCTTGCCGACCAGGTTGACCCCGCACGGCTTCAGGCTCGCCTGCTCCGTCTCGAACACGTGCGTGTCGAGGCTGTCGTTGACGTACAGGGCGGTGAGCTTGACGCCGTTCGGGTAGCCGGCCGAGGCCAGCATCTGCTTGCACTTGGCGGTGTTCCCGTTGCCGTTGTTGTCCGGGTACAGGTTGGAGTTGACGTAGCCGACGTTGCCGGGGGGGATCACCGTGTTGATGATCTGCGAAGTGGTGGGCCCGCCGAGGGCCTTCTGAACCGCTACCTTGTTGAGGCCGTACTCAATGGCCTGCCGCACCGCCAGCTTGCCCATGGCGCCGTTGGCGTCCGGGCTGCGCAGGTTGAACACCGTGTAGGGGACGGTGTTGCTCCCCGGCCAGGCGTAGAACCTCGGGTCGTGGCTTGCCACGAGCTGGGGGACGGAGGCCGGGTCGACCGAGGCGGCCCCCTCGCCGGCGAACAGATCGTAGGTGCCGGCCTTCAAGTCGGCCAGCTGGGTCTGCAGGGACGTGACGCCGAACGTCTCGGTGATCTGGTTGGGGTACTGGTGCCTGAGCTGGTCGGTGGACTGCTTCCAGGCAGGGTCCCTGCTCATGGTCAGCGACTTGCCCGGCACATACTGAGTGATCTGGTACGGGCCGTCCGAGATCGTGTGCTGGCGCATTTGCGCGCTGTCCGGCACGTAGCTGTCGTACTCCACCGGCCGCGCCGAGCTGAACGGCATCGCCAGCGTGTAGATGAAGTCCGCCGCCGGCTGGATCAGGTGGAACACGATCGTGGACGAGTTGGGCGTGGAGATGCCCGAGATGCTGTGCGTGTTCTGGAAGTTGGTGATGTTGGCCGCGGTTGGCGCGTTGGACTTCTTGGCGAAGAACGCGGTCTCGGCGTTGTCGTAGGCCTCCAGCCCCTTGATCATGGCGTTGTAGTAGAACGGCGCGCCGACCGGCTGGACCGGGTTATAGAACGCCTTGAACTCGCGGACGAAGTCCTGCGAAGTCACCTGGCGCGCCGGGCTGGTGTTCCACATCACGCCCTGCTTGATGTGGAAGGTGTAGGTCGTGCCGCCGTCGGTGATCCCGCCGTTCGCGGTTGTCGGCACCTCGGTCGCGATGTCGGCGGCGGGCGTAATCGCCTTGTCCCAGCCCGCATCTCCGACCTTCTTGTCCACCGCGTACGGGTACGACAGCAGCTGCCGGGCGTATGCGCGCTCCACCAGGTAGTCGGCGGTGTAGTAGCCCGCCACCGTGTCCAGGTGGTCGGGGCCGCTGGCCGCCACGATCTTCAGGGTCCCGCCTTTGACGGGTGTCCCCGGCGACGCCGAGGACGACGAGGACGATCCGCCGCACGCAGCGAGCCCCATGGCGGCTGCTGCCGCGACCGCTACCACGGCGTAGCGCATCGGTAGATGTCTCATGAGCATGCTCCTTTTGACCCGGCGCCGAGCGCTGGCCTTCCTGTGATCACCCCTCGTGACTACACGCCCTTTACCTGTGCTGTCTACCTAGCAGAACGAAGCGCCCAAAAGGGGTTACGGAACCGCAACCGCACCGTGATAATACCGACGTGCCGGGAAGTCATATCGTCCCGGGGACACATACCCAAAGCGCGCCGGGCAGCGCGTGCCCGGCTGCCGACGCCACGTTCCGTGGCTCAGCACCGGGAGGACACGAAGCCCGGGCCGCTCGGCGGCAACCTTTGGGCGGGCTGAGCACCAACCGCCAGCCCGGCCGCAGTCGCCTGACGTGTTAGGCCGTGTCCGCGCCAGCTCCGGCTGCGGCGGATGCCGCAGGCTCGGCGGCATGGGTCAGCGGGAAGTGACCGGCGGCGACGTGGCCCGGGCCGAAGCTGGCCTGGCAGGGGTGGTGCCCGAGGTGCGGCTGAGGGGGGTCGCCGCCATCTACTGCCAGGGCACTCCAAGCCCAGGCGGCGCTGCGGAATCGCTGTGACTTGAATGCCGGAGCCGTGTTCGATAAGTTTCGAATGGATCATACGAGAAAGGTCGAACGGATGGCCACCATGCCCCGCGTGCTGGACCTCGTCGGCGGAACCCGGGGCACGGCCGTCGAGGTGACCGCCACCCCCGTGACCGAATTCATAATCGGGCTTGAGACCTTCCAGTTCACCGAGGCCGTGCATACGTTCGAGGTGGGCCCTGACTGGCTGGACCGGGCGCGATTGGTGGCGGGGCCCGACGTGCTCACCGCGCTGGCGCGGCTGGGCCGGATCGACTGGGGCTTGCTGCTGAGCGCCGCGATCGCCGAGCGATGGCCGCTGGAGATTGGCGGGTTCATCGAGCGCGTTGTTGCCATGCCAGACGAAGACCTGTGGCTGCTGCTCGCCGGGCACCACGTGCGGCCTTTCGCCGATGCGGCGGGGCCGGAGACGTTCTTCCGCGCCGCCCGCGGCGACCAGGCTGCCCGGGAGCGCCTGGCGGATGCCGACCGGCAGCAGTCCCGCGGCACGAAGGCCAAGAGCGGGATCTGGGATCTCAGTGCCCCCGAGGCCCACAGGCTCACCGCCCAGGTCCTGCGCGGCTGGTACCGGGACGTGTTCGCCCCGCGCGCACTCGAGGCCACCAAGGTGCTCGAGCGTGACGCCAGGGCCAAGCAACGGCTACACCGCACCGCCTCCGGTGAGGCCCTGGTTGAGGCCGCCACGAACGGCCTGGTCTATGTTCCGGAACCCTGGGTCCGGCGGATCGTCCTCACGCCTCATATCGCGATGCGGCCGTGGAACGTGACCTGCGCGCACGACGACACCTACGTGATCTGCTACCCCGTCGCGGACGACAGCCTGGGTGTCGATCCGGGCGCGCCACCGGCGGGCCTGGTTCGCCTTCACAAGGCCCTGGCCGACAAGAGACGGCTGCGGATCCTCCGCCTCCTCGCGCGGTCCGACCTGAACCTGGCCGAACTCTCCGAGGCGGTCGGACTGGCGAAGTCGACCACCCACCACCACACCGTGATCCTGCGCTCAGCGGGCCTGATCCGGTCGAGCACCGCTGTGGAGAACCGCTACAGCCTTCGGCGGGAGGCCGTTGATGAGGCGGGGTCGGCATTGCGTGACTTCCTGGAGGCGGCCAGGCGATGACCCGGACTCAGCACCCACGGCCCGGCCGGGCGAACCTGTGGCGCCACCACGATTTCATGAAACTCTGGACAGCGGAGACGGTTAGCGAGCTTGGTACCCAGGTGACCGTGCTGGCGTTGCCCCTCGCGGCGATCGGGCCGCTGCACGCGACGCCCTTCGAGGTCGGCTCGCTGACCACGGCCGAGTTCCTTCCCTTCATCCTGGTGGGGCTGCCTGCAGGGGTATGGGTAGACCGGCTCCGCCGTCGGCCGATCCTGATCGCGGGTGACCTCGGCCGAGCGGCGATCCTTGGGTCGGTCCCGCTCGCCTGGGCGCTGCACGTGCTGTACCTGTGGCAGCTGTACGCCGCCGCGTTCCTGGCCGGTATCTGCACGGTCCTGTTCGACGTCTCCTACCAGGCGTACCTGCCGTCCCTGGTAGAGCGGGATGAACTGGTCGAGGGCAACTCCAAGCTGGAGGCCAGCCGGGCCGGGGCCCAGCTTGCCGGCCCGGCCCTGGGCGGGTTCCTGGTTCAGCTGCTGCGGGCGCCCGTCGCGATCCTCGCCGACGCCCTGTCCTACCTGTGGTCGGCGTTCTGGGTGTTTCTGATCCGGAAGCCCGAGCCGCCGGTGGAGGTCCCCGCAGGGGGGCACCCGCCGATCCGCTCGGACGTCAGGACTGGCCTGCGCTACGTCTGGCGGCACCCACTGCTGCGACCGATCGCCCTCGCCACCGGGTCGTCGAACTTCTTCGGATCGATGCTGTTCGCGATCATTGTGCTGTTCGCGGTCCGCGCACTTCACCTTTCGGCCGGCGAGATCGGGCTGGCGCTGGCGGTCGGCAACATCGGATTCCTGATCGGCGCGCTCCTGGCACGCCGGATCGCCGATTGGGTTGGGATCGGGCGGGCCATTGTCGGCTCGATCGGGCTGTCCGCGCCGGCCTGGCTGCTGCTGCCCACCGCCACTCGCTCGGACGGCTTCGCGATCTTGTCGGTCGCCGGGTTCGTGTCGAGCTTCGGCGGGCTGGCCATCTACAACATCAATCAGGTGAGCCTGCGGCAAGCGATCACCCCGTTGCGGATGCAGGGGCGGATGAACGCGACCATGCGGTTCATGGTGTGGGGCACGATGCCAGTGGGATCGTTCACCGGCGGGGCCCTGGCGAGCAACCTGGGACTGCGCCCGACCCTCTGGATCGCGGCGGTCGGCGGGTTGTTCGCGTTCCTCCCGCCGCTTTTCTCCCCCGTCCGCACGCTCCGCCGCATTCCGGCGCGCGAGGAAGAGCCGCCCGCCGAGGCTGCGGGGGCGGGACCGGGCGGAGCCGAAGACGGCACGCTGGGCAGGGGTCAGCAACAGGCTGAACGGGAAATCGGGCCGGGCGTGCACCAGCACCCGGCGGAGCGCAGCGAAGCCGGGTGAGGGAGCCGTGGGCCAGCAGCCCCTGCTCGTAAAGCCCAGCTGCGCCCGCTACCGCGGCACCCGCAAGAAACCTATTGGGCCCGGGTGCGGGGCGGGCCGTCTGTCCTGGCCGTCAGTCGGCGTGGCGAGGGCGCAGGACGCTGACGCTCTCCGCGAAGTGACAGGCGACGGGATGACCCTCGCCGCGGTCCACGAGAGCGGGCTCTTGCTCAGCGCAGATGTCTTGCGCCTTCCAGCACCGGGTGCGGAAACGGCACCCCGAGGGCGGCGCGATCGCGCTCGGCACATCGCCGCTGAGCAGGATCCTGCGGCGGCGGCGTTCGATGACCGGGTCGGGCACGGGCACCGCCGACAGCAGGGCCTGGGTGTAGGGGTGAGAGGGGGTGTCGTAGACCTCCGCCCTGGTGCCCGTCTCTACGATCTTGCCCAGGTACATGATGGCGACCCGGTCGCAGATGTGGCGGACGACCGACAGGTCGTGGGCGATGAACAGATAGGAGAGGCTGAGCCTGTCCTGCAGCTCTTCCAGCAGGTTCACCACCCCGGCCTGGACCGAGACGTCCAGGGCCGACACCGGCTCGTCGAGGACGATCACGCGGGGATCGAGCGACAGCGCCCGGGCAATCCCGACCCGCTGGCGCTGGCCACCGGAGAACTCGTGCGGGTAACGGTTGCGGTGCTCGGGATTGAGGCCGACGAGCCGGAAGAGTTCGGAGACCCGCTCGGGCCCCAGCTGCCGCTGCCAGCGGCCGTGGATGCGCAGCGGTTCGGCCACGATGTCACCGACCGGCATCCGCGGGTCGAGCGACGCGTAGGGGTCCTGGAAGACGACCTGGATCTGCTGGCGCAGGGGGCGCAGCTGACGCCGGCTCTGCGAGGTGAGCTCCTGGCCCTGGTAGCGGACCGAGCCCGAGGTCGACTGCACCAGTTGCAGGATCGCCCGGGCGGTCGTGGACTTCCCGCAGCCCGATTCGCCCACCAGGCCCAGGGTCTCCCGCGGGTAGAGATCGATCGACACCCCGCAGACCGCATGGGAGTCGGCAATGCGGCGCCGGAGGATGCCCCGGCCGAGGATGGGGAAGTGCTTGACGAGGTCCTGGACCTCGACCACCGCCTCCCCGGTGGCCGCGGCCTCCGCCGCGGCCACGGCGGCTTCCCGGGCGGGGGGCCCGTCGGCGGCGCCGTTGCCGGTGTCGGCCCAGGAGGGTGCGAACAAATCGGTCGCGCCGCCGGCCACCTCTCCCGCGCGGTGGCAGGCGGCCATGTGCCCGGGAGCCACCGCGCCGAGCGCGGGCTCCTGGGCCAGGCACAGGTCGTAGACCAGCGGGCACCGGGGCGCGAACGGGCAGCCGGGGCGCATGTTCAGCAGCGAGGGCGGGGAGCCGGGGATGGGCCGCAACGGCCCTGGGGTATCGGCGTCGAGCCGTGGCAGCGAGCCGAGCAGGCCCAGCGTGTAGGGCATCCGCGACTGGTAGAAGACCTCGTCGGCGGGTGCGGTCTCCACCGGCTTCCCCGCGTACATGACCATGACCCGGTCGGCCATCCCGGCCACCACCCCAAGGTCGTGGGTGATCAGGATCATGGCGGCGTTCGTCTGGTCGCGGGCGGCCCGCAGCGCCTCCAGGACCTGGGCCTGGATGGTGACGTCGAGGGCGGTTGTCGGCTCGTCCGCGATGATCACGTCGGGGTCGTTGGCCATGGCGATGGCGATCACGACGCGCTGGCGCATGCCACCGGAGAACTCGTGCGGGTAACTGTCCGCCCGCTCGGCGGCACGCGGGATGCCCACCGTGTCCAGCAGCTCGACCGCCCGGGCCTGGGCCGCCTGCTTGGGCACCCCCTGCCGGGTCCAGATCGCCTCGGCGACCTGCCATCCGACGGTGAAGGCCGGGTTGAGGGAACTCAGCGGGTCCTGCGGGATGAAGGCGATCGTGCCGCCCCGCACCCGGGCCAGCTCCTGCTCCGTGAGCCCGAGCAGTTCCCGCCCCTCGCACCGGATGGAGCCGGTGACCCCGGCGTTCTTGGGCAGCAGGCCGAGCACGGCCAGGGCGACCGTGGACTTGCCCGAGCCCGACTCGCCCACGATGCCCAGGGTCTCGCCCCGCTCCAACCGGAAGTCCAGGTCCCGGACCGCCCCGATCTGCCCTTCGTGGGTCTGGAACGTCACCGTGAGGCCGGACGCCTCCAGCAGCGGCGCGTTCACTCGCGCACCCGCTGCGTCGGGTCGAGCGCGTCCCGCAGGCCGTCGCCGATGAAGTTCACCGACAGGATCGCCACGATGAGGAAGATGGCCGGGAAGAAGAACAGCCAGGGCAGGACGGCCGCGTCGTCCTGGCCGTTGGCGATGAGGCTGCCCAGCGAGACCGCGGGCGGCTGGATGCCCAGGCCGAGGAAGGACAGCACCGCCTCGGTCAGCATCGCGATGGCCACGGTCAGGGTGGCGCTGACGACGATGGGGCCGACCGCGTTCGGGATCATGTGCCGCAGGATGATCCGCAGATCGCTGGCCCCGATCGCCACCTCCGCCTCGACGAACTCCCGCTCCCGCAGGGACAGGAAGCTGCCCCGGACGAGCCGGGCCTGGTAGGTCCAGAGCACGGCCGCCAGCACCAGGGCGATCCAGAACCAGTTGCCGGCCAGATTGCTGAGCCCGTTGGCCAGCACCAGCAGCAACGCTATCAGGGGTATCACCAGGACGAGGTCGGTGAAGCGCATAAGCGCGGAGTCGGCCAGCCCGCCGTAGTAGCCCGAGATCGCCCCGATCGCGGCCCCCAGCACCGTGGCGACCACCGCGACCAGCAGGGCCGTCTTGATCGACGTCGCGGTGCCCTGCATGACCTGGGCGAACAGGTCGTGGCCGATGGTGTCTGTGCCCATCGGGTGCTGCAGCGAGGGCGGGGTCGAGAACTGCCCGGTGATGTCGGAGTAGCTATACCGCCAGAACAGCGGCCCCACCGTGGACAGCAGCAGCAGGAACAGGAAGGTGCCCAGGCCGATCAAGGCCAGCCGGTGATGGAAGAACCGCCCGGCCGCCATCCGGAACTGGCCACGTGCCTCCCCGCCGACTCCTTCGCGGGCCGCCCGCAGTTCCTCGCTGGCCGCGATGCCGGTGGCGCCGTGACCGCCCGGCGCGGGCACGGTAACCGACACGGCCGGGCCGGTATCAGCTGACTTCGGCACGGGCTCAGGCATAACGGATCCTTGGGTCCAGCATGGCGTAGAGCAGGTCGGCGATCACGTTGAAGATCACCACGGCGGTCGCCGCGATCATCATCCAGCCCAGGACGACGTTGACGTCCGGGCTCACCGGGCCGATCAGCCCCTCGTAGAGGAAGCGCCCCATCCCCTCCCAGCCGAAGACCACCTCGGTGACGATGGCCCCGCCGAGGATCGTGGCGAAGTCGATCGCGATCACCGTGGTGACCGGGATCAGCGCGTTGCGCAGCGCATGGATATAGAGCACCCGGCGCGGGGAGAGCCCCTTGGCCCGGGCCAGCCTGATGTAGTCCGCGTTGAGCACGTCGAGCATGGAGGCACGCTGGTAGCGGCTCCAGCCCGCGTAGGTGATGAGAACCAGGGTCAGCACGGGCAGGACCGTGTGCGCGACGGAGTTGACGAACAGGTTCCAGCCGCCGGTGATACCGGGGGTATTCTCACCGATCGTGTACAGCACGGTGTGGCCGACCGCCTGGTTGACGTCGACGGCCAGGAAGTCCTTCAGCACCAGCGCGATGACGAAGACCGGGGTGGCGTAGAAGAGGTAGGCCAGGCCGGTTGAGATGTGGTCGACGGCGCTGTACTGCCGGACCGCGCTCACCACGCCGACGACCACGCCCAGGATGATCGCCAGGATGGTCGCCGGTATCACCATCTTGAGCGTGACCCAGAACCGGGGCCAGATCTGCGGCCCGACCGGCTGGCCGGTCGTGCTCATCCCGAAGTCGCCGTGCAGCAGGCCGCTCAGCCAGGTCCAGTAGCGCTCCAGCAGCGGCTCGTCCAGGTGCATCTGTTCCCGTGCCGTCGCGATGGTGGCCGGGGAGATGTGCGGGTTGGCCATCAGATGGGCCAGCGGGTCCCCGGACAGGGAGACGAGCACGAACATGAGGAAGCTGGCCACGAACAGCACCCCGACCCCGGCCGCCAGCCTGCGCAGGAGATAGACCCACATAATGACCGCCCATCCGGCCGGAGCAGGCGGCCACCCTTGGGCGGGTGGCCGCCGGCCCAGTGGCCCTTAGGCCTTCATTCCCCACGCGTTCCCGTTCCATGGGAAGCCGATGTTGCTGGTGTTGGGGATGACGTTGCCGTACTTGCTCGACCAGCCGAACAGCTGCGGCTGCTGGAAGAGCGGCAGCGTGACCATGTCCTTCCACAGGATGGAGTCGATTTGGTTGTAGAGCGTGGTGGCCTGCGTGGTGTTGGTCGTGGTCACCGCCTGGTTAAAGAGGCTGTCCACCTGCGGGTTGGCGTAGTGATCCCAGTTCTGGCCGCAGAGGGACGGGTTCGTGTAGGAGCAGTAGATGGACTGGTTGCCCGAGGCGAACGGCGTGCTGACCCAGGCGAACTCGATGATGTCGAACTCGCCCTTGGGGCCGACGGTGCCGAACAGCTGGTCCGCGTCGTAGTTCTTCACCTCGATCTTGACGCCGATGTTCTTCATGTCGGCCTGGAAGAGCTCCTCGATCTGCGCGCGCACCGGGACGCCGCTTGTGGTCGAGATGGACACGGTGAAGTCCTTGCCCTTCTGCGGCCCGAAGTTGGGCCGGAAGTAGCCGTCCGGCCCCATGGTCATGCCCGCCGCCTGGAGCAGGGACTTGGCCTTCGCCGGGTCGAACGCCCCCAGGCCGCCGCTGGTGTTCTGGTACTCCGATTGGGTGGGCATGTAGATCCGGTTCTGCAGCGGCGCGGCGGCCGGGTGCGGGTTCAGCGGGGCCACGATGCGCTGGATCATCTGCGCCCGGTTGGTGCCGTAAGCGATCGCCTGCCGGATGCCGACCTTGGCCAGGTAGGGGTTGGCCTGGTTGAAGTCCATGTGCTGGAACTCCAGGCCCGGGAGCACCTGGGTGGTGAACCCGGGGATCGCCTTGACCGAGGCATAGTACGAGGTCGAGGCGATGACCGGGTTCACCATATTCGCGTCGCCGTTCTGGACGGCGGGCGGCTGCTGGTCATCGTTCAGTATGAACCGGAAGATGATCTTGCTGAGCTTGCCGGGCGCGCCCCAGTACTTGGGGTTCCGGACCTCGACCAGGTCCTCGCCCTTGCTGTAGCTCTGGATCATGTAGGGCCCGCCCGAGACCTGGACGGCCGGCCCGAAGGCCGAAAACCCGTCGTTGAAGCCGACCTTCTGCGCGGTATGCGCCGGGATCATCGGCGAGAACAGCGCCTGCCAGTCACCGAACGGCTTGGCGAAGACGACCGTCGCCGTCTTGCCGTTGTCGGAGCTGGTGAGCGACTGGATCTGGCTGTACCCCGCGGTGGTGGCCGGCAGGAATGCCTTGCCGCCGGCGTCTTTGTACTTGGGGTTACCGCTCTGGGCCTGCCAGTTGTAGATGAAGTCCTGGGCCGAGAACGGCGTGCCGTCGGACCAGGTGGCCTTCGGGTTGATCTTGTAAACGACGGTCTGCGGATTGGTCTTGACGACCTTGGCACTGGTGACAAGATCGGTGTTGAGCACCGGCTTGAGGCTCGGCTGGATGATGAACACCTGCGGCCAGGTCTGGTCCAGGATTTCCTGCAGCACGAACTCG
>Ga0070711_100002077_pt1 | contig 11311 bp, 10 predicted proteins | sample LARL53metaG_FD_65452 | JGI IMG/M metagenome (GOLD analysis project Ga0070711, IMG submission 65452) | Corn, switchgrass and miscanthus rhizosphere microbial communities from Kellogg Biological Station, Michigan, USA - LAR L5-3 metaG | ecosystem: Host-associated > Plants > Roots > Rhizosphere ... | reverse complement strand
GCCCAACAGGCCTTCTTTCGAGCCGAAGGTGCTGTAGACCGCGCGGGTGGTGGTCCCGATTTCGTCGGCGACTGCCCTCACGGAGAGCGCGCCGGCCCCACCCCGCTCGACCAGGTTCTCCGCCGCGGCGAGCAGCGCTTCCCGAGTGGTGTCGTCGTGCTGCTTGGGTCGGCCCATGGTTGACAGGATACCGCAACAACGTTACGTTACGTTGTAACGAAACATCGTGACGAAAGGACGCACCATGACCACCGCCTCCATCACTCCGCGCTTCGGCGAGCTCGCGGGGGATCTCGCCGCCGGGACCGGCGACGGCCGAGCCGCGCTCGTCTTCCTGCCCGGCCTCACCTTCGACCGGACGATGTGGCGCCCGGCCCTGCGGTCACTGCGCACGATCGATCCCGGCCGCACGACGCTCGCGCTCGACATGCCCGGCGAGGGCGAGAGCATCGGCGCGTTCCGTGGGCTCGAGGTCGCGATCGAGCAGCTGCACGTCGCGATCGCTGCCGCCGACATCGAGAACCCGGTCCTCATCGGTCACTCCGGCTCGGCGATCGCAGCGATGTTCTATGCGATGAAGTACTCGGTACGCGGCATCGTCAACGTCGACGCCGTACTCGACAACAACGCATTCTCGGCGCGGTTGCGAGTACTCGAACCAGAGCTTCGCAATGGCGGTCTCCCGGCGGTCTGGGACGAGCTGTTCGCCGGCCTGCACGCCGAACGGTCCGGCCCCGCCGGTGAAGCGATGTTGCGCGCGACGTCGCGGCCACGTCCCGACGTCATGCTCGGCTACTGGGCACCAGTGCTCGCACCTCCGCCCACGGCCGAGAACGCCATCGCCGACGCAATCGCGAACCTGCGCGCGCAGCAGACGCCCTACACGCTCGTCCTCGGTGAGGAACCCGACACCGCGACGCGCCAGTGGATGGCCGAGCGCTTTCCCGAGGCCACGGTGATCGCGCTCCCGAACAGCGGGCACTTCCCCCACGTCGCCCACCCCGACGCGTTCGCCCGCATCCTCGCGAGCGTCTCGTCATGATCACTGCGACCCGCTCACGACGAGGGCGGGAGGAGCGCGGTACGGAACCGTGAACACGCCGCGACAGCGTCGGAGGTCAAACATCGGAAACCAAAGCGGCAAGGAGGACCACTGTGAGGTCCATCGCCACCGTTAAGCATGAACGTGTGCTTCGCATCCTGCTCGTGTTCATGGGGTTCCCTCGGTCCTGATCGGGCTGTGGGCCGGATTCTCGCCGCGGGGTTCTACGACGACTTCCCGGGTGCAGGGCGTTCGTGGGTCGCTCCCGACGGGCCGTTCAACGAGCATCTGGTACGCGACGTCGGCGTGCTGAACCTCGCGTTGGCCGTGGTCACGATCGCGGCCGCCGTGTGGCTAACCCGACCGCTCGTGCGCGCCACGGCATGGGCCTGGCTCGCATATTCCGTCCCGCACCTCGTGTACCACGTCTGGCACCGCGGGGCGCTCGACCCGTCGGATCAGGTGAGCAGCCTCACGAGCCTCGCCCTGGTCCCGGTGCTCGCGCTCGCCGTACTCGTCGTCTCGGCCCGCCCGCGGCCCGCGGCGCGGTCACGCTCCGAGGATCACGATCGGGTCCCACTGGTGCGAGACTGAGGCCATCGCCGGCGCCCGTCATACGCCAGCAACCAGCCGCCGTCACCATCCGATCTCTACGAGTTCAACCTGGTTAGCACGGCAGTTCGTGGCCCCTGTGCCGCGGCCCCGCAGCCGCGGCACAGGGGCCACCGTGACCCTCCTGCGAGCACGGGACCGGCGCTGGCGTCGCGAGCGGGTTAGCGAGCCAGCGCCGGCCGACCGTTACGCGCCTTAGACGCGCGCGCCGGTGGGGCGGTTCCGGTCCGGCGGATATTCGTGGCGGCCAGCCGGCCCCGACGGTTTCCGCTGGCAGGCCGCCGGCCCTGCCCTCGACCTCGTTAATCTGCCCCTCAAGTAAGTTCAGCCAATCCAAGAATGGCGCGTATCGTGCCCTCCGTTAGAGCACCACGGCTAAAAGGGAGGACCACAACAATGAAACGAATCCGCCCGCTAATGGCCGCAGCCGCGGCGCTGGCCCTTACGTCGGGGATCGCCGTGCTGCCGGCGCTCACATCGGCGGCACCGGCCAGCGCGCAGGCTTCCTGCGCCGGCACCAGCCTCAAGTCGGCCGGGCTCGGTTTTCAGGTACGCGTCCCCACCACCGGTAATGGCACCGGGAACACCAACTGCGACCTGGGAGTCGGCAATCAGGGTGCAGCGGTGAAAACTTTGCAGAACGCTCTGGACAAGTGCAACCTCCTCGACAACATCTCGATCGACAGCATCTACGGGTCGCAGACCCAGGAAGCGGTCGAGGATGTTCAGCAGGCCGACGGGATCCACGTCGATGGCATCTTCGGGCCGCAAACCAGTTCCAACATGGACTGGCCGCTCGCTGGCGTATCAGGCGTGTGCGGCTTCTGGTCCTGAGCTCGCCACACGACCAACACGGGTAACGCGAGCTATATGACGGCTGGCCCGGCCGCACCGCGGCCGGGCCGGCCCCCGCGGTTTTGCTCACGGCAGCGGGTTAGCGCAGCGATCGCAGGTGCGCCTGGTAGCCCGCGCCGTACGGGGTGGGCGTCCCGGTGTAGCTGGTGATCAGGGAGGGGCCCGAGGCGCAGGGGAAGTCGGCGTTCCAGGCCCAGGCCAGGTAACCGGACGACTGCGAGTCCAGCCAGTTCATCAGCGCGGTGATGTAGCCGGACGCGCAGGTGTTCTCGCCGATCTCCCCGGCGACCACCGGGACCTGCGCCATCACCGGGGCCACCTCGCTGGTCCAGCAGGACAGGTTCGAGCACTTGTTGAAGTTGTAGGAGTGCCAGGACGCGGCCAGGTTGTGATCGGGGTCGGTGGGCTCGTTGGCCAGCCACCCGGTGAGGTCGTTGGCGTAGGCCAGGCCGCCGACCAGGATCACGTTCCGGGCCCCGGTCGCGCGGACCGTGTCGACCAGGGACTGCATCCCGGCCACCGGATAGCCGATCCCCGGGCAGGTCCCGCCGTGCAGCCAGCACTGCCAGCCGGCCGCCTCGCTGTGCGCGGCCCGCTCCGGGAACGGCTCGTTGAACAGGTCGAGGATGACCGCGCCGTTGCCCTTGAACGTGCTGGCCACCGACGTCCAGAACGGGATGGCCTGCGCCTGGTCGGGCATCGGCTTGAGGCACCTGGCCTCCGCCGACCGGCAGTGCACCGGGTAGCGGCCGTCGGACCAGTGCAGGTCCAGGATCACGTCCATGCCGTTTTCGTTCAGCAGGCGGACGTAGGCCTTGATCGCGTCCTGGTAGCTGGCGCCAGCGTAGGCGGGGTTGACGTAGGACTCGCCGTTCCAGCAGCCCTCGTTCAGCGGGATCCGGACCGCGTTGATCCCCCAGGCCTTCATCGCCGAGATCGACGCCTGATCGGTCGGCCCGTCGAAGATTCCGTGGCCCTGCACGCACAGGAACTCGGTGCCCGACCTGTTCACCCCGTGCAACAGCACCGGCCTGCCGCGGGAGTTGACCAGCCGGTTCCCCGCCACATGCAGCCGGGGCGCGGTGTTATGGCGATGGTGCGCGTGCGGCGCGGCGCTGGCCGCCCCCGGGGCGGGGGAGTCGCCCGACGAACAGGCCGGCACGGCGCACGCGACCGCGGCAGCCATGCATAGCAGCCAAAACCGCCTCATGCGGGAAAGGTAGGCCATCCCGGTCAGTGCTGTGTGCGTGCCACGGAAACCGGCGGGCCGCGGATCCCGAAAAGTTTCGGGAACTTTAGCGGTGGGTGGGATTGCGGGTCGAAATAGCTAGTGCGCGTTGAGGTTGCCGTTGAGCAGGCTCCGGCCGAGCGGGGTCAGCGAGTGGTTCACCCCGCGGCCACGCCGCACCGTCTGCACCAGGCCCGACGCCCGCAGCGCGGTGGCGTGCTCCGAGGCGGACGGCGCACTGGTGCCGACGCAGGCGGCCAGTTCGGTCGTGCTGCGCGGGGTCCGCAGTGCACGCAGCACGGCTGCCCTGGTCTGGCCGAGGAGCCCGGCGAGGTTATGAGACTGGCTGGCCTCGCCGGCAGGAACCACCGCCCTGGCCGCGTAGATGAGCACGTTCCCCCCGGCCTCCGGCGGATGATCGGCGAACAGCGGCGGCCCGGTCCACAGCTTGGACGGCAGCAGTTGCACACCCTGGCCGTCGAGTGAGCAGTCGCCCGTGCGCCACGAACGTTCCAGCGAGTTGTCCCGCCAGGCAAGCGTCTCGTGCAACGTGCCGAGGACCTCGGCCAAGCCGCCGGTACCCAGCACGCCGATCCGTTCCGCCACGTCGGCGCGGAACGTCGCGACGATGTCCGGCCAGCAGGGCGCCACGCAGACGAGGAAGAAGTCCCGCAGCGCGCACACCACGATCTCCATGGCCTCCGGGTCGCCGCCAGCGAGGGCGCGGAGCCAGGGCGGCGGGTGGCCGGGGCCGCGCCAGCACTCGGCGACCTCCTGCGCCACCACCCGCGCGGGGGTAGCCCGGACGATCTCCAGGCCCTCCTCCAGGTCCGCCACCGGCGGATCCACGAACGTCGGCGAGGGCAGGGCCGGGGGCACCAGGTCAAGCAGTGGCCGGGCGGTCACCGGGAAGGCGCGCCTCGCGCGCACGGCCCACCTGGACAGCACGGCCGGCCGCCGCCGCATTTCGAGCAGCCCCGCCGACGTCTCGACGAGCGGCGCCGGAGCTTCGGCGAACCTGGTCATCAGCAGGTCGTCACCACTGAAGCGGATCCGCGTCAGCGGGCCCGCGGCCGCTCCTCCGGTGGCGGCATGCTGCGGCTTTTCGGCGAGCCCCGAATTGCTTGCCTGCGTGCTTGCCACTGTCGCATCGTAACCAGGAAGGTGATCTGATCGCGTCACGGAGGCGTAACGAGGGTAATCACATCGCATAACGAACGTAGCAATTAGGTAACAGCGCCGGAAGCGTACCGAGCACCTTTCGTGTGCCCACACGCTGCCGGGTTTCGCCGCCGCGACTACCGGATCGGTCCTGGCTGCCATTCTTTCGTGCGGTCATGGGTTTTACTTTCTCTGGCTGCGGGCCGCCTGTCAGGGCGCCCCGGAACAGCCTTTCTGTCAATACCGGTCTGGTCCCGGTCGATAAACACACTGTGGAGGCGTTTATCTCATGCCAAGACGCGGATTCATGGGGCTGGCCGCGGTCGGCGCGGTAGCCACGCTCGCCCTGGCCGCCTGTGGCGGCGGCAGCAGTAGCGGCCCCAGCGGCGGCAGTTCGTCCGGCCCCGCCGGCTTCGATGCCGCCGTCACCGGGATCGTCAACCCGTCGAATACGAAGACCAACGGGACGATCTACTTCGGCAACAGCAGCACCCCGGACTCCACCGACCCGGGGAACACCTACTACGCGATGATGTGGAACTTCTCCCGGCTCTACACGATGCCGCTGATGACCTACGCGTCCTGCTCCGGCCCCTGCGGCCTCAAGGTGGTGCCGGACCTGGCGACCGCGCCGGGCCAGGTGTCGGACAACGGGCTGACCTGGACCTACCACATCAAGTCCAACGTCAAGTTCGAAGACGGCACCCCGGTCACCTCGCAGGACGTCAAGTACGCCGTCGAGCGCACCTTCGACCGCTCGGTGCTGCCGCTCGGGCCGGCCTACTTCCCGCTGCTGCTGGCGCCGCAGAAGCCCGCGTACCCCGGCCCGTACAAGGACCGGTCCAAGAACATCATGGGGCTGAAGGCCGTCCAGACGCCGGACGCGCACACGATCGTGTTCCACCTGGCGAAGCCGTTCGCGGACTTCAACTACGTGACCGCGATCCCGCAGACGGCCCCGGTACCGCCGGCCAAGGACACCGGCGTGAACTACCAGCTCCACCCGATGTCCACCGGGCCGTACAAGTTCCAGTCCTACCAGCTCAACAAGCAGCTCACGCTGGTGCCCAACACGAACTGGAACCCGGCCACCGACCCGGACGCCAAGCAACTGGTCAGCAAGATCGTCGTGACGATGAACATGAACGCCAACGACATCGACAACCGGCTGCTCGCCGGTGACCTCAACGTGGACATGGCCGGCACCGGAGTCCAGGCCGCGGCGCGGGCGAAGATCCTGTCCAGCCCCTCGCTGAAGGCCTCGTCCGACGACCCGGTGAGCGGGTTCCTCTGGTACGCCTATCTCAACACGGTGGTGCCGCCGTTGAACAACGTGCACTGCCGGATGGCGATCGAGTACGCGGCCAACAAGACCAACCTGCAGACCGCGTACGGCGGCCCCTACGCGGGAGGTGCGATCGCGTCCACGGTGTCCCCGCCGAACATCGTCGGCCACAAGGCCTTCGATCTCTACAACGCGATCAGCAAGCCACAGGGCGATCTAGCTGCGGCCAAGAACCAGCTGAAGCTGTGCGGGCACCCGAACGGGTTCACCACCGGGATCACCTACCGCAGCGACCGGCCCAAGGAAGTCGCCGCGGCGACCGCGCTGCAGCAGGCCCTGTCCCAGGTCGGGATCCACACCTCGCTGCACGGCTACCCCACCGGCACCTACTACGCCAACTTCGCCGGCGTGCCGAAGTACGTGCACCAGCACGACCTCGGGATCGCGTTCGGCGGCTGGGCCGCGGACTGGCCCGATGGGTACGGGTTCTTCTACTACATCACCGACGGCGCCACCATCGCCCCGACGGGCAACTACAACGTCTCGGAGCTGAACGACCCGGTCGTCAACAACCTGCTGGCCAAGTACGGGACCACCACCGACCAGGCGACGCGGAACTCCTACACCGCCCAGATCGACATGCAGGTGATGAAGGACGCGGCGATCCTGCCGGAGGTGTACGCCAAGTCGCTGCTCTACCGCAGCCCTAACCTCACCAACGTGTTCGTGCAGTCCTACTACGGCATGTACAACTACTCGGAGCTCGGGCTGAAGTAATTCGTACGGGGAGGCCTGCGCACAGGGCTCAGGGGATCGGGCCGGTCGGCACGGCCCGATCCCCTGCGCAGGCCGATCATGGCGGGGCCGCTGGGCTATCGTGCTGCCCATGGCGGGACGCGAACTGCGGGAGATCATCGATCCGGAGTGGGCGCAGGCACTGGAGCCGGTCGCAGGGCGGATCACCGCCATGGGGGACTTCCTGCGCGCCGAACTCGCCGCGGGGCGCCGCTACCTGCCAGCGGGCGAGAACGTGCTACGTGCCTTCACCCAGCCGTTCGGGGCGGTCCGGGTGCTCATCGTCGGGCAGGACCCCTACCCCACGCCAGGCCATGCCGTGGGCCTGAGCTTCTCGGTGGCGCCGACCGTGCGGCGGCTGCCACCCAGCCTGCTCAACATCTTCCGCGAGTACACCGACGACCTCGGCTACCCGGCACCGTCCAATGGCGACCTGGTGCCCTGGAGCGAGCGGGGGGTGCTGCTGCTCAACAGGGTCCTGACGGTCCGGCCCGGCCAGCCCGCCTCGCATCGCGGGAAGGGCTGGGAGGAGGTCACCGAGCAGGCCATCCGGGCGCTCGCCGCCCGGCCTGGCCCGGACGGCACGGGGCATGCCCCGCTGGTCGCGATCTTGTGGGGCCGGGACGCGCGCAGCCTCGCGCCGCTGCTCGACGGTGTCCCGCTGATCGAGTCCGCCCATCCCAGTCCCAACTCAGCCGACCGCGGGTTCTTCGGCTCGCGCCCGTTCAGCCGCGCCAACCAGTTGCTGGAGCAGCAGGGCGCACCGCCGATCGACTGGAAGCTCCCCTGACCCGTCCGTCTCGTGATCCGCTACCCCTAGCCCCGTCGTCTCCCGCCCCGGCCCATCGCCCCCCGTGATCCGCCACCCCCCGCGAACCTCGGAGGTCCCCTTGCACGCTCGCATCAGCTCGATCATGCTCACCGCCGGGGCAATCGCCCTGGCCGCCGGTGCCAGCACCCTGGCCGCGCGCATCCCGCCCGCCGTGGCGTCGGCGAGCACCAGCGCCGCCACCTGGACCGTCACCCCGGGCGGCCAGTACCGAGCTCAGGTCCGCAACGACAACTTCTGGGGAATCCTCGACGTCCGCACCAACACCGAACTCCACTGCACGGTCAACGCGTCGGCCTGGAGCATGCGACTGCGGTTCAAGAAGGGCACCGGGCTGAGCGACCCCATCGGCTGGGTGCGGTCGCTGTCCTTCCCCAAGCCCTGCCTCCCCGGCGGCATGGGCCCGGTCACCCTGAGCGCGGCCGGCACTCCCTGGGGGATCAACGCCCTCAGCTACGACCCGGCCGGCCAGGTGACCAGCGGCCGGCTCACCCATATGCACCTGGCCCTGTCCGGGCCGCACTGTGCCGCGGTACTCGACGGCACGAGCGCCACGGCCAACGACGGCACCGCGCCCTTCGAGTACAACAACGGGCCGGCCAACACCCTGCAGACGGCCTACAGCCCCGGCTCCGGCAACCTGCATGCCTATCAGGTGACCGGCTGCCGCCAGATGCTGCACAACGGCGACCTGGTGCGGCTGTTCTTCGGCTACGACCTGAATCGCGCGCTGACCGTGACAAGTCCCTGAGCGGCGCAAATCATGTAATTGGCGGATCGGTGACGATATTCCGATGCCAACCACCAGCCGCAGGGTCTGCCGCTGCCCGCCGGGCTGCCGGCCTGGCGGCGCCTGGCCGGCCAGCGGGTCGGCAGCCGCGTGCTGATCGCCGGGTACGGCTCCCGCCTGGTCCCCGGCGAGACCGTGGTCACCCAGTTCACCGGGCCGCTGTGGCGCACCGGGGCGGTGTTCGACTCGTCCTGGCAGCACGGCGCCCCGCAGTCCTTCGTGCTTGGCTCCGGCCAGGTCATCGCGGGCTGGAACCAGGGCCTGGCAGGCCTGCGCGTCGGCAGCCGGGTGCTCCTGGTGATCCCGCCCAAGCTCGGCTACGGCAAGGCGGGCAACCCCCCGACGATCACCGGCAAGGACACCCTGATCTTCGTCATAGACATCCTCGCCGCCACCCACGGCTAACCCAGGCCAGCCTCGGCTGTCCGCATTTCAGGTCCGCACCAGACCAGCCTCGGCCGCTCGTAATGTCCCATGAAAGTTTCATGACATGGTTTTGCGCTGCCCAAGCGGCCATTGCCGGGCCTGAAACTTTCACGAGCGCGATGACCTGGTACGGGTGGCCTGTGGCCACAACATCGCAGGCAGACCGCAGGTTCGCCGAAGCCCTTGACAGGGTGGTCGGGATGACCGGAATATTCAACAGAGAGTTGCAGGACCGTAACGCACCCGAAACATCGCGCTGGTGCGCGTCGCTGACAAGCAGTGCGCCACTTGGGGAATTGGCCTGCGGGCCAATCGGCCGGGCACCGAAGATGGCTGGCAAGGAGGCTGGGGTGTCGGGCACGGACACGAAGTTACGACCCAGGCTGGCCGACGTCGCCCAGCAGGCCGGGGTTTCACCAGCGACCGCGTCGCGGGTACTCACCGGCTCCGCGCGGGTACGGCCGGAGACCCGCCGTGAGGTCGAAGAGGCGATCGCCCGCCTCGGCTATGTGCGCAACCGGGCGCCGCGCTCGTCGGCGCCACGGCGGACCGGATCGATTGCGTTCGTCGTATGCGAGGACAATTCACGCGTCTTCACCGAGCCATTCTTCCCGCTTATGCTGAGAAGTATCAGCCGGGAGCTTTCCGCGCGCGGAATTCAGCTTGTCCTGCTCATGGCGCACTCGCCGCGTGATTACCAGATAGCATCTCGTTATCTGCGCAGCGGCCATGTGGACGGTGCCGTACTGGTCAGTATGCACGGTAAAAGGCCGCTGGATCTGCACGGTCTCGGGGTGCCGGTGGTGCTTGCCGGGCGGCCGTTCGGCAACGACGACGACCTGTCCTATGTGGACGCCGACAACGTCGGCGGGGCGCGCATGGCCGTGCGGTATCTGCTCTCCCACGGCCGCGGCACGGTGGCCACGGTGGCCGGCCCGCCCGACATGTCCCCCGGCGTGGACCGGTTGCGTGGCTACCGGACGACCATGGCCGAGGCCGGGCTCAGCGATTCCGGGCTGATCGTGTTCGGCGACTTCGGCCGCGTCTCCGCCGAGCACGCCGTGTATCGCCTGCTAGATCGCAGGCCCGGGCTGGATGCGGTCTTCGTCGCCTCGGACCTGATGGCGGCCGGCGCACTGCGCGCGCTGCGCCGCAGCGGCCGCCGGGTACCTGACGACGTGGCCGTCATCGGCTTCGAGGACTCGCCGCTGGCCCGGCACACCGACCCGAAGCTGACCACCGTGCGCCAGCCGGTGGAGGCCATGGGCGAGCGGCTGGCGAGCGAACTGCTCGCGCTGATCGGGCGGGCCGGCCAGGACCCCGTGCACGTGGTGCTTGATACCGAACTTGTGATCCGCGAATCAGCGTAATCGCTTCGTTCATCGCTGTGATGATTCGCAGCTCATTGCCGTGATTGTTGGATGATGTCCCGGAAGCGCTGGATTGATCCCGCTTTGCCATGTCATGATTTCTCCGCGGCGAGAGGGAGAACGTGTGCATGGTGCCAGTCGGGCGTTCATGAGACGCGGCCTGGGGCTCCCTCCTTTCGGCGGGCTAGCCGAAGCGAAGGGGAAAATGTGAAACAAACACGCTTGACGCGAGCCATGATCTGTGGCGCGTCGGCACTCGGAATCGGTGTGCTCATGGCTCTGCCCGCTGCCCTGCCGGCAGCGGCATCGGCCGGACCGCACGTCAAGACCTTCCGGCCAGGGCACGCGCTGTATGACAAGGGTGTGCACGCGCGCATCACGGCGGCCCAGGCCCGTGCGTCTGCACTCGCCGGGACGACCGTGCCCGAGTACACGGCCAACGTGAAGGTCGGCGCCAAGACCTTCACCTACACGATCGTGGGCAAGAACCCGGCGGTCCACGTAACCAACCCGTCGACGACCGTCACCGCGGAGATCGTGCCGCTGATCATGAAGTTCGGCGGCCACACGTGGGACCCGACCAAGGTCGACAGCTGTGACGCCGGCGCGAGCGCGCTCACCCGGACGCAGAAGTCCCCGATCGTCGTCGCCCAGGCACACAGTTTCGGCGGCACCTCGGTCGGCAGCACTCAGGTGACCGATGCATTCCAGCGCGCCGAGTTCTGGAAGTTCGCCAAGCCCGGCGGGGTCAACCCGGGATTCCACGTCAAGCTGGCGTTCAAGACACTCCCGGCGGTCACCGTCAACGTGCCCCTGGCCCAGGCGGCGACCGCGGGGATCGGTTGCGGCAACGGCCTGCTCGGTGCGGCGAACATCAACTGGCTTGACCCGCACCTGCAGAACGTCGTCATCCCGTCG
>Ga0070711_100002076_pt1 | contig 11312 bp, 12 predicted proteins | sample LARL53metaG_FD_65452 | JGI IMG/M metagenome (GOLD analysis project Ga0070711, IMG submission 65452) | Corn, switchgrass and miscanthus rhizosphere microbial communities from Kellogg Biological Station, Michigan, USA - LAR L5-3 metaG | ecosystem: Host-associated > Plants > Roots > Rhizosphere ... | reverse complement strand
CGTCGAGCTCGTGCACGGGCCGGGCTGCCCGGTCTGCGTGATCCCGATGGGGCGCGTCGACGACGGCATCGCGCTCGCGCATGAGCCGGGGGTCATCTTCACCTGCTTCGGCGACATGGTTCGCGTCCCCGGGTCCACCCAGACGCTGCTCGACGCCAAGGCACAGGGCGCCGACGTGCGGATCGTCTACTCGCCGCTTGACGCACTGCGCCTCGCCAAGCAGAACCCCGAGCGCGAAGTCGTGTTCTTCGCGATCGGCTTCGAGACGACCGCGCCCTCCACGGCGCTGACGCTGCGCCGCGCCAAAGCCGAGCGCGTCGAAAACTTCTCGGTCATGTGCTCGCACGTGACGATCGTGCCGCCACTGCGCGCATTGCTCGAGTCACCCGACCTACGACTCGACGGCTTCATCGGCCCCGGCCACGTCGCCACGATCGTCGGCGCGCGGCCGTTCCAGTTCCTGCCCGATCAGTACGGCAAGCCGGTGGTGATCTCCGGGTTCGAGCCGCTCGACCTCCTGCAGTCGGTGCTGATGGTGCTGCGCCAGCTCGCCGAGGGCCGCACCGAGGTCGAGAACCAGTACGCGCGGGTGGTTCCCTGGGAGGGCAACCTGCGCGCGCTTGAGATCATGGGCGAGGTGTTCGCGCTGCGCCCGCACTTCGAGTGGCGCGGTCTCGGCTTCATCTCACAAAGCGCCCTGCGGCTCTCCGACGCGTATGCCGAGTGGGACGCCGAGCGGCGCTTCTCCGTGCCGGGCGTGCGCGTCGCCGACCCCAAGGCGTGCCAGTGCGGCGAGGTGCTCAAGGGCGTGATCAAGCCGTGGGAGTGCAAGGTGTTCGGCACCGCCTGCACGCCCGAGCGGCCGATCGGCACGTGCATGGTCAGCCCCGAGGGCGCCTGTGCGGCCTATTACAACTACGGCCGCTTCGCCCGCGAGCGGGAGGTCGCCTGATGGCCGAGCTCGCCTCCGAGCTACGACGGGAGTCGCGGATCCTCGGGATCATCGAGACCGCGCGCGCCAAGCGGCCCAAGTTCCGCGACGCGCACATCACCATGTCCCACGGTGCCGGCGGCAAGGCGACGAGCGCGCTGATCGAGGGGCTGTTCGCGCCCGCGTTCGCCTCCCCCGCGCTCGATGCGCTCGCGGACGCGGGCGCAGTCAGCGTGGACGGGCTCGACCTCGCCCTGACGACCGACTCGTTCGTCGTCACACCGCTGCGCTTCCCCGGCGGCTCGATCGGCGAGCTGGCGGTCAACGGGACGGTCAACGACCTGGCGATGGCCGGCGCCCGCCCGCTCGTGCTGACGCTCTCGCTCGTGCTCGAGGAGGGCCTCGAGGCGGAGGCTCTACGCGCGGAGGTCGAGGCGATCGCCGGCGCGGCCCGCGTCGCCGAGGTGCAGATCGTCGCGGGTGACACCAAGGTGGTGCAACGCGGCCACGCCGACGGCATGTATGTCTGCACGACCGGTCTCGGCCGGCGCGACCCGCGCGCACGGCTGGCGCCCGACCTGCTCACGCCCGGCGACCGGATCCTGCTGTCGGGAACGATCGGCGAGCACGGCACCGCGATCATGCTCGCCCGCGGGGAGCTCGGGCTGGAGGCGGAGATCGAGTCGGACACCCGCTCGCTGTGGCCGGCCGTCGACGGCCTGCTCGACGCCGCCGGACCCGGACTGCGCTGCCTGCGCGACGCGACGCGCGGCGGCGTCGCCTCGGTGCTCAATGAGCTCGCGCGCGCCTCCGGCGTGGCGATGGTCATCCGCGAGGCCGCCGTGCCCGTCAAGCCCCCCGTCGCCGGGGCAGCCGAGATCCTCGGAATCGACCCGATGTATGTGGCCAACGAGGGGGCGTTCGTCGTGTTCGTCGCGCCCGATCACGCCGAACGGGCGTTGTCGGCGCTCGAGTCGATGCCCGGCGGAGAAGCCGCCGCCGAGATCGGCGAGGTCAAGACCGACCCGCCCGGCATGGTGCTCGTCGAGACCGCGTTCGGCGGGCGGCGGGTCATGGACCAGCTCGTCGGCGACCCCCTGCCAAGGATCTGCTGATGCACGAGCTCGCCATCGCCCAAGGCATCGTCGACATCGCAGCGAGCCATGCGGCGGGGCGGCGCATAGTCAAGGTCGAGGTCAGCGTCGGATATCTGCGCCAGGTGGTCCCGGACTCGCTGCGGTTCGCTTTCTTGCTGGTCACGCAGGGCACGGCGCTCGATGGCGCCGAGCTCGAGATCACGCACGTCCCGGCAGCCGGTCGCTGCCGGGACTGCGGCGCGGAGCGCGTGATGGAGGACTTCCCGCTGTGCTGCGTGCGGTGCGGCGGGCTGGATATCGAGGTGCTCGCGGGCGAGGAGCTGCTGGTCGATGCGCTCGAGCTCGAGGAGGAACCGCTGACGAACGAAAGGATGGGTCATGGCAGCCACATTTGAAGCGAAGCCGTCCGGCGTGGAGGAGGTGCACATCCTGTGGATCTCCGAGGGCATGAGCTGCGACGGGGACTCGGTGTCGATCACCGCCGCCGGCCAGCCGTCGATCGAGGACGTGCTTCTCGGCGCGATTCCCGGGCTTCCCAAGGTGCACCTGCACAACAAAGTCCTCTCGCCCACGCTGGGCGGCGAGGAGTTCCTGCTGCCCTTCCGCCAAGCCGTGCGCGATGAGCTCGGCGCCCCGTATGTCCTCGTGATCGAGGGCTCGATCCCCAACGAGAACATCAACGGCGAGGGCTACTGGACCTCGTTCGGCAACGACGAGGCCACGGGCGAGCCGCTCAACCTCAACTACTGGCTCGACCGGCTCGCGCCCAAAGCCTGGGGCGTGGTCGCGGTCGGCACGTGCGCCACCTACGGCGGCATTCACGCGATGGCGGGCAACCCCACGGGGTGCATGGGTCTCGCCGACTACCTGGGATGGGACTTCCGCTCGGCGGGGGGCCTGCCGATCGTCAACGTGCCCGGCTGCCCCGTGCAGCCGGAGAACTTCATGGAGACGCTCACCTGGCTGCTCTACCAGGCGGCGGGTCTCGCGCCGACGATCCCGCTGGACGAGGCGCTCAGGCCGCAGTGGATCTTCGGCAAGACCGTCCACGAGGGTTGCGATCGCGCCGGCTACTACGAGCAGGGTGACTTCGCCAAGGACTACAACTCGCCCAAGTGTCAGGTGAAGATCGGCTGCTGGGGGCCGGTCGTCAACTGCAACGTGCCCAAGCGCGGCTGGATGAACGGGGTTGGCGGATGCCCGAACGTCGGCGGCATCTGCATCGGCTGCACGATGCCGGGCTTCCCCGACAAGTTCATGCCGTTCATGGACGCCCCGCCCGGCGCATCCGTCTCGGCCGGCATCGGCAGCGTGTACGGGCCCGTCATGCGCAAGCTGCGCGGCATCACCAACCACACGATGAACAGGGAGACCAAGTGGCGGCACAACCGTCCTGAGCTCACGACCGGCTACCAGCCCCGCTGGGGCAGCCAGCAACAGCAGAGAGGAGTTTGAGAGAAATGGCCGCCACACGCGAGCGCGTCAAGCCAGAGGCCGGCAAGCTCGTCGACATGTCATGGGATCCGATCACCCGCATCGTCGGGAACCTCGGGATCTACACGAAGATCGACTTCGAGAACCGCCAGGTCGCCACCTGCAAATCCACGTCGTCCATGTTCCGCGGCTACTCCGTGTTCATGCGCGGCAAGGACCCGCGCGACGCGCACTTCATCACGAGCCGCATCTGCGGCATCTGCGGCGACAACCACGCGGTCTGCTCCTGCTATGCGCAGCAGATGGCCTACGGCGTCAAGCCCCCGCCGCTGGGTGAGTGGATCGTCAACCTGGGCGAGGCCGCCGAGTACATCTTCGATCACATCATCTTCCAGGACAACCTGGTGTTCGTGGACTTCTGCGAACAGATGGTCCGCTCGACGAACCCCAAGGTGTGGGAGCGAGCCGAGCAGGCCGCGGCGCCGGGGGCAAACATTCACGGCCACCGCACGATCGGTGACATCATGCGCTCCTACAACCCGTTCACGGGCGAGACGTATAAGGAAGCGCTGCACATGAGCCGCATCGGGCGGGAGATGATCTGCCTGATGGAGGGGCGCCACGTGCACCCCTCGACGCTCTACCCGGGCGGCGTGGGCACCGTGGCGACGCCCACCCTATTCACCGACTACCTGTCGCGGCTGCTGCGCTGCCTGGACTTCATCAAGTCGGCCGTGGCGATGAACGACGACGTGTTCAACTTCTTCTACGAGGCCCTGCCGGGCTATGAGGAGGTCGGCCGCCGGCGCATCCTGCTCGGGTGTTGGGGCGCGTGGAACAACCCCGACTACGTCGATTACGACTATCGCAACATGGAGCACTGGGGCAACGAGATGTTCGTCACTCCCGGCGTGGTCGTGGACGGCGAGCTCGTGACGACCAACCTCGTCGACATCAATCTCGGCATCCGCATCCTGCTCGGCTCCTCCTATTACGCGGACTGGACGAACGAGGAGACGTTCGTCTCGCACGACCCCCTCGGCAACCCCGTGGACAAGCGCCACCCGTGGAACCAGACCACCATCCCCAAGCCGCAGAAGCGCGAACTGAACGGCGGCAACTACTCGTGGGTGATGAGCCCGCGCTGGCTCGACAAGCGCAGCGGCGAGCACCTCGCGCTGGACACCGGCGGCGGCGCGCTGGCGCGGCTGTGGGTGACGGCGCTGGCTGGCAAGGTCAACACGCCCTACGTCCGGGCCACCGGCAACAGCGTGCTGATCAACCTGCCGCAGACCCCGAACACGCCCGAGCAGACGCTCGAGTGGCAGATCCCGCGGTGGTCCAACGCGATCGAGCGCGACCGCGCACGGATCTACTTCGTCGCCTACGCGGCGGGCATGGCGATGCACTTCCTCGACCGGGCGATGACCGAGCTGCGCTCCGGACGCACGAAGGTCTTCGAGGACTTCGACGTCCCCGAGGAAGCGATCGGCTGCGGCTTCCACGAGGCCGTCCGCGGCGTGCTCTCCCACCACCTGGTGATCCGCGAGGGCAAGATCGCCAACTACCACCCCTACCCACCGACGCCCTGGAACGGCTCGCCGACGGACTCCTACGGAACGCCCGGGCCATACGAGGACGCCGTCATGAGCCAGCCGATCTTCGAGGAGAGCCCCCAGGAGGACTTCCGCGGGATCGACATCATGCGCGCGGTCCGCTCGTTCGACCCGTGCCTGCCCTGCGGCGTGCATATGTATCTGGGCCAGGGCCGCACGCTCAAGCAGGTGCACTCCCCGATGTTCGGCGAGCAGCATGGGTAGGTGTCGGCATGGGCATCATCGACACGACACAGATCGACGCCACGGGCGGGTCGCTGGCCAGGGTCGAGAGCCTGCTCGGGGCACTTGACTCGCTTCCCGACGCAGCGGCGCGCGATACGGCGACGGGTGTCGTGCAGGCACTGCTCGACCTCTACGGCGAGGGCCTTGGGCGCATCGTCGATGTGCTTGCCGAGCGCGACGACGGCACGCTGGCGCGGGAGCTCGGCGAGGACGAGCTCGTCTCCCATCTGCTCCTGCTGCACGGCCTGCACCCCGTGCCCGTCGAGGAGCGGGTGCGGGGAGCGCTCGAGGGCGTGCTGCCCTACATCGAATCCCACGGCGGCAACGTGGAGCTGCTCGGGGTGCAGGAGGGCGTCGCGCACCTGCGCCTGGAGGGCAGCTGCTCGGGCTGCCCGGCGTCCTCGGTAACCCTCGAGCTCGCCATCGAGAAGGCCATCTTCGAGGCGGCCCCCGACGTGGAGGAGGTGCGGGCCGAGGGCGCCGTCGGCCCGCAGGAGCCCCCGTCGGGGCTCCTGCAGCTCGAGATGGTGGGGCCACGAACCGTCCCACCGGCCGCGCCCGCCGGGGGCGCCTGAGGTCATGGCCCCCGCGCCCTCCGGCACCCTTGCGACCTCGCGGCTGAAGCGGCTCGCCAAGGCCTCGACGGACACCGGCGTCGCCGGCGACGGCCCGCCCGCCGAGGGAGAGGCAGAGGAGCGCTGCGAGCTCTGCAACGCGCCGATCCCAAGCGAGCACCGGCACATGCTCGAGCTCTCCTCGCGCGAGCTGCTGTGCACGTGCCGTCCGTGCGCGCTGCTGTTCGACCGGGAGGGCTCGGGCAGCGGGCGCTACAAGCTCGTGCCCGAGCGGCGGCTGCGTCTCGACGGCTTTCAGATGAGCGATCAGGCGTGGGAGGAGCTGCGGATCCCGGTGGACATGGCCTTCTTCTTTCACTCGAGCGCCGCCGAACGGGTGCTCGCCTACTACCCCGGAGCGATGGGCCCGATCGAGTCTCAGCTGGAGCTGCGCTCCTGGCGAGACCTCGAGCGGGCGAACCCGATCCTCAGCGAGCTCGAGGCCGACGTGGAGGCGCTGCTCGTCAACCGCGTCCGCGGCGCGCGCGGGTACTGGCTCGTGCCCCTCGACGAGTGCTACGGCCTCGTCGGGCTGATCCGCACTCGCTGGCGGGGATTCACTGGCGGCAGCGAGGTCTGGCGGGAGATCGACCGCTTCTTCGAGGAGCTCGACCGTCGCGCGCGCAGCGCGACTCGTTCGTCGCGCGAGGCGCGACAGAAGGGAGCATGACCATGGCCGACGTGAACACGGGAGCGCCGCACACCGGAGCTGAGAAGCCCACACACGTGAAGGGCATCAACCAGGGCAACGCCCGCGGCAATTACGCGCAGATGGCCGGCCACCAGCCGGACGGCACCTCCACCGCCGCGCGCTCGACCGGCGTCGCCGCGACGGAACCGATCGATCCGAGCATGCCCAACCTGTCTCCCGCGTAGGCGGATGTCGGCGGTCCCTCAGCCCATCGACCCCTCGGCGGGAGCGATCCCTGTCCTCGCCTTCCAGGTGCAGGACGCCGCCGCCGAGCGTTACTCGGCCGCACCCACGCTCAACTTCGCGTTGGGCATCGAGCGCACGAGTGGCGGTCCAGTGCGCTCGATCCTGCTCGATACGCAGATTCAGATAGCGGCGCGCAGGCGCCCCTACAACGAAGACGAGCAGGCGTGGCTGATCGAGCTGTTCGGCACGCCAGATCGCTGGGGCACGACGCTGCGGACGCTGCTGTGGACGCGAACGACGCTCGTCGTCCCCCCGTTCACCGAATCCGCGGAGGTCAATCTCCCGGTGGCCTGCTCCTACGACCTGGAGGCCAGCGCCTCAAGCTACCTGTCAGCGCTCGAGGATGGCGAGGTGCCGCTCGAATTCCTGTTTTCGGGCTCCGTCTTCTACGCGGGTCCCGGCGGAATGCTGCAGACGGCGCGCATCTCCTGGGAGCAGGAGGCCGAGTACCGGCTGCCCGTGCGCGTCTGGCGCGAGGCGATGGACCTCCACTTTCCCGACTCCGCCTGGTTGCGGCTCGGGCGTCCCGCGTTCGATCGTCTGCGCGCCTACAAAGCCGAGCACGGCTTGCGCACGCTCGAGGACGCCGTCGAGCAGCTGTTGGAGGTTGCCCTATGAGCGAGCTGGGGTCGGAGTCATGAAGCAGCGAGCTGGAGTCCGAGCCATCAAAGCAGGCGAGCTGAGATCGGAGCCCATGAACGACGACTTGGTGCGCCGCATCGCCGATGCCGTCCTGTATGAGGGCTATCTGCTGTGGCCATACCGCAAGACGGCTCTGAAGAACCAGCAGCGCTTCACCTTTGGCGGCGTCTATCCCCCCTCCTGGGAGGAGGATCGCTCCTCCGTCCAGGCACAGGTGCTGCTGGAGGGCGCAGAGGACGCGGAGGTCACGATCGGCGTGCGCTTCCTGCATGTCGTGCGCCGTCAGGTGTTGCGGATTGACTCGCCATCGGAGCCGCCCGAACCGGTTGAGGAGCTGGTCGCCGACGGGCAGCGCTTCCTCTCTTGGGATGAGGCCGTCGAGCGCGAGGTCGAGCCTGGGCCGATCCGCGTGCCCGCCGGGGAGGAGCTCGAGCAGATACCCGGAGGCGCGATCTGGCGCTCGTGGGAGGCCCTGCGGGGCCAGGTGTCGCTGATGCGCGAGCGACTGCGCCCAGGGCTCGCGCGGATCACGCTTCGGGTGGCCAATACCACGCCGTGGACGGGCGGCGCCCGCGAGGAGGCGCTGCGCCACACGCTCTGTTCCACCCACGCCGTCCTGCGCGCGAGCGAGGGGGCGTCGTGGGTATCTCTGACGGACCCACCGCCCGCGCTGCGCGCTGACGCAGAGGCGTGTGAGAGCTCGGGCCTGTGGCCGGTGCTCGTAGGCGAGCTCGGCGATCGCAGCACGCTGCTGGCCTCACCGATCATCCTCTCCGACTATCCCGAGATCGCGCCGGAGAGCCCCGGCGACCTGTTCGACTCCGGTGAGATCGACCAGATGCTCATCCTCAACATCCTGGCGATGACCGACGAGGAGCGCCAGGCGATGCGCGACTCAGACCCCCGCGCCCGGGAGATCCTCGAACGCACAGAGGCGTTGAGTGGCGAGGAGATCATGCGTCTGCACGGCGCCGTCCGCGAGCTCGGGATGGTCGGGCGCCCATGATCCGCGATCGATCTGTGCCGTGGGGGGAGCTCGAGCGTCGCGGGCCCGACGCGGTCGACGTCGGCGGCGTGGCCGTGCGCGCGGGGAGCCTCGTGCGGTTGCGTCCGCGCCAGAGGAGCGGCGACATCTTCGAGGTGGCCCTCGCGGGACGCGCGGCGCTCGTGCACGAGGTGCTGCAGGACTACGAGGGCCGCATCCAGCTGGCGGTCACCGTCGATGACGACCCGGGTGCCGACCTCGGCGCATTGCGCCGTCCCGGGCACCGATTCTTCTTCGACCCAGACGAGGTCCAGCCGTTGGACCACGACAAGGCGACCGACGAGGCGCCGGCTCGGCGCGTGCTGGTCGCGGGGATCGGCAACGTGTTCCTCGGCGACGACGGCTGGGGCGTCGCGCTGGCGGGGCGCCTGGCCGCGCGCGCTCTGCCGCGCGGGGTCGAGGTCGTGGACTTCGGCATCCGCGGGATGGATCTCGCGTACGCGATGCAGGACGACTACCACGCGGTCGTGTTCCTCGACGCCACACCTCGTGGCGCGCCGGCTGGAACGCTGTACGTGATCGAGCCCGAGCTCGACGGAATCGAGCCGACGATCGATGCTCACGGGATGGACCCGGTGAAAGTGCTCGCGCTTGCGCGCACGCTCGGCGCCGAGTCGCTGCCGCGGACGCTGATCGTCGGCTGCGAGCCGCGCACGCGCATGAGCGCCGAGGACGAGCACATCGTGGCCGAGCTGACCGAGCCAGTCCGCGCTTCGCTGGACGAGGCGGTGACGGTCGTCGAGAACCTGCTTTCAGAACTGACATGCATCGAGGAAAGGAAGGGATCACCGTCATGAGCGACATAACCATCAGCCGCTCCGCGCAGGTGGGCTTGCTGCTGGCCATCCTGGCCGCGATCGGAGCGCTCACGGCCGCGCAGCTGCCCGAGCTGCAGCGCTATCTCAAGATCAGGTCGATGTAGCGATGCACCGCATAAAAGTCAGAGTCGTCGAGGATGCGCTCGACGCCAACAACACGATCGCCCGCGCGAACCGCGAAGACTTCGAGCGCGCGGGGGTGACGGTCGTCAACCTGATGAGCGCTCCCGGCGCGGGCAAGACCGCGCTGCTGGAGCGCGTGCTCGCGGACACCGGTGACGTGCGCGTCGCGGTGCTCGAGGGGGACGTCGAGGGCTCGCTCGACGCACAGCGACTCGCCTCGCTGCACGTGCCCGTGGTGCAGCTCAACACGTCCGGCGGCTTCGGCGGCGAGTGCCATCTCGACGCGAACATGGTGCGCTCCGCGCTGGACGCGCTGCCCCTGGACGACGTCGACCTGCTGATCATCGAGAACGTCGGCAACCTCGTCTGCCCGGCCGAGTTCCGGGTCGGCGAGGATGTGCGGGCGATGGTCTGCTCGGTCGCCGAGGGCGAGGACAAGCCACTGAAGTACCCGCTCATGTTCCGCGCCTGCGAGCTCGCCGTCGTCAACAAGATCGACCTGCTCGAGCACGTCGACGTGGATCTCGACAGGCTGCTGGCCAACCTCCAGACCGTCCATCCCGGGATCGAGCATCTGCTGACGAGCGCGCGCACGGGCGCGGGCGTGGAGACGCTGCGTGACTGGCTGATCGGCAGGGCTTCAGGCAAGCCGGCTGGTGGTGGCGGCGGCGGCGATGATGATGGCGGCAGCGCCCACGCCGACACCGGCCCACTAACCGAGGAGCGGCCCACCGCGCCGGCCGGTGCGACCGCGGCGGTGTGATGCCGACGACGCTCGCTCTCTCTGCAGCCGCCGAGCGCCGCCGCAACGCGGGCGAGGCGTTTTTTGGCCATGAGGCCGAGCGCGTAGCGCGGGTATGTCATCGCATGGCCGAGCGCTTCGCGCGCGGCGGGCGGCTGCTGGCCTTCGGCGAGGGGCCGCTCGCGCGCTCGGATGCCCGCCACGTGGCGGTGGAGTTCGTCCACCCGGTGATCGTCGGCAAGCGCGCGCTGCCCGCGCTCGCGCTGACGGCCGAGGGCGGTCCGCTGGGCGAGCAGATGCGGCTGATGTGCGAGCCGCGGGACATCGCGCTGGCCTTTGGCGAGCAGCCCGAGACGGCCGCGGCGCTGCGCACGGCGCGCGAGCGGGGCTGCCTGACGCTGTCGGACTCGCGCATCGGCGCGGAGTGGGAGCTCGTGCCCGACGAGCGCGACCCGTTCATCGCCCAGGAGCTCGTGGAGACGCTCTATCACGTGCTGTGGGAGCTCGTGCACGTGTTCTTCGAGCACCGCGGCCTGCTCGAGGGTCGCAGCGAGCGGATCGTCCACGACACGGGGGCGTCGAGCTTTCTCTACCCGTTCCTGGGGCAGCGCGAGGAGGACCTGGAGTCGGTCGTCGGCGACGTGCGCGCCTCGGTGCTCGCCAAGTCCGCGGAGGTGGGCGCGCTGCGAGCCCAGACGCTCGGCGACGGCGAGCACGAGCTGCGCCACGCCGCATCCGCCCTGCGCACGCGGCTCGACGCCGGTGGGCGGGTGCTCGCGCTCGGCAACGGCGGGTCGGCGACCGACGCGATGGACGCCGTCGCCGACCTGCGCTTCCCGCCCGTCGCCTGGCCGTCGCGGGCCGCGATCGACCTCACCGAGGATCCCGGCATCCTCACGGCGATCGCCAACGACGTCGGCGAGGAGTCGATCTTCTCGCGCCAGGTGATCGCCCATGGGCGCGCGGGTGACGCGCTGCTCGCCTTCTCCACCAGCGGCGGCTCGCGCAACGTGCTGGCCGCCCTCGGCGAGGCCCGCCGGCTGGGGATGCTGACGGTCGCGCTCGTCGGCTACGACGGCGGGCGGATC
>Ga0070711_100002075_pt1 | contig 11312 bp, 9 predicted proteins | sample LARL53metaG_FD_65452 | JGI IMG/M metagenome (GOLD analysis project Ga0070711, IMG submission 65452) | Corn, switchgrass and miscanthus rhizosphere microbial communities from Kellogg Biological Station, Michigan, USA - LAR L5-3 metaG | ecosystem: Host-associated > Plants > Roots > Rhizosphere ... | reverse complement strand
GCTTGTCGACTGCCAGCGCCGCCTCCCGAGTCACCTCGGACAGCGACGGATGCGCGTGGCAGATGCGCGCGATGTCCTCGCTCGCGGCGCCGAATTCCATCGCGACCACGCCCTCGGCGATCAGCTCGGAGGCGAGCGGGCCGATCGCATGCATGCCGAGCACGCGGTCGGTCTTTGCGTCGGCGAGCAGCTTGACGAAGCCACGGGTATCGCCCAGCGCTCGCGCCCGGCCGTTGGCCATGAACGGAAACATGCCGGCGCGGTAGGCGACGCCCGCAGCCTTCAGTTGCTGCTCGTTCTGGCCCACCCACGCGATCTCGGGTGACGTATAAATGACCCAGGGCACGGTGTTGAAATCGACGTGGCCGTGCTGGCCGGCGATGCGCTCGGCGACAGCGACGGCTTCCTCCTCGGCCTTGTGGGCGAGCATCGGCCCGCGCACGACGTCGCCTATCGCCCAGACATTGGCGAGATTAGTCCTGCACTCTTCGTCGACGGCGACGAAGCCGCGCTCGTCGAGGGTCAGCCCGACGCTTTCCGCATTGAGTCCGGCGGTGTGCGGAACACGCCCGATCGATACGATCAGCCGGTCGAACGTCGCGGTCTGCGCCCTGCCCTCGGCGTCGGTATATTCGACGCCGACATTCTTGTTGACCGTGATCTTGCCGATTGCGCAGCTCAGGCGTATCGACAGACCCTGCTTGGCGAAAAGCTTCCAGGCTTCCTTGGCGACCTGCTCGTCGGCGGCGCCCAGGAAAACCGGTAGCGCCTCGAGCACCGTGACTTCGGCGCCGAGCCGCCGCCAGACGCTGCCCATTTCGAGGCCGATGACGCCGGCGCCGATGACCCCGAGCGTCTTCGGCACCTCGGGGATCGCCAGCGCGCCTTCGTTGTCCAGGATAAATCGATTGTCGAACGGCGCACCCGGCAGCGCGCGCGGCTTCGATCCGGTCGCGATGATGACGTGCTTCGCGGCGAGCGTCTGGTTGCTGGCGCCGGACACGGCAATCTGCCAGCCAGCATCACCGTTCGCGGCGACGAAGCTGCCGGTGCCGTTGAAAAATGCGATCTTGTTCTTCTTGAACAGGTAGACGATGCCGTCGTTGTTCTGACGGACGACCTTGTCCTTGCGCGAGAGCATCTGCCCCAGGTTCAGCGCAAGACCCTTCACCTCGATGCCGTGATCGGCAAAGGCGTGCCCCGCGTGCTCATAATTCTCGGACGACTGCAGCAGCGCCTTCGACGGAATGCACCCGACGTTGGTGCAGGTGCCCCCTGGCGCGGGTTTGCCTTCGGCGGTCTTCCAGTCGTCGATACACGCAACCTTGAAACCCAGCTGCGCCGCGCGGATGGCCGCGGTGTAGCCGCCGGGTCCGGCACCGATCACGACGACGTCAAAGGGCTCTGCCATGGGCTTTCGCGCCGATCACAGATCGAGCAGCATCCGCGCCGGGTCCTCCAGCGCTTCCTTGATCGCCACCAGGGAGAGCACGGCTTCGCGACCATCGATGATGCGGTGGTCATACGACTGCGCCAGGTAATTGATCGGGCGTATGACGATCTGCCCGTTCTCGACGACTGGGCGCTCGCGCGTCGCATGCACGCCGAGGATCGCCGATTGCGGCGGATTGATGATCGGCGTCGACAGCATCGAACCGAACACGCCGCCGTTGGAAATCGTGTAGGTGCCGCCGGTCAGCTCCTGCACGGTCAGCTTGCCGTCCTGCGCGCGCTTGCCGAAATCGGCGATCTGCCGTTCGATCTCGGCGATCGTCAGCTGATCGGCGTCGCGCAGGATCGGGACCACCAGTCCGCGCGGGCTGCCGACGGCGATACCGATATCGAAATAACCGTGATAGATGATGTCGGTCCCATCGATCGATGCGTTGACCGCGGGAAATTTCTTTAGCGCGTGCACCGCCGCCTTGATGAAAAAGCCCATGAAGCCCAGCTTGACGCCGTATTCCTTTTCGAAGCGGTCCTTGTAGCGGTTGCGCAGCTCGATCACCGGCGCCATGTTGACTTCGTTGAACGTCGTCAGGATGGCAGCGGTCGACTGCGACTGCACCAGCCGCTCGGCGACCCGCTGGCGCAGCCGCGACATCGGAACGCGCTGTTCCGGCCGCGCGCCGAGAGTCGCTAGCGATTGAACCGCCGACGGGGCCGACGGCGCCTTCGCTGCCGGCGCGGCGCCTTGCGCTTGGTCGGCCTGCGCCGGCAACGTCCGAGTCGCGGCGACAACATCCTCCTTGGTGATCCGCCCGCCGCGGCCCGTCCCCGCCACATCGGCCGCTCCCAGGTTTTGCTCGGCCATCATCTTGCGCGCCGCAGGCAGTGCGGTCGCGCCGGGGGCGGCCGGAGATGTCGCTGCGGCGGATGCATTTCCCGAAACTGGAGCTGGATTCGCGGCGGAGGCCGCGGCGGTCGGAGCCGGCGGCGCCGCTGCGACGCCGGCATGGGCCGCTGCCTGCGCTCCGGTGTCGAGCACCGCGATGACTTCCTGCGCGGTGACTGTCGAGCCGTCGCCGCGCCGTATTTCGGTCAGCACGCCTGAATCGGGCGCCGGCAGCTCGAGCACGACCTTGTCGGTTTCGATATCGACCAGATTCTCGTCGCGCTTGACCGCGTCGCCGGCCTTCTTGTGCCAGTTGACCAGTGTCGCCTCGGTGATCGACTCTGGCAGCACCGGCACTTTGACTTCAATCAGCATCTTCCATCCCTGTAGTACGGACCGGTGCGTGCGAACGCGCCTTTCTCGCCGAGCTCTTGCTTCTTCTCGCTGCCGCCCGCCATCGAGAACTCAATGCGCTGTCACCATTTCTCCCGACCTCAGCGTGGCCGCGAACGCTTCCTCGACAACTGCCTTCTGCTGTTCCAAATGCTTGGACAGGTAGCCGACGGCGGGTGATGCCGAGATCGGACGGCCGGCATAAGCGAGCACCTGCTTGTCGCCGATGTCGGCGCGCATGTACGCGCGAAGCCGGTACCAGGCGCTCTGGTTCTGCGGCTCCTCCTGGCACCAGACCACTTCGGTCGCATTCGGATAGCGTGCGACCTCGCCCTTGAAATCCGCGTGCGGAAACGGATACTGCTGCTCGAGCCGGATGACCGCAATGTCGGCGATCTTCTGCTCCCGCCGGTGCGCCAGCAGATCGTAGTAGACCTTGCCGCTGCAGACGATCACGCGGCGCACATTGCTCGCGACCGGTTTGTCGACGTCGCCGATTACCGTCTGGAATTTGCCATTGGCGAGCTCGTCCATCGTTGACACGGCCTCCTTGTGCCGCAGCAGGCTCTTCGGGCTCATCACGATCAGCGGCTTGCGGAAGTTGCGCACCATCTGCCGGCGCAGCAGGTGGAAGATTTGCGCCGGAGTCGTCGGCACGCACACCTGCATATTGTGTTCTGCGCACAATTGAAGATATCGCTCGGGCCGCGCCGAGGAATGCTCGGGGCCCTGGCCCTCGTAGCCGTGCGGCAGCAGCAAGGAGAGCCCGCAGACGCGGCCCCATTTGACTTCGCCGGCCGCAATGAACTGGTCGATGACCACCTGCGCGCCGTTGGCGAAGTCACCGAACTGCGCTTCCCATACGACGAGCTTGTTGGGCTCGGAGGTCGCGTAGCCGTACTCGAATCCGAGCACGGCCGCCTCGGACAGTACCGAGTCGATCACTTCGAAATCAGGCTGCCCTTGCTTGATGTGCTGCAGCGGCACCCAGATCCCGGCGTCCCATTTTTCGCGATTCTGATCATGCAGCACCGCGTGGCGATGCGAGAACGTGCCACGACCGGTGTCCTGTCCCGATAGCCGCACGCCGTAGCCCTGGTCGACCAGCGTCGCGTAAGCGAGTGTTTCGGCCATGCCCCAGTCGAGCGGCAGTGTGCCCTCGCCCATCGCACGGCGATCGGCGATCACCTTTTCCACCCGTGGGTGCAGCTTGAAGCTAGGAGGGACGTCGGTGACGCGCTTCGCCAGCTCGGTCAACCTCTGCAGCGGGACCGTCGTATCCGCCTCGTCGGCCCAGTGCCGTCCGACGAACCGGGTCCAGTCGACCGAGAACGGCGGCTTGTAGTTCGAAAGGATGGTGGTATTGGTGTGATAGCCCTTGTCCATCGCCTGGCGATAGGTCGCGATCATCGCCTCGGCATCGGCGGCGGTAATTATCCCTTCCTTGGCGAGCTTTTCGGCGTACCGCGCCCGCGTACCGGGATGCTCGCGGATGCGCTTGTACATCAGCGGTTGCGTGATCATCGGCTCATCGGCCTCGTTGTGGCCCTGCTTGCGAAAGCAGACGAGATCGATGAAAACGTCCTTGTCGAATTTCTGCCGGAACTCGATCGCGACTTCGATCGCGAGCAGGCAAGCCTCGGGGTCGTCGCCGTTGACATGGAAAATCGGCGCCTCGACCATCTTGGCGACGTCGGTGCAATAGAGCGTGCCGCGCGTATCGCGCGGATCCGATGTGGTGAAGCCAATCTGATTGTTGATCACGAGGTGGATCGTGCCGCCCGTGCGGTAGCCGCGCGTCTGCGACAGGTTGAGCGTCTCCTGCACGACGCCCTGCCCCGCGATCGCCGCATCGCCGTGGATCAGCACTGGCATCACCTGGTCGAAGGTCGGATCCCTGCGACGGTCCTGCCGTGCGCGGACCGACCCTTCGACGACCGGATCGACGATCTCCAGATGCGACGGGTTGAAAGCGAGCGTCAGGTGCATCGGGCCGCCCGGCGTGACCACGTCGGAAGAGAATCCCTGGTGGTACTTGACGTCGCCGGCCGGAAGGTCGACCTCGTGCCGGCCCTCGAACTCGGCGAACAGGTCCTTGGGCATCTTGCCCAGCGTATTGACCAGCACGTTCAGCCGGCCGCGATGCGCCATGCCGATGACCATTTCCTGCACGCCGCCGGCGCCCGCCTTCTGGATCAGGTGGTCGAGCATCGGAATCATCGTGTCGCCGCCCTCGGCGGAAAAACGTTTTTGCCCGACGTACTTGGTGCCCAGGTAGCGCTCGAGCGTCTCCGCCGCGGTCAGTCGCTCCAGGATATGCCGCCGAAACTCCGGCGCGTAACTAGGCCGGGAGCGCAGCGGCTCCAGCCGTTGCTGGATGAACCGCTTTTGCGTGGTATCGGCGATGTACATGTACTCGGCGCCGAACGTGCGGCAATACGTTTCCTGCAGCGCACCGATCAGGTCGCGCAAGCGCATCCGGCTCGCGCCCTGCGGCGCACCCTTATACGACCCGGTGTCGAACTCGCTGTCGAAATCGGCGTCGGTAAAGCCGTAGGTCTTGACGTCGAGATCGGCGATGTACGGGCGCTCGGCGCGCTGCAGCGGATCGAGGTCGGCCTGGAAGAATCCGACCGTGCGATACTTGCTGATCAGTCTCAGCACCAGGACCTGCTTGTGCATCGCCGCCGCGTCGACCATCGGCGCGGCGAGCCGGCGGTTTTTCGCCAGCTGGATGAACGACTCGACGACCGGCGCCTGCGGCACGTCCTGCACGCCGCCGCGCAGCGTATCGAAGTATGCCCGCCAGTCGGGACCGACGGCGCCCGGATCGCCCAGGTATCTCTCGTACTGTTCTTCGATGAACGGCGCATTTCCGCCGAACAGCGTGCTGGTCTCTTCGAACTCCCTGATCATGCTCATGGCTTCACCTATATCGGGGCGGGACCGCCGCGGCGCAAGCGACGGATCTAGCGCTGGGCGATCGGCGCGACCTCGCGCCGCGTAGCACCCGTGTAGAGCTGCCTCGGGCGGCCGATCTTCTGGTCGGGATCGGAGATCATCTCGTTCCATTGCGCGATCCAGCCGACGGTGCGCGCCAGGGCGAAGATCGCGGTGAACAGGCTGACCGGGATCCCGATCGCGCGCTGGACGATGCCCGAATAGAAGTCGACGTTCGGATAGAGCTTGCGCGAGACGAAATAATCGTCCTCGAGCGCGATCTTCTCCAGCGCCATCGCCAGCTTGAACAGGCGATCGTCGTGCAGTCCCAGCTCCTCGAGAACCTCATGGCAGGTTTCCCGCATCAGCTTCGCACGCGGGTCGTAGTGCTTGTAGACCCGGTGGCCGAATCCCATCAGCTTGACACCGGAATTCTTGTCCTTGGCGCGCTTGATGAACTCGCCAATCCTCGACACGTCGCCGATCTCCTCGAGCATGTTGAGCGCGGCTTCGTTGGCGCCGCCGTGCGCGGGTCCCCACAGGCAGGCGATGCCCGCGGCGATGCAGGCGAACGGATTAGCCCCCGACGATCCCGCCAGCCGCACCGTCGACGTCGATGCGTTCTGCTCATGGTCGGCGTGCAGGGTGAAGATCCGGTCAAGCGCGCGGACCAGGACATCGTTGACCTTGTAGTCTTCGCAGGGGACCGAAAACATCATTCGCATGAAGTTCGCCGCGTACGAGAGCTCATTGCGCGGATACACGAACGGCTGCCCCATCGTGTACTTGTAGCACATCGCCACCAGTGTCGGCAGCTTGGCGATCAGGCGGATCGCCGAGACCTCGCGGTGGTGCGCGTCGGTAATGTCGAGCGAATCGTGATAGAACGCCGACAGCGAGCCGGTCACGCCGACCAGCATCGCCATCGGATGCGAGTCGCGCCGGAAGCCGCGGAAGAACTGGCCCATCTGCTCGTGCACCATCGTGTGCATCGTCACCATCTGCACGAACTCTTCCTTCTGCTTGGCGTTCGGCAATTCGCCGTTCAACAGCAGATAGCAGACTTCGAGGAAATCGCACTGCACGGCGAGCTGCTCGATCGGGTAACCGCGGTAGAGAAGCTCGCCCTTGTCGCCGTCGATGTAGGTGATCGTCGACGCACAAGCGGCGGTCGAGAGGAATCCCGGGTCGTAGGTGAACTTGCCGGTCTTGGCATACAGCGCGCGGATATCGATCACCTCCGGGCCGATTGTGCCTGGCAGCACCGGAAAGCTTATCGGCGCAGTGCTGTCGCCGAAGTTCAGTGTCGCGTTGTGGTCGGTCATGGCATATGGCTCCAGGCGGCGGTCATGGGTGGACCGGCGGAATTTCCCGTCGTGTCCTCAAATGGATCTCAGGCATCCGATCAGCGGCAGCAGCGAGACGTCAGCGGGCTCCATGCGGCCGGACAGAATGTCCCACAGGTCGTTGTCGCTATAGTCCAGCAGAAGGTCGAGCGCGGCAACATCGGCCGCGCTCAGCGCGCCGGCGCGGGCATCGAGAAATCTTTCGAGAATCAGATCGTTCTCCAGCATGCCGCGACGGCAGCGCCAGCGCAGACGGGCGAGCCAGCGCGCATCGACCCCGGCTCCCGCCGGCTGCTCGCCGGCCGACAGCGAAGCCTCGCAAGTCGTCGCAAGCGCGGGCCGGGCATCCACGCTGGCCTTCAGACGGCTCGTTTGACCAGCAGACTGCGAATCCTGCCGATCGCGGCCGACGGGTTCAGGCCCTTCGGGCAAACATCGACGCAGTTCATGATCGTATGGCAGCGGAACAGCCGGTACGGGTCGTCCAGGTTATCGAGGCGCTCGCTGGTCGCCTGGTCGCGCGAATCGGCGATGAAACGGTAGGCGTTGAGCAATCCGGCCGGCCCCACGAACTTGTCGGGATTCCACCAGAACGACGGGCACGCGGTAGAGCAGCAGGCGCAAAGGATGCATTCGTACAATCCATCGAGCTCTTCGCGCGCCTGCGGCGACTGCAGTCGCTCCTTCTCCGGCGGCGGCGTGTCGTCGACGACGTACGGCTTGATCGAATGATACTGCTTGAAGAACTGGCTCATATCGACGATCAGGTCGCGGATCACAGGCAGGCCCGGCAGCGGTCGCAACACGATCGGCTCGGAGAGCTCGCGCAAGTTGGTGATGCAGGCTAGGCCGTTCTTGCCGTTGATATTCATCGCGTCGGACCCGCACACACCCTCGCGACACGAGCGCCGGAACGCCAGCGTGTCGTCGACCGCCTTCAGCCGGATCATCGCATCGAGCAGCATCCGGTCGTGCGGATCGAGCGCGACGTCGTAATCCTTCATATAGGGCGCGCTGTCCTTGGCCGGATCGTAGCGGTAAATGCGGAACTTCATCGGGTCTCGCTCTAGGGCCTAGTAAGTGCGCGTCTTCGGCGGGAAGGCGTCGACCGAGACCGGCTTCATGTTTACCGGCTTGTAGCCGAGGCGGTTCCCGTCGCGGAACCACAGGGTGTGTTTCAGCCAGTTCGCGTCGTCACGGTTCGGATAATCGCTGCGCGCCTGCGCACCGCGGCTTTCCCGGCGCGCCTCCGCCGATGTGATCGTCGCCTTGGCGACCTCGATCAGGTTGTCGAGCTCGAGCGCCTCGACTCTTGCCGTATTGAACGTCCGGCTCTTGTCCTGGATCGCGACCCGTTGCACGCGTCGCTCCAGCTCGAGGATCTTCGATACACCCTCGGTGAGCAACGCCTGATTGCGAAAGACGCCGCAATGCGTCTGCACGGTGCGGCGGAGCGTGTTCGCCACGTCGGCGACCTGCTCGCCTGTCGTCGCGCTATCGAGGCGCGCCAGACGAGCGAGCGCGGCATCGGCGGCGTGCGGCGGCAGCGGCTTGTGCGCTTGTCTCTGCAGGTTCTGGCCGACGATGAAGTCTCCGGCGGCACGACCGAACACAAGCAGATCCAGCAGCGAATTCGTGCCAAGACGATTGGCGCCGTGAACCGACACGCAGGCGCATTCGCCGATCGCGAAGAACCCCGGAACGATTGCATTCGGGTCGCCCCGTCCGGCGCGACGACCTGGCCATGCACATTGGTCGGGATTCCGCCCATCATGTAGTGGATCGTCGGCACGACCGGAATCGGCTCGCGGATCGGATCGACATTGGCGAACTTGATCGCGATATCGCGGATCGACGGCAGCCGTTTCATGATCACCTCGGGTCCGAGATGATCGAGCTTCAGCAATACGTAGTCCTTGTGCGGACCGCAGCCGCGGCCCTCCTTGATCTCCTGGTCCATCGATCGCGAGACGATATCGCGCGACGCCAAGTCCTTCAGGTTCGGCGCGTAACGCTCCATGAACCGCTCACCGTTGGCATTGAGCAGGATTCCACCTTCTCCCCGCACGGCCTCGGTGATCAGCACGCCTGCCCCTGCCACGCCGGTCGGATGGAATTGCCAGAACTCCATGTCCTCCAGCGGGATGCCTGCACGCGCGGCCATGCCCAGTCCGTCGCCGGTATTGATGAATGCATTGGTGCTCGCCGCGAAAATCCGGCCGCCGCCGCCGGTAGCGAACAACGTAGCCTTCGCCTGCAACAGCATCACTTCGCCGGTTTCCATCTCCAGCGCGGTGACGCCGAGCACTTCACCCTGCGCATCGCGGATCAGGTCCAGCGCCATCCACTCGACGAAGAATTGTGTTCGCGCGCGGACGTTGCGCTGATAGAGCGTGTGCAGCATCGCGTGTCCGGTCCGGTCTGCGGAGGCGACCGCGCGCTGGACCGATTTCTCGCCGAAGTTCGCCGAGTGCCCGCCGAACGGACGCTGGTAGAGCGTGCCGTCGGCGTTGCGGTCGAAGGGCATGCCGAAATGCTCGAGCTCGTAGACGACTTGCGGAGCCATCTTGCACATATACTCGATCGCGTCCTGGTCGCCGAGCCAGTCGGAGCCCTTGACGGTGTCGTACATGTGCCAAAGCCAGCTGTCCTCGCCCATGTTGCCGAGGCTGGCGCCGATGCCGCCCTGCGCAGCGACAGTATGCGAGCGCGTCGGAAAGACCTTCGACAGAACCGCGACCGACATGCCCGACTCGGCGAGCTGGAGCGAGGCGCGCATGCCGGCGCCGCCGGCACCGACGACGATAGCATCGAACTTGCGCACGGCGAGGTTCATTGTCCCGGCCTCCACAGGACCTCGACTAGCCATGCCGCGTAGCCGACCAGGACGATCACTGTGAGCACTTCCAGCACCAGCCGAAGACCCGCCGGCTTGATGTAATCCATCCAGATGTCGCGCATGCCGATCCACGCATGCCAGAAAAGCGCCAGGCCGAACAACAGCGTGGCGATGCGAAACGCAGGATGCGCAAACAGCGCGGTCCACGATGCGTAATCGATGCCACCCCCGTACAGCGCTATGCCAAGCAGCAGCAGCGTGTACAGCGCCATGATTACGGCGGTCGCGCGCTGCGCCAGCCAGTCCTTCCACCCGTAGTGCGCGCCGACGATGACGCGCGTTACCAAAGCCGGGCTCCGATGATCGCGGTCAGCGCGAGACTGACGATCAGCACGGCGTAACTCGATTGCCGCGATGGTGTGAGCTCGGTCCCGATATGCAAATCGAGCAGCAGATAGCGGATGCCGGCGCAGAAATGATGAAGGTAGGCCCAGACGAGCCCAAGCAGCAGCAGCTTGGCGATCGGGTGGGCGAGGCTGGCCCGCAGCGCAGCATAGGCATCGGGGGAGGCAAGGCTTTGCTGGACCGCCCACAGCAGCAGCGGAATTCCGACCAGAAACAGCAGCGCACCGCTCAGGCGATGCAGGATCGAAACGATCGCGGGGACCGGCTGCCGGATCGCGATAAGATTGAGGTATACCGGACGCGCGGCCCGAGGAAGTCGCCCTGGAAGCTCGCTATCGGACATCGGCGCCCCGGCGGCTGCCGTCGGCATCAGGAGTTCCGCCATCGCGCATTTCGGGGAACGCACGACACGCCGCGCAGGTTGCGGCCGCTTGGCGCGAATCCGTCGGAAACGGCATGACGTTGGTCTTTCGTGATTGGCCCTTCCTACCGGCGCGGTCTTAAGGGCCGTGCACGAAAAGTGCACAACGGAAATTATACCGTGTTTCGCCCGGCGCTCGCCAGCGCCGGGGCGGGTGCTGCGCCCTCAGCCGAGGTCGTTCAGATAGTAGTGCCTGCGCGTGCTGCACAAGCCGCGCCGCCACTCGACCGGCCGCTCGCCATAGGTGCGCGTCAGCCGCTCGACAGCGAGCAGCGGCTCACCAGTGCGAACCTTCAGGATTGCCGCAGTGGCGCTGTCGGCGGCGATCGCCTTCAGTCTTTCCTGCGCCCGCAGCATGCGTACGCCGAACTGCGTTTCGAAGAATCCGTACATCGAGCCGCGATAAGCTTCGAGCCGGGCCCGCGTCAGCCCCTTGAACAGCGTCGCAGGCAGCATGATGTCGTCGAGCACGGCCGGCTCGCCGCCGTACTCGAGAACCCGGCGCACGACGAAGACCGCTTCCGAGGGCTTGATCTCGAGTAATCGCGCCACCTCGGCCGACGCCTTCCCGCGGCGCACATCGAGCAGCCGGCTTGCCGGGTATTCATCGCGGTCGTCGCTGCGCCGGATGCG
>Ga0070711_100002074_pt1 | contig 11315 bp, 10 predicted proteins | sample LARL53metaG_FD_65452 | JGI IMG/M metagenome (GOLD analysis project Ga0070711, IMG submission 65452) | Corn, switchgrass and miscanthus rhizosphere microbial communities from Kellogg Biological Station, Michigan, USA - LAR L5-3 metaG | ecosystem: Host-associated > Plants > Roots > Rhizosphere ... | reverse complement strand
TTTTTAAGACGTAATGCTTCATCGCTAGTCAAATAACCAGTTCCTTCAAGACCTTTAATATTCGGGATTCTGGGCCGTGCGCTGTAGCAATCAATATTTTTTCTGCTGTTATTATGCCTTGATCACAGTACCACAATTAGATCGAACTTTTGCGATTTGATTGAATAAAGTTGTGACGTGAATATACTTTTTGATCACAAAATCATGACCAGACCATGTAGGAATGGCATTTTAGTCTGGAAACAACAAGACTGAGGCTTTTTGGTAGTTATTATTTGCAAGGACCAATCTCCATTTCTTCTCTTTCTACATGCGTTCTGGGTATCTATTGTACCAAGTTTGCACTCTATGTTCATAAGTGGGTTCTTTAATCATATTACCATGTTGCTAAAATGTTGGAAGATAAAGTTGCAATAGTTACAGGGGCAAGCAGTGGTATAGGATACGATACTGCTTTAGCGCTATCAAAAGCTGGTGTAAGAGTGGCAGCAGGGGCTAGACGTATAGACAGGTTACAAGAGCTAGAAAAGCAAATTATCAAAAACAAAGGAGAAATTTTCATTCAACAACTTGATGTTACAGCCAAATCAGAGTGTGATTCCTTGGTTGATGCAGTGGTTAGAAAGTGGGGAAAAGTTGATATTCTAATTAACAACGCTGGGCTAATGCCGCTAAGTTATTTCGCAAATAGGAAGGTGGATGAATGGGAAAGGATGATTGATGTAAATATCAAAGGAGTACTATACTGCACATCTGCAGTAATTCCATATATGTTAGACAAAAAATCAGGACATATAGTGAACATCTCTTCGGTTGCAGGGAGAATAATATTTGCAGGAGGAAGTGTCTACTGTGCTACAAAACATGCCATTACGGCATTTAGTGAAGGATTAAGAAAGGAATTAAGCCCAAGGTATAACATACGAGTTACTTGTGTTGAACCGGGAGCTGTTTCAACAGAACTGTTGGAATCTATAACAGATGAATCCATGGCCGGATTTATACAAGCCTCAAAGAATATGGAAATATTACGATCAGACGACATAACAAATGCAGTGCTGTATGCATTACAAGCTCCAGATCATGTTAATGTCAATGAGATATTGATAAGACCCACTGCCCAAGAGAGATAATGAACTACTCATTATCTAGCCTGTCTTGTCGGCTAAGTAACTTTAGCCTGATAACAGTCGAGGAATTTGAAATTTCCTTATCCGCCTAAAGTGTAGTATGACATTTACTTTTATGAAATTCTGATTTTACAAATAAAGTATCTATGGGTCCTTAAAAAATCGGAACGGGTTTATCATTAAATGATATGCAGTCGATATGTATCAAGATCTGATTATTGATGATATAGAGCGGTATTAAGTTAGGTACGTATTAAAACGTGGGGGATTAGCACAGGGGGATTAAAAAGGAAGTCATAACATGCTTTTTGTTACCAGCTCTGGATTCGAATCAATCGGTCACTGGGTTGACTCGCTACGATCTCCATACAAACCTACAAAGATTAGTATTATGGGATCAGTACTGTGAACAGGCCAACGATAAATGGCCAAACCGGTGGAAAAATCTCTATATCTCCATGGATAACACTTGCAATCCTAAGTTGTGTTGGTCTTGTGGCCATGTTTGCAGATACAATGATACTTCCAGCTATTCCAGACCTTATCAGGGATTTTAAGATAGCTTATAATACGCCTTCTTGGATACTTGCATAGTTTTTAATTGCAGGAGCAGTATGACTTCTATTGCCGGAAAATTATCAGACATGCACGGTAAGAAAAAAATGTTGCTCATAATCGTGGGAATTTATACTATTGGAATATCTGTGCCTGCTATATCTACCAACTTTACAGTCATGATTATTGCAAGAATAATGCAAGGCTTTGGCTCTTCAATGTTTGCCATTTCCTTTAGTATCACTTTAGTATCATAAGGGATAAATTCGGCAAAAAAAATTGAAGTCGCTCAAGGAATATTCGGTTCCATGATTTCGGCTGGTGCAGTAATAGGAGTGGCAATTGGTGGCACTATGGTCAATAATTTTGGATGGCATCCAAATTCTAGTGTATTGCATCATAGTACCAATATTACTAGTACTACGCGTACTAACGTTGGCAATCATAGATAGATAATATGTTCCACTGGCAACAATAACAGTAAACCCATTACGTTAGTACATATTTATTGCAGATAGTGGTCGAGACCGTTAGGTTGTGTTACGTTAGTAGATACTGAGATAGGATAGGAAGTCAAATATAGTACCTGAATCTATCTATCATAAAAGTTTTTTTTATTACAAGCCTCAATTATCAAAATATGTTGGTTTATTCCACTATATTATAATACAGTTATTCGTCAAAAATCAAATAAAGAATAGCTATAGACTTAGTTATAATGAAGTTATTCTAAGTTCGTATAAAGGATAGCTCGGGTATGACGAGTACATGTACACAAGAGCAACATCGACTATATTCTTCGTTATGGTAGTAGCGACAACGACACTACTCCTCCTCTCATCAACAACAATCACGGGTTCAGTGGTCGCCGCAAAAGGCAGTCTATCCCATCACAGCGACAAAAGCAATGGCAAAATTAGTAGCAGTGGTAGTGGAAGCACTATTAATAACGGCAGTACTAGTGACAGCACCAATAATAACACACCATCGACAATAAATAATGGTAACCCAAACTTTGACAATCTCCTAGCATGTGAATCTACTGCAGCACACGGATCTGGACAACTCACTAAGGCCGATGTCATGAATTGCTATTTGCAATTCTCACGCGGTTCTGCAAGTTCTCTTTCAATTTTAGGGAACAGCAACAATATACCAGGCAATACTGGCAGCGGCAATAGCGGCTCGACACCAACAACACATCATCATGCAGGTTTGTCGACCACGCACACACATAGTCATCATCACGGCCCAACGAATTCAATCAGCTCAAGGGGAAATAGCACTTCGAGTGGCTGATCCTGAGAACTGGTACACAAAGATTTCATTTTCTTTTTCTTTTCTGAATGTTTAGTTTGACTAATAGTAAAAGCTAGCCAAAAAGGCAGTTGTATGAAGACGTGAGAATTATAATACACATAGATTTTCAAACAAGTAGATGTCAATTAAAACGCGTCCCCTTGAAGAAGTCTTCGCAAAACTTTAGCCTGAGACTCTTACACCAAATCACGATAGGGCAATTCAGAATGAGAATAGTGAAACAAAATCTACTATATGGTTTTGATAGGTCTGTCTAGTCCACCACCTGCTTTTCGAATCGATCTGATACCGATGTATGTTAGCTCGCTCGCCGAACAGTAGATCTCGCCAAATAGTCTTAAAAGGACTCTGCTGCGAACAAGGTTAGGATGGGAATCTTTACCAACGCATTATCTAGAATACAACTCTTTATCTCCGATACCTCGATCTCTCTAACACGCTTATCCACTTACCTCTTTGTGTTATGCCTAAATAAAGCAAGAAAGATCCAACGAAGCTCGGAATTGTTGCACCAATCTGAGACAATTGTGGAATATAAATTGGAGACACAGAGGATAAAAGATAATACAGCAATACACCGAATGACCATGCAACAATTGCCGGAAATCCAATTTTAAGGACATTCTTTCCGTACATCATATCCTGTGTGTATTGCCGACGCTTGACAATATAGTAGTCTGACAGAACAACCCCAAATAATGGTACGAAGACAGATCCTATCAAAAGAATAAAGGTCTCATATTGCGAGATGGGGATCAGCAAGGCAAGAATAGTACTAAGAGCAGTAAAACCGATTATCAAATAACGCTGCTTAATTTTGTGAAATATACTTTGAGTAGAAACCGCTGAAGAATAAACATCTGCAAATGCATTGTTGGTCTCGTGTAAAATAAACATAAACAAAAGAAACCCGAAAAATATTGACTGTATTGCAACAATTATTGCAACAACATCCGAATTACCAACAAGTACTCCTCCAAAATAAAACAAGATATTAGTAATTGCAAAACCTATAAGTGTGCCCCTAAACGCTCCCTTGCTATCTTTTGCAAACCTGTTATAATCAGCTACAAGTGGCATCCACGATACAGGTATAGCTATTACAATATCGAGTGCAGAGAAGAAGGACAGTCCAGCTCCTCCAGATGCTGATAGCAATTTCGAAAAATGTCCTGACATCACAAGATTGATAATTATTAAAATCGACGCGGCATAAACCACCCAGATAGCAAATTTTTCCATCCACAGTCTTACCACCGTAAGTGGGCCTACAATACCAAGCAAAATAATGACTGTTCCGAATATGATAGTCCAAAGATAATATGGGATGCGATTCCCTGTTAAGATTTCCGTAGCTTTTGACATTATCATAATTTCAAATACGGTCCATCCAATCAGCTGCATTACATTTAATATGGCGGGAATAGAAGCCCCATGAATACCAAATGACGGTCTGGTGCTTATCAGCGATGGAACTGCATGATCGCTTCCAATCTTTCCTGCGAGAGCGAGAAGCAAAGATCCTGCGATAGAACCAACTAGAATTGCAGGTACCGCATCAATAAACCGAGCGGCAGTAAGAAGAGATCCCGCGGAGAAAACTAGCAGTCCCACTCCTAGACTTGACCACAGCACAAAGTACTCGATCCCTCTAAGGGATCTATCTCTTGTCGGAATCGGCTCAATACCCCACTCCGGTAGCCTCCTTAATGGAAACATTTTGCTCTTGTCTATATCAGTTATTCATATGAATATGAACATGTCGAGTGGAGCTGGTTAATGATTACACATATTAATCAATCAAAATTATTGCATTAATCGATTAGACGGATCTAGTCTACAAAATTCGTTTAATTCCTCAAATATATCTATTGCGCTTAAGCGAAACTGCGCGGGAGATACCTATCACTGAGTGAACTACAAGCATCAAAAGGAAACAGAGATATATTATACCTTTGCAGAGGATGTCTGTCAGCGGGGTGGGGAAGCCAGATCCCTTACAAAAGCGAGGCTAGGTGATCCCGGCGGGCTCATAACCCGCAGAGCGGTTTCCACTTTTGCATTTAGCACGTGGCCGCAGGTTCAAATCAACCCCCCGCTACTAATTTTTTAAGAAGAGATAAAAAACCAACTTGCTATTAATTTCGATACTAGACTAGACTTCTTTTCCATACCATATCTGTGAAACGGTTTAGTTAGATGTCTATGAGATTTCGGTGTCGGAACATAGAGTCCTGTCAGGACATTTCTATTTCGAGGTATTGGGATTTTCTTAGCAGTGCGGTCCTTATAACGACACCTATCGCATTGGAATCCTTTGTGCTTTCCTTCTGACTTCATTTTCTTGGTACAGTTTTTACAAGGCGGATTAGATAGATCGTATGTCTGTGCAACTTTCAAGATATAGATGTACTCCACATTTAAAATCGGAGGACGATTACATGTTGTTCTTCGGATACCGCATCCTATCTCGATCACGTCCCCAATTTCCATTCGTGAGGCGATATTTGTCAGACCTGTCGGTTCAAATACTGCGGCCGACGCTGTGTCGCCATCAGAATCTTCAATTTCGAAGAATACATGTCCTCCTTGTATGGTATGCGGTTTTGTGATGACCTTACCGCGAACATAACCCGCCATGTAAACCCGGATTTCTGACAACTTCAATTCATTTTGCAAATGTAAATTTGTTCCCTGATTTGAACGAAAGATCATATATCCATCCAAGATCTCCTGGGGCTGCAACCATTGTAACGATGAAACTACAACTTCTGGACTTTCACCCCTTATGCCACAAAAAACGGGATCTGGACCATGAGGAGCAATCAACACGCGTCTGTGGTATTGATCATAGTTATTGAAGGTATTTGGAAAGGTTCTCTTATCGTATTGCATTACTCTGGAAGCATCTATTTGTCTCATTGTCCCGTAGTTCTTGCATTTTCTGTATGCTATAACCTCAAATGTGTGATCTCCATCTCCCAGGCTGCCGATTGCAGCGAGAGAACCAACTAAACCTTGACCGTTTCCAAATGTAAAATGGCGAACGCGATTTTCCTTTGCTATTTTTTCCGCCTTTTGCTTACTTAGAATATCAAACATTGCAGACCTGCCAAATTCCTTGAGTGCCTCAGGGACTAGTCCTCCACTAAGAAATACGATGCCAGGATTTGCACCCATTCGTATGGCTGATTCTTCTTCGATAAGTTGTCTTATATCTTGAATTATTTTCTCGTGATTTCTTACCTTAACTCTTAAACAGACAGCTCCATTACCACGGGTCTTCAAAGGGATATTGGGATTCAACCTAACCAATAATGGATAGTCGAGGAACTCTGTATCTGTACTCTTTAGTAAATATTCAGTAATTTTGAATGCGAGATGTGTAGTGCATTTTCCATATATCGAGTCAGTGTCATCAAATCCGATATGAAGAATCTCATCCTGGTTTATAGGACAAAGATCAGACGTCGCCATATTTATCATGTTGCTACTACATAAATAAGAAATAAAGTACAAATATTAATTGTAACTGTTAATTTCCAGACTATTACACTAGAGGTAGAAGATAAATCAAATATTCATGTAAATAGAGTAACTAAGAACGTATCTATATTTTTGTCATTCGCACATATGCATAAAAAAGCCGAATTATGTGATTATATCCTAAAAAGAACCTGTCCATTATTTGCCAACTTTTTGTTTCCCTCTCCCTATCGAATATAAACAATTGTTTTGAAAACGTGGCTTTATAATTGCCGAACAGAATTCGGAATAAATTGGAAAATGAAGCTATCGGCGCGCGTTATATCCTTATTAATGACTACATTTAGACTTATTAATCCATAACTGCTGTCTCGTCCTAAGAATCGGTTCGGCCAGCAGGCATATTGCACTTCATCCAATCCCAGTGCTGATCTAACCGGCGAATCGAGTCGCAACGGCGTCAGATGTTTTTCTTGTCTTAGAAGGGAAAAGAGGTAGGTTAGATTTTTGAGAAAATGCCCCTTCCTAGTGCCATCGAATTGCGCTAACACGATCACTAAACAATTAGTTTATTCCGAATCATTTTTAATTATGGACTAGTGATTATATGCATTTGAAAAAGTCACTAGAAGATATAGACTTCTCGAAACGAAATGGTCTAATCCCTGTGGTACTTCAGGACAATAAGACAAAGGATATCCTAATGCTTGCTTATACTAATAGAGAAGCCCTTGACAATACACTAAAAACCGGTAACGCTTGGTTTTGGAGCACCTCCCGCGGTAAATTATGGATGAAAGGTGAGGAGTCTGGAAATATTCAGCCTGTTAAGGAGATACGCGTGGATTGTGACTCTGATGCATTGCTATATGTGGTAGATTCAGAAACCTCTGTGTGTCATACTGGCAACCGCTCATGCTTTCATAATATACTAGTAGATGCAAAAATTTGACTGAACCTACAAAAAGTTACTAAAATGTTTATTTAAAATCGGCTATTAACAATTATTCGTATAAAACAGGAGATTTATTGATAATGATTATTTTTTTAAAAAATTCAGTATTACTAAAAGTGTGATTAGCCAACCTTATTTACTGCATTTATAGATAATTGGTAATCAAAACATGGGCATTATACAGTCGCTACAATGTAGAGAGTGCAAAAGAGAATATGAACCTCAGTTTAGGTATGTATGTGATGAGTGCTTCGGTCCACTTGATGTTATTTACAAGTTTCCTTATAGTATAAAAAAGAACACCTTTGAATCACGAGAAAAAAATTACTGGCGTTATTTCGAACTCCTTCCTATCGCTGATAAAAATAATATTGTGAGTCTAAATGCAGGTCTTACGCCGCTACAACATGCTGATAGGCTTGGGACACAACTAGGAGGAATGAAGAACTTATTTATTAAGAATGATTCTGTAAATCCAACATTTTCATTTAAGGATAGACCAGCAGGAGTAGCCGTTTCCAGGGCCAAAGAAACTAAATTAGAATCAGTAGGTTGCGCGTCTACTGGTAACCTAGCTTCTGCAACTGCTGCTCATGCTGCTAAAGCAGCATTGCCCTGCTACATTTTTGCACCCTCAGATATTGAAAGCATAAAGTTCGTGCAAGCATTATCATACGGAGCTGAATATGTAGCAGTGGATGGAACTTACGACGATGCAAACAGGGTTGCGTCCATAATCGGAGACTCAAGAGGGATCGGAATAGTCAATATAAATATGAGGCCGTATTACGTCGAAGGTTCAAAGACTCTCGCCTACGAAGTTGCTGAACAGCTGAACTGGCAGGTTCCAGATAATCTTATTATTCCTGTTGGAAGTGGAGCAATGTTAAATGCGATATGCAAGGGATTTGAAGAGTTGCACAACCTCGGATTAATTGAGAGCATAGGAAATCTAAAGATCACTGCTGCCCAACCACATGGCTGCGCTCCTATAGTCGATGCCTTCAAGAAAAATAGTGATCAAGTCATACCAGTCGAAAGGCCTGACACCATTGCAAAAAGTCTTGCGATAGGCGATCCCGGGGATGGATTGTATGTACTCAGAAGATTAAGGCAGTATAATGGAATTGCAGAAGAGGCTACTAATGACGAAATTATCGATGGGATACTAATGTTGGCTAAGACAGAAGGCGTATTTACAGAACCTGCCGGTGGAGTAGCCGTAGCGGTACTTCAAAAGATGGTTGAAGAAGGTAAAGTCGACAAAGATGAAAAAGTAGTTTGCTATATCACAGGAAATGGGTTAAAAGCAACCGAAGCGCTAACAGCTGTGCTTCCGAAACTTAGGCCTGTGAAGCCCGACGTGCAAACAGTTTCGGCAATGATTGGATAATTAAATGGTGAATCTGTAGTGGTTAACATAAACTTTCAAAATGGCTAATATCGAATTCGTCATTCCATCAGTCCTGAATAAAGGAAAGGGAGAGAAAAAAATTTCGTTAGAGGCTCATGACCTACTTGAAGCATTTACCAAGGTTTCTGATATGCTAGGAGATGATTTCAAACGTCGGGTATTTGATCTGAATGGTAAGCCACGCGCCCTGATCAATATATACATTAACGGCAAGAATATGCGCTTTAACAGTAATGGAATGTCGACATTACTCAAAGACGGGGATTCATTGTATATCTTGCCAGCAGTGGCCGGCGGTGCGGAGCTGACAAACGAGGATATGCAACGCTTTTCGAGGCAGATAATGCTCGAAGAAATTGGATTCGTTGGAATGGAAAAGCTGCGCGATGCTAAAGTTTGTGTGGTAGGGGTCGGAGGGATCGGAAACCCTATCGTATCTCAATTAGCAGCAATGGGTGTTGGTAAACTGAAAATAGTTGATAGAGATGTTGTTGAAATTTCAAACTTACATAGGCAACAACTTTACAATGAAGACGACATAGGAAAAGTCAAGGTTGAAGTGGCCGCAGAGCGTCTGAAAAAAATAAATTCTCATGTTGAAATCGAGGCAATTCCTCTTTCTATTACCAAATACAACGCCGAAAGTATTGTCAAAGGGGTGGATATTATAATTGATGCACTTGATAGCGTTGACGCAAGATATGCTCTCAATGATGCATGTCTCAAGTACAATATCCCGTTTATCTACGCTGGAGCACTGGGAATGTTGGGCTCCGTCTGTACTATTTTGCCAAGTAAATCTGCGTGTTTACGGTGTATATTTCCCGCATTAGCTGACGAGGATATGCCTACGTGTAGTACAGAAGGAGTACATCCATCGATACTGTATTTAGTGGCCGGGGTTCAGGTGTCGGAGGCGGTGAAGATTCTTACAGGGAAATATCCTACACTTGTAAACAAATTACTCTATATAGACTTGAATGAATTGTCATTTGACAAGATCCAGATGTTCAGAAATGAGGAATGCTCTTCATGCGGGCCGAAAAAAGAGAGTATGAACGAAGAACTTGCTTTACATGCGGATGAACTGATAATCGAAGAGCTTTGCGGAAGAGATAGAGGCAAGAGAACATATACTGTTACTCCATCGTCAACACTACCTGCATCAATCAATCTGACCGGAATAGTGAAGAATGCAGAATCGTTGGGTTATGATATTAAAATGAGAGGCAATTTGGGGATAACTGCAAGTACAAAAGCCAGCAAATTATCAATCAGTTTTCTCACAAGCGGTGCTGCGACAATAGTCGGTGCAAAAGACGAAGAGGATGCATTGTCTATTTACAGAACATTTGTAAACGAAAAAAAATGATCTCAAGCAATGTATGTAACACGATTTCATTTTTTTACCACTTTTTACCTGCTACTTCACGCATATAGTAGAAGATATATTGCTGCGCATATCCAGAATATTTGCCAAAATAATTCCTGATAGAATCTGAGAGGACGTTGTATTGACTTGTAGTTATTTTGTCAATCATTTTGAACTTATTTTCAATTTCAGGGAAGAGCCAGCTATAGTATCTTGAAAGCGCCCTTAAAATCCAGACGTCGATAGGGAAGGAATCGAGTTTCTCCAGCGAGAATAACAGTATGCAATCAGCAATTTTATTGCCTATACCGTATACTTTCAAAAGCTCTTCTTTTGCGTAGTGATATTTAATACGAATCAAGTAATCTATATCAAGATTACCTGAGACGATATGCTTTGCAACAGCTTGAATTGTCTTAGCTCTATATCCCACACCACACGAGATCAATTCGTTAATCGTTGCCTTGTTCAAACTGTGGGCAGAAGGAAATGTGTAAAATTCTTGTCCATCAAATATTACTTTGCAGCCAAATTTTTTCGAGATATTCTTGAGCATTTTACGGATCCTTAAAATGTTAGTATTACTGGCACATACGAAGGAAAAAATACATTGATAAGGTTCTTGTCGCATCAAACGGAGGCCAGGATATTTTCTAATTGTCTTAGAGACCAATGCATCATTTGATAGAGTTGATAATATTGTTTTAATGTCGTCGTCAAGTCTAAAGACTTTTCTCTCCCATCCCTTGGCCTCAGGATAGGAATAGAATTGGATCTCGTTATTTTTGTTATTATCGATAAAGAAACTTTTGTTTTTCGATGATGTGGAAAATTTGATGATGTGATTTCCATAGATGCCATACCAAGAATTACCTATCTGCTCCCAAAGAAACATTTGGCCGCTGTTAATGCTGACCACAGGGTTAACGAAGGGTTGGCAATAAAAAGAAGAAGGGTGTAACTTCATTGGCCAAACCCAAGATGTATAGTCAACCTTATTGAACTTTTTTATCTTCTTCGTCTTCACTTTTCTTAAATCGTTCTACAGGATTTCTATTATTTTGGATCCTTTTTTCTGCACAA
>Ga0070711_100002073_pt1 | contig 11316 bp, 7 predicted proteins | sample LARL53metaG_FD_65452 | JGI IMG/M metagenome (GOLD analysis project Ga0070711, IMG submission 65452) | Corn, switchgrass and miscanthus rhizosphere microbial communities from Kellogg Biological Station, Michigan, USA - LAR L5-3 metaG | ecosystem: Host-associated > Plants > Roots > Rhizosphere ... | reverse complement strand
TGGGAATGTCGGCGTAGGCGTTTCCGGGCGTGCGAGCCTACGCACTGGCAGCGGATCGCAGTTCTCTCGACCGTCTTCCCGGGGCCAGCGCGATCAGGGCTAAACCGATGACAACAAGCACAGCCGACCCGACCAGAAAGCCTACCCGCTGGCTGGCGATTTCGAGTCCGACCACGTACCGCATCTGGCGTTTATGCATGGCCGGCTCCGCCCACCGCTTCTCCTCAGGACGACTCAACCTTTATCAAACTCTGCTTCTGAAACCTGCACCGGGCCCGGGTCGTCCACCACTCTCTCGGACGGACTGGTATCGCGGTTGAGAGTTGTTCTGTCGGGTTTGGACCATGCTCTGACTCCCATGCTCGCGGATATACCGCTGCCCGTGATTGTTGGCGACCAGCCCGTTATGGATTCGATTTCACAACGCTGTTCCAGATTGCGGTGGTGATGGAAACTGCCGGCAGTTTTACGCGTAACATTTGTTCGTGGAACCTAACGCTGGTTTCGACATCGTCGTTTTTACTGTTCATCAGTTCGGCAACAATCTTGCCGTCGGGTCTTTTGAACGCCATCACGCGCACTCCGTCTGGTGAATTGCTGGATTTGATACGCACGTCACCGGGGCGTACAAATTTGCTGAAATGCGCGAGGTAATAGTAAAGACCGGTGTACGTCACTCTCTTCGATTGCCGATCGATGATCACTACTGGGTGCTGGACGTTGGGGTCGGGGTTCCCATGGATCTCCGATACCGACCATGGGCCGCCTTTTTCATCCAAAATCATGTTCCAGTAGATCCAGGCGGAGGTACCCACTTCGAGATCATTGAAAATCTGGTTGCCCCAATAGTCGCCATCCTCAAAGTCGAACCGCGGAAGTGGCATCGATTTCGGCGTGCCAGCGTCGTAGGCGTAGCAAACCTCGGTCATCCATAAAGGAAGGTCTGGATACTTGCGGTGCAAAGCCTGGATTTTGTCCCAATCCTTATTGTCATATCCGTGATAGGGCGCTACCGAGACATACTGTCGAGACGCGGGGTCATCCAGTACCAACGGATAGTTGCGAGCTGCATCCTCACGGTACGGCGCTTCACTCAACATGATGCGAGTGCGGATGTGTTCTTTTGTTAGAAGCGGACCCACGTGGTCTCGCAGCAAAAGGTTAATCTCATTGTATGGAATCTTGGTGTAGATGTCCGGCTCATTGAACAGGCTGAGGTAGTCTACAAATATGTCGTTCTTTTCGTACTCTTGAAGATAGCGAAGATAATAGCGAGCCAGCGCGTCGTAATATTTGGGATTAACGTCCTGGTTCGTACTCACATCGAACAACATCCAGTCAGGCGGATAGTCCATGGGTGCCTGCAAGACAAATTTGCCATAACGCCGGGCCATTTTGATAAACGGAATCAGGCCGTTGGGGCCGAGATCGCGCGTGATGGAAAAGTGTTCCATGTTGACGTCGCCAACCACATCGTCATAGCTGTAAAAAGGACCCGCTGACATGAAGTCGGTGGAGGCAATAACCGTCTTCATGGCGGAAAAACCCGCGCCCTGCTCGGGATCAAAGAGAGCGCGTAAAACGGATTCGCGCTCCTCTGGCGGAAGGCTGTTGAGGCAAATGAGGCCTGCTTCTAAAAAAGAGGCGCCAAAGCCGTCGATTGTCTGGTGCATAGTACTGTCGTCGATCGTGACGGCAACAGGCGAGGATTTCGGGTACTGCTCGAAGCGAAGGCTGGGCTTTCGAGTGAGACGGTCGCCGGCCTTCGAAGATACAAAGGTCCGGACTTCTTGTGCAGTAGCGGTGGCGCTTGAGGCTAAAAAGAAGACGGCAAGAGCAAAGGCTATAGTTCCGCTGTTCTTAGCCCTAGTCTTCAGTCTGTGCATTTTGGATCTCTTTGTCCAGAGAAGCATACTCTCGCAGGGCTCGGCCATACAGCCAAACAATAAGGAGAATGCAAGACTCTCCAATTTGCAGACAGCAATTGACAATATTGCAATGAGCGGAGCGGATGCCAACTGATCTCGGTTTGGGATGGATTCGACTCTATTGAACGGAGAGCAGTGAGCCTGAAATCCGAAACCATAAGTGCTAGTTGGATCGAAAGTGCCATTTTTTATCAGGGAAGGTCCGGATAGGCACCCGAAAGAATTTCTCGACCACGCCGAGCAACCGCTTTGCGGCGTCTCAGCGTCTGCCCAGTTCATCAATTGATTGACCTTGGTGGATTTGCACGAATACCTGAAGTCCCATCTCATCGACAATAACTGGATGGCCACAGGCGTAGGGTAACCTGTTCACCCGTTTTGATTCACGATACGACTGAAGCTACGCTTGAGCGAGGTTTTTATTTTGTTGAAGAGGCCATTCTAACGATATTGGAATATGCGGACTCTCCCTGCGCGTTGATGGCGCGAACTCGATAGGACACATGCTGTCCGTTCTTGCCGGGATCGCTGTATTCTTGAGCGCCTTCCGGCAAGGTCGCTACCCTCATCCACGTACCTCGCGACTCTTTCCCGTCATCCGTGCGTCGCTCGATGATGATGCCGGTCGGCTTCCCGCTGTGTCCCTGCCAGGTCAACCTAATGGCGCCAGCAACCGAGTTGACATTGAGCGAACTGGGAGCTTCCGGAAGCACTGGCCAATCAAAATAGTTTTCGTCGGTGACCACCATGATGCTGTCTTTCAGAGGCAGAGCTTCCAACGTATCGGATGTGCCTTGCTTCCACGAAACCGGTTTGACTTCTCCGCTGACGACATCAACCAAAACGGGATGGGTGATTCCAGTATTTTTCAACGACAAGGTTGTGAACAGGGGCGGAAAGGAATTGCCGGGAAGGCTGTGCGCCGCCAGCCAATAAGCAACAACGGCTTTACCTTTGCTCGAACGAAAACCATACGACGTGAAAGGAAATCCAGTTTGCCGTCGCAGTGCGGGCAAGTCGGCGCCAGAGATTTCGATGGACGCATCGAATTTGGTATCGGCAAACAGAGCGTTCGTGTTTTGCAAGGCAAGAAAGACGGGACGCGGCGTGAAATCAATGGCGTGATTTGTCATTCCGTGGATGATGCCGAAGTCGTCGTACTCGTTTCCGTCCGCGCCCGCAGCCAACAGCCACACGAAGGTCTTCACTCCAGCAGCATGGTTGTAGATCAGTCCTCTCGGAACATATTTCGCCTGCACGGACTCATCGGAACCGACCCAGGAAGGAATTGAATTGAATTCGTCATCGAAGAATGGAATGCCGAACTTTATCCCAGGATAATGCATTACCAAGTCACGCAAGGCGCGCGGCGATTCGGTGAGATAGGCGCCATAGTCCATGGCTTCAGGATTCAGGTTCTGACCGTAGCCGGGATAAGTGTGATATGCATACACGTCGATGCCCGCGGCACACTTGCAAGTGTCCAGAGCCTTTTGCGTAAACTCGCGCGATGGATCGGCCTGACCCCCGTAAATTACTTTCGCACTTGGATCAGCTTGATGGACTGTCGGGACAAAAGAAGCCAGAAGATTCCCGTATTGCTCGGGATTGCCCCATGGATTCCAATAGCCAATGTCCTGTTCGTTCCACAGAGCCCAGTAGTGGATCCGATCATGGAAGCGGTTCACCATCCATGCGACGTAGCGATTGAATGCGGCAGTCTGCTCCGGAGTAGTGGGCGGCCAGAACACGGAGTACAAGCTGCGATCGTCGTTATGAAAAGAGCCTGGTTCGGACGTGCTCACATCCGGTAACCTTCCAGAAGGAGATGTGTACATCACATTCCCATACATGAGTTGGACCTGGATATTCATTCCGTTGTCGACCAACGAGTCTACGTAGTCGTCCAGCTCGGGAACGGTTGCCATCACCCCGCGTTTTTGTTCGACCCAATCCCAACTGGTGTAGTCCGAACTGTTTTCGTACTGGCCAATACGAATCCATTTGAATCCGGCGTCGAACATGCGCGTCCACCACCATCGGTTCCAGGGCAGGTACGGATCCCGAGGCATGTCGGAGTTGATACCGAAGCCGTCCTGTATTTGCGACGAACGCTTAGGAGGAACGTGGTCGGGCACATGACGCTTTTCCTGACTATGAGAGCGCACCGTCAACGCCAACAACAGCGCTACAAGCGACGAAACAAGTAACCGCCTGCGAGGACTGCGCGAAGCATGATTCAACATATTCTTTTCTCCATGTCAGACAGCGAGAGCTATCGAGACTCAAAATGTACTGGCACAAACTCTATCGCTCTGCAATTGCGCACAACCGAACAAGAGATTTCACAATCCGGAAGCCAGATCCCTTATCTTGCTGCGTATCCAGGCGTCGTCTTCGCCTTCGGGAACGTCTCGAAAAAGTTTCCAGCTTTCAATGTGACGAGTGCTTTCGCCGGGATTCAGCTGAACGATTGGACCGAGGGTTTCGAGTTCAAGGAAGTCCGGATTTGTGAACACCTCGAAATTGCATCCGAAGTCGGGATAAGCGGCGCCATTGATTACGGGTGCATTCTTCACAAATAATGTTTCTCGCAAGAAGTACGCACCCCAACCCGCGGGATTGTAGATGCCGGTCATTTGTTCCTGAAAGCGCCCTATAGGATTTTGTTGCTGGCGCAGTTGTATGTATTCGGTGCCGAGGGTCCATCGCGAGTCGGCGAAATCGGTGAATGACCACAACGTTAATGGTCCGACCGGCCGGAAGTGATCTTTGTCCATCGGCGCGCGGGGCGGCAGAGGGAGAATTGATCGGCCGCCAGCTTTCATCATGGTCGGGGCCCACGGTGCCAGGTCGGTCGGGCGGCTATCCCGATTTGTGACGACATGCTCGAGTGTGACCTGTGCCCCGTGCTCATCCAATTTGATCTCAAGTTCCTTCTGGAGATTGCTGCCCGGAGAAGTGCTTTCCGGAGGAGGGGTGAAACGAACTAGATTGTGATCCTGATAGACCGCTACCAATGAGTTGTCAGGATAGTAAGTGCGGTCGACCTCCGGCGATACCCAAAGACGATGGCCTCCGTATAGCCTAAACTCGCTGCCGCCGGTGAGGCCAGCTTGCTCTGGAATCTCGTGAAATATATTTTCGCCGCCCACGAAACCGTACGAGATTACACGCGGACCTACGTCAGCAAGAACCAGAAGTTCTACCGTGGCATTTGAGATGCGATACACATTGTTCCATCCCCGATAACTGATTCGTTCCACCATGGCGCGTTTGCCAGCACTCAGCCCCGGGCCGGCACTGGTGCGGCATGGGTGTCGTGCGCGGCAAGTTCTTTCGCGTTTGCCTGGATTTTCCTGATCGCGGCAACGATCTCGTTCATGTCGGTTTCATCTCCTAGCAACGCAGGCTGCGGGATCCAAACTGTTTCCCATGCCGCGCGTTGCGTGTGCGGAAACGACTGCCTTAAGAATGCATGCTCAGCCGTGGCTTGGGATCCGCTGAGTCGCTTGCGGTATTCGCCGTTACGAAACATATCCAGGTCGTGAACCGGCGGATAGCTGGCCTGATTCGGAATCCCTTCCGCATTGATGGCTGCAATAACATTTTCGGTGGAGATGCCAGCAAATTGCTTCCTGTCGACGTGAAAGATGTACGCATACTGGCCGTTACGGGTGCAGCGTTCGTCGACCTTTTGCGGAGTGATACCGGGAACCTGGCTCAGTTCGCGATCCAGCCAGCGAGCATTTTTGTGCCGCTTGCGAGTCTGTTCGTCCAGACGTGCAAGTTGCGCCGAGAGGATCACACCCTGCCATTCGCTGAGACGATAGTTAGATCCGTAGCTGAAATGGCTGTAGAACCATTCTCCCGGAAGTCGTCCGCAATCGTGAACGGAACGGGCCTCGCGCTCGAATCCGTTATCGTTGCAGATGACAATGCCGCCTTCGCCGGCAGTCATCAATTTGCTGGCTTGAAAGCTAAATGTTCCGCCAATGCCGACAGTGCCCACACGCTTTCCTCGCCATTCGCTGGCGTGGGCGTGAGCGCAGTCTTCGACTAACGCGATCCCTTTGCGATCAGCGAGATCTTTCAAGGCATCAAGATCGGCCGGATGGCCACCCATGTGAACGGCGACGATCGCCTTGGTGTGCGGAGTGATGGCAGCCTCGGTAAGATCAGGATCGAGACAGTATGTGTCCGGCAGAACGTCGACCAACACTGGAAGGGCATTGGCAAAGAGCACCGCGCTGGCAGTGGCGACGAAGGTAAAATCAGGCACGATCACTTCATCGCCGGGTTGCAGTCGAAGAGCCGCCATGGCCACTTCAAGAGCAGCCGTTCCGTTTGTGACCGCAATGCCGTGACGGGCGCCATGAAAGCGCGCAAATGCACCTTCAAACTCCAGCGTCTTGGTGCCGGGAGTGCGCCACCAGACACCACTCTCCAAGACTTCGTTCAAACCGCGCCGCTCGTTGTCGTCGAACTGCGGCCAGGTTGGGAAAGGTTTGCTTTTGGATTTCTTGCCGCCGAGCAATGCGAGATTCGACATGTTCAATCTCCTCAGTAGTTGATCAGTAGTTGTTAAATTCCGTGGCATGACGAAATGCTTCTACGTAGTGCCCGCCTTTTTTCGGTTGCTCCTTGCGCATCTCGTCCTTGGCTTTTTTCAAATCTTCGGAAGTCCAGTCGGGGCGGTACTTGTTCACGGCGGGCTCGAACTGACTTACCTGCTTCGAGGCTGATTCGAACTTGAGTTCGGCTACGTCTTCGATGTTGACGAAATAATTTGCTTCCTGCGGCGAAGGGTAGAAGAAATACATTTCAGGAACTTTGTAGGGCTCCAAGCCCTGTTGTAAACGCTGATTGGGAAAATACAACCAGAATTCTGCGGCACGTACCGCGTCGATGGTATTGAAAGCGGCCATCCGATGGTCGGTCTTGTGCCAGCGCTCGTACCACTCGCCAGGATCTACGCTAAGCAAAACGTCAGGACGAATTCTGCGAATGATGGCAGTCGCTTCTTCAGTGAGCTTAGGTTGTGGAGCATATTCGAGCATGCCGTCGTCGTAGCCCATCCACATGATGTTTTCTTTGGGAGTCCCCAGCAGGCCCTCTGATACTTCCTGCTCAGCACGTCGAATGCGGGCGAGACGCTGCGATGTCATGTCAGGATCGTACGAGCCTTTGTCGTCATTGGTGTAGACAACGATTAACACCTTGTTGTGATTGCGATTCAGCAAGGCGATGGTGCCACCGGCGCCGAACACGTCATCATCAGGATGCGGAGTGAAAACCAGAATGGTTTTGTTGTGCAGATCCTCAAGACGGGTATCCTGCGCCTGCACCGATGTAACGGCGAAACACAGCGAACAAAAAAGGACGATTAACAAATTCCGCATGTTGAAAGTCTCCCCACCTGGGGTGCAATCTACGGCAATACCATAGCTCAAAGACTTGGATTCGTCGAACTGGTTGAACCATCGTTGCTCTCGACATAGTCTTGACAGGCTGGATAAGTGATGTAACAGTTGCGCACTACGGCAAAACAATCTTCGGACCCTGCAGATATTCAGGAGGCCTTATGCGCCGCAGCCTGCTGTGGTCGTTAGCATTCCCTCTGTTAGTCTCCGGTTTTTTCATGATTAACACCGACACTTTGTTCGCGCAAGTCGATCGTGGCAGCATCATAGGATTGGTCACAGACCCAGCAGGGGCGAGGGTTGCGGGCGCTCAGGTAACCGTCACTAATCTCGATGCAAATCAGCCTGTAACCCTTACCACGGATGAGAACGGACAATACACGGCAAATCTTCTCCGCATCGGGCGTTATTCGGTGACTGTCGAAAAGCCGGGTTTTCAAAAAGCGGTTCAGCCAAGCGTCGACGTAGGTGTGAACCAGACAGCGCGGGTGGATATTGCTTTGCAGATTGGATCTGCGACTGAATCTGTGCAGGTGACCACAGCCGCTCCTCTGTTGCAGACCGAATCTTCATCTTTGGGGACGATCGAAACTGAGCGCCGCATCTCCGAGCTTCCGTTAAACGGAAGAAACTTTATTCAGCTTGCATATCTCGGGCCAGGAGCAAACGCAGGCCAGACTGGGACCAACGTTAGCGGCGGCGTGTTTGAAAATGAACGGGCGAATGAAGCTATTTCAGTCAATGGCCTTCGGGTTTCCAACAACAACTTTCTGCTGAACGGCGTGGACAACAACGAATTTGGATTGGGAGGTGTCGTGGTACTGCCGCCGCCCGACGCCATCCAGGAATTTCGTACAGAAGAGAATTCGATGAGTGCTGAATTCGGCCGCGGCGGGGCCGCTGTGAATGTCGTGCTCAAATCCGGCACGAACCGGATTCACGGTGGCGTATATGAATTCATTCGTAATGACAAACTTGATGCAGTCAACTATTTCAACCAGGGTCAACAGCCCTTCAAGCGGAACCAGTTCGGGGCGTTCCTGGGTGGGCCTATTAAGAAAAACCGCACTTTCATCTTTGGCGACTATCAGGGCTCTCGGCTGCGCGAAAGCAATCCTTTTATTTCCACGGTGCCTACAGACATAGAACGTACTGGAGATTTTAGTGACCGGCTAACCGGCCAAACATTCTCTCCGTGCGTCACTCCGTCTGCCGGCGACACCTTTGACACGGGTACGATATTCGATCCCTTCAGCACGCACGATTACACCTGCGCCGATGGGGGAACAGTGTCACTACGTAACCCCATTTCGAGTGGCGGACAAATCAACGTAATTCCGACGGGCTCGATCAATGCGGTGGGACAGAACGTAGCTAATTTCTATCCCAAGGCCAATTTGCCTGGACTCACCAACAACTATCTCGCGAATCAGAACCACGTGAACAATCAGGATTCATTCGACGTAAGAGTCGATCATCGCCTCCGTGAAGCTGATCAGCTTTTTGCATCCTACAGTTTCGGCGACGTGCGCAGTCAACGTCCCGGCCCTCTCGGACCTTTGTGGGGTGGTTCCGATTGCTGTCCCAGCGTAAGCAATTCGCGCGCTCAACATTTCGGATTGGGCGACACCCATACCTTCTCTCCGCAGTTACTGAATGATCTTCACGGCGGATACTTCCGATATGCCGTCAACGCCTTGCCGTTTAATTTTGGATCATCGCTGTCCACGGATCAACTTGGAATACCAAATGCGAATCGGACCACCGATCCCAACTCGACTGGATTGACCAATATTGATATCGCGGGCTTCACGCCATTGGGAGATTCTGAATTTCTTCCTGAACATGCATTCGAAAATATTGTTCAGATTGCGGACACGCTAACCTGGATCCATGGCAGGCACTCTCTAAAATTCGGCGCCGATTTCCGCCGTCAGCAACGCAACTTCTATCAAGTCACGGCGCCTCGCGGCTTTTTCGACTTTGGCGGCGTTTACACGAATGACCTCAGCACTGCGAATGGCGGAAACGGGCTGGCAGACCTGCTTCTCGGAATTCCGGATGCGAACGAACAGGACTTTCTCGCGGGCCTTTATCCGACTCGCTACTGGGATTTTGGTGGATTCGTGCAGGACGACATCAGAGTTCGTTCCAATCTTACGGTTAATCTAGGGATCCGCTACAACATCACTTCACCTGCCAACGGGCGCGTTGGTAACTTTGATCTCAATCGCGCCCTCGTGGTGACTTCGTACGGACCGAATGCTGTCTCGCATGGAGGTGTGGAGTTTGACAAGAATGATTGGGCACCCCGTATTGGGTTTTCCTGGTCGGTACGGCGAAACACGGTTGTGCGCAGCGCATTCGGCGTTTTTTATGCAGCCGAGGCGAACGTCTTCGATGATCTCGGTTTGAATCCTCCCCAACTGAGTTTCCTGGCGAATAACTTCAATTCCGGCACTATTCCAACGAACGCACAGCTGATATCGACCGGATTCCCGACTGCGTTGCCCGTGGGAGACGCGATCAATATCAGTGGGCCGGTAAAAACCACGGGACCAAAACGCACAATTCCCCGGATTATGGAATGGAACCTGAGCGTGCAACATCAGTTCGGAGACAATTTTGTAGCCCAGATCGGATACGTTGGAACCAGAGCTTACCACTTGTGGAATCACGAGGCCAGCGATCTCAACCAGCCGTTGCAGATTCTGGACACCAACTTCTGTGGCCCCGACCCGAGCAACTGCATTCCGAACTTTGGCCGTCGTTACTTTAACCAGCAGCCAAATATGACTGCCGTCTTGCCTTTGGACTTTCCACAACTACAGATGTTTTACAACGCGTTCCAGGCTTCCTTGAACAAACGCCTCGCGAACGGCTTTAATTTTCTGGCGGCGTACACATTTGCCAAGAACCTTGGGAATGCGGATGGAAACGTCGGAGGATTTATCCAGAACTCGTATCGAGCCGATCTCGAGCACGGGCCGGTCGCGCCGGATTTGCGGCACCGCTTTACACTTAGCTACCTGTACGAACTCCCGTTCGGGCACGGCCGAAAGTTCATGGGTGACATGAAGGGCGTTTCTGAAGGGATCTTCGGAGGATGGCAGGTAGCTGGAATCACTTCGTTGCAGAGCGGCGAAGCTGTCACTGGAGTTTTATCTTCCGACCTTAGCAATACCGGAAGCTTCAGTTACCGGCCTGACCAGATCGCAAATCCCAACAACTTCTCGTTTAATAGCGGGTCGCAAGCGACGGACTTCGGTTGCACCAATCCCGGCCATCAAACTCTGGACTGCTGGTACAACCAGGCTGCCTTCGCGGTGCCCCCCTTAGCACCCGGACAACAATCGGCGCACAGCTTCGGAAATTCTCGCATCGGAAATATTCGAGGGCCTGATTTGGTTGACTTCGATTTTGTGCTGCAGAAAAATTTCCGGATTCGAGAATCTCAACAGATCGAATTTAGAGCTGAAGTCTTCAATCTGTTCAATCATCCCAATTTTGGATTGCCTGGCGGAGGTTCAGCAGTCGCCGTCGATGTGCCTGGCGGCGCCAGCATCACGAACACTGCAACCGACAATCGTCAGATCGAGTTCGCTCTAAAATACACATTTTAGGGGCCAGCGCACTCAGTACAACATTTTTTGACGAATGTCTATATTGTCGGTCAATCCGACTGCGGAATCTTCGCCAACTACATCAAGACCTCCGAGGTCGCGCGGAAGCCGACGGGGCCCGGACATGTTATGTATACCCTGGAGCGGCCGGAAGATTGGGACTCTCAGGCAAGGACAAGGTTCCGGAATTTGTCCAACTCTGCAAAGGAACTGGCGTGCCGGAATCGTGGTTCGCTGGAGCGGAGCCAATTGGGCGTCTGGCCGAGTTCCAGGGTGCGGATAGCTAGGTCGAATCGACAGCCAAGAACGGAATTGCTCTGATCGGCGATGCCGCTGCTTCAT
>Ga0070711_100002071_pt1 | contig 11319 bp, 4 predicted proteins | sample LARL53metaG_FD_65452 | JGI IMG/M metagenome (GOLD analysis project Ga0070711, IMG submission 65452) | Corn, switchgrass and miscanthus rhizosphere microbial communities from Kellogg Biological Station, Michigan, USA - LAR L5-3 metaG | ecosystem: Host-associated > Plants > Roots > Rhizosphere ... | reverse complement strand
ACGATCGTCGCGAACATGATCGCCGACCATCCAGACGGCCAGGCTGATTTCGTGGCCGAGGTTTCCGGCTTGCTGCCGCTGCAGGTCATCTGCGACATGATGGGCATCCCTGAAGAACACGAGGCAAAAGTCTTCCACTCGACGACGGTGATGCTGGGTGTCGGCGATGACGAGGTGTCCGGTGAACCCGACGACGTGATCGCGGCTGTCGCCGAACTCGCGGAGTACGCCGTGCGCCTCGCCGAGGAACGGCGGGTGACACCCGGCGACGACCTCACCACCAGCCTGGTGCAGGCCGAGGTCCACGGTGAGCGCCTGACATCGGTTGAGATCGCCTCGTTCTTCATTCTGCTCTCGGCCGCTGGCAACGAGACAACGCGCAACGCCATCAGTCACGGCATGGTGGCGCTGACTCGCTATCCCGAGGAAAGGGACAAGTGGTGGTCCGATTTCGACGGTGTGGCGGGCACCGCCGTCGAGGAGATCGTCCGATGGGCCACCCCGATTATCTTTATGCGGCGCAACCTAACTCAGGATGTCGAGATGCGCGGCATCAAGATGAAGGCTGGCGACAAGGTCTCCATGTGGTACAACTCCGGCGACCGTGACGAGGCAAAGTTCGATAATCCGTGGCTTTTCGACGTAACCCGGGATCCCAACCCGCACATGGGGTTCGGGGCCGGCGGAGCACATTTCTGTCTTGGGGCCAATCTCGCCCGCCGGGAAATACGGGTGCTGTTCGAGGAGCTCCGCCGCGAGATACCCGACATCGTCGCCGTCGATGAGCCGGCGATACTGCACTCCGCATTCATCCACGGCATCAAACGCTTACCGGTCACCTGGACGGCGCCTGCCTGAACGGACCAGCCACCGCTTCCAGTTACTCAGGTGCGGTCGTTCCGCTCCCAACGTGGTGTCGTCGCCGTGCCCGGGGTACACGATCGTCGAATCCCCATATACATCGAACATCCGGCTGGTGACATCGGCAAGCAGTTGCGTGAAATCGCCTCGCTTTCAGGTTTTTCCGACACCACCGGGGAAGAGCGAAGGTCGTAAGTGGGCAACATAGGTGGAGGCCCGGACGGCGGTCTCCATGCCGGATGAAGACATCCCGACAACCATTTTGCGCGCAGCGATCTACGCCCTTGATCTCAGAGCACCCACGATCAACCGGTTCATGACGCGAGCGTTAGTGGCGCCATCGCGACCAGGCGGCCTGTTTGGTGAGTAAGCAGAAATCACGCTCCAAGTGACACAGGGGAGATATGCACTGTCGGTGATCTTGACAGTTGCCTTCCAGTCGGACTTGGTCGCGTGGAAACTGCTCTCGGGTCGGCGCCGTCCTGCGCTAGCGTCGGGCCATGTCGACGGACTTCGTTCCCGAAGGGTTCTCGCCGCCAGATGGCATGATCGCCGAGGCCTTCGTCCTAGAGCCCTTGGGGCCGGAGCACAACGAGGCCGATCACGCCGCATGGATGTCGAGCATCGACCATATCCGCGCGAGCCCCGGGTTCGTCGACGACTTCGACGACGACCCCGATCCCTGGCCGCGACCCATGACCCTGGAACAGAACCTGTCCGATCTGGAGCAGCATGCGCAGGATTTCCGTGACCGTGTCGGATTCACGTACACGGTGCTCGATCCCGTCGACCGCGACGTGATCGGCTGTGTCTACCTCTATCCGTCGCCCCTCGACGGGGTGGACGTGCGGGCCCGGTCGTGGGTGCGCCGAACCCACGCCGACCTGGACGAACCGCTCCGGCGAGCGGTTCGCGCATGGCTCGACGGGCCGGATTGGCCGTTCGAGCGGATCGACTTCGTCGCGGGCTGATCCGCCGAAGGCGCCGTCAGCCCCAGAACATCCGGTCCTCGCGTGTGGCTTCGAAGCGAACGATTGCCTGCAGGTGACCGCACCTATCTGGTGCTGGCGAAGCCGAATGTGATCATGAACGTCGAGGGCGACGGTCTCGGCGCACTCAACCGATTGCACGGTGATCAGTGTGCCGATAATCCGCCGGGCCCTCACAACCAGGTCCGACTCGTACACCACTCTGCTGGACGCAACCCGGCCCTGCCCACCTCATCCACTGGATCCATTTCAACCACTCCATGCGGGAGCCGTCGGCCGTGATCCCCGTCACCGCAGAGGTAGGCGAGGACGGGATGGCGCATTCACGGCGATGGTGTGTCTTTGGTCCGATGGAATCATCGCCCGGCGCTGTTGCGAGATGCGCTGCACCGCTTCGGCGGGAGGGCGGTGTGGAAGCCATGCTGGTACCTCTTGGCCGTCGGCGCAGGACCCCAACGGGATCCCGTTGTTCTGCGCACAGATGGGCAGCAGCCTGCGGTGGGCGAACCGCGCCGATACACCGGGGCCGCCGCAGTGCGTCAGCGCGGGACTCGCATGTCTTTTGGGACGGGCTTGAGTGCGGTCGTCCGAAAAGGTGATCGGCCCACCCGCTGACCGCCCACAGGCTGTCGGGCGTGTGCGCTATAGCCAGTGGCTGGCCCGTACCACCCAGCCGTCAGACGCTGGCCGTGTACACCTGCTGATCAGAGGCTTCGGTTAACTGTCGCGGCTATTGCTGAACCTGAGGTAGCGCCCTGAGACCGCTGGTTATCGTCTGTGACTCTGACTGATAACCGCCCTCTGAGACATCCAACAACTTATTCTTTGGAACCCGGTCAACCCGGGGGGCTAGATCGCGGTGGGGGGTCGGATGACGGCGGCGACATCGTGCCGGACGTGCGGCACCGAGCCGCTCGAGAACGCTCGGTTCTGTCACCGATGTGGCTCACCCGTAGCCGAGTTGGCTACTAACGCCGAGTACAAGCAGGTGACGGTGCTGTTCGCCGACGTGGTGCATTCGATGGACATCGCGGCGGCGGTCGATCCTGAGCGGCTACGCGAGATCCTGACCGATGTGGTCAACCGCTCGACTGCCGTGGTGAAGCGTTACGGCGGAACACTGAGCCAGTTCACCGGTGACGGCATCATGGCGGTGTTCGGCGCACCAGTCACGCTGGAGGACCACGCTGTTCGCGCCTGCCTGGCGGCATTGGGCATTCAAGAGGAGACCGACGGGCTGGCCGCTGAGGTGAATGTTCATGACGGCGTCGACCTCGCCCTGCGGGTGGGTCTCAATTCCGGTCAGGTCATCGCGGGCGAGATCGGTTCGGGCACTCTCGGTTACACCGCAATTGGTGAGCAGGTCGGGCTGGCGCAGCGGATGGAGTCGGTCGCCCCGCTGGGCGGGGTGATGCTCAGCGCATCCACAGCGCGGCTGGTTGATGGCGCAGCAGCTGTCGGTGAGCTGGAGTTGGTTCGGATCAAAGGTGCTGACGAACCAGTACCCGCCCGCCGCCTGCTGGGCATGCGCCAGGGTCGGCCGGTCAGCCGTGCTGAATCGAATCTGGTCGGTCGGCGGTGGGAGATGTCGGCCGTCGAAGGGTTGTTGGACAGTGCGGTCGATGGCCACGGCGCGGTGGTCGGCGTGGTCGGGTCACCTGGCATTGGCAAGAGCCGTCTCGTGCGTGAAGTCTCTGCGATGGCGGCCGCTCGCGGTGTCGAGGTGTTCACCACCTTCTGCGAGTCGCACGCCAGTCAGGTCCCCCTCCATGCCGTCGCGCGGCTGCTGCGCGCGGCCACCGGTGTCGACGGTCTTGATGGGCAGGCTGCCCGCGACAAGGTGCGCGCCCGGGTTCCCCATGCAGACCCCGAGGATTTGGCGCTGTTCGAGGATCTGCTGGGCATTGCCGACCCTGCTATTTTTCTGCCGAAGATCGACCCGGATGCCCGTCGGCGGCGCTTGACCGCTTTGGTAAACACCGCGGCCTTGGCCCGCGAAAACCCAGCGGTCTATGTCATCGAGGACGCCCACTGGATTGATGAGGTCAGCGAGTCGATGATCGCCGACTTCCTCACCGTGATCCCGCAAACGCCCTCGCTTGTATTGATCACCTACCGGCCTGAGTATCGGGGCGCACTGTCTCAAGTGGCGGACGCACAAACCATAGTCCTTGCACCCCTTCGTGATTCAGAGGCCGCGGCACTGGTCTCGGAGCTGCTTGGGCCTGACCCCTCGGTGCGCGGACTCTGCCAGACGGTCGCCGACAGGGCAGCCGGTAACCCGTTTTTCGCCGAGGAAATCGTGCGTGAAGTCGCCGAGCGTGGTGTCCTGCGCGGAAACCGCAGCGCCTACGTTTCGACGGTCGGCGCTGCCGAGGTCAGCGTGCCCGCCACCGTGCAGGCCACTATTGCCGCCCGCATCGACCGCCTTGACTCGGCGGCCAAGTGCACCTTGAGTGCTGCGGCGGTCATTGGCTCACGGTTCGAGCCGGGCCTGCTCGAAACGCTGGGCATTGAGCCCATTGTCGAGGATCTTGTGGCGGCCGAACTCATCGACCAGGTCAAGTTCACCCGACAACCCGAGTATGTGTTCCACCATCCGCTGATTCGCACGGTGGCCTACGAGTCACAACTGAAATCCGATCGCGCCGAGCTGCACCGGCGGCTGGCCGTCGCGATCGAAGCCCGCGAGCCGCAATCCGTCGACCAGAACGCGGCTTTGATCGCCGAACATCTTGAGGCCGCCGGTGATCTGCACCCCGCCTACGGCTGGCACATGCGCGCCGCAACGTGGGCCACCAACCGCGATATCACTGCGGCGCAACAAAGCTGGGAACGCGCCGCAAGGATTGCCGACGCATTACCCGCCGATTACCCAGACCGAGCAGCCATGCGCATCGCCCCGCGCACTATGTTGTGCGGGATCGCCTGGCGAGTCCATGCACATGCGGCAGGCGAACGGTTCGAGGAATTGCGTGAGTTGTGCGCCGCCGCCGGGGACAAGGCGTCACTGGCCATCGGGATGGAGGGCCTGGTGATGGATCACGTTTTCCAGGCCCGGATGCGCGAGGCGTCGCAGCTGGCATCTGAGGCCATGGCCCTCATCGAGTCGGTCGGTGATCCGACTTTGACGGTGGGGCTGTCCACCGCCACCATCTACGCCAAGATTGAGAATGCCGCGTGGCTTGACGCGCTGCGGTGGTCACAAAGGGTCATCGCCCTGGCTGACGGTGACCCATCTAAAGGCAACTTCATTTTCGGGTCGCCGTTGGCGATCGCCTTGACGACGCGGGCTCTTGCCCGTTATTGCCTGGGTCGTGCGGGATGGCAAGACGGCCTGCGGCAGGGCGTCGCCATGGCCCGCAGCGCCGACCCGACGTCATACGCCATCGTCGTGACCTACGTCTACCTGGCGGGAATATCCTTTGGCGTGCTGAGGCCTGACGATTTCGCGATGGGTGAGATTACGGCTGCGCTACACAAAGCCGAACGATCCGGTGATGATGTGGCGTTGGGTTTGGTCGGGGTGACGCTGGGCGTTGCGCTGGTGCACCGCGACGCGGTTGCCGAGCGTGACCGTGGACAGAAGCTCCTGGCCGAGGTCGGCCAAGTGTTCTCGCGCCAGGGACAAAACCTGGGCGAGTTACCGCTCATCGATATCTACTTGGCGCGTGAGATGGCTCGGCATGGAGATCGCGACGGGGCGGTACCCCTGATGCGCGCCGCCGTCGACCATCTGTCGCGTGAGGGACAACTGCTGGCGTGGTGCGTTCCTGCGACCGCTGTACTGGTCGAGACACTTCTGGACCGCAGCGACGATGGTGATGTGACCGAAGCCGAGGCGGCGATTGCCAGGCTGGCCACCGCACGGACCGACGATGAGCTGGTTATACGAGAAGTCACGCTGCTGTGGCTGTGGGCACTGCTGGCGCGGGCACGTGGTGACGAGGATGCCTACCGCGACTATCGGGACCGCTACCGCGCAATGGCGACATCGCTGGGCTACGAGGGGCAGATGAAGTGGGCCGAGGCGATGCCATGACGACGGTTGGGCCGGACAGACCTCCGCCGTCTCAAATCAGACGACACATGAGGGTCCCGAAACACCCTCTCGAAACACCACTGTGAACGTGTTCGGATGAGCACGGCGCGGCAGCAGACTCCGGACCTACTCGGTGCGAACGATCCCGCCTGCGCGTTTACGTCGTTCGAACGCGTTTATGCAATCACGAACGCACAGGTCACGAAAGTTGAGTGCGTTTAGCTGATTCCACGGTTTGCGAAACTGCTGCGGACGCGTCCGCGGTCGGTCAGCTGTTGTTTGTCTCAACCAAGGTGCGGAGTTGATCAGGCGTCTAGCATGTTGCGGTTTCACCACCAGAACACATTTCGAGAGAAACGCGGAATCACGCATCGCAGAGATACATTCGAGAGATACCGAGAGAACATCAACGGATCCCGTGCGAGACTTGGCGAAATGGTCGAACACGAACTTCGCGCACTCAATCTCGCAGCCGGGCTGGTGCGAAGTCACAGCGGGGCAGCGGTTTTCGCGCCGACGTGCAAGTGCGCCGAACCAAGGAGCGCAAAGGCGGGCAGTGGCAAACTGGCACCCTCAAGAGCAAGCGCAGTCGCCGCACGGTGCCCCTCCCGCCTTGGCTGGCTGAGCGCATGCACGCCTACCTGACCGCCAGGCACCCGCACGCGGACAACCCGACAGCCCCGCTGTGGCCGAGCGCAAGAACGGCGGCGGCTACCGGGCAGAAGGGGCCCCGCACGCGGTGCCCTTGATTGGCAGGCGCGTGATGTACCGCCGTGCCGACGTAGAGAAATGGCTGGAGGACGCGATGACCGCATTGGTGCCAGCGGTCATTCTGTATCCCTATTGACATCTGGCTTCGATCATCGTCCGGGTGCCGACGATCATCGCGACGTCGCCGCCTAAGATCGCGAGGTCGCCGGGCAGCAGCGCGGTGGTCACCCCGCGTTGCTCACCACCGTCGTTCGCGCCACTCTTCGAGATGGGGACGCTCGGCACCCAGCGTCGTGTCGTCACCGTGCCCGGGGTAGACCACTGTGGCGTCGGAGTAGACGTCGAACACCCGGGTGGTGACGTCGTGGAGGAGCGAGTCGAACTCCGCCGATTTCGTTGTCCGCCCAAGACCACCGGGGAACAGGCAGTCACCGGTGAACAGGTGGGTGGCCCCAGTCTCCGGGTCGGCGCCATCGAGCGCCAACGCGACGGATCCGGGGGTGTGACCCCGGAGGTGGATGACGTCGAAGGACAGCTGCCCGATCTTGATGGTGTCGCCATTGGCCAGCAGTCGGTCCGGTTTGACCGGCAGCGGTTCCGAATCGAGCTGGTGTGCCGCCGTGGGCACTCCGGTGGCCTTGGCGACCGCATCGAGCGCGAGCCAGTGGTCCTGGTGCTGGTGGCTGGTGACGATCAGCGACAGCTTCGGGGCATACCGCTTGATGAGTTCGAGCAGGATCTCGGCGTCGTTGGCAGCGTCGATGAGTAGCGTTTCGCCTGTTTGGGAACATGTGACTAAATAGGCGTTGTTGTCCATCGGGCCTACCGACACCTTGACGATCGACGCGCCAGGGAGGTTGCGGCGCGCTCCGGTGCGGGGTTCGACGTGGCCGGTGTAGTTGTCGTCGATGACGGTCATGGTGCTCACGTTATCCCCACGGAGAAGCGGAGGGCCCGCAGTGGGTCCGCAGCGCCCGCGAAGTTGTCGGTGGGTCGACATAGCATGGGCATGAACTCTGTGCTGCGGGACGGACAGGAAGAGACACAGTTGGCTGACCGCCTGATCATCAAAGGTGCGCGCGAGCACAACCTGCAAAGCATCGACCTCGAATTACCGCGCGACGCCTTGATTGTCTTCACCGGGCTGTCCGGGTCGGGCAAGTCGTCGCTGGCGTTCGACACGATCTTCGCCGAGGGTCAGCGCCGCTACGTGGAATCGCTGTCGGCGTACGCGCGGCAGTTCCTCGGCCAGATGGACAAACCGGACGTCGACTTCATCGAGGGCCTGTCGCCCGCCGTGTCCATCGACCAGAAGTCCACCAACCGCAACCCGCGGTCGACGGTCGGCACCATCACCGAGGTGTACGACTACCTGCGTCTGCTGTACGCCCGCGCCGGCACCCCGCACTGCCCGGTGTGCGGTGAGCGGATCGCCCGACAGACCCCGCAGCAGATCGTCGACCAGGTGCTGGCCATGGACGAGGGTCTGCGGTTCCAGGTTTTGGCGCCGGTGGTGCGGACCCGTAAGGGCGAGTTCGTCGACCTTTTCGACAAGCTCAACTCCCAGGGCTACAGCCGCGTGCGCGTCGACGGGGTGGTGCACTCGCTGACCGACCCGCCGAAGCTCAAGAAGCAGGAAAAACACGACATCGAGGTGGTCGTCGATCGCTTGACGGTCAAGGCGACGGCCAAGCAGCGGCTGACCGATTCGGTCGAAACGGCGCTGAACCTGGCCGACGGCGTCGTGGTGCTCGAATTCGTCGACCGCGAGGACAACCACCCGCACCGCGAGCAGCGATTCTCCGAGAAGCTGGCCTGCCCCAACGGCCACCCGCTGGCCGTCGACGACCTGGAGCCGCGGTCGTTCTCGTTCAACTCGCCCTATGGCGCGTGCCCGGAATGCTTGGGGCTGGGCATCAAGAAGGAAGTCGACCCCGAACTGGTCGTGCCGGACCCGGACCTCACCCTGGCGGAGGGCGCGATCGCCCCGTGGTCGATGGGGCAGACGGCCGAGTACTTCACCCGGATGCTGTCGGGGCTCGGGGATCAGCTGGGCTTCGACGTCGACACCCCGTGGAAGAAGCTGCCTGCCAAGGCACGCAAGGCGATTCTCGAGGGCTGCGACGAGCAGGTGCACGTGCGGTACCGCAATCGCTACGGCCGAACCCGTTCGTACTACGCCGATTTCGAAGGCGTGATGGCGTTCCTGCAGCGCAAGATGGAGCAGACCGACTCCGAGCAGATGAAGGAGCGCTACGAGGGCTTCATGCGCGACGTGCCGTGCCCGGAATGCAAAGGCACCAGGCTGAAGCCGGAGATCCTGGCCGTGACGCTGACCGCCGATCGAAACCACAAGTCGATCGCCGAGGTCGCCGAACTGTCGATCGCCGAATGCGCGGAGTTCCTCAACGCGCTGACCCTCGGTACGCGCGAGCAGGCGATCGCCGGGCAGGTGCTCAAGGAGATCCAGTCGCGGCTCGGGTTCCTGCTCGATGTCGGACTGGAGTACCTGTCGCTGTCGCGGGCGGCGGCCACCCTGTCGGGCGGCGAGGCACAACGCATCCGGCTGGCAACGCAGATCGGCTCCGGACTCGTCGGGGTGCTCTACGTGCTCGACGAGCCGTCGATCGGCCTGCATCAGCGCGACAACCGGCGACTCATCGAAACCCTGATCCGGCTAAGGGATTTGGGTAACACCCTGATCGTCGTCGAGCACGACCTTGACACCATCGCCCATGCCGACTGGGTGGTCGACATCGGTCCCTATGCCGGCGAGCATGGCGGCCGCATCGTGCATAGCGGCACGTACGACGAGCTGCTGACTAACCCGAATTCCCTTACCGGCGCTTATCTTTCGGGCAAAGAGGAGATCGAGGTCCCGGCCATCCGGCGCCCGGCCGACCGCAAGCGTCAGCTCACGGTTGTCGGTGCGCGCGAGCACAACCTGCGCGAAATCGATGTGTCGTTCCCGCTGGGCGTGCTCACGTCCGTCACGGGCGTCTCGGGCTCCGGCAAGTCGACACTGGTCAACGACATCCTGGCGTCGGTGCTGGCCAACAAGCTCAACGGCGCCCGCCAGGTGCCGGGCCGGCACACCCGCGTCACGGGACTGGAAAATGTCGACAAGCTGGTCCGCGTCGACCAGTCGCCGATCGGCCGGACACCACGATCGAACCCCGCCACCTACACCGGTGTGTTCGACAAGATCCGCACGCTGTTCGCCGCCACCACCGAGGCCAAAGTACGTGGGTATCAGCCGGGCCGATTCTCGTTCAACGTCAAGGGCGGCCGCTGCGAGGCGTGCTCCGGCGACGGCACCATCAAGATCGAGATGAACTTCCTGCCCGATGTGTACGTGCCGTGCGAGGTCTGCCACGGCGCGCGGTACAACCGGGAAACCCTCGAGGTGCACTACAAGGGCAAGAGCATCGCCGAGGTGCTCGACATGTCCATCGAGGACGCGGCCGAGTTCTTCAAGCCGATCACCTCGATCCACCGGTATTTGCAGACGCTGGTCGACGTCGGGCTGGGCTATGTGCGGCTGGGGCAGCCGGCGCCGACGCTGTCCGGCGGTGAGGCGCAACGCGTCAAGCTGTCCAGCGAGTTGCAGAAGCGGTCCACCGGCCGCACCGTCTACATCCTCGACGAGCCGACCACCGGCCTGCATTTCGAGGACATCCGCAAGCTGCTCACCGTTCTCAACGGCCTTGTCGACAAAGGCAATACGGTCATCGTCATCGAGCACAACCTCGACGTGATCAAGACGTCGGACTGGGTCGTCGACATGGGTCCCGAGGGCGGGGCCAGCGGCGGCACCGTGGTCGCGACGGGCACGCCCGAGGACGTCGCCGGAAACCCCGACAGCTACACCGGTCACTTCCTCGCGGCGACGTTGGGACTCCCGAGGCCCACGCGCAAGACTCGCAACGGCCGCAAGGTCAGCGCCTAGTAGCCGATCGAAGGCAATCAGCCACCCGACGGAGAGCGTCTTCGATCAGCCTCACGCGCGGGCGTCGGTGGGCGCCAACTAAGGTTCGCGCTATGTCCGATGCCCTGATGGCCGGTTTCCCGCCGCCTCCAGAGTCGGTGGTGAGCCTGGGCAACTGGCAGGACCCACCCTTCAACCGGTGGTCCTTCCAGCATCTGCGTGAGATTGTTCCGACGCAGCGCATCGCCCGGGGCGCTCGGGCGAAGGCGCACGCGCCCGCCAACCAACAGGCTCTCGACCACATCGCCGTGACGCGGCTCGGTGCCGGTCCGTCCACCGTCGGGGAGGTGCTGGCGGACACGTGGACCGACGCCGTCATCGTGCTGCACGGCGACCAGGTCGTCCTCGAACGCTACTTCGGTCCCATGCGGGCCAACACGCCTCACTTGCTGATGTCGGTCTCGAAGTCCATCGTGGGGTGTGTCTGCGGAATCCTCGCCTCCAAGCGCCGCCTGGACCCCGAGGCGCCGATCACGCAGTACGTTCCGGAGATCGCCGGCTCCGGTTATGACGGGGCCACCGTGCGACATCTCCTCGACATGCGCACCGGCGTCGCGTTCAGTGAGGCATACGAGGACCCCAACGCAGAGGTGCGCGTCATCGAGCGCCACATCGGCTGGCGTCCAGGAGGCGACGACGAGAGCGCCGGCCTGTACGCCTATCTCACCTCGCTGTCCGCGCAGGGGCCTCACGGCGGCCCGTTCGTCTACCGCTCGGCGGACACCGAC
>Ga0070711_100002070_pt1 | contig 11321 bp, 10 predicted proteins | sample LARL53metaG_FD_65452 | JGI IMG/M metagenome (GOLD analysis project Ga0070711, IMG submission 65452) | Corn, switchgrass and miscanthus rhizosphere microbial communities from Kellogg Biological Station, Michigan, USA - LAR L5-3 metaG | ecosystem: Host-associated > Plants > Roots > Rhizosphere ... | reverse complement strand
TCGTAATATGCCACTGGATACAGATGTTGATCAAGATAGAGTAGCAGCCGTGACTCATGGATTCGTAGGTGCAGATCTAGAATACCTGTGTAAAGAGGCTGCCATGAAATGCTTACGAAGATTGCTGCCAGAGCTCAATTTAGAAGATGAGAAGCTCGCACCAGAGGTCTTAAACAAGCTAATAGTCACTATGAGTGATTTTGAAAATGCGGTAAAGGAAGTAATGCCATCGGCTATGAGAGAAGTTTATTTGGAATCTCCAGATATTCCTTGGACATCTATAGGCGGTCTAGAAGAAGTTAAGCGTGAATTACAAGAAGCAGTTGAATGGCCGTTGAGATATCCTGATCTGTACACTAAACTGGGACATTCTATGCCAAAAGGATTGTTAATGCATGGTCCTTCTGGTACTGGTAAGACATTGCTAGCAAAAGCTGTTGCAACAGAGTCTGAAGCTAATTTTATTAGCGTACGGGGGCCTGAATTACTTAGCAAGTGGGTAGGCGAATCCGAAAGAGGAATTAGAGAGATATTCAGAAGGGCAAGGCAAGCGGCTCCATGTGTAGTATTCTTTGATGAAATTGATTCTATTGCACCAACTAGAGGTATGGGAGGAGATAGTATGGTCACAGAGCGAGTAGTATCTCAATTGTTAACAGAGTTAGATGGAATTCAGGCATTGTCTGGAGTAGTAGTTTTAGCAGCAACAAATAGAGCTGATATGATTGACCCGGCATTACTTAGACCAGGGAGATTTGATAAGATCGTATTTGTTCCAATGCCTGATAAAGCAGCTAGACATCGAATATTAGATATTCATTCGAAAGACAAACCAATTGGCCCGGATGTAGATCTAGTCAAAGTTGCTGAACTTACTGAAAACTTTAGTGGGGCTGATGCTAGTTCAGTAGCGAATACTGCAGTGTCACTTGTCCTGCACGAATATTTGGCAAAGTATCCCACACCGGAAGAAGCAGCCAAACATGCATCGGAAGCGCATGTAATGATGCGACACTTCGAGGAAGCTGTAAAGAAGATAAAGACTCAAAGAGAAGGCAAGCCTGGAGAAAAAGTTACTGTACCTTACTATAGGTAAAATTTCCAAATCTTTTATCTAAGAAAGTTATGTAAATTAAGTATCTATGATAGACGCTCTTATATTTTATCATTTGAGCCATACTTGAATTGAATCGATGATGAGGATGATTAAAATTTGTACTAAAATTATTCCAATTTAATTGGCTGAGTAATAAACAAAACAGTTCTTCTATATGGTATCGATAATCTAAAAATCTGCCTGTTATCTATAACTATTTCTAAACTGATGGGCCGCTGGTCATCCTTGGAGCAATGTTTTTATGTTATATCCTTTACAACTAAAATAACAAATACAAATTGGTGGAAAATTCTCAAATCCAACTGGTGGAAAATTTAAACGCAACGACACCAGCGTTAAATCGTTTTGTAAAACCTGATGACATCAACAGATTGGTGAGGCAATATGGTACACCACTATATCTAGTCGACGAAGATACATTACATGCAAAGGTAAGGGAGTTACATGAAGCATTTATGAAATTCAATGGTCCAACAAAAATCGCATATTCAATCAAGGCGAACTTTAGTCCGGCAATATTGCGTGCGTTCATAAAGGATGGAATAACCTTCGATCTGACATCCATCGGTGAGCTTCATTTCATGAATCACTGCAAAGCAGATCCTGCGAATATCATTTATACAAGTGTAACAGAAGAATACGAAGAATACGTAGAGGTCCTGCGATTTGGAGTACGAAGAGTTGTCGTTAGCTCATTTAATGGCATGACAAATTTAGCTAAAGCGGCTTGTAAATTGCGAGTAAAGCCTCTGACGATGATTAGAATTAATCCCGAAGTAGGCGTAAAAGCTGAAATTCGTGCATCATATAAGAACGGCAAATTTGGAGTCCCATTTAACAGTGGAACGATTGATAGTGCAGGGCAATTGGTAAAGTACATTATGGGAAATGAATTCCTTAAATTTGAAGGCTTTCATTTTCATTTGGGCTCGCAAATACTAGACTTCACGTGTTATGTCCATGCATTCGATAAGATTGATGCTTTCATGACAAAAATGAAAAAAGAATTTTCAAACTTCCACGTTAATACCTTTGATATAGGAGGCGGAACACCAGTATACTATAGCGAACCAGTCCCTAAACCTGCCCAAATGGCAGCGAATTACATATCTAGGCTAAATGATTTGGTCAAAACACATGGCGAATTTGAACTAATGATCGAAAGTGGTAGATTTCTCGTTGCAGAGTCCTCAATTCTAGTATCAAAAATAGTAAATACAAAAGAATACAATGATCATAAAATTGTCATAGTTGATGCTGGATATCACCTATTACTTGACGCTGCACTATTAAAACAAGAATATCCTCAAGAAGTATTGGCTTTATCTAAAAACGAATATAGAATTCCAGCAACAAATCCACCTAAGAATACACATTTAGCAGGTAGATTATGTGATACATATGATGTATTTCCGTTATCAAAAGCATCTAATCTTACTGAGGCAAATATTGGAGGATATGTATCATTTTATAACGTTGGAGCCTATTCAATCGTATTCAATATGCCTTTCCACTGTCAGACTAAACCACCCATCGTCATGAAAACTTATAATGGAGATTTTAAATTAGTTAGAAAAGGAAGTTCCTATGAGCAGCTATTCGTTGAGGAAGGCGGAGATCTATCATGAGTCAGTCCTCCTGATCAATCATCCGTATTAGTGATAGAGTTGTAATGCCATCGCCAGCAACATCTGTAAGAGGATCTAAAGAAAAGATTAGGGCCCATCTCTTTATATTGGGCAAAGTTCAGGGTGTTTATTTCAGACATAATACTCGGATTATTGCCAATAGGTTTGGGGTAAAGGGATGGGTACGTAATCTCGAGGACGGTCAGGTGGAAGCTGTGCTAGAAGGAGATGAAATAAACGTTAATGCAGTGCTTGAATGGTGTCACAGGGGGCCACCTAAAGCATTAGTTAATAATGTAAAGATAGAATACGAAAGATACTGTGGTGAATTTCGAGATTTCAGTATTAGTTAGGTGTTTGAATACGTAATTAATTACTTTCTATATGCAATCTCATACTGCCTCACTAATAATTATATCGCCAATTTGCCGGTACGTTTGTAAACGGTATGGTGGAACAATACTGCCCGTCTCTAATGAACTGATGAATCATCAAATAGAGAATTTTTATAAGTATAGATGATCGATATTATGTGAGCAAAATGTTTACGCTATTTGTAAAAAGATTTGATACTATCATTACCATTTATTCGGCGATCATTTGGTTATTCAGAAAGGAATGGTCGAGTCAGGGTTAGTTATCTAAAGCTTCGGCAGCATTGCTTGAAAGTAGCATTTTTTTCAGCATCATTTTATTAATCGCATCGATCATTGCCTCCACTGATGCAATCACAATGTCTTCTCCAGACTTTCTTGCGGAGATAATGTTTCTATTTTTATCCTCGATTTTGACACAAACCTCAGCCATAGCGTCTGAGCCTCCTGTGATAGATTCTAACCTGTATTCATGTATTTTGATACTGTCGATCTGGCCGGCGATTTTCTGAATTGCTTTTAATGCTGCGTCAACCGGTCCTACACCAGTCTCTGATGCAATCACATCATTACCATTACTATTCAATCGAACGACTGCGGTTGGGATAATATTCATCCCAGTAACCGTATGGAAGTCATAAAGTTTAAGTTTCTCTTCAAATTTATAATTTTGCATAACTTCACTTGTTATAGATAATAGTTCAGTAGTTGTTATAGATTTACCCATATCTGCTGTATTTTTTTGCCTTTCTACAATCTGATGAAGCTGCTCCTTGGTTGGTCTTATACCAAACTCTTCAAGCATATAACTAATACCATGTGCGCCAGCGTGTTTTCCGGCCTGCAACCATCTCTTTCTTCCGACCATCTCTGGATTAATTGGTTCATAGGTAAGCGGGTTGTTTATTATACCATGTGTGTGAATGCCAGATTCATGACCAAAAGCATTTTCTCCAATAATTGCTTTATTGGGTTGTACAATTATTCCCATAATATTAGAAACAAATCTTGAGGTATCATAAAGTAACTCAGTTTTTATATTATGCTCACGACGATACAAACATTGAAGCGCTACAACCACTTCTTCTAAGGACGCATTCCCTGCTCTTTCCCCAATTCCATTTATTGTTACCTGTGCGCAAGAAGCTCCGGCATTAATTCCAGCTAGCGTGTTTGCAACGGCCAAACCCATGTCGTTATGACAATGCATACTTATAGGAACATTTGTTGCAAGCTTTATACTCCTTACAACTTCAGCTATATATTCCGGCGTAGCATATCCTACTGTATCAGGAATGTCCAATCTGTCTGCTCCTGCTTCGACAACAGCTTCAAAAATAGCGTTCATGAACTCTCTATCAGATCTTGTCGCATCTTCGGCAGAAAATTCAACATGCAATCCATGCTTCTTTGCATAATCCACTGCCCATACCGAGTTTTCACGAACCTGCTGTCTACTCATGTTCAATTTGTATTGCATGTGTATGTCCGAGGTAGCCAAAAACAAGTGTACATACTTTAGGTCGCAAGACAATGCTGCATCGATATCTGACTTGACTGCCCGAGCCAGTCCACATACTTCAGCGTTCAATCCTTGTTTAACAATAGTTCGTATCGCTCGCATTTCTCCTGAAGATACTATCGGAAACCCGGCCTCAATAGTATCTACACCCAATTCATCCAACTTGATAGCAATCTGCAATTTTTGTTCAGAATTAACAGAAACGCCCGGTGTCTGCTCACCATCCCTTAATGTCGTATCAAAAATTCTTATCTGTTCAGCAATATCTAGAATGATATTTGTAGATGTTTAAAAATGTATGGTTGTTAGCGACGCATTAAGGTGAGTGAATGACCTTAAGCACATAATAATTCAAAAAGACGGTAGTTCTGGACTATCTAATTCTCGAAGGTTAATTTATTCTAATGACTTGGAATACATCAAGTCTGAAACATTAGAATTTAGTATACTTCTTTAGTCGAACTATTAACGAATCAAGTTATAGTTCCCGGCATTGACTAGTTAAGGCATATATTTTTTTGCTAAAACGGATGTCATAAAGAATAATCGAGACAACAGATTCATAATATCGGGTATATATCTTGAAGAAAAAAGGAAATATCTGCAATTAATAGCCTAGATTATCTAGAACATTTCTAACAAAAAGCTACTATTGAAATAGAAGTACCGGATCCAATATTCTTTACCTATGACGATTACATCTTTTGCATGTGCTTCCAATATTACTTAATACATGACGGCAATTCAGTCATAGGATTCGGAATAGGATCTATTCTCAATTAGCCCAAAATCATTTTTGCCGACTCGTATATATTTGGGAGGATTAACAAAAATCGTAGATATTATATATGTTTGGGCCGGTGGTCTAGCCTGGTTAAGATACCGCCTTGACATGGCGGGGGTCGTTGGTTCGAATCCGACCCGGCCCATTTTGATAACGAAACTTAAATCCGGTTCATACTATTAGTGTAATGACGAATATAGATTGACACAGATACATGTCGCAGAAACAACTATAATAATACCGACAACAACAACGACATCAACATTAACAAATATACACTATGAAGATCCGCTATCCGTCTTTCTTTACGCTTTGAAAGCCCCAGAAACAAGACGACAGTATCCTAGACGACTAAAGGTATTCCTAGACTTATGAAACTCCAAGGCTCGGTAGAACAGCAGAGTATACAATGTCTGATACTTGTCAAGCAAAACCCGCAATGGCTACAATTCTCGCTCATGCAGTTTAAATCCTTTCAAAAGGAACGAGCAAGAAATGGCGAAATATCGTATTCTACCATTAACAATTACTACAAGGCAACAAAACTATTCATAGAAATGAATATCGATACACCTATTATCAATGGAAAAAGATATCAAGGGGTATTCCGACAGGCAAAAAAGCTGCTAATGATAGGGCTCCTACAGCAGAGGAACTTTTGAAACTTTCTCAATATCGTGATAGACGAATGAAGTCAATAATCTTCATCATGGCCTCTTCGGGTATAAGGCTAGGTGCATGGGACTACTTACGGTGGAAACACTTACACATTATATGGACCTCCTGCCTCAACTAGCGGTGGTCTGGCTGCTTCGATGAGAACTTCAAACGAGATAGACGTCTTGTGGGTTGGACCAGACAACTCAGTGGTCGGAACCAACATAAATTACCAACGAGGACAGTGGCCTCAGGGTAATCAGACGATTCGATGCATTACCTGACGTGACTCCTTTTCCGGGCTATGCTGCCTCGACTGGCCTCCCATCAGACGGTGGGATATAGTACATATATCTATCCCACACTTGGCGGGTAATTCTGCCGACATTATCATAGAACTTCAAGTACATTCTGTCTCATTTACATGGCAAGTCACAGCCCTATTCTGCCTCTTGACAGTTCTTGTGTTAGTAACAGCAGTCCTGTCAGGAGCATAACGGGTACTAACTGAGATAACACCTGTGATTGGATTGGATTACCACTTGGGCTGCTAACCTGATCATTATGATCATTATGATCATTATGGTCGTCATTACTATGACCAAACCCGCCGGAGCTACTACCTGGTCGAATACCTGTTAGATTTTAACAACTAATGTCATATGACATAATTCCGTTTCCACAAACATTGACCTGTGCAGGTATTTGTCGTATGAATTTAGAATGATGATGATGTCCACTTGCAAATGCGATCTCTGATGACATAAACGTACAACTTGCTAACAATGATGCTAATACTGAAATAACAACGATTGTAAGTTTTTTGTTGTCCATAATTTCAATAAATGAGCTGTTACTTTATCAACGCTAGGTGAGAATTTCTAATGCTATTAATCTGATAACATCTATGTAAGAACTTGTCAATTAGTTTGTTCCCACTGCTATAGTGACACGCCTATGTACGACGTTACAATTTATGTAGATGTCCACCATGAGGCGCTCGCCTAACTACAACTTCAACTAAGATTTGGATGGATAGAAAAATTACTGCAAACTCCCTTAGATGATTACAGGAAATTTGTCTTATGACGTATCCTAATAACTCACGTTCGATAAGCTATCTTTTGTACGATTTCAGAAGATGGATCATAAATGAAAAGTTGAAGCAGAGGCTAATAGATAGTAGAACGGCGCGCGCTCAGAACATAGAATTGAAATAGGTAAGTCCGAACGTTAATCTTACTGTATTAAAAATATCATTTTATTACGGAATCAGTTCATCGATAATTGCCTGAGCTTTTGGATTTGAATGTGTTGGTTTAGAGCAGAATCTGGTCTTTAATATATCTACAGCTAAGATTTTAGCTTCATTCTTGATAAAAGGTGGATCATACGAACCATATTTATAAACCCAAATTAAATACATGGCTGCCCATGCATGACCACTTCCATCGTCCAATCTTTGATCCATATTCCCAACACCACTGCATATAGTATGACCTGGATCATCAGTCATGTTATGACGATTCTCATGAACCAAGAGATACTGAGAATTTATGTATGACCAAAGCGCATGGCTTGCGAAGGGTTTTTTACATGCATTAGGATCGGTCGCCGTTGCACTTGATCTGGCGTCCCATACAGCAAAGTTTCTATTGAGGCTTAATGTACCTCCTCCACCAGAGTTGAAGTCACAATCAAGTCTTAAGTTTATTTTCTTTGAATATTCTACAAGATGAGCATAAATGGTTTTCATTACTGAATGGCAAGGGTTCATCAAAAACTTGATGTTTGAGAACTCTCAATTTAACTATAAAAATTAATTTGGAAGGATCTGTAGAGGTTTGGTCAAACTTTGGGAGCTCATACATCTTCCATGACTCGCCTGAAACACTTTCGTCTAACAAATTCATTGCAAAGTCACCCATTATTGATGATATTTCATGTTGTGAAAGATGAGACTGGTAAAGTGCCCAAAGGTCATGGAAAATAGTGATTTGAATAGCGATTTTTGTACCATACCCGGAGACTGTTATTATGTGGTTTCCGACAGAAAGATTAGTTAGTTCAAGCAATGATCCACTACCAAGCTTACCATCTATGTTAGAGACCCATACTAAGTTGGATTTGGTTATTTTTCGATTGCTAGTAAGTACTGCTTTTAATATTATACTTTCACCTTTTATGAATAGCATCATATGTAAGGTTTACTATAATAATTTGCACTTTTGAATGAACGCTTGAACATTCCCTTGTAGAGACAATATTAGACAAACTCTAGTAACCTTGGACATGAAATAATTTTATTGATAGATGCCCATAATACTTTGTTAGCAGCGCGTATGATTTTTACTTACATTAATGATGTATGGACATTTCGGACACAAGATTATTCCTAACACTGCTTTCCTTGTAAATTGACTTCGCTTAGAGCATATTCAAAGTCTTTCCACGATTTGATTTCATTGTCTAAGATATCAACTTTGCCATTTTCTTCTTCTTGTTCATTTTGGGACGCTTTCATTATCAACTAAAGTCGTTTACATTCTTTTTAACAACATAGCCACAATGATAGAGACCGAGGGGATTGTATACTCGCTGGAATATACTATGTGATGATTCGTGAAAGTGATCACTATTTGTTTATGATTAGCACTTATCTTGTCTAATAGAGGACGGCCAGATCCCTTTTACATGTAGGCGCGCCGCTGCTGGGCCATCTGATTGCACCTGGGATACCCAAAATAAGATGGCTGACCGAAAATGATTATCTTACCCTTTTGGGTAGACGTTAGACATCTTTGCCTGTTCGTTCAATACAAGTCTTACATAACTACAAGTCATTGTGTAATGAGAAAATTCAAACCCATTGAATCATAACTTTTGTGGAGTGGTAATCAGTTTTCCAAACAACTGTGATTCCATCATTTTTATGTGACCCATTACCATATCTTCGAAAGGATAAACCGTATCTATTATTGCCTTTATTTTTCCTTTACTTGTCCACTTAACTACCTTTTCTAATCCTGCACGTGTTCCTTGAGTAGCTCCGATAAGATTAAGTCCTCTAAAGAAGAGGTATCTCAAATCTAATTTTGAATCATATCCTGTTGTTGCCCCAGTAGATACTAAAGTACCGCCAATATTTAAGAGACTAACTTCTTCTGCAAATACAGATTTTCCTATATGTTCAAAAATAATGTCCACACCTTGATTGTTTGTTAAATTTCTAACTTTCTTGTACCAATTTGGCTCTCTATGGTTTACGACATGATCAGCACCTAATTTGAGACATTTATCCATTTTATCTTGTGTACCAGCAGTTGCGATAACATCACAATTGAATAGCTTTGCAATTTGAATACCTGCTATTCCCATACCACTTCCGCCTCCCATAATCAAGACAGTTTGTCCTGGCTGAATATTAGCTCTAGTGACTAACATGTGCCAAGAAGTCATGCCTACCATAGAAATGGCGGCTGCGTCTTGAAAAGAGAGATTATCTGGAATTTTAATGACATTGACCTCTGGTAAATATGTATATTGGGCAAATCCACCCCATAATGGGCCAGTTTGAAAACCCCATACTTGTCTTTGACGACAGTCATATTCTTTGCCTGAAGTACATGCACTACATATTCTACATGTTAGATTGGGATATCCTACTATTCTATCTCCTTTTTTTATATCTAAAACATTTTCTCCAATGTCTACTACAGTTCCCGATACATCACTTCCAGAAATGTGGGGGAGTGGAATCTTGATTGGTTCTCCCCAAATTCCCCAAAGATCATTGTAATTATATGAGGCTGCTTCGACTTTTATAAGAACTTGATTATACTTGATTTTTGGCACGTCTATATCTTCTATATTTACAACTTTTCTTGGATCCTTATCATGTTCACGATAGATAGCTGCCTTCATACATCTACAAGAAAACAATATGGAATTTAAAGAAATAGGTTTAGAGAAATATTATTATAGTGGGCGCGCGCCCATCACATTGGCTGATTACTACTTATTTAAAGGCCGAATATTTCAAGATACGATCCTATTTCTTTAAATGAAGCCATATGATAATCATTCATATGTTCAAGTACGCGATAAATATGATACCCATCACCAAGCAGATTACATTTATTACATTTAATTCTATAATATGGATCAATTCCTAAGGTTCTATAAGCCCGCAAAATATCTTCATCATCAGCTACATATTCATATATAGATAAGGGCGTCGAAGATTCATCTCCAATTCCAGACTTTGACATTAGCAAGCCGTTAACGCATATCTTGACAGATTTTGTTTTTGATTTCGTTAGATGATTCTCATCGTCTAGGTCAGTAATTTCGGAAATTTTCATAAATTGTCCAAAACATTGTTCTTCCGTGGCATTCTTCAGTATTTGTGAAAGTTTTACCTTCCGTTTCAGTTTCTGCTCTTGAACCTGAACTTGCATCGTCTTTCATAAGTTATATTAGTTTATAAAAAGATTGATTCTGAAGTTTCTCGTATTCAGATATTGAGCATTATACCTATAGATCATAAAAATTACTTGTATTTGTCTATCATGAGGTGCACGGCTAATAATGTGTATTACAATGTGGTGGTACTAGAGATGTATACGAATGTGGTACCATTTGGTAGTTAGTTAGATCCTGATTAAGAGAATATGACCAGAGCTCCTGTTATAGAGACCCGCTTTGAATTAAACTATACCGATATCATCTAAGTCACCCAAGATACCCAGGATGGTTTCATATTCTAGTTATACCCCATATTCTTCTGTAAGTGTATCTATAGTATTGTCTTGAATTCTTCCTTAGGATAGAAATAACCTTGGTATCCCGGATGTTAGATGATATCGGCCCCAATTCTATAGGTAACTGACAATTGCATGATATACAATGCCTTTCCTGAATTCGAATACTTGCTATACAAACTGGAAACCTTGCGGGGATGTTTGGAGGCGCGCATAAAAGATAATGAGTAAGAATTACGTTCAAGTTCTTATCATTTTGAGGTTAGATAGAAAGATTAATTATCATGGCACGACCGGCCTTGACGAATTGATATGAGTATTAGTTAGAGCAATGATTCCAACAACTGCCGGCAACAAGGCGGTCAAAGATCCTAATTTCTTGAAGACTATCGAAGACTATACCAAGAAGTACAACTGTGAGGCTGCATACTTTACTGAAGTAAATGGAAACAGAACTTTCGTTTTTGTTTTGGATT
>Ga0070711_100002069_pt1 | contig 11322 bp, 15 predicted proteins | sample LARL53metaG_FD_65452 | JGI IMG/M metagenome (GOLD analysis project Ga0070711, IMG submission 65452) | Corn, switchgrass and miscanthus rhizosphere microbial communities from Kellogg Biological Station, Michigan, USA - LAR L5-3 metaG | ecosystem: Host-associated > Plants > Roots > Rhizosphere ... | reverse complement strand
ACCGTTTCCTGGGCAAGCTTCCTACTGCCCCCGCCGCGCATTGACCGCTTGCGGATAGCGATGCCATGCCGTGTGGGACGGCTGAGTGGTGGCCGGGGGGCCCGGGGCCGGGCGCGCTCCGCCCGGGCGGCATCCGTCCTTCTCCGGCCACTGCCTGACGGGGCCGGCCTGGGCGGATGAGCGACATCGGGCCGGTGCTCATATTGGCGGGCGGGCTGTCCCCGGAACGGGGCCTGACCGAGACGAGCACCCTGCCGATGGCCGTCGCATCCGCCTGTATGCGGCCTTGACCGCTGTTGTCGCTCTCCGTCATCATCGTTCGGAGGACCGGGGCAGCTCTCCGGATCTGATCGGTGGGGGGACTTTCGCGATGAAGAAATCTGGCCGGACAAGAATATCACCAAAGGTCGCGATCGAAATAGGTTACACCGTTCTGGTAGTAGCGGTATTCGGCGTTTCGGGCTACCTCTACCTGCGGATAGGCGTGGAGAACCTGTTTCATTCATTAACATTCCCCGGCAAAGTAATCGGCGCGGTCCTCTTCACGTGTTCGATTGTGATTTTGGCTGGGGCGCCAGCAATCCTGCGATACCAGCAGCTGGCCTGGAGAAGTGACGCGACGCGATATCAGTACCTGGTTTTTGGCAGTGATGTGAGCGGAGGCAAGAAGCCGGAAACCGGCAGCATCCAAACGTCGGGCGGCTTCGTCGTGGCAGCCGCCGGTGTATTGCTCACGGTCAGCAGCATGCTACTGATAGTCCAAAGGTATGTTGGTCACGTAAACCCCTGGTGGATTTGTTGGCTGGTGTTGGTAGCTTGTTCTTCCTTGGTGCTCTACCGTGCCCTGAAGGCAGGGATCCGGCTGCCGAACATCAATCGGCTGGTTGGTGGCCTGTCCCTCGCCCTGCTGATATCGCTGACGAGCATCGCATACACCGATTTCTACCTTCCGTCTGAGGCGGCACCGCTTCTGTCCGTATCAGTCGCGATCAAGCCAGCTACTATTGACAAGCACCACAAGGCAGCCATCATTCCCATATCGATGGTGGTCCGCAATTCACAGAATGTTGGTGTTTACCTGCTTGCCGCCTACTACGACGTCAGCGGCCGCAAAGAGACCATGTCTCATCTGAGCTGGCCTAAGCTGAGAACCGCGGATAGCAAAGCTCAAAAGCGGGGGCGGCCGTTCCGCCGGTTCGTCACCGACAAATCCTACGACCTGCTGCAGGAGGGCCCCATCGGCGACCACAGCGAAGAGTTTCTGAACCCAGGTGACTCGTTCACCGTCAGCGACACTGTAACTATCCCGGAGCCTACCCGCTATGACGCTATCGAGGTCGCCTATCAGATTCTGATCATGCGGGACGACCGGTACCAGCTCGACCCTGACTTCTGGGATCACGGGACCGCCGTCTGGGATGACAAGACCGCCTGCCATGCTAGGAAGACTCTCAAGGCTAAGAAGACCCTCAAGTATGTCTACTGGCAGGGAGATGTCTCTGAAAGCAGTCCTTTGCAGCAGATGCTGACAGCTTCAAAAGAGGTCTACGTCGAGCACCATATTCCCACCCTTCATTCTTCCAAGCCGTATACACCTAAGATCAGAGGGCAGATCGAAGACGCGGCTACCAAAAGCCGCATTGATGCCCTAACCGAAATCAAGAGCTACGGCTTCGAAGTCCAAGGCGGGCCATTTATTACCGCCATACCTGCCCAGCTCAAGATCCCCATATACGACAAAGTTAAGGCCAGGTCACGGTGAAGTTGGCCCGGGCCTGCTAGCTCTTGCCGGCGCTGACGATGACCACGCCTGATAGGTGCTCGGGGCTTACGCGGTAGCTGGGCGAAACGATTCGCTCATAGAGCAAAACTCTGGCGTTGTTTTCTTCTGGCACGCGGGCTCAGTGACGGACGCGGTAGCGGATGTGGGTGGCCTGCGGTGGGGCCGGCCGGACTCCCCGCCCGCGAAGTACCGCTCATGCAGCCGCATGAAGCCGTCGCCGCCGGGGTTGCCCGGTTGGTCGTTCGGACCGGCGATGTACCCGTCGAGGGACATCGACATGTAGAGCACCGATGCTGACACTCCGGCCTCCTGTGATCTCGATCCAGCCTGTCTGAACGTGCTGTAGACGCGGTATGGCGGCATTTCTCATCGGCCACTCGCCCGCTCTGTCATCGGGTCCGGCCAGCGCCCCGACTAGCTTGACCTGGGCCTGGCTGCCCGGGACTCCCCCGGCGGGGAGAACTCACGAGGGTGAAAGAGGCGAACCTCGCCAGTATCAGGCACCGTTGCTATCGTCGGCGGGTGGAAGTTCGGTCCCTGGGGTATCGCACCGACTTGGCGATCCTGGCGCTCGAAGGCAGCCAGGTCACCGATCGCGGTGATCACCTCGTCATCCGTACCCTGCGCAATCCGGACTACTGGTGGGGTAACTTTCTGCTGCTGCGGGACCTCAAGCCCGGCTCGGGCGGTGGCTGGATGGCCAGGTTCGCCACCGAGTTCCCGGACGCGCAACACACGGCTCTAGGGCTGGACGAGCCGGACGTCCGCGCCGTGGACCCCGGTGAGCTCGCCGGGATGACGATGGAGCGGAACGCGGTCATGACGGCGATGTCGGTGCACGCGCCGCCGCACCCGAATACGGAGGCGGCCTTCCGGACGCTGGAGGGCGACGCCGACTGGCAGCAGTCGCTCGAGCTCACGGCTGCGGTCTACGCTGGTGAGCCCGGCGGCGACGCTGGGTTCCTGACCGCGCAGCTAGCCGCGAAGCGGGCGCTGACCGAGGCGGGCCACGGAGCGTGGTCCGGCGCTTTCCTCGACGGCACACTGGTCTCGCAACTGGGCCTCATCACCGTTGAATCAGGGCTCGCACGCTACCAGAGCGTCGAGACCCATCCCGCCGCCCGCCGCCGTGGACTCGCCGGCACCCTGGTCTGGCACGCCGGTGCGACCGCACTCACCGGCGGCACAAAGACTTTGGTCATGGTCGCCGAACCCGATGACGCCGCCATCCGCGTCTACCGCTCCGTCGGCTTCACCGTCACCGAACACCAGCTCAGCTTCATCCATCAGCCAGCCCAATCATGACCGGCAAAGGTAAGACCAGCGATCAGCCTGCTCAGGAACTGATGGCCCAGCCCGCGATAAGGCCCTTGTTGTTCGAGATCCTTGCCAGCACGTCCGCGGACATGCTCACGCCGCGCCCATCCGGCCGGACCATCGATGAGCAGTCATGAAGCAAGAAAGAACCTGCCGTCTCGTCGTAGCCGTATACCAGCACCAAATGCCCACCCCGCAGGGAGCTGTCAACGCTCGCCGCATTGATGGATAGAATCGCGTACATTCCCTCGGTTAGCGCCTCGGTGATCTCGCCGATACCTAGCATCCTCATGACGTGGCAGCGTATGCCGAGGCTTTCCGCGAGCTCGGCCAGGGGATAATGAAATGCACCCTGGATGGTGCCATGCTCGCTCACCGTGAACGTGCCATTCGCTGCGGCCATCATAGTAAGCTGATAGAGGCTCAGGTTGCTGGTGACGCCAATAGTGTCACCAACCATCTTCAGGCAGCAGATTCCGCAGATCTCAGGAATCCAGCACTGATATTCCAGCCGGCTGGAGCCAAATGCTATCCACGGCTCGGTGTCGTCCGGCCGTCTCTTTGGCACATACACGGGTACCGGTGGCAAATGATTTCCGTTCGTTTCATACGGAACCGTGGTGCTTTCTACGCGTCATGAAACGCGGATATCGCCTCATATTAGCAGTGCCGGGCGGCCGGCGACTGCTGGCCGGATCACCCGCGGGTTGTTCCGGTGGCCGGCCACGGCGGCCGGCCGCCAAGGCATGGTCACGTCGGCCCGGTCGCAGTGGCCCCGCTGTCGCCAAGCGCGACGGATCGACTGAGCGCCGAAGAACTGGTAATGCCACGGTCGCCCTGCGACCTTCCCACGGTCGGTAGGCGGTGGACGCCGGATCTGGCCTCCAAGCTGCTCTGGCTGTGTAACGCCACGGCGTGCAATTCCAGGCCCGGGCAACGTAATCCGCCGCGCGCATATCCGCGCCTATGCACGCCGTTGTGCGCACATGATGCGCATGCGCGGATGGACGAGCCGGGCGGGCTGTTCGTACACACATGGCCGGGCGTGACCCCGGCCGCATCTGCAGCGATCGCCACTAAGCAGGAACCGTGATGATCCCGAGTCGCGCTTTTGAGGTGGGCTCGACTGGCTCGCGAGGGTAGGTGGGCACGCTGGAACGTGCGGGCCTGGTTGCTTTCCTGGCTGGCTGCAAGTCAGCAACCAGGATCGTCAGTTCGGCGTCGGGCGTCGGGTCTTCCTGGAGTACCTGCGTGACTTGCCCGGCGGGGAACGCGGTTTCAACCCGGGCCAGTGCGGCGACGACGCGCCCGAGCATGCTGCTTCGACGCAGCCGGAGTGACCACCCAGGCCGGACCCTGTCTCCGTGCTCAGTCCGGCCGGGAGGCTCCGGCGAGGCGCCCGCACCCGATGACCCCACCGCCGGATCCCGTGCGACGGCGCCCACGATGCGCCCGCCCAGCGAGTCAGCCCGCATCGCCCACCTCTTCCGCGATGACAACGGGCCGGGTCCGCTCCGCCGCGCCGGTACAAGGGCTGTGCTCGGTGATGGCGGCAGGGAGGTTCGGTTCCGCTGGGACGGCAGGTGGGCACGGCTCGGCGAGGACGGCTTGCGGACGGGGCTGTGCGATGGCGGCCTGCGGGCCGGGTTCTGCGATGGCGGCCTGCGGGCCGGGTTCTGCGATGGCCGCCCGGGGGTCAGGCCTGCTCGGCAGATGGCCAGTCAGGGGAACAACCTGGGCGAGTTTCTCTACTGCCAAAGGCGCCCCGACTCCGAGGCCGAACGCGACGAGCGCGCTGGACACGCGGCCGCTCCCGGCGGCTGCGGCGGCCACGAGCCCTCCGACACCGACGCGGGCCATGATAGAGATCACGTAAGCGGTCAGCCCTTGCGGGATAGGCCGTCGCCAGGACCAGTGTCCCTTGGCGCCGCGGATCTGTGTATGCAGCCATAGCGCTTCCACACAGAGGCCGCCCGCCAGGCCCCAGCCAGCGCCTGCCGAGGCACTCAGGTGCGTGGCCAGCACGCTCATGGCCCGTCCCGCCCGGGGTGCCCGCTACCTGACCTACGCGTCGCCGCATCCGCCAGGACAAGGCGCCACGACAGGCGCACCGGGCGTCCAGACTCCGGTGTCCCGCCACCAACCTGCAACTGTCCCGTCGCGGCCCTCATCGGTGCTGTCGGCCCGTCCTTCCTGCGAGTATTAACAGCGATCTTACATGTTAACTCTGTTGTCAAGCTAGAGATATAGCATGTAAAAACTTGCAGTCCTTGGAAGAAGTGACGTATCGTGAGCAGGAATGAAGCAGCCTGACAACCGGATCCGTTCGAGCACACAGCGTGAGTAGCAGTCCTGCACAGCACCGGGGCCTGAGCAGGACAGCAGGGACTCCTCGCAGGCAGCAGCAACCGGCGGCACCGAGGCCGCACCGAAGACCTTTGGAAGGGGGAACCTTACCGATGCCTGCTCGCGTGGGTGGCAACGTCGCGAGGGAAGACGTTGCGCGGCAGACGCTTGCTGAGCGAATCACCGTTGCCCTGATACCGCAGGCTGCAGAGGATCTGCAGCACCTCCAGGGCCGGACGGGCCTGTCCAAGACGGACCTGGTGAACCGCGCCGTCTCCCTGTATGACTTCATCAACACCCAACTGGGAGAGGGACGTGACCTGCTGATCCGGGACAACGAGACCGAGGAAATCCAGGTCATCCGGCTTATGTAGCGGCCGTCGGCGGGGGCAGCCTCCCTCCGGCTGTCGGCAGGGGCGGCTTCCCTCCGGCGGCCGCCTCCCTCCGTCGGCGTGTAGCCGGTCAGCGACGGCAGTCCGGACAGCGACGGCTCACCGGCCCCAAGGGCACGCCGGCCGCCGAGGACATATCCGGCCGCCGACCGCATACGGGCTGGCCACGGCATACGGGCTGGCCACGGCATACCGGCCACCGATGGCGCAGCGGTCGGCGACGGCATGCGGATCCCCCCCGACGGGGCCGCAAGGTTGGCGAACGGGTCCGATCGCCGGTGGGGTCTGAGGGCCAGGATCCCGTTGCTGGCCCCAGATGCCCGGCGATTCTAACGATTCAACTGATCGCGATGCTCGCCTTCCTGGCCGCGCGTCTTTGGCGCCTCGGCGTCTTTCCGTGGTTCCCGGGCCTGTCTCGAAGGCCTGGCACGGCCGCCGGGCGTTCCGTTTCCCGCCTTGTGTCCTACGGGCGGGTCCGGCCCAACCATGATGATCAGTCTGGCGGCCGGGGAAGGCCGCTCGGTGACGGCCGGATCGGATGAACGTGAAAGATCTTCTGCCATGAAATGACTCCTTCAGTCTCGGCACGGGCCCGGGTCCCCTCGCCTAGGTCGTAGACGCGAGGCCGCTGGCCCGCCCTCAGGGCAGGCTGTGATCTGACCTGTGGCCGGGGCCAGCCGGTGATCTCGTGAAGGTCGTTCATGGTGAGGTCCCCTCTGCAAGGGCGCTATCCGCCGGCAGCCTGTCTTGGCTGCCGCTGCCTAGCCTACACCACAGCGCAGCAGAAAGCTGCTAAAAATCTGCTCTACTCTGGTTGTAGTGCCAGCTTTTCACCAGTAGTATGCTGTTTACAACGCACTAAGTAGATGGCGGGCTCATCGTCAGAGCCATCCCACAGGAAGAGGTGATACCCATGACCCCCGACCCGGCCCGGCAGTTCTCCAGGCCGCCGGCTTCGGGTGGGCGCATAACGGTCTCGCTGATACCGGCGGCCGAGGACCATCTCCGGCGGCTCCAAGAGCGCACGAACATGTCGAAGACTGATCTCGTCAATCGCGCGATCACGTCGCACGAGTTCATCGACGCTCAGATACGAGCCGGCCGCGAGCTGATGGTCCGCGACAGCGGGACCGGCGAGACCCGGATTATCTGGCTCTTCTGATCGGCGAGCAGCCGCTGGCCCCGCCCGGCAAGCGGGGCCAGCGGAGCCCAGCCGAACCAGACCCAGGTCGCCCACCGACGCCCCCGAACCCCAGCCCGGCCAGCATCGACCCAAGCGGCTCACCAGCAACCAACCAGGCTCCAGCGGGCCAGAAAGCGAGAACACGATGAACACGAACACAGGATCGGATCAAGGGCTCCGGGCACTCCCCGGGCCGGGCGCCGCATCAGCCGCCATCCAAGGGATGGCCTGGCCGGCCGTCCCGCCCAGCCGCGGGAGCCCGGGCAGCGGTTACCGGGACAGATCCGCCCCGCCAACGGCCGCGCATCTCACCGGCGTGCACACCGGCGCCGCGCCCACACGGAACCGGCGGCGAGCATGATCGGGATCTATGCGATCCTCGCGATCGCCCTGATCGTGGCCGGCGCCGCGCTCGGAATCGTGGCGCTTGTCACGATCGGAATCCGCAACGAGGAACGGGCCAGCCGCCACGACAGGGCACTCAGCCTGCTGGCCGGCAGCCCAAGCCGGGCCGCGAGCGGTGCCCGGTTCGCCAACGGCGTCTACACCCGCAGTTCGTGGACGGTTTACCCGGCCGGCCAGCCAAGGGAAAACCTGCTGATCTGAACGGAGAACTCCAGTGACCATCCAGCTCCTGCTGGAGGCCCAGCTCCCGCTGCCTGTCCAGCTCGCGCTGCCTGTCCAGCTCGCGCTGGCTGCCAAGCCGAAGCCGGCCCGCCTGCGCAGCATGAGCTGGGCCGGCGGCCGGAACCCCGGGACCGGGAGCCCGGGAGCCCGCGGATCACGCCACCCGCCGATGCTGAAGGCCGCGGCGGGGCGGGGGCCGTAGGTTTGGGGCATGGCAGACGACATGGACGGTGCCTTCGCCACCTCCGCCGCGGCGACACTCGACGGCCTGCTGGAACGCCAGCCGGAGTGGGCCACCGGCGTCGGCGATCACCGTTACGACGACAGGCTGACGGTGGGCACCGCCGCCCACTACGAGGAGGCCAGCCGCTGGGCCGGTGACCGTCTGGCCGAACTGGCGGGCATCGACGCCGCCAACCTGTCCCCGCAGTACCAGGTGGATGCGCAGATTCTGGCGAACCAGCTGACCCGTCTCCGGTTCATGATCGACGAACTGCGTGAGCACGAGTGGAATCCCATGGTCGCCAACCCCGGCCGGGCGATTTACAACCTGCTCGCCCGCGACTTCGCGCCGCTGCCGGACCGGCTGCGCAGTGCCAGCCAGCGGCTCGCCATGCTGCCGGAGGCGCTGGCCGCTGCCCGGTCGGTGCTCGGCGCCATGCCCGAGATCCACATCGAGACGGCGCTCACCCAGTTCGCCGGAACCGAGCGCCTGATCACCGGGGAACTCACGCGGCGGGCCGCCGAGGTCAACGGCGGCGAAGCGGACCTGGCCGCCGTGCTGCCGCAGGCCCTGGAGGCCCTGGCCGCGCACACCCGGTGGCTGGAGGAACGGCTGGCCAGCGGCAGGCGCGAGGGCTTCCGTGACCCCCGAATTGGCACCGAACTGTTCTCCCGCAAGCTGCGCCTGGTGCTCGACACCGAACTTCCGGTCGATCAGATCCTGGCCCGCGCCGAAGCCGACCTGGCCCGGATGACCGAGGAACTGAACGTCGCGGCGGCCGAATTCCTGGCAGGCCGGCCTGGCCCCGCCCGGGACGAGAAGGACGTGGTGCGCGCCGCACTCGACTTGCTCGCCGCCGACGCGCCCGACGACGACACCATTCTTGGTTTCGTCCGCGCCGCCTACACCGCCCAGCGCGACTTCGTGACAGCCCACGACCTGGTCACGGTGTTCGATGACCCGCTCGAGGTGATCCCGATGCCGGAGATCGACCGGGGCGTGGCGGTCGCCTACTGCGACTCACCGGGCCCGCTGGAGACCGCCGCGCTGCCCACGTTCATCGCGGTGTCACCGGCACCGGAAGACTGGACCCAGGAGCGGGTCCGGTCGTTCTACCGCGAGTACAACCGGCACATGATCCACAACATCATGGTCCATGAGGCCATGCCCGGCCACGCCGTGCAACTCCAGCACTCCCGCAGGTTCTCCGGCGCCACATCGGTGCGCGCGGCCTGGCGGTCTGGCTCGTTCGTCGAGGGCTGGGCCGTCTATGCCGAGCAGGTCATGAACGCGCACGGCTACCCCGGCGAGGGCAACCCGGCCGCACTGCGGACGCAACGCCTGAAGGGCAAGCTCAGGACGCTCATCAACGCGATCATGGACACTCGCGTGCACTGCCTGGGGATGACCGAGGTGGAAGCCATGGAGCTGATGACCGGCGCGGGCTACCAGGAGGAGGGCGAGGCGGCGGGCAAGTGGCGCCGCGTCCTGTTGACGTCGACTCAGCTCTCCACGTACTACGTGGGGTTCCTCGAGGTTGACGGCCTGGCCGCCGGCCTGCGGCGGAAGCACCCGGACTGGCCGGAACGGCAGTTGCACGACGCGATGCTCGCGCACGCCTCGCCGCCCGTCCGCCACCTGCGCACGCTGCTGGGCGTCGGCCCGGCGGGCTGAGGCATGCCGGACGTGCCGCGGATCTCCTCCCGCAATGCGCGCTTCCAGCAGTGGCAGGCCCTGCTCGGCAACAGGAACAAGCGGCAGCGCGCGGGGGAGTTCCTGGTCCAGGGGGTCCGCCCGATCTCGCTCGCCGCCAGGTTCGGCTGGCGGTTCCGCGCGCTGATCTACGACTCGCAGCACCCGCTCTCGCGATGGGCGCAGGCCCTGCTGCGCGACGCCGGGGCGATGCAGGTTCCGATGGCGCCCGAGCTGCTGGCCGAACTCGGCGAGAAGGATGAGGGCACCCCGGAGCTTGTCGCGGTCGTGGAGATGCCCGCCGATGACCTCGGCCGCATCGAGGCCGGCGACGGCTTCCTCGGCGTGGTGCTGGATCGCCTGGCCAGCCCGGGCAACGTCGGCAGCATCATCAGGTCGGCGGACGCTCTCGGTGCGCGCGGGGTCATCGTCACCGGGCACGCGGCCGACATCTATGACCCGCGGTGCGTGCGGGCCAGCACCGGCTCGCTGTTCGCGCTTCCGGTGGTTCGCGTGCCCGGGCCACGGGAGGTGACCGCCTGGGTAGCCGTACAGCGTGCCCGGGGCTGCCCGGTCGTGCTGGCCGCCGCCGACGAGCGCGGCGACCGGGATGTGTTCGGTTTCGACCTCACCCAGCCTGCGCTGCTGGTCGTCGGGAACGAGGGCACCGGGCTGAGCGTCGCGTGGCGCGAGGCGGCCGATGCCGTGGTCCGCATCCCGATGGCCGGCGCGGCAAGCTCACTGAACGCGGCGGCCGCGGCGACGGCCCTGCTGTACGAGGCAGCAAGGCAGCGCCACACCAGATCCTGATTTATTTGCGATACGCACCCCGTGGCCGGCCCCCGCCGGTCGCGCACGGCGGCCGTGGTACCCAGCGTCAAAACGCACTCACACCGAACTCACACGCCTTCAGCGCGGTGTCCTTAGGTCCGGCCGCGAGGATGGTGCCGCGCGCTGATCGGGCAACCACGAGGCGGTGTGATGAACGACATCGGTGGCCGGCACCCTGCTCAGGGGTGGCCTGGTTCCGGCGCTGGCCCAGGCGGGCGGGCGCCGGATCCACGGCGGTCACCGCCGCGCCGTGCCCGGGTAGGGGTACGGGTGCCGGGAGCCCGCCCGGTGGTCCTTGCCGCCGCCCTGGCGGGAACCGCGCTGCTCGCAGCCGCCTGCAGTGGTGGCAGCGGGACACCCGTTTCTGCGAAACAGGCGAGCTATCAGGAGGCGCTGGCCTATTCGCAATGCATGCGCACCCACGGCGAACCGGGCTTCCCCGATCCGCAGCCCAACGGCGACCTCCTCATTAACGGGCAGAAAGACCACCTCAACGGTGCCCTGATGCCCTCGGCCCAGAAGGCCTGCCAGCGCCTGATGCCGAAGATCAAGCCGATGACCGCGGCGCAGCAGCAGAAACTCACCGCCCGGACGCTGAAGTTCGTGGCGTGCATGCGCGCACACGGGCTGCCCACGTTCCCGGATCCGGTCGTGAACTCGAGCGGCATCGAGATGCACTTGCCGAGTGGCATCGCGCCCAACTCGCCTGTACTCAAGAACGCGCAGCAGATCTGCAGGCACCTGATCCCGTTTGGCCTGCCCTAGGCCGGGGACCCGGGGGTGCACCCGCCCGGCAGCGCCGCGCCAGATCCTGACCCGCCCGTAGCGCACCAGCTCTACATTCATCCGCGGGATCGCGGGTATCAGCGCAGCGGTTGCCGCCTCCTACATATGAGGGATGCGTTATCCGCCAATCGGCGGATGACGC
>Ga0070711_100002065_pt1 | contig 11329 bp, 10 predicted proteins | sample LARL53metaG_FD_65452 | JGI IMG/M metagenome (GOLD analysis project Ga0070711, IMG submission 65452) | Corn, switchgrass and miscanthus rhizosphere microbial communities from Kellogg Biological Station, Michigan, USA - LAR L5-3 metaG | ecosystem: Host-associated > Plants > Roots > Rhizosphere ... | reverse complement strand
TTTTTATTGCGGATTGGGCCGACTAGCGCGCTTGGGTGGCGTGGCGTGACACCAGGGAAGGATGATGGTCTCCCCGGTGAAACTCAAGCGCCATGCTCTCCGCGCACCTCTGGCAAAGCCAAAAGTACTCAATGGTGGCCCGCGTTACGGCGCTGATTCCCCGTGGCACGGCAAAGATTTTACCCTGCCGGAAATAAATAAACGGCTCATGGCATCTCGGGTTTGCGCACTCTGAAACCACTTCCTTGCCTCCTTTACGCGGCTGGCTTGACTCTATCCAACCTTTGGATCTTCATTCTGTGATCCCAGTCACGAATACTTGTGACGCTCAAAGCCCTTCCAGCTTTGGTCTTGCCGGGCTTCGGCTGTGATATCCATCACGTTGAGCTGCGGTACTGGAGCGATACGATGGCTACAGTGTCAGAGTTATTCGTCCGGCGGCAAGTCATTCTGAAAACGCAGGTGACAGGAGCTTGAGTCATGAAATCATCGAAAACCAGTCTTGTTTTTATCGGGTTGCAGGCAGCCGTCCTGCTGGCGGGCCTTTTTGCCGCAGCAAGCACCGCGCCGGATGATAAGGCAAAACAGAAGACAGATCAGCCCATCAATCTTATTCACTCCCTGAACGGCCCTGACCTGTACCGCGGCTACTGCGCCTCATGCCACGGAGCCCAGGGTAAGGGAGATGGTCCGGTGGCGCCTGCACTCAACTCGAAAGTGCCTGATCTCACAACCATCGCACAGCGGAACGGCGGCGTTTTTCCCGCCGCTCTTGTAAATAAGATCATTTCCGGAGACCAGATCATCCTCGCGCATGGCTCGCGCGAAATGCCGGTCTGGGGGCCAATTTTCCATCAGGTGCAGGAAGACCGTGATTATGGCGAAGTCCGGCTGCAGAACCTGACCAACTATCTAAAGTCGATCCAGAAATAGCCACAGGCAAGAGCATCTCCAAACCATGGCACAATATGTACTATGGTCCTGGGAGAGGCGCGGCAACTACCGCAAGCCATTGCCGATCTGGCGGGGCAAGTTGCGGAAGCGGCACAGAGAATCCGGCAGTCCGTTACTGAAACTCCGGTCGAGCAGATTACCGGGCTGGCTCCCGATGCCGCCGTTGATGTCATCTTCAAACTGGAAAACCTTCAGCAGACGGGCTCATTCAAGCTTCGCGGCGCCAGCAACAAGATTCTTTCTCTCTCGGCTGAACAGGCTTCGCGCGGAGTGATTGCTGCCTCCAATGGCAATCACGGGCTGGGCGTGGCAGCGGCGGCCCGGCGCGCAGGCATTTCCGCCGAAGTTTACGTCTCATCGCATGTATCGCCCTCCAAGGCCAGGCGCATTGAAGAATACGGCGCTCGTATCCAGCGCACCGGGAATGATCCGCTTGAGGCTGAACTGGCCGCGCGCGGCGCAGCCAATGCGCAAGGCAGGGTTTTTATCTCGCCGTATAACGACGACCAAGTCATGGCGGGCCAGGGCACCATCGCCGTTGAATTATTACGGCAGGTTCCATCGATTGATGCTCTGTTCGTGGCGGTAGGTGGCGGTGGCCTCATTGGGGGCATTGGGGCCTATATGAAACATGCTTCGCCTGCCACGGAGATCATCGGGTGCTGGCCGGAAAATTCACGCGTGCTGCTGGAATCGATCAAGGCTGGGCGTATCCTGGACGTTCCGGAACAACCCACGCTCGCTGAGAGTACCGCCGGCGGCCTGGAACCCGGCTCCGTAACGTTGGACATTTGCGCCTACGTGATTGACCGCGCTGTGCTCGTTTCAGAAGATGAAATTCTTGATGCAATGCGAAGGGTGCGTACGCTCCGAGGCTGGGTCATCGAAGGCGCGGCTGCCGTCGCCGTGGCTGCATTCATGAAGGAAGCGCAACATTATCGGGGGAAACGAGCGGCAATCGTGATCTGTGGCGGTAACGTCTCAGAGAAAGTGCTGGCCCAGCTCGAGTGAGCGCCTTTGCTCTTGCAGGAGACCTTGCTGCGACCGCACTTTAGTTCCAGCGCCGATCAGGACAATCTCAGGATCTTACCGTGCAATAGTAGATTCCGCTGGAATACGGCGCGTTTGCATAGTTCTCAACCACCACAGAAACAACCTCACCCTGCGCTCCGCGGACAATTTCTTCCACGGCTCGCTGTGGAAGTGCAAGCATCCGGATCGGATTCAGCTTCAGGCGCTCGTACGCATAGCTGTGAGAAATGCCAAGAATTCGTGCAAGCCTGTAAGCCCGACGTCGCAACTGTATCCGATTACGTAGTGGCAAATGCTGCGGCATTTGGAAAACCAGCAGCCCGCCCGGCGCAAGCACACGCAGCATGTCCTGAATGATTGCTGCCACATGGGTTGTATCCGGCTGATGCTGCAAAACGAGCGAGGAGTAAATCAAGTCCGCATAATCGGCCGGGAAACTCTGCAAATCATTCGCTTCGCGAAATTCGCATTGGGGCGCAAGCTGGCGGGCCTTTTGCAGCATGCCTCCAGAGATATCAACACCAAAACACTCGGGGAAATAATCATGCAAGCCGCGTGTCAGCCGTCCTACCCCGCATCCAAAATCAATGGCTCGGCGGCGCTCTCGTGGCAGTCCCAACGCGCTGGCGGTCTGCATGAGGCCTGAAATTTCCTCTTGTCCGGTACGCAAAAACTCATTGATTTCCCAGCTCCCAAATTGTTTCTTGGGGTCTGATAAGATCGCCCAAAGCGGATCGATTGCAGCCATTTCTTCCCAGTCACGCGCATGAAGCGGATCAGTTGGCATGTCAACATGAGTATAAATCATGGGTTTTGGCGTCTTATACGTCTGGCTAAGATAAGCATGAGCACGCAACGCCAATTTATCACTTCACCAAACTGGGTTCAGCGACGAAGCCTGCTCGTAAGATACTGTCATACAGTTCTTCAAACTCTGACACATATCGAGGAAGCGAAAACACTTCACGGGCCCGGCGTCTACCGGCTTCTCCCATGCTGATGCGCTTTGGGGGATCTGCCAGCAACTCCTCCAGCGCTTTAGCGATCGCGGAAGCATCTGAAGGTGGGACAAGAAACCCGGTTTCACCGTCCACAACCGTTTCAGAAGGGCCTCCGGGCGCGGTTGCGACTACCGGCTTGCCCGACGCCATAGCTTCGATAACTACAAGCCCAAACGGCTCCGGCAAAATCGAGGGTAGAACAAAAATATCGAATGCTGCGAAGATATCCGGCATGTCAGCCCGAAAATCATTGATCGTCAATTTGTTGTCGAGACCGGCATCGTGCACTTCTTTGCGAAAGCGGTCCATGTAAAATTTCTCGGTATCGAATACTCCGCCTACCGCGGCGAACTTTGCTTCCGGATGCCGCTCAGCAATTAGTTTGGCGGCCTGCACAAAAATCGCTTGGCCTTTCCAGCGCGTCACCCGGCCCGCCATCCCGATCAGCACCTCGTCATCCCTTACGCCCCATTCTGCGCGCACGCGCGCTCTTCCTTTGGCGTTGAGGAACGGTTCCACGTCAATTGCTCCGCGCACGAATGTGAAGCGGTCTGCGAACTTCGCGGCGTCCTTGAGCATGTGGTCCCGCACCGCCTGTGACACGGTAACCACCCGGGTGGAGAAGCGGGGAATCATGTAATGCAGCGCGCTACGAACTGTGGCCGGTTCGACCATTAACTCGTGAATGCTCCAGACGTGGGGTACCCCCGTAAACCGCGCAGCCAGCGGGCTGGCAAGAATAGTATTGGTATTGGTATGGACGAGCGCAATGTTACGCTTACGGATCAGACGCATAAGCTGCCGGACTCCTGCCAGCAGCTCAAAGCTGAATCGAGGCAGCTTTTGCAGCTTGAAGTATTTGCGCCGTAAGACCCCTAAAGGAATAAAACAGCATTCAATGTTTAGCTTTTCCAGTTCGGGAGAAAGCCGGTTGATGTGCCGGGTGTCCGTGGGCAGCACAACAATCGGAACAAAGCGGCTGCGATCAAGGCGGCTGAGCAGCTCAAGCAACACCTTCTCTGCGCCATAAAGATCATTGTTGTTGTGGACGACCAGGATGTTTTGGGGCGAAGCCATTCATCGAATCCGGGGAGATCAACGAGCATCATAAATTACGAGGTCACAAGAGCAGTCTGATATTCAGGCGTTCCGGCGCGGGCCCTATATTGTCGTCGCACAGCCGGCAGAAGATCACGCGTGGCTTAGAATGCCCTGCTCACGTTGCGCCAGGTAGGTTTCCAGCCCTTCTTTCCAGTGTGTGAAAATGTTGAGCCCATTGCTCTTCAGCGCTTTGTTTTCCAGCACGGAATATTTCGGCCGCTGCACTTTTGCCGGAAACTCTCCCGGACGCGCCGGCTCCAGCGCAATCCTGGTTTTTGTGAGTTCGAAAATCGCCGCGGCAAATTCAAACCATGAACAACTGCCTTCCGCCGTTGCGTGGTAGAGTCCGTAATCTGACGAGCGGCTCAGCGCCACCAGTTGACGCGCTATCTGGGCGGTGGGAGTGGGGGTCACAAATTCGTCATCGACTACCCTTAACTCTTTCCGTTCTTGTGAGAGCTTGAGCATGAGCTCAATAAAGTTCAGTCCCCCCTTGGCCCGGCACGGATTTGCGCCATAAATTGCGGAGGTGCGAACAATAAAATGGCGGGGATTGGTGCAGCGCACAAAGAATTCACCTGAGAGTTTGGTGTTGCCATATACGTTCAGCGGCACGGGCATATCTTCTTCAACATACGGCGAGTTCTTCCGGCCGTCGAAAACGTAGTCTGTGCTGATGTGAAGGAGGGTAGCACCGGCCTCTTTCGTGACGTGGGCAACATTGCGCGCGCCGATGGCGTTAACGGCAAAGGCCAGCGCCGGCTCAGCCTCACATTTTTCTACGTGATGGAAGGCTGAAGTATTCACCACCATCTCAGGATTCAGCTCGTTCAGCGATTCCCGGACAGATTCAAGCGAGGAAACTTCGAGGTCCTGGTGCGTGAGGCTTGTAACGGCTTGGCCCTCTTCAGCAAAAGCCCGCGTAACATCATGGCCGAGCTGGCCGTTACCTCCAATCACTACTACTTTCACTGCCGTGCCCCAACCGGGTTCGCGGCCAACTTTGGGCGCTCGCTCTCCTCCAGGCCTTTGAACACCTGGATGTTGTAATAGTTGGGGTTGTCCCAATCCTTGCATTTGGACATGTTTTCAATCAGGTTGCGCACGATTGTTTTCACGCCGTGATGGGGATGGAAACTCAAAATGTTTTTGGCCCGCTCAATCGCCACTTTGTAATTGCGGATGTCCTGAATATGGGCTATATCCAGCGCCGGGCTGCTTCCCATCTCTTCATGGATCGTGGTCTTCACCAGATCGGCAACTTCGCCGACCGTGTGATTGCCGGAAGCGATATTGAATATCCCGGAAAGCGACTGGTTGGCTTCCACGGCCCTGATGTAGGCCATGGCTGCATCGTCAATACTCAGTATGGGACGCCAGGTAGCCGGATTATTGACGCGAATCACTCCGTCTTTCATCGCGCATTTGAACATAGTGTTGATGATGAGATCGAACCGCATTCGCGGGCTGTATCCGGAAACGGTGCCCTTGCGCAGCGCGATGACGGAAAAGTCGGTGTCGATCAACTGCATGACCGCCTGCTCGCCCTGGAGCTTGGAAATGCCATAGGGATAAGACGACGATACTGGCCGGTCCTCATCAAAGAGCTCGTTTTCCGTGTAGCCGTAGACCGAACAGGAGCTGGCGTAAATGTAGCGCCGAACCCCGGCTTGCTTTGCGATGTAGCAGAGATACGCGGGCGCCGCAGCGTTGAAAATAAAATTCTTGCTGGGCGAAAACTCCGCCATGGGATCGTTCGAGAGACCGGCGAGAAAAATCACCTGGTCATAGTTTTTCAGGTCGCTTACCTGCAGATCGAACAGGTCGCGGTTGATGATGCGGACTTCAGCCGGAAGCGCATTCCCAAACCAGAAAAGATCGACGACATCCACGTCGTATCCCCGTTCCAGCAGCTTGGGTATTAAAGCAGAGCCAACATATCCGGCCCCTCCCGCTACGAGAATCCGCATAAGCCTCCTCAAAGTGCTAATCAGACTCGCTTTAGGTTATTTCATCCGGAATGATGGGCGCAAGCTGGCGTGTGGCTCGGCACCTTTGGCGTTATCCCGCCGCCAGCCCAAATGGACGCGGACTCCGGTAACTTTTTATGGTTTTGGGGAGGTGGTGGTCCAAAGAAACAACACCGGCATTCGCCCCGGGGTACGAGTATCTAGCGCACCATTATCTAGCGGACCACCACTTGATCTTCCGCTTGGCGAACGCTGGAGTGCACGCGTGTAGGATCTTCGCCCGCGACCAGTTGATAGAACAGCTCTTCATATTGGTCCACGATCCGTTCCCAGTTGTAGAATGTGCGGATTCTCTCCGGGGCTCGACGGCGAAGATCTTCGGCCACTTCAGGCCGGTCTTCAATCAATTGGATCTTGGCGGCAAGCTCGGCTGCGTCCCGAAACAACAGCCCATGGCCCGCGAGGACCTCCGCATTAAACGGATTGTCGTGCGCCAGAATGCAGTTGCCAAAGCCCAGCGCCTTCAGAAGCGCGGGATTGGTGCCGCCCATCATGTGCCCGTGGATGTAAGCATAGGAATTGCAGTGCAGCTCTTTGATGTGCTCAATGCTGTCCACGTGGCCAAGGAACCGGACCCGGTCGCCCGCATTTTGTTTGAGATCCCCGATAAATTCACTGCGGTAATTTGCATCGCCGGCGATGGCCAGAAAGCGCTTCGTTGGGGCCTGCTTAAAGCCTTCCACAATCAGCGCGGCGTTGTTTTCCGGCACCAGCCGGCTGGCGATCAAATAATAGTTTCCAGGTTCCAGCCCATATTGGCGGACGATCTGCGGGTTGCATGAGCTTTCGATATTGCCGCCGTAGGCAATGCAGGCTGAGGGCGTCTTGAACTCATCCAGGTATAGCTTGCGCATGGCATAAGCGTCTGTGATGATGCCCCGGGGAAGTATTCTGCCGGAGAGTCGCGCGTTCCAATAGAAGTAACCCTTGCCCAGGCGGCCCCACTTGCCTCTTTTCCACTCGATGCCATCCACGTTCAATGCGCAATTCTGGCGGAAAATTCTGGGAATAGCGCAGTGCAAGGCGTTTGCCACGTTGGTAACCAGCATCGCGTCCACATTCCGCCGCAACACATCAGCCATGCAGGCAAGCGTATGCGTGAAGGTGCCAAGGTTTTTGGTCTCAACGCTGGACGTATAAATCAGGCGAACACCTTTGTAGAGGGGCGGACGTTCTTTGAAAAGCGCCTTGCGGCAGTAGACGATCACATCATGGCCGCGTTCGACGAGACGCGGCGCAAGTTCGATAAAAAACGTTTCTGTCCCGCTATAAGTGGAAGGTATTCCGCGGCCGCCAAAGATGGCAATGCGAAGCTTGCGATTTCGATCTGCTTTTCTCTCTATATGGCTGCTCATTCTCACCATTGGCTATCGCTTCATGCCATCTGCTTTTTGACATGGTCTCACCACCCAGTTCAGCGCCCTACCGCACTTCCGCCAAAACGCTCTGTGTCCTCGAGCGCACTACCCGAGCCGGTGCGCCAACGGCTATGGAATAAGCAGGAATCTCTCCCCGCACGATCGATCCTGCCCCAATCACCGATCCGCGGCCCACGTGCGCGCCATCCAGAAATGTAACATTAGCGCCGACCCAAACGTCATCTTCAATCGTGATTCCTTTGCGTTCCATGCCCTGGTCTCTAATGGGAATGTCCAGCTGGTCGAAGCGGTGATTTTCCGGGTGAAAGCACACATGCTCGCCCATGATCACGTTATCGCCAATCACCACCGGACCTCCGCCGCCAATAAAGGAATACGAATCAGCCGCCGAATTCGCGCCTATCTTAATGCCATAACCCAGCGCCGAAGGTGGCGGACCTATCATGGTGGAGTAAGGCCCGAGTCTCACGTTATCCCCCAGGACAATGCCGTGCCGCATAAGGCCGTCAATGGTAACACCGCGCTCCAACGTTACTCCCCGGCCAAAGCGGATGAGCGAAGCGCCTCTCAGGTTCACGCCGTCAGCCATGAACAGGAATACAAACCGACGCTGCAATACAAGCGCCCTGAAAAATCCGCGAAGAAGCCACACCATCCGCCGCAACAGCATTCCCAGCAAAACGCCCAAAGGAATATCTCTATCTAAAACATAGGGCTTTCCCTTCAAGCGGCTTATCGCGGCGTCCGCGAATTTGTAAATCGGCTCTTTCATTTCCCAGCTGATCCCGGCTGCTCCATTGCAAGAGATATCGTGATCACTCTTATCAAACGCGCAAACATCAAAAAAGTAGTGGTAGACCGTGCCATTCCCTGCCCATTATAGGATGATCAACAATATCATCAAAGGCCGATCCGATTTCATCACTCACGGGCACCTGTCGGGCCGACTCCTTCATTCGAGACCGCGACGGCTGCGTCGTGTGGTGTTTGGAATTTATTGCGTCCCAGGGATTGACGCATCGGTCTGTCGCATAAGCAGCGCCTGTATAATGATGACTGCGCGTTTCTCCGCCACTTCAGATCAGGACAACGGAACAGTCTTCTAATCAATAATGGCTAATCGCCCACTTCGTGTCGCATGGGACAATTCACTGGCCAGACGAAATCCCACCGGCGGCGGAGTGTATGCTACCCAACTCATCCGCGAACTCCAGGCCAACCCAGGCGTGGAGCTGAAACTATTTGAAGGATGGGACGACAAAAGGCGGCCGGGGGAATTTGGGAGCCAAAGCATCCTTGCGCGCGCCAAACGCGGCTTGAACGGATTGTTTTGGAGCCATACATATTTTCCTTACATGGTGCACAAGCAAAACTTTGATGTGGTGCACTCACCCGCTTTTGTTGTGCCTTTCATCTGCCCCTGTCCCAGTGTCGTGACTTTTTACGACATTACTCACCTGAAATTCCCGGAGGACTTTGAGGCCAGGTGGCGCGGTTATCTGAACTTCGTTTTGCCCATGTCGCTGCGGCGGGCCTCTGCCATCATCTGCATATCCGAGCACACGCGGAAGGACCTGTTAGAGCATTACAAGGTGTTGGAAGATAAAGTACACGTGATTTACTGCGGAGTTGATTCCGCCCGCTTCCATGAAGGCGTGCCCCTGGATCGCGAGTGGGCAAGCAGCCTTGGCCTGCGACCCGGTTACGTGCTCCATGTTGGCGCTTTTTCCCGCCGCAAGAATATTCCCATGCTTTTGCGGGCCGTGGCTTCACTGAAAGCAAAAGCGCGCTTTAAGGACCGCCAGCTTGTGTTGGCAGGGCCAGAGCTTTCCGTATTGGCTGGGGCATCGGAGATTCGCGAGGGGATCCGAGAACTGGGCCTTCAGGACACCGTCGTATTCACCGGCCATATTCCAGATAACCAGATCACAGGACTCTACGCCGGAGCAAGGATCCTGGTATTTCCATCGCTCTATGAAGGTTTTGGGCTGCCAGTACTGGAAGGCATGGCGGTGGGAACACCCGTGATCACCAGCAATGCCTCCAGCATGCCGGAAGTCGCCGGTGACGCGGCGGTCCTACTACCGCCGGAAGAACCTGAGTTGTGGGCTAATGCGATACAGGAAGTGATGGAAAGTGATTCCCGCGCTGAGGAACTTCGGCGCAAAGGATTGGCGCGAGCACGCCAGTTCACCTGGGAACGCGCGGCCAGCCAAACTCTGGACGTCTACAAGAAGGTGGCAAAAGGGTTTTCATCGAACAGTACTTAGCGGAATCGGACAGCATCTGGGCTCGAATCTCAGCCTTATGCCGGAAGATCGGCTTTCTGCTCCGTCCCATCGGCTATCTTGAAAAGGTCGATGGCGCATGCGATCAGTCCAAGATGCACCCAGGTAAACGCGAGCAGGGTGCCCTCAGTGAATTGGAACGAAACGCAATACACAGCAAAAGCCAGGACCAGCGCTTCCAGTTCCAGAACAGGCGTCTTCTTCAAAAGTCTCTTCACCCTGGCGCCCAGAAACCAACAAAATGCGATAAACAGTCCAAACCCCATGACCCCGGTGTCATAGAGGATGCGGGTTTCAGTATTCGGAATCCATCCCGGCTGGTCGGCCTCTCCAAAAGCCTCGTCGGTATATTGAAGTTGGTAGCTGGAGGTCCCATTGCCCGCCAGTGGATGTTCGGCAATCCCTTCCCCGGCCAAAGCCACGGTAACGAGCCTGTCCCTGGTCGTGTCATCCGATGATAAGTCGCTGATTTCCACGGTGCTGAACCTCTCACTCCATATCCCATAAATGGCGGGGGCAACAACGATCGTGATCCCCAGCATGGCCAGCGCGAGCCTGCCCACTCTTGCGCGATCAAAATGGCTCCGGTTGCGATAAGCCACCAATGCCAGTGCGAGTAACGACCCTGCCAGAGCGCCGCGCGAGAGGCTGATTGCCATCGCGGTGAAGGTGATGGAAAAACCCAGCAGGTATTTTCGCTCCTTGGTTCGCAGGAACATCATGAGCATCATGGCGCAGGTGGCGCCGCAGGTTGATCCCAGAAGGTTCGCTTCAAACTGTGCGCCGTAAGTGGCTGGGGTAGTACCGTATTGGTCGAGTTGCACGCCAAAGTCAGTGCCAAACCACAGGTTTGAGTAGAAACTAACAATGGCATAAATCGAGGCGAGCATGCCAACCATCAGCAACGCATCAAATGCCCGCCGGAATGAGGCCTTATCCACAAGCAGGATGCGGAGAAGAAAATATGCCATCACAACAATGATCTGCTGCACGGCCCACTTTATGGTTTGCATCGGATCAATGGACATGACCACGGAGCTGAACACCTGCATGCCTAAATAAGCAACCAGAATGTAATCGAATTTGTGCCACTTCACGGGTTCAGGGCGATGACGCCACCAGAATGGCACCAGGAAAACCATCAGGCCGCAAACCAGGTGTTCAGGCCGGGCTTTCAAGCCGCCGATTTCAACAAAAAGCCGCGGCATAGCTGAAGCCGTTATCATTGCGGCCACCGCCACGCCCGGACTACGTGACAACCAAAAGGCGCCAAACGTTCCCGCAATAAGGGCAACCACTAAAAGGGCGATCAGGCCCGCCGCATCAGGCCAAATCAGCAGCGCCGTGGCAGTGACAAGAAAAAGCACAGCCGTTGGGTTCGGGACGGACGCGATTGAGGAACCAATCTTCATTCAAATAGCAAGTGCTTACAGTATTTTAACGTTAACATAATTTCACAACGGGCTGCGGTTACCACCGGGGATCAGGTCCATGGCCGTGCGCCAGACCTGGCGAAATTCGTCCAGCTTGAGCAGCCGGGCCAG
>Ga0070711_100002063_pt1 | contig 11336 bp, 10 predicted proteins | sample LARL53metaG_FD_65452 | JGI IMG/M metagenome (GOLD analysis project Ga0070711, IMG submission 65452) | Corn, switchgrass and miscanthus rhizosphere microbial communities from Kellogg Biological Station, Michigan, USA - LAR L5-3 metaG | ecosystem: Host-associated > Plants > Roots > Rhizosphere ... | reverse complement strand
GCGGCGCTGACGGAATTCACCGCCTACACGCTGCGGCGCAACAACACGCCGGAAGGCTGGCTCAAGCTCGGCGCGGCGCAACTGAAACTGCACGACCTGCTTCCGGCGGAGAAAAGTTTCAGCACGGCGCGGTCGCTCGATACAAACAGCGTCGAGGCGTTGAACGGCTTGGGCCTGGCGCGCGCCGAGGGCGGGCACCCGCAGGACGCGGCGAAATTTTTCGCCGCCGCCCTCGAGGCGCATCCCGGTTACGCGCCCGCGCTGCTGAACCTCGCGACCGTGGAGCACCAGTATTTGCGCGACGACGCGCAGGCGCTGAAACATTACCGCGCGTATCTGGAGCTCACGCCGCGCCCGGCGGATTGGAACGCCGTCAATGATCTGGCCGGCAGCCTGGAACAACCGGTTACGGTCGCGGTGGTGAAACCTCCGCCGGTAAAGTCAAATGAAACCGCCATTTCCGTGAAACCAAACGCGGTCGAAACAAAACCCGCCGCGAACGCAATTGCCCATTCGTCCGTGCCGCCAAAGCCGCAGCCGGGTGTCAGGAACAACTCCGCGCCGCCACGCCCGGCGGCGCCAACGGAAGTTGTGAATGTCCCCGAGGAAACGGCGATGGTGACAGCGCCCAACGCGCCTGTCGCGGAGACGCCGGCGCAACCGTCCACCCACCGGCTCGCCTCGCCGCGCGCGTCGCAAAATTATTACACCCAGAACGGAGTGACGCCGCTGCCGTCCGGAAGTCCGGCTGCCGCCGCGCCGCCGTCCGAAGCCGCGCCGGTGAAATTGATTCCGCCCGCGCCGCCGACGTTCCCCCGGTATTTGTATCAATCGCCGCGCAAGCCCAGGGCGGGCGACCGGAAGGCGGCGGCCCGCGCGTTTGCCGACGCCCAGCAATCCGAGCAGAAGCAGGATTTGGCGGCGAGCATGAATTCGTATCAAAAGGCGGCGGAGCTGGACCCATCGTGGTTTGAGGCGCAATACAATTACGCCGTGCTGGCCTACCGGCTGCGCGATTTCAACCGTTCGCTGGCCGCCTCCGAAATGGCGCTGGCCCTCCGCCCGGACGACACGGACGCGCGCTACAATTTCGCGCTGGCGCTCAAGGCGTCGGGCTACGCGACCGACGCGGTGAACGAGTTGAAGAAAATCGTGGCGGCGAATCCGGGCGAGGCGCGGGCGGAGCTGGCGCTGGGCAATCTTTACGCGGAGCAGTTGCGCGACCCGGCGCAGGCGCGGCAGCATTATTTGAAGTGGCTGGCGCTGGACCCACGCAATCCGCAGGCGACCAACATCCGCTTCTGGCTCTCCGACCATCCGCAGTGAAAATTTTGCTGGCGTTCCGCGGCGCAGGCCGTAAGCTCGCCGCATGATTGCCGCCGCCGCAGCAGCCGCACCGACAGCCACGAATGGCATGCCATTCAACTGGTTTGACATCGTCGTCGTCATTGTGCTGGGATTCGGCCTCTTTCGAGGGAGAAAGAATGGAATGTCCAAGGAGTTGTTGCCGCTGGTGCAATGGCTCGTGATGGTGCCGCTGTGCGGACTGGTTTATCCGATGCTGGCCGGAATGCTGGACCATTTCGTGCCGGACAAGTTTTGGACCTGCCTCATTTCGTATCTGGCGCTGGCGATGGTCGTGTTCATTGTGTTCGCGATTATCAGGCAGCAACTCGCCGAGAAGGTGGTCGCGGGCGATTTTTTCAAGGGCGGCGAATATTATCTGGGCATGATGGCCGGATTGGTCCGGTATGCGTGCGTGCTGATGTTCGTGCTGGCGCTGATGAACGCGCCGGTTTATACGAAGGCGGAAATTGCGGCCCAAACCAGTCGCGACCAGCAAAACTTCGGCGGCGGCGCCGGCACCGGATTTTCGGGCAGCTTTTTCCCGCATTTTTTCCAGGTTCAATCCGCGGTCTTCAAGGAATCTTTCCTCGGCCCGCGCATCAAGAATTTTGCCGGCATGTTGCTGATTGACACCGGCCAGCCCGGCGCCGGCGGCGCGCAGCCCGGTCAAGCCGCGCCGGAGCCGCCCAAAAAGAAGCCGGTGATCAAAATCGGCAATTGACCGGCGCCTCGCGCCACCGAACGCGCATGGCCGGCATCTCTCCCGCAACCCTCGAACGCATCCGCGCCGCCAGCGACATCGTGGATGTCATCGGCTCGTATCTGCCGCTGAAGAAGGCCGGCGCGAACTTCACCGCGCTCTGCCCGTTTCACAAGGAGAAGACGCCGAGCTTCAACGTCAATCCGCACCGGCAGATTTTCCATTGCTTCGGCTGCCACAAGGGCGGCGACGTGTTCACGTTCGTCAAGGAATACGAGAACATCGGCTTCGTGGACGCCGTGCGGCGGCTGGCCGAGCGCGCGAAAATCCCGCTCGAATTCGAAAATAATCCCGCCGCGCAGGAATCGCGGCATCTCAAGGATCAGTTGCTCCAAATTCACGACCAAATCGCCCAGCGTTGGCAAAACTGTCTCGCCAATGAAGCCGCCGGACAGACGGCGCGCGATTATTTGAAGAAGCGTGGCGTGTCGGACGAGGCGATAAAGCTTTTCCGCCTCGGTGCCGCGCCGGATGCGTGGGACGACACGGTGAACTGGGCGAAAAGCAAAGGCTACGAACTCGATCTCGTCGAAAAAGCCGGCCTCGTCATCAAAAAATCCGAAACCTCGGAACCAAATCCCCAGACGCCAAATGCCAGACCCCAGACCAGAAATTTCTACGATCGTTTTCGCGGGCGGTTGATGTTTCCGATTTGCGACGAGCAGGGCAGGGTGATTGGCTTCAGTGGGCGCATTTTGTCCGGCGACGAAAAGACCGCGAAATACGTCAACTCGCCGGAGACGCCGATTTTCACCAAGAGCAAGATTTTCTTCGGCCTTGACAAATCCAAGCGTGTGATTCTTGACGCCGGTTTCGCCATCGTTTGCGAAGGTCAGCTTGATTTAATTGCGTGCTTCATGGCCGGCGTGCAAAACATCGTTGCACCGCAGGGCACGGCGTTCACCGACCAGCACGCGCGCATCCTCAAGCGTTACGTTGATGAAGTTGTCTTGTGTTTCGATTCCGACGAGGCTGGGCAAAATGCCGCTGTGCGGTCGCTGGATCATTTGCTCGCGTCCGGGCTTGCCGTGCGCGTCGCCGTCGTTCCGGCGCCGCACGACCCGGACAGTTTCATCAAGGCCAACGGCGGCGAGGCGTTCCGCAGGCTGGTGGAAAGCGCCGAGGGATTTTTTGATTACTACCTGAACCGGCTTTGCAGGCAGAATAACCCGGCCAGCGACAAGGGCCGGCTTGCCATTTTGCATGACATGGCCGAAGCCGTTCACAAGACCGGCAACGTCGTCTTGGTTGACAGCTACGCGCAAAAGACCGCGTTGCGGCTCGGAGTTTCGCCGGAGGCCGTGCGCGCCGAGTTCAAAAAGGTTCCAGTAACCCAAACCGCGCCGCCGGTGGACGAAGATGAATCGTTTGAAAATGCTGCCGCGAGCGAAGTCGAAATGCTAGACCCGTTTGATGACGAATTTGCAGTTCTACAACTTTTGTTGAAAAACGATGAGCTTATTGATTGGGTATCAAATTATTTCAACCCTCTTTGGATTCAAAACGAGACAGTCAGAAGAATTGTCGAGGCTAGAATTCAGCAACATCGTGAGCAATTGTGGCAAGGCCTGCCGCAATTTCTTGAATTTCTAAACGGCGAAAGTTTGAAAGCATTGGTAACGAAAGCCGTTTCCTTAAATTATAGAGAAAGCACAAGGACGAATGACCATAAGCGCGGGCGCACACTGCTGAATCCGTTAATCGATTTACAAGGATTTGCGAAGGAAATGAGAAATCAATTTCTCGACCGTCAAATCGCCGCGCTCACCCAGAAGGCCAGCCAGCCGGAATTGCCCGAAGCGGAGAAAGTCGAATTGCTGCGGGAACAGCAAATACTCCGGCAATTAAAACGCCAGCCGCTGGCGGCGGAATTAAAACACCCAACATCCAACATCCAACATCCAACATCCAATTGAGCTACTCGAACAACTTATTGGTTGTTCGGTGTTGGATGTTGGTTGTTGAATGTTCTCGAAATTTTTACTTCGCGCCCTGGTCAATCCACGCGCGGATGAGGCCGATTTGGTCCGCCGTGAGTGGCTTGATGCCGGCCCGGTTGTTCAACGGCGGCATCCAGGCATCATGGTCGCCAGTCAGATGTGCGACGCTCTTGACGACGAAGCTGTTGGCGCTGTCGCCGGCCTTGAGAATCGGGCCGTCCTTGCTGCCCTTGAGCGCGCCTTCCAGGGTGTCCAGCTTGAGCCTGGCCTTGGGCTGGTTGCCGCTGTGGCATTTCACGCAGGAGGCATCGAGGATGGCTTTGATGTCTGTGGCGTAGGTCACACCCTGTTTGGTGGAGGCAGGCGGCATCGTGGCTGCAGCGTCTTGGGCTACGGCACTTATGGCCAGCCCGATCGTCGCGGTCAGCGCGACGGCGGTCAATTTCATGGTATTGGTCATTTTCATTGATTTTGTTGTGCTAATTCGGCGAACAATCTGAACTTAAGACGCCCGGTATGTCAAAAGGTTTCGGGAAAATTGCAACGCCTGCTTGCGGGAGGCCTGCGGTTTGGCTAACCCTTTGCGCGTGAACGCTGAAAATCTTTCCGATGCCGTGCTGGTGGTGCTGGGGCACGGCACGGAATTGAACGAGAATTCCGCCACGCCTGTGTTCCAGCACGCGGCGGAACTGCGCCGACGGACGATTTTCGCCGGAGTCCGTGAGGCGTTCTGGAAACAGGAGCCTCAAATCAAGAAGGTTTTGGCGGAGATTTCTGCGCCGTGCATTTTCATCGCGCCGCTGTTTATCAGCGAAGGCTGGTTCGCCACGGAAATCATTCCAAAAGAGCTTGGCTTCAATTTTCCGGACAACTTGAAACATAAAACTCAAAATTCAGAACTGTTTTACTGCCGCCCCATCGGCTCGCACGACAGCATGACCAAAGTCATTTTGTCGCGCGCCGCGGAGGTCGTGAAACAATTTCCGTTTCCTCGCGCGCCGAAAAATTCCGAAACGACGCTTTTCGTCGCCGGCCACGGCACGGAGAAGAATGAAAACTCGCGGAAACCCGTGGAGCGACAGGTGGAATTGATCCATGCGATGAAGATTTATGCGGATGTCAGCGCGATTTTTCTCGAAGAAAGCCCGCGTATTGATGAATGTTATTCGCTCGCGCAAACGAGGAACATGATTGTCGTTCCGTTTTTCATCAGCGACGGGTTGCACACGCAGGAGGACATTCCGGTCCTGCTCGGCGAGGCGAAACGGGTTGTCGAGCAGCGGATTGTTGCCGGGCAGCCGGCGTGGCGCAATCCGACGGAGAAGAACGGCAGGCTGGTCTGGTATTCGCCCGCCGTCGGCACGGAACCGCTTCTGGCTGACGTGATTTTGGAACGGGTGCGCGAGGCGGCAAACCAAGTTTGATTTATGAAAAAACTGCGATTTGGATTTTTGAGCACAGCCAACATCGGCCGGAAAAACTGGAAGTCGGTTTTTCACAGCGGCAATTCCGTGGTGACCGCCGTGGCGAGCCGCGATTTGGATCGGAGCCGGAAATTCATCCGCGAGTGCCAGGCGGAAGCCGCGTTTGAAACGCCGCCGGCGGCGTTCGGCAGCTACGAGGAACTGCTCGCGTCAAAAAACGTGGACGCAGTCTATATTCCGCTGCCGACCGGGCTGCGGTCGGAATGGGTCATTCGCGCGGCGCAGGCCGGCAAACACGTCATCTGCGAAAAACCCTGCGCCGTGAGCGCGGCGGACCTCGCGGAGATGATTTCCGCCTGCCGGAAGAACCGCGTGCAGTTCATGGACGGCGTGATGTTCATGCACAACCCGCGCTTGGGCCGCGTCCGAAAATTTCTGGATGACGGTCGGAGCATCGGGCAGATAAAACGGCTCGCGTCGAACTTCAGTTTTCATTTGGCCGAAGACGATTACCGTTCAAATGTGCGCGCGAACAGCGCCTTGGAACCGGCCGGCTGTCTGGGCGACCTGGGCTGGTATCCAATCCGGTTTTTTCTCTGGACGATGAAGTGGAAATTGCCGAGCGAAGTCAGGGGAACCATTCATTCGGAATTCAGCCCGCGCAAAAATCTTCCGCCCGTGCCGATGGATTTTTCCGCCGAATTGATTTTCGACGGCGGCGCTTCGGCGAATTTCTACTGCTCGTTCATCGCGCATTACCAAAACTGGGTTCACGTGAGCGGCGCGAAAGGTTCGTTCGTCATCCCGGATTTTGTCCATCCGGCCAGCGACCACGAGCCGGCGTTTGAATTGAACCAGAAGGAAATCCGCGTCCGCTGCTGCCGTTGCCGCGGGAAACACACCAAGACTCTGGAGTATGCGCAATCCACAAACATGATCCGCAATTTTGCGAACCAGGTTTGTTCCGGCAAGTTGAACGCCGAATGGCCGGAAAGTGCCTTGAAGACGCAGATGGTCATTGACGCCTGCCTCGAATCGGCGCGGCGTGGCAAGCCGATTCAATTGTGAGTCGTTGAACGGTTGAATCGAAAACGATTTAACCATTTAACAATTCAACGGATCACGCTATTCTCCGCGCGTGCTTTTTCGGAAAATCACCATCGTCGGTGTCGGCTTGCTGGGCGGCTCCATCGGGCTGGCCGTCAAACGCCGCCGGCTGGCGCGGGAAGTCGCCGGGTTCGTCCGCCGTCCGGCAAGTTTGAAGGACTGTGAGAAGGCCGGCGCGGTGGATTACGCCACGACGGACCTGCTCGCAGCGGTTTCCAACGCCGACCTCGTCATTCTTTGCACGCCGCTTGCGCGGATGCGTTCGCTGACGGAACAATTTTTGCCCGCGCTCAAACGTGGCGCAATTGTTACTGACGTCGGCAGCGTCAAAACGGACGTGGTGCGGGAGGTTTGCGGCCTTATTCGGAAGGCGGACGGCCATTTCATTGGCAGCCATCCGATGGCCGGCGGCGAAGAAATGGGCGTGCGCGCGGCATGGGCGGATTTGTTTGTAAACGCGATTTGTGTCATCACACCGACAAAGAATTCCAACCCGACCGCGCTGCGCATAGTGGAGCAATTTTGGAAATCGTTGGGTGGCCGGCCGCTGCGCCTCATGCCGCAATTGCACGACGTGCTCGTCAGCCGCTCCAGCCATTTACCGCACGTCGTGGCCGCGATTCTGGCGAATCTTGTGTTGAATCCGGCCAGCCCCCGGATGCAGGCGCAACTTTGCGCGAACGGTTTTCGCGACACGACGCGCATCGCGTCCGGCTCGCCCGAAATGTGGCGCGACATTGCGCTGGCCAACCGGAAAAATCTTTCGCGATCGGTGGATGCCTTTGTTTCCGAATTGCAAAAATTCCAGCGCGCCCTGAAAAAATCCGACGCAAAGGCGATTTCAAAATTCCTGGAAACCGCGAAGGCGCGGCGCGACAACTGGTGCGCGAATTCAACTTCGCCGGAGTAAATTCAGCAATGCCGCTTCCCGACCTCATCGAAATCGTCCCGCTCGACAAGCCCGTGCGCGCGGAAGTCACCGTGCCCGGCTCAAAGAGCATCACGAACCGCGCGCTGGTCCTGGCGGCGCTTTCCGAGGGCGAAAAGATTTTGCAGGGCGCGCTCTGGAGCGAAGATACGCAGGTGATGACCGAGGCGCTTCAAAAGCTGGGATTTCAAATCAAGGTGGAGCCGGACCCGGAGGAAATTTGCAACCGCACCATCACGGTCTGTGGACTCGGCGGCAAAATTCCCAACGCGGGCACGGTCGAGCAGCCGCTGGAATTGTTCGTCGGCAACGCTGGAACCGTGGCTCGTTTTCTAGCGGCGTTGGTTTGCCTGGGCAACGGCGCCTACCGGTTGAGCGGCGTTCCGCGGATGCACGAGCGTCCGCAGGCCGCGCTGTTTGGGGCGTTGCGCGAACTGGGCTACCGGATTGATTCGCTGAACGACCGGCTGCCTGCCGTGATTCACGGGACCGGCCCGCGCGCGGGCAAATGCCGGGTGAGCATCGAGAAAAGCTCGCAGTTTGCGAGCGCGCTGCTGATGCCCTCGGTCATCGCCGGCTGGCAGATTGAAATTGTCGGGGAAAACCCGGAGGAGTCGCCGTATGTCCTGATGACCCGCGAAATGTATTCGTATTTTTACTGGAGCCGGAAGGACAGTCCGCATCCGGAATACGGCATCAAGGACCGCACCTACCCGATTGATCCGGATTCATCCAGCGGCAGTTATTTCTGGGCGGCGGGGTGGATTGCGGGCGGCCCCGCTGCCATCGAGCCGAACCCGGTCGCCGTGGCGCGCTGGCCGATTTTCGGGGCGGGCTATCAAATTGACACAAAGTTTTCCAACTACCGGATTCTGCCGGAAACAATTTCCCGGCTGACCGATTTGGGCGACAGCATCATGACCACCATCGTGGTCGCACCGTTCGCCGGTCATCCCGTGAAGTTCACGGACCTGGGCCGGCTGCGGTTGCAGGAAAGCGAACGCGTGGTCGCGTTGAGGACGGAGCTGGAAAAATGCGGCGCGAAGATGGCCGAGGAAGGCGACACGCTGACGGTCTGGCCGTCGCCGCTGCACGGCGCGGAGATTGAAACTTACAACGACCATCGTCTGGCGATGTGTTTTGCCGTGCTCGGATTGAAAATTCCCGGCATCAAGATTAAAAACCCGGCGTGCGTGAAAAAGACTTTCCCGAATTTTTTCCAGAAGTTTGCCGCGCCGCCGCCGCAGGGTTTGGGCGCGGCGATTTTGGATGGAAAGACGGGGCGGAAATTGGAATTGGACGAGTTGTTTGCGGATTAAATCCTCCTCGTCCTCTTCCTCGTAATCAAGTTTTCCGACGACGAGGACGAGAACGAAGGACGAGAACGAATAAAATGAAATTGAAGTATCCGATTGTCATTGCGATTGACGGCACGAGCGCCAGCGGCAAAAGCACGAACGCCAAGCTCGTGGCCAGGGCGCTGGGCTACGTTTATGTGGACACCGGTGCGATGTATCGCACGCTGGCGTGGCATTGCCTGAAGCACCAGATTGACGTGCATGACGCCAGGCTCGTCGCCAACGCCTGCCGCCGTTGGAAAACCGATTTGTGCTGCGTGGAAAAAGACGGGCTGCGCGTGGTGCGATTGCTGGTGGACAGCTATTTTCCCGAGAAGGAAATTCGCCTGCCGGAAACTGCCGCCGCCGTGCCGCACGTGGCCGCCGTGCCGAAGGCGCGTGAATGGATGGTCAAACGCCAGCGCGAGTGCCTCGAATTCGGCAACCTCGTGATGGAGGGCCGCGACATCGGGACGAATGTTTTCCCGGAAACGGATTTCAAGTTTTACCTCGACGCGGCGCTGGCCGAGCGCACGGCGCGGCGCACCGCCGACGGCGTGAATGAAAACCTTGCCGCGCGCGACCAGCGCGACAGCCAGCGCGCCGTCGCGCCGCTGATGATCGCCCTCGGCGCGAAGGTCATCAACAATTCGAACATGACCGCCGAGCAGACGAGCGCGATGATTCTGAAGGAAATCCGGTCGCGGCTGCCACGCGAAATGACGAATGACTAAATCCTAATGACGAAAAAATGTCGACGCACGAATGCCCAATTCCCGCCATCAGCGGCGGCTTTTGGATTTTGTCATTGGGATTTATTTAGTCATTCGGATTTAGTAATTAGTCATTTCCAATGAACTTGTCCTATCGTCTCGGCTGGTCCTGCTTCCGGTTGATGTATGCGACGTATTTCCGCTGGCGCGTCTTCAATCCGGAGCGCGTGCCGCAGACCGGTGCGGTCATTCTCGCTTCCAATCACGCGAGCTTTCTCGATCCGCCGCTCGTCGGCTCCGGCTTGAATCGCGCCATCAATTATCTCGCGCGCGAATCGCTGTTCCGGTTTCCGGGCATCGGCGCGCTGCTGCGCTCGTGGAACGCCGTGCCGGTGGACCGCGACGGCGGCGGCGCGGCGGGATTGAAGGCGATTCTGGACCGGCTGCTGGCCGGCGGCGGCATCATTTTGTTCCCCGAAGGCACGCGCACGCGCGACGGCAAATTGCAGCCCGCGCGTTCCGGCATCGGATTGATTGTCATCAAGTCGCAGGCGCCCGTCGTGCCGGTGCGGACGTTCGGAACCTTCGAGGCTTACGGACGGAATCACCGGCTCCCGCGCCCGCGCCGCGTGGCCGTAAAATACGGCGAGCCGATGCGTTTTGAAACATTGCGTGCCGAGGCAAAAACGTGTCCGAAAGCACGGCTCAAGGAAATTTACCAGCAAATCGCCGATGAAATCATGGCGGCGATTGCGAAGCTGGAGGCGCGGGAAGATTTATGATTTATGATTGATGATTGGAGAAATTTCCCGGGAGCGCCGGCATCTTGCCGGCGAGTTGTCGTTTCTTCAACGTTCGCCGGCTGGAAGCCAGCGCTCCCGACGCGGCGCCAGTTTTTTCAAATCGTAAATCATAAATCATCAATCGTAAATCCGGCTAGATTCCAATGTTCGCCAGCGTGTTGCTGATGCGGTTGACGATTTCGACCAGGTGCGGGTGGGACTTTTCAAAACCCTCCACGGAGGACTGCAAACCGCGCACGGACAATTCCCGCAATTCCGGGCTTTGCTTCCCGCGCGTGGCTTCGTGGGCGGAAATCTTCGCAAACTGGGCGATGCTTTCCGCCTGTTCGCCGTGCGTCTTGGAGAGCGCGCCCATTTCGGTCTTCAAGGTCGCCAGCAATTGAAGCAATTCGCGTTTGCGTTCATCGCTGATTTTGTCCGCGCTGCGGATTTTCGCCTCGATTTCGTTCAACGTGCTTTCATTCATGGCGCAAAAATATTCATTGCCGCAAATTCGGCAAGCCCGTTCACCATCGTCCGATTCTCGGCAAGACCGGCTGGACGTATTCCCAGATGGCTGCGCAGACCACTTCTACTGGCCGCGCACCATTGATGAACTTGACGCGCTGTGGCTCCGCGGCGGCAATGACGCCGAACCCATGCGCGACGCGCTCGAAAAATTTCCGGTCGGCCTCCTCGATGCGGTCGCGCACAAACGGCAGGCTGGTCTGGCGCGAATGCAGCCGCTCGGTGCTGACTTCCGCCGGGACGTGCAGGAACAAGGTCAGGTTCGGCTTCGTTTCGCCGACGGCAAACTCGATGACCGTTTTTACCTTTTCCAAATCAAGCTGCCGGCCATGGCCCTGATAGGCGGTCGTGGAATCGTAAAAACGGTCGCACACCACGATTTCGCCGGCGGCGAGCGCGGGGCGGATGACTTCGCGGACGAGCTGGGCGCGGCTGGCGTTCATCATCAGCAATTCCGCCTCGGCGGTCAT
>Ga0070711_100002062_pt1 | contig 11337 bp, 13 predicted proteins | sample LARL53metaG_FD_65452 | JGI IMG/M metagenome (GOLD analysis project Ga0070711, IMG submission 65452) | Corn, switchgrass and miscanthus rhizosphere microbial communities from Kellogg Biological Station, Michigan, USA - LAR L5-3 metaG | ecosystem: Host-associated > Plants > Roots > Rhizosphere ... | reverse complement strand
ATCGACGCCAAGGCAGTCGTCGCCTGGCTCCGCGAGCACGCCGCCGAGTACGACGGCGACCCGACCACAGTCTTCGTCGCCGGGAGCTCTGCCGGGGCGCGCCTGGCTGCACTCGTAGCGCTCACCGCCAATGACCCGTCGCTGCAGCCCGGATTCGAGTCGGCCGACACCAGCCTCGCCGGCGCGATCTGCCTGTACGGGTTCTACGACGCTCTGACCTGGATCGAGATCGAGCGGGGCGCCCACTCCTCACCACTGGCGTCCGTCGATCGCTCGGCGCCGCCAATGTTCATCGCCCACGGCGACTGCGACAGCTTCGTCCCGGTCACGGGCGCCCGGCGCTTTCGTCGAACGGCTTCGCCTGGAGTCGCAGTCGCCCGTGGTATACGCCGAGCTCCCCGGCGCCCAACACACCTTCGACCTCTACCGCTCGATCCGCTTCGAGGCGGTGATCGACGGCATCGAAGCCTTCACGGCGTCGGTGGAGCAGGGGCCGCCGGCAGGGATCGAGCGCGGGTCGGGCAGCGGCGCACCCGACGCGGTCGCCTAGAGCAGGTCGGCGATGTCGGCGAGCACCTGCTCGCGGTCATCCTGGTCGGCCACCTCGGCGGCCGCAGCCTGGGCTGCCCGCGCGTGCTCGCCGGCGGCGGCGTCGTTGCCGGCGACATGGTGCGCGCGCGCCATTGCCTCGTGCGCATAGGCGATGTCCCAGTCGCGGATGCCGTGGTCGAGACAGATGGCCAGGCACAGCCGGGCGTGGACGAGCGCCGGCTCGCCGCGGCCGAGGACGCTGTAGACGTGTGAGACCTGCCATTCGCCGCGGGCGTGGTTGGCCGCCGTGCCGACGACGCCCCAGTGGTGCCGTGAGGCGTGCGCCGCGTGGATCATCTCCGTGTCCTGCCGCGGCGTCCGCTCAGGAAGCCGGAGCAGCGTCCAGGTGTGGTTGAACAGGTCGACCGCAAGCCGCCGCTGCGTCGCGTGGTCGATCGTGAGAGTGTCGGAGTCGGCCATCTCAGGTCATGCTGCAACGTGGTGCCCGCCATTCTACGGGCCTCTGCCACCGCTGCGAAGCGATGTTTCATCGGCTGGTCGTCGGGTACCGCCGCATGTTCTGCGCCAATTCTGAGCCGATGCCCACCGGGCTCTGATGGCGATCGGCGACGGTGCGAGAGCCAACGCCAACCGAAGGAGGATCGATGACCTCCATGATCGTGATCAATGCCGTTCTCTGGAGCGCCGCGTCAGCGGTGCTCGGGGCGTTCATGTACGCGCCGGTGCGCCTGCTCGACGACCGGCCGACCAGGGTTGCCCGCGAGTACGAGCTCGAGTACCGCGAGGCGGCATAACCCGGGAGCGCTGTGTGGCAGCGGGCTCTGACCCGTTGTCACACAGCGGCGGCGATCGCCATCGCCACGAAGACGAGCGCGAGGTATAGCAAGGAGTAATGGAACAGCGCCTTCGCGGCGCCCGGCGTCTGTTCCGTGCGTAGACGGACCGCGAGCCAGATGAACGTCCCACCGAGCGCCACGGCGGTCAGGCCGTAGGCCCAGCTGAGGCCGCCGGTCACAAGCGGCAGGAGCGTCACCAGCACCAGCAGGAGGCTATATCGAACGATCATCCGTGCCGTCTCGGCGGCGCCGCGAACGACCGGCAGCATCGGCACGCCGGCGGCCCGGTAGTCCCGCTGGATGAGCAGGGCGAGGGCCCAGAAGTGCGGCGGCGTCCAGACGAACACGATCAGGAACAGGATCAGGGCCGTGAGTGTCAGGTTTCCCGAGACGGCGGCGTAGCCGACCAGCGGTGGCACCGCGCCGGCGGCTCCGCCGATGACGATGTTCTGGGCCGTCCGACGCTTCAGATAGCCGGTGTAGACCACCACGTAGAAGAGGTTTCCGACCAGCGCCAGAAGCGCCGTCAAGAGGTTGGTCGCACAGGCCAGGAGGACGAAGCTGAACGCCGACAGGGCAAGCCCAAACTCCAGCGCCCGAGCGGCGGGCACCCGTTTCGCCGCCACCGGACGGCGGTCAGTGCGTGCCATGTGGACGTCGATGTCCCGGTCCATCACATGATTGAGTGCGCTGGCGCCACCGCACGCCAGGGCCAGGCCGGCCATCGTCGCCACGAACGTGCCCCATGCCGGCGGCCCCTGCGCGGCGACGAACATCCCGCAGGCCGCGGTCAGCAAGAGGAGCACCATGATCCGCGGTTTGGTCAGGGTGACGTAGTCCCGCCATGCCCCGCGCGCCGGCGGAGCCGCGCCCTCGCGGGCGCGCACGGCGAGCACCAGCACCGCGGCCAAGCACAGCGCCGACGCCGCGACATGCGTCCGGCCGACCCAGGGCCCGTCACCGGTCGCGGCGACCAGTGCCCCAAGCCCAACCTGGCCGATCAGGAGCGCGGTGGCGACGTAGGCCGGGCGACGGAGCTGGGGATGCGCGACCCTGGCCATCGTGGCGAGTGCCAGAAGCGGCGCCAGCGCGGCCAGCGAGAGCACCACGTGCAGGCGCCCAAAGCCGGACGCTGCGGTGGCGATTACAAGTCCCGTGGTGACCGCGGCCAGGAGCGCACAGAGGCCGAGCCATGGGCCGGGGCGAAGCTCGGCGGCCCTGTTCATGCTCACCTCCGGTCGCGGTACCGCAGGCCGCCCAAGCAAAGCAGGATGAGCAGGAAGCCGAGCGGGATGACCAGGGTCATCCAGGCGCCGGCCGAGTTGTCGCTGGTGATGGCAAGCAGGGCGTCCACCTCAGACCAGGTACACCAGGACGAAGGCGATGGTCATCACGCAGGCCAGGAAGATCACGAACGCCGACAGACCGGCGGCGTCGGCGATATCGCTCGACGACGGCGAGCGAGCCGCGGTTGCAGCGACAACCTCAGACCAGTAGACGGCCGCCAGCAGGTGGACGGCGTAGGTCGCGGTGAAGCCGACGAAGACGCTTCCGAATCCACCCGAGAAGTTCGGCGAGAAGCCGGGGTTGAACGTCTGGACGAAGGCCAGCACCGCGGCCACGAGAAGGAGCGCGACGACGCCCCAGGCCATTCCCGCGGCGGCGCTCCCGGCCCGCGCCTGGCGGACGGCCATGAACGCGACCGCCGCAGCCGCGATCACGATCACCGTTGTTGCCAGCCCGAGGCCGGTCGACGGGTTGACTCCGGAGGGATGCCACATCCCGTTCGAGTCGAGCGCACGCAGGTAGGCGTAGGCGAAGAGGAACGCGAGGAAGAGGAACGCGTCCGCGGCCAGGAAGAGACGGGTGCCGACGAACACGTTCCGCTCGTTGACGACGGGGCTTTCGGTTTCGATCGACATGTCCTCGCGCCTCCTTAGTCTCCTGCCACCGCAGGCCCCGGCTCGTACTGCACGAGCGGCGTCGGGGACGGGTTGCCGTACTCGTAGGGGCCGGACAGGAAGGTCGGGATGCGGGGAAAGTTCTCCGCCGGAACCGGTGTCGGCAACTGCCACTCCAGGCCGCGGGCGTTCCAGGGGTTCGCAGTCGCACGCCGGCGGACGACGACCAGCGACCACATCCAGTTGGCCAGGAAGATCACCAGCGAGAAGCCAAGGATGTAGGCGGAGACCGACACCCAGTCATTGAGGAATTGGAGGTGCGGCGCGTATGTACTGACCCGCCGCGGCATGCCCATCATGCCGAGCGCGAACAGGGGCAGGAAGGTTGAATTGAAGGCCACGAACATGAGCCAGAAGTGCACCTTGCCAAGCGTCTCGTTCAGCTCCACACCGGTCATCTTGGGGTGCCAGTAGTAGAACCCGGCGAAGAAGGCGAAGACCAGGCCGCCCATGATCGTGTAGTGGAAGTGGGCCATCACGAAGTAGCTGCCATGCAGGGTGACGTCGCTGGGGACGTCGGACAGGAACACACCGGAGACGCCGCCGATCAGGAAGTTGAAGAAGAACGCGAGCGCGAACAGCATCGGCACGGTGAAGCGGATCTTCGCCCGCCAGATGGTCCCCATCGCGGCCAGGAAGACGAACCCGGTCGGCACCGAGATCAGCTCCGTGGTGAACATGTAGAACGGCCGCAGGCTGGAGTTGATGCCGCTCATGAAGAGGTGGTGCTGCCAGACCATGAACGACAGCAGCGTGACGCCGACCAGCCCCGCCACCGCCACCCGGTACCCCCACAGCGGCTTGCGGCAGAACACCGGCAGCACCTCGAGCACGAGCGCGAAGCCGGGCAGCGCCAGGATGTACACCTCGGGATGGCCGAAGAACCAGAACAGGTTCTCGTAGAGGAACGGGCTGCCGCCGCCGGCGGCGGTGAAGAAGGAGGTGCTGCCGAGGCGATCGAGCACCTCCATGAAGAGCGCCGCGATCAGCATCGGCGGCCCCAGCAGCATCAGCACCGAGGTCGTCAGCATGCCCCAGACGAAGATCGGCAGCCGGCCCCAGGTGAGGCCCGGTGCGCGCATGCCGATGATCGTCGCCATCATGTTGATCGCGTTCAGGATCATTGCCACCGCGGTCAGGAAGAAGGCGAAGATGTACGCGTCCATGCCGGCGTTGGCCTGCGTCGCCAGCGGCGGATAGCCGGTCCAGCCGGTCGGGAAGCCGCCGTACGACATGGCGGTCATGAGCACGATCGCCCCGTACATGAGGAGCCAGAACGAGAGCGACTCGAGACGCGGGAAGGCCATCCGCCGAGCGCCGATCATGAGCGGCACGAAGTAGTGCCCGAAGGGGCCGAGGATGATGCTGGACACCATCATGACCATCATCGTGCTGTGCATGCCGACGATGGTCAGGTACTGGCCGGGGGAGAAGACCGGCGGGCTCGGCCGCAGGAGCTCGGTGCGGATGAGCATCGCGTTCAGGCCGCCGATGAAGAAGAAGACCGCGATCCCGAACAGGTACTGCAGGCCGATCACCTTGTGGTCGACGCTCATCTTGAAGTAGCGGCCGAGTCCACCCTCGCTCTTGACGCTGAGCGCCGGCCTCTGGCCGGCCATGCGCCGCACCGGGTGGTCGAGGAACCCGAGGCCAACCATCAGTCCAATCGTGGACAGGACGTAGGCAAGGAGAATGCCGAAATCGTTCTGGCCGGTGTCGGCGAACCAGGTGAACTTGTCATCGACGCGGTGGCCGATCCAGATGCCAAGTGCGAACCCGATCACCACGCCAACCACGCCCAGCGGGAGGCCGTACCAGCTGATTCCTCCGGGCTTCTCGACAGGCTTCTCGATCGTCATCGACAGGTCCTCTTTCTCATCCCGCCCGGTCATTCGGATCGGGGAAGTACGTCTTGGCATGGGGCGGCATGGTGTTGGGAGCCGGCTGATGCGCCTGCTGCACGTGGATCCAGGACGTGAACGCGGAGGGAGTCAGCACCTCGCCCTTGGCCGACATCGCACCGTGCCAGAGTCCGCACAGCTCGGCGCAGCGGATGTCGAAGAGGCCGGTGTGGGTGGCCGTCGTGCCGGCGGTGTTGTTCGTACCCGGCACCGCGTCGATCTTGACCCCAAGCTGATAGGCCCAGAACGAGTGGATGACATCGATCGACGTGACGTTGAAGATCACCGGCCGGTTGACGGGAAGCGCCAGCGTGGTCGTCTCGATGTCGCCGTACTGGGGATAGCGGTAGGTGAACGCCCATTGCTGCGCGATCACCTGCACCTGTAGCGAGCCGGCGGGCGCACTGCGAATCAAGGTCGGCCCCTGGCCGCCGCCGACGCCGGCAATCCCCGCCGACGCGCTCAGGAGCTCGTCGGTGCCGTAGATCGCGAGCCCAAGGACGATCGCCAACGTGACCAGGATCCACGTCCGTTGGACGCGGCCGTTGTCCTTCGTGTACGGGCCGTCCTCCTCGTCACCCTCGCGGGCGCGAAAAACGATGACGGCGTAGACGAGGAAGGCGATGACGCCGACCCCGATCGGGGTCATGATGGCCGCGATGACCGTGTTCGTCTCGGTCTGATCGGCCGACTGGTGGCTGACGTTGCCAGGCGGCATGTGCGGCTTGAGAGCGAAGAAGACCAGCAGCACGCCGATCACGGACAGCACGACCCAGATCACGATCAACCGGCGAGCGTGTGCGCGGGAATCCACGGATCAGGTCACGTTCAGGTAGCCGTCCATGTACCCGACCGTCTGCATCGGGCCGCCGAATCCGTTCAGGAATCCGGCCGCGCAGGGCACGAAGCACTGCCAGCGGTAATGGCCCGGCTTGCCGGTCCGGAATGCAAAGGTCGTGACGGTATGGGCGGTCGACATCGGGCACGGCGCCGGCGTCGCGCACTGGTTGGGTGCGTTGTCGGCAACGCCGTGGATGGGGACCGAGATGCCCATGTCCGGGATCGCGAAGGTATGCGATGCGTCGTCGGGATTGATGCCCGCAATCGGTGGCTTCCCGTTGATGCTGATCTCGGCCCCCTGGACGCCCCGCGCCTTTGCCCAGAGCGGGTTTCGAAGGCCACTGTTGCCGTCGAAGTTGATGATGGTGACGTGCACCAGGGTGTGCGCCGGAATGTCGATGATGGTGGTGTGGTGCCAGCGGCCGTCGGCGCCCTTGACGAAGTAGGAGACCCAGCTGGAATGCGGCGAGTGGCCGTAGGCGGCAACCGTCTCCAGGGTCAGGCTGGCCGAGCCGTTCGAGGTCTGCGCCTGGACGGCCGGCGGGAAGTTGAGCACCCAGGTGGAGATGTAGAAGGCGACCAACGCGGCAACGGCGACGGCGCTGACCAGCAGAGCGGCAATCCTGGCACCTCGGGTCATGGCTGCATCACCACCGCGAGACACTCGTCCGTTGCTCGGCCAGACGCAAGGGCGCAAGCCAGAGTGTCATCGAGTTGTCATGGACCACCGTGCTGCGATGGGCTATTGTCGGCGCAGCCTCCTGAGGAGGGTCATCTGCGCATCTTGGTGGTCGAGGACGAACCGCTGATCGCTCGCTTTCTCAGCAAGGCGCTGCGATCTGAGGGGTACAGCGTGGCCGTCGCCGGCGGCGGCGATCAGGCGATTGACCGCCTCACCGAGGGCGGCTGGGATCTGGTCATCCTTGACCTTGTCCTTCCGGAGTGCGACGGATTCGACGTGCTGCGGGCGATCTGCGGCCGCCAACTGGAGGTGCCGGTGCTCGTCCTGTCCGCCCGCCGCGGGGTCGAGTCGAAGGTGGCGGCACTGGACGGCGGCGCCAGCGATTACCTCTCCAAGCCGTTCGCGCTCGACGAACTGCTGGCCCGGGTACGGGCGATCCTTCGCCGAGGCCCTGTCGAACCGGTTCCCGACCCCGATCCGGCACCCGCGATGTGCTTCACGCTCGATGGCCGGCGGCACGAGCTGGTGCTTCCGGACGGGCGCCGCCTCGGCCTTTCCACCCGCGAGTACGCCCTGCTCGAGTACCTCTCGCGGGTGCCCAACGAGGTGGTCTCCCGGGAACGGATCCTGAGCGCCGTCTGGCAATACCAGTTCGACCCGCGGTCGAACGTGGTCGACGTCTACGTCGGCCGGCTACGACGGAAGCTCGACCCGCTGGTCAGCATCGAGACCGTCCGCGGCGGCGGCTACCGGCTTCGCACCGGCTGAGTCGTACCGGGGCAGCTCGATCCGGAACGCCGCCCCGGCCCCCGGCGTGCTCTCCAGCGTGACGGCACCGCCATGCGCCTCGACGACGGCGCGGACTATGGACAGCCCCAGTCCGGCGCCGCCGGTACGCCGGCTGCGTCCGCGCTGGACGCGGTAGAAGCGGTCGAAGACCCGGTCGCGGGCAGCAGCCGGGATGCCGTCGCCGTCGTCCTGCACGATCAGCCGGAGCCGGTCGCCGGCGGCCCGGGCGATCAGCGTGATCGTGCCGCCCGGCCGGGTGTGCCGGACGGCGTTTTCGAGCAGCGCGTCGACCGCCACCACCATCCGCTCCCGATCGAGCGTGACCGTGCCGGCGAGATCGGCATCCGTTCGCCAAACGCGGGCGGCGGCGTGCTCCCAGCGGTGCATGAGGTCGGTGCAGAAGCGCCGCACCGCCACCGGCTCGAGGTCGACTCCATCGTCGGCCGCGATCGCCTCCAGCAGCAGCAACCGGTCGATCAGCCGCTGCATGCGGTCAAGCTCGGCCACCACGATGGCCGTCGTCTCCTCCACCTCGCCCGGCCGGAAGGCCTGCTGGCGGAGAACGTCAAGGTGTCCCCGGGCAATCGTGATCGGCGTCAAGAGCTCATGCGACGAATCCGACACGAACTCGCGCTGGCGGTCGAGGTTGGACTGAAGCTCGTCCGCCAGCCGCGCGGCGGTAGCCACGGCCTGCTGCCGCCGGCGGACATGGAACACCATCGCCAGGAACATCAGGGTCATCAACGGCACCTCGGTCAGCTCCGCCCACGCCTCGCGGCCGGCGTGGATGCCGAGGAGCGTCATGATGCCGGTCGAGATCGCCACGAACGTGATCCCGGCGAGCACCCGGCCGGCGCGCCAGGCGCGGAACCCGTACAGGATCGTGAAGCTGACGTAGATGAAATGGAACGGCACCGTCTCCAGCCCGATGGCTGCGTTCGACGTGATCAGCACCCCCATCGCAGCGAGATTGGCAACCGCGAACGCGAACCAGGCGTAGTCGACTGCCGGCCCGCTGCTCATCCAGTCCGAGACGTTGCTCATACCCCCGCCGTTGTCTGCGCGTCGCCGATGGCCTGACGTGGCGGGAGGAGCATCGGATGGACGCCCGCCCCGGTCGTCACCGCCAACGACGCGATCGGGCGCCGTCTGGTCACGGCCGGACACTCTCGCACCATTGCCACGGGACGTCAAACGGCACCGCCGGGCAGGCGGGCCGGTTCGGGCTCTTCGGCCAGCGCATGCAGGAGGTTGACGATCATCACCGCGACGATCAGCGTGTTGGCCTCGGCGGCCATCGCCGCGCCGGCGATCTGCTGGTCGGCCAGGGCGCTGATCCCACCCAGCTTCGGGGTGTGAAGGTAGAAGCCGTAGAGCGGGTGGAATGCCAGGTAGATGACGAGGTCGAGCGGGCTGATGGCGATGAACGCGACGCCCAGGTAGACCACCTTGCCGACCGACGAGAGAACCCCGGGGACGATCTCGGGCCACCAGAAGAAGAGCCCCGAGACGAGGAACGCGAGGTGCTCGACGCCCAGGGCGGCGGTGTGCCGGAGCGAGTAGTCGTAGACAACCGGAATGTGGGTCACGTACCAGGTGGCGATCCAGAGGGCAATCGCAACCCGCGGCTCGAGGAAGGGGGCGATCCACCTCTGGGAGCGCACCGCGGCGATCATCGGCAGGCTCAGGCCGAGGAGCAGGAGCGGCGGCGCCCACTCCCCCAGGATCACGTTCTGCAGCAGGTGGAAGCTCAGCATCGACGTCAGCGCCAGGTGCTCGATCGGCGAGAAGAGCGCCACACCGATCAGCGCCAGTCCGCCGGTGAAGGCCGCGATCCGCCACACCGGCACGGCCTCGCCGCGACCCCCCAGCCGGCGACAGACGAGCAGGTAGTCGATGCCGATGATCACGAGTCCAACCGCCCATTCGGGATCGAAAACCATCTGCCAGGGATGCAGTGTGTTCATCGCCGCGCCCCCCTGCCGGGCGGCGTGCCGAGCCCGGCCGAGCGCTCGAGTGCCGCCGTCGGCGACACGGCGAGGACCGCCACCACCGAGGGAGCACAGACGATCCCGATTGCCAGGCCGCCGGCAAGCGCGACCATCACCATCAGCCGCGCCTGCCACGCCGGCAGCGCGGAGAGCACGAAGCCGTGGACGAATGCCGGAAGCTCAGGCACCGCGAACGCGGCGGCAAACCCTCCGACCAGGGCAATCACGCCGGCCCGCGCCGGTCCCCTGCAGGCGGCGACGGCAACTCCGGCGAAGAGCGCCGATACGATCATGAAGAGGACGGCGAAGACCAGGCTCAGCATCGATGCCCGGCCGGACAGGAAGATGCCGAGCCAGCCCGCCAGCAGCGCCCCCACCACCGGCGGCAGCAGCACGTAGGCGGTTGCCCGCTGCGCGCGCTCGGACGCGCGCAGCGCCACCAGCAACGCCGTCGCCAGAACAGCCAACGCACCCACGACCCATGGCCAGGGCGACGGTGCGGGTGCGAACCACTCGCTGCCCGAGAGCGCCCCGCGGTGACCGTCGACGACGAGCGGGATCGACCACCCTGCCACCCTCCGGGCACTGCCGCCTACGGCGCCGGCGACAGGCTTCGGGCGAAGGCGGTTCTCGTGCCAGGCAAAGACGTGGCTCGAGGTCAGCCGCCGCCACCGGACGCCGTCGGCGGCGGCCTGCGACGGCGGTATGACGTGCGCGGCCGTCGCCGTCGGCGACGCCAGGTTGACCTCGACGCCCGTCGGGGAGAAGCGGAGGAACGGCTCCCCGAGGTCGCCGCGCACGATCACGACGTGCGGCGCCGGTACGCTGAGCTCCAGCCGCTGGTCGCCGTCCAGGACGCGCGCCGTGAGCCATGGTGCGGGCGGACGGATGCCCCCAACCCGTGCCTCGTAGTCGGTCCCGATGCTTCCCGAGCCGACATGTGCGAGAGCACGCGCCGGCGTCCCCAGGAGCGCGGCGCCGGCAATCACCAGGGAAGGCACTGCCCTCCGGCTTCCGCTTACGAGGATGCTGCCGAACGTCCGGCGACTATCCGCCTTCCGGCCCCCGGCTGTCAAGATCGACCAGCCGCCGGGAGCGACCGGCGGCCGCGACCGCAATGCCGACTCCGGCCAGAACTGCCGGACCGGGATCCACGATACGGTCTACCGATGCAGGTCCGTGACATCGCGCCCGGCATGCGCCGCCGGCTGCGCACCCTGGCCGGGAAGCTGCGACCACCCGGGAACCGGACGCCGCTCGACGAGAGCCTGAAGCAGCAGCCGGGTCTCACCGGAGGCCAGATCGGCACCGGGCCACATCCGCCCGGCGAGTGACCGCAGGGCACTCACTCCAGGCGTAGCTCCATCGCCTCCCGGGCGTGCACGTCGAGGCCGAGCGCGCCCTCATGGCGGCGAAGCGCGGCCAGTTCCGGGCCGAGCCGGTCGTCCGGAAGCTCGGCGAAGCCGAGCCGAGCGTAGTACGGGCCGTTCCACGGCACGTCGCGGAAGGTCAGAAGCGTCAGCGACCGGAATCCCTCGCCGGTCGCCCAGGCGGCGACCTCGTCGACCAGGCGCCGGCCGATGCCACGCCTCCCCCACATCGGATCGACGCTGACCTGCTCCAGATGCCCGGCGCCGTCGAACACGTCCGCCAGTGCATAGCCGCGCACCCCGTCCTCGACCTCCGCCACCCAGGCTCGGCGGCCCGACACGTAGCGGGCCAGGGTGGCGGTCTCGTGCGCGCCGTCGTCAGCGACGGCCTGCATGCCGATCTCGGCGAACAGCC
>Ga0070711_100002058_pt1 | contig 11338 bp, 16 predicted proteins | sample LARL53metaG_FD_65452 | JGI IMG/M metagenome (GOLD analysis project Ga0070711, IMG submission 65452) | Corn, switchgrass and miscanthus rhizosphere microbial communities from Kellogg Biological Station, Michigan, USA - LAR L5-3 metaG | ecosystem: Host-associated > Plants > Roots > Rhizosphere ... | reverse complement strand
TCAAACCTGACCTCGATTTCGATCTGTTCACCGTGCAGCGGAGCCAATTGGATGCCAATGGCAACGTGATTGCCAGCTTTGCCATGCCGCCCAATTTCGGTTCATTCGGGCTGGCGTGGTATCAAAGCGACCTGCATGCCGAAGAAAACGGCAACGGGCAGGTGACGATCCAAACGATTCTCTTGGATCAGATTTTCGGCTTCGACGCCGACCGGCTTGATCCGACAAACGCGCAGAACACCGCGACACGGGTCCCGCCGACCAACACCTTCCACCTAGGCTTCTGGTTCAACGATCCAAAAGACGCACAGCCCTGCGGCTTTGATGTCAACAAGCCGACGCCATTCAATGGCGAGCACAAGGCTGGGCCGAATGCAATGATTTCGGTGCCAGTCCTGCCGCAAAATCTCGGACCCCTGTGCACCAGTCCGACCGGGGCGACCGAGGATGATGTGAGCAAGGACCCGACGAAGTTCCTCTGCAATCCCTAAAGCCAAATCTCAATAATCGCAAGTTCGTCGTCTGGATGCCGTTCCATTCTGGTCAGACCTTCGGGTAACTGATCACGGACGGCATCCAGTGACTCGCCCACCAATACCTGCTTGAGGATGTGAATGCCATCCCCATCAACGCATTGCGGCCGAACCACCGCTCGATCAGGATAATCTTTCGTATTCCAATACACGACCCAGATGGCCAGCATGCCTCGCTGCCGGCTTTCCCGCTGGATGATTTCAGCTAGCCGTTGATCAATGATGACGTCAATCTCCATCTAAATACTCCAATGGATCAGACCAGCCTTCTGCTCTACATCGTTATATTTTTGGTCTGCCTCGCCGGGGTGAACGCCATCACGCGCACCGTGGCCCCGAAGGCCGACAATCCGGTGATGTTACGCGCCAAGCTATGTCAGACCTACTATGAATATCTGGATGGCAACAATAAACGGATTGAAGACTTGGAAAAGATGTGCTGGCGCACCGAGCGTGCTGACGCTCAAATATAATACTGGGCGGGGAGCCACGTTCACTCCCCGCCCAGCGTGCAGGAAAGGACCCCGCGCACCTAGTGGCCCTTCAGCGCGTATGGTCAATTCCACCTGTGAGGCGGGATATACGGTTCCCCCACGCTCCAGGCCGGGTGTCCCTCGACACGCCATGCACTATCGACACTGTAGGTGAACTGTTGTGTGACTGTCAAGTGCGTGGAAATACAAAACCGCCCGTCGCAGCCTGACGGGCGGTCCTATGCAGCGTTGGCTAGGCTTCCGGTTCCCCAGTCGCTTCGGCTGCCGGCGCCTCAACTTCGGTGACCGGCTCGGTAGCTTCTGCTTCGGCGGCCGGCTCCGCCGCAGCCTCGGGTTCAGCAGCGGCCGGAGCGGCTTCGGCGGCGGGTTCGGTCGGGGTGATCTGCTCGGTCGGATCGTCGGACATCGGTTCCTCTCCCTGGTGTGCCGATCGTTCATCGACACGGTTTACTGAATACACCGACATGTGACCGATGTAAAGATAGTTTGCTGCACGACGAGTTTCGGGATTGGCGGGCCGGTGCCGCACGCTCCACGACACCGGTTTCACGATGTGCAGATTTTGTTTGCAGCCGACAACCGCGCAGGATATGTGACCGATTGTGACGTTGGGTAACACATCACCACTCGGTAACAGGCAAAGAGGGACGATATCCAATGACCACGTCGGTGGAAACCAATCAGACCGGACAGGCGCTCGGCTGGAACCAGCCCCCTGCGATCACCTGGAGCTTCGCGACATCGAATTTGCCTGACGATGGCCTCCGCATGGCACTGCCGTACACGGCGTTTGCCGCCAGTCCGGATGCCCAAGCGACCTATGCACCATTTATCAATTTGGCACTGGCCGTGTGGTCGTCTGTCGCCGATGTTCAATTTCAGCAAGTGCCGGACAGTGCCAACGCGGATATCCGCATCGGCTTCGGGGATTTGTTGCCGACTGATATCGGCCGCGTTTGGTATGAATACGCCGGCGATACCTTTCTCCCCGGAACCGTGCTGCAAATCGAAAATCCGCAGCACACACCATTGGAGAACACCGACCTCGGGCCGGCCTATGTGGGCTTTGACACGTGGCTGTTCCAGGATTTGATCGCGCAGATTGGTCACGCGATCGGCCTCGGTGTCAGCCGTGATGATCCGAATTCGATCGCCGGCCCAGTCTTGGGAATGGACAATCTGTTGCCGGACAACGGCGACATCGCTGCGATTCAGTCGATCTATGGGCCACCGCCCGCAACACCACCTGCACCCACCGTCACGACGCCGCCCGTCCCACCCCCACAGACTACCCCGACTATCCCGCCCGGCGTCACCACCGCGCCAAAACCACCGTCGGCGCCACCACCACCGCTCACCACCAACAACCCATTGCTGAATCTCAAATCCGGTGCGTTGTTCGATACAGCGGACAATTCGGTGCACGCGGTGCGGGATTTCTTGAACACCCAAGTGCTCGGCTCGTTGTTTGACTTCAAATCCGGTGAAGTTGAAGTCCCGACCTCGGATCACGGCCATTATGGCGCCGCCAAGGGCAATTCTTTTGTCTTGCTGCACGATGATAGCAATTTTCAGTTATTCAATTCATTCGACCCGGTGCTGACATTTATTGTGAGCGACCACAACAACGCCTCGTACTGGAATGACGGAGCGCAGAAAATTTATGACTTCGGTCAGGACAACACCTTGCGGTTCGCCGATTTGAGCGCCGCGCCATCCGAGGTGTTTGGCTTTGATCACGACATGACCGGCAAGGTGGTGATCTATAACGCCGACGTGCCGATCGTGCCGGACGGCCAGGGCGGCACGCTGGTCGGCAACATCGACTTCCACGACGTGGCGCTCGATCCATCGCGGGTCAGTTTCGTCACCCAGGACTTGCACCTCGACACGCATCCCAGTCTGGTACCATTGGTGTAACAGAAATAACCTTGACTCATGGCCGGCGGCGCAGTCCATTCGGGCCGGCCATGAGTCGAGGAGAAAGGTATGTCGATACGATCAATCATCGTGATCGCAGCGATGCTGGGCATGACGGCGCCGGGATCGGCACAACAGACCGATACGCAGCCAGATACGCAGCAAGCCGATACCGACCAAGACACGGTGCAAGCCGACACCATCACCGATGAGGACGCGTTGCGCCAATTGGAGCAGAAATTCGCCGACGCCTTCATCGCCAAGGATATCGACGCGATCATGGCGCTGTATAATCCCTACGTGCTGGTTTATGATGTGGTGCCACCACGCCAGTACCTCGGGCTTGCAAACTATCGCAAGGATTGGGAGACTTATCTCGGCAGCATCGACGGCACGCCTAAATTCCAGATCGACAATTTGGCTATCACCGTCGAGGGCAATCTCGGCTACAGCACCTCGATCCAGAAGGTCAGTGGCACCGATACCAAGGGCCAGTCTTTTGACTTTGCCTTCCGCGTCACCGACGTCTATCGAAAAACCAACAACGGCGAATGGCAAATCGTCCACGAGCACGTGTCGGTACCGGTCAACCTGGAAAACAATACTCCCGACCTGTCATCCAAGGAATGATCAATCAAGTGGGAAGTCGGGCACGCCTTCCCACCGCACTGAACCACCGGGCCTTCATGCGGCGCAGGAACAGATCGTTGATCGGTGCAGCTTTGGCTGACAAGACCGCATCGATGCCGCAATGGGGGCACAGGGCGGTCTGGCCGTCCGAATCGCCATCATCAGCCGGATCAACCCAATGGATAATCTCGCCGGCATCAAACGTCTTGAGACAGTAAAAGCAGCCGCACGGCCCACCTTGTTCGATCAGTCGGCGGTTGCCGATGGAGTAGCCGTGGGCAAATTTGAGCCGGCGGTACTGTTTTGGATGCTCGATGCCATCCAGTGTCCTCGCCGCTGCCTCAGCGTCTTGGGCATATTTCGCCAGGAAGTTGTGCCGCGCTTGACTCAACTCCACTGAGGAGAGCAACAGGGTCGGTGGTTCCGCCGGGGCGTCTAGCGGTTCGCCTAGTTCGGCAAGAATGTCCGCACCATGCGCCATCACATATTGCACCAGGGCGGCGGCGGATTGCTGGGCTTCCCGGCGCAGCCAATTGAAGGCGGCAGTATTAGCTGGCTGCTCGCTGCGTAAGTCAAAGTAGTCGCACGCCTCGGCGGCGTGACAGGCTTCGTACAGAAGGTGATTGAATCCGGGAACGGGTGGTTTGCTCATGCTTCAGCAGTACCTTTATTAGTTGCACTCGGTTACAACCTGCTAGCACATTTCGATGCCATTTGTCAACACCGGATTAGATCGGACCTTATTTGCGGGTTAACAACCCGTAAATATTCAGATGTCTGGCTATCGCCCCTCGATGCTACAAGCGATCATCAATGCTATACTGTCTTACATGGACAAGCCATGGAAAGTGATCGGTATTGCTTGCCTGCTGATCATCGGTGCCTCCGTTTATACGGTGTATGAGGAGCGCACGAGGATTATCGAGACATTGCTGCATCATAGTAGCCGGCCACGTCTTTTGATCAAACAATTTGCCGAAGAAGCCGACGGATTGTTATTAGCGACGGGTGCCGACGTGACGGTGCTGGCGACCGTCGATCTCGAATCCAATCAGGCGCAGTCGATCTCCGGCTTTGGCCGTGGCCACGCCATATGGCTGCCCAATCCGACGCCGCGTCCGTTGATCCATGAAACGACTGATCCCTTGCTGTTCGTCGAACTGGTCAACGGCCGGACATTTTGCATCAATGTGACCGCTGAAGCGCCGCTGCTGTGGATCGAATACGATGCAGGGTTACGCCGCATCTGCGCGATTGGGGTGCCGAAAATGATCGGCGTCCTGACTGGGATACTGTATATCGGCTGGTTTGAGCCGCCCAGTGCGGCGCATGAATATAGCGCCAAATTGACGTTGCAGTCGGTGGCCAACAAGATTATCGCCTACTAGCTGCTCCGGGCACTGACCACAGAGCCAGACGAAGCCGAACATACCAACCCAGGCCAGGACGCAGATCATCAAATTAATCAGCATCCGGTATTTATGGCAACAATAAGGCAATGAGTAGCCGGCCATTTGTAGGCCGGCTCTCCGTCCTCGACAGATTCTTCATCTTTTTTCGCAGCCGGTGTGCGGCTGGAGTCGCCAAAGCTATAGTCGTCATCGCAGCCGCCGAACCGGCTCAGACGCGTCCACCATTACGGACAATATCGATCTGACCTTCGTAGCCATACGGCTGATTGTACGCGACACTCTGAACGTCAACTCATCGTAGCCATAGTGCCTGACTGCATCTCACCGTGACCTTACCACGTTATCACGCACCTGTTGCCAACACCAATACATGCGCTCGGCGTCTGGCAAGGCGCGATGACGGCCCCGCTGTCGCCGACCTTCGTGCTCAACAGTTTGCAACAGATGCTGAATGGCGGCCTCATGATCTGGCACGCCGATCTCGGCGCGCAGTACTGCCATCAGATCGTTGACGTTAAACGGCGGACAGTCAATCACCTCCAGCAACATACCCAACCAATATTGATCGAAGGCCGGATTGTCAGAGCACAGGATAGCGTCACCCAGTGCTTCCCGCGCCCGCTGGGCCACTTCGGCCGCCGATTTGCCGTCGCGCGCCAGTTGGGCACGGCTGATACCGTGGATTTTTTCCGAGGCGGGCGACCAGTCGGTCCAATTCCACTGCGGTTGAATCAGGTAGGTCTCGCCCACTCCCTGCTGATCAACCCAGGCGATCTCGATCGGAAACGAACCGTCGTCGAGCGATGAGGCTTCAAGGTCGAGGAAGAAGATTGTCACGTACGCGCCTTATAATACGCGAGAATGGCCCGAACCTCGTTCACATTCAGTCCGTGGAATTCTTCGGCCAATTCTTCCGCCGAGAGACCTGCTGCGTGATTAATAATCAGCGCCTCCACGAAGATGCGCGGGGCGGAACGCATCGCCAAAGCACCGCCGAGATAGTCAGGATGGCGTTGCACCAGCGGGCAATCGGACCAGTCAATCCCGCCGTTCCACTCGCGCTGCTCCCTGGCCCATTGATCCAGTTGCCCCTCAGTCGGAGTAAAACGCCGACCACCGCCGTCGATCGCGTCTACGCGGCCGTCGGTATGGTGGACGATCACCATTGGCTTCACTTCTGGCTTGAGGCTCATGCAGCTATATTATCCATTCTACCAACGATTGACAAGAGCGGCGGAAACAGCTTTACTACCAGTCTCTGTTTCGACCCGGCGGGGTGCGAGACAGCGTCGGCTGGCCGACGTGAGGCACCTGCGAGGTGCCAGCCAGCATCCATCCGATACGGAACCGTGCCTCAGCGTCCCATACGCTGCGACGAGTCGACTGTGTAATTCCTGGTCAGCCGGTAGGCTATGACGACTCGGTAGAGGCTACGACGAGTTGAACGCATGGTTAAGCCGATCATTCGGCTGTGAAAACAGAAATGGGCGGGTACGGGCCTGAAAAGCCACTGGGGCTACGACGACTCAAGAAGGAAGCTGATGTTGCGCCTTCTACGCGCTCCGAAGTTCGCGGGCGATCGCGTCTAGCCACTCGTCCGGAACATCCTCACCGGCAAACGTCCGCCAGTCCTTGGCGATCACCAATGGCGGGCGCGGTCCCGGCTTGTGGGCCAACAGCCACACTAGTTTGGTCGGCGGATCGACCAGCCGCTGGGCTAACCAGGACATTTCCACATGATGGTCCACCCGCTGCCAATACTGGCGGGCGGCATCCAGGCGCGGGGTTGACAGGTCTTTCTGAAACACAGCCCAACATCTTAGCGCGCCTTGATCGACGGGTCTAACGACTCTGCGTTCTGTGTTATACAGAGCATCGCAACGGAGGGCGGGGCATGAAGGAAAAGGCAGCGCGGGCACTGATCGAACGGCTAGCGGCGCAATGCGGCGACGGCATGATGAAAACCGAGGCCGGCAGCTTGGAGGAGACATTGGCCACCTTGGTGCAGGCGTTCCTGACGATGAACGCCGCGTTGATGGCGGTAAATCAGATGGCCGGTGACGAAGTAGTGGTGGCGCTGCGGATGTCCTCCGAGGATGATCCAACGCAAGGCGCTGAATTGATGCTCGGCGTGGCGACGCCCAAGGGCTTGTTGGAAAGCGTGTTCAGCACCGAGGTGCAACTTCACAACAGTCATTGAGCAAAAAAAAGCGGGGGATAATCCCCCGCTTTCCGTTATTTCCGGCTGGATCGCGCCGCGCCGCCGCGCCGCGCCGGCTGCTCAGCGGTCTTGGGTTTTTCTTCGCCAGCCTCGCCTTCGTCTTCCTCAGCGACGCCGGTCTCGTCATCGGTATCCTCAGTGACGCCACCGGTCTCTTCCTCGGTATTCTCGGCCTCACCTTCGTCATCCTCGCGAGTTCCCGAGGACCGCGTGGTACTGCGACTGCCGCGCACCGAAAAATATTCCGCCACCTGCTGCGCCATCGTCTCGCCGATGCCCGGCACTTCACTTAACTGCTCGATACTGTTGAACCCCCCATGTTGATCACGATAGTGGATGATGGTCTCGGCGCGGGCACTCGACATCTGCGGAATTTGCGCGAGGTCGTCGCGCGTCGCCTCGTTCAGGTCTTTGCGTCTCGCTGGCATTACTCACCCTATCTGTTGGATAGATACGATTGGCGTCGGAAACATCCGACGCCAATCGTCTTACGGAGTGCGATTTACGGCGTCTGATCGTGCGATGTTCCAATCTTGTCGTCGCGCTCGATCTCCACCTTCTCCTGCCGGGCGGTCTCCTGGACCCGCTCGGTGCGTTCAGTGGCTTCGCGCCGCACCACCACTTCCTCATCGGCCTTGGCCCGGCGGGTAACGGTCGGCTCCTCGTGGGCTTCCCGCACCTCCACCGTGCGTTCCTGGAACGCCGCTGGATCGGCCGTGCCAGAAGCTGGCCGCCGCTCGATTGTCACCCGCTCATCGCGCAGGGTCACATCCTGCTCGACCGGACGTTGGGTCACGTAGCGATGCACCCGCACCGGCTGTTCTACCCGGCGCTTGCCGATCTCGACTTCTTCCTCGGCCAGCGGAATTCGTTCCTCGGTACCCCGCATCGCAGCGGTGGTGTCCTCGGCGCCCCTGCGTTCCTGCATCGCAGCGGTGGTGTCCCCGGCGGCCATGCCAGTCTCTGCGCCGACATCGCGCACATCGATCGGCAGTTGATCGGCCAGCAGCCGCATCACCCGCTCGGCATCCACCGGATCAGCATACACCGCGACCACCGTGTTGCCGCGTTCGATCGTGCGTCCATAGAGTTGGTCGGACTCGGCATAGGTCGGATCGCGCCAGTCGCTGGGTTCGTCCTCGCCCAGCAACCACGCCCAAAAACCGCGTGACTGTGTTTCGCGCGGCTCGGTGGTGCTGATGGTCTGTGTGGTTGTCTGGGTGTTCAGATGGCGGAACATCGGATCGTCGCGATTGCAGCGGCGGATCGCCGTACGTGAAATGCCCGCCGCCTCCAGCGCGTGCACCGCTTGGTCAGCTTTGGCCACGGTGTCGAATACTGCTACGAGGACTTCTCGCATCAATGGCTCCTTTATGTTGGTGGGGATAGCGTCACTCCAACGGCGCAGGCGGACCGGCGTTGCCGTCATCAACAATTATTTTTTTTTCGGCTGCCGAGAGTAAATACCCCATGCACTATGCTGAGATCGCGCCGCTCGTCGAGACGCTGGATTATTCCGAATACGGCTACTGGGTCACGCGCGACGGCGAAGCGCTGGTGGTACCAGATTCCAGTCACTACAAGATATTGCTCCGCAACTATCGCGGCACTGCGTCGTATGGCCAGGATCGATATGGCCACGTGATTGCCGATGGCTGGTGCTGGGTGAACGTCAGCGGCATGTTTCTCTGTTTTCTCGATCCCACCGCGCTCACCCGATCAGCGATTGTGACGCTGACGCGGATCATCACGATGTACCGGGAGTTTGATGACTATCGCTTTGTATTAATTGATCCCGGCGAACATGTCGGTCGGCAAAAACACGACTTTTCGACCGCCGCTGCGGCGCGCAACTACTTGCGGTCGTTGCTCTAGCTGGACCCCCGCACCGGCAGATAATGCAACATTAACTGCTCGATCTCCCGTGTCAGTTGTTTACTGCGCTCGATCTGGGTCATGACCTCGCGCAGCAGCTTGACCACCTCCCCATTGGCCAACACGTCGGCGGTCTGCCGCGCCCACAGATCGAACAGGTGGAGTTCGTCAGCGGTCGGTTGATGCGGGGTAGTCCAGTAAGTCGACACCATGCCCACCAAGCGGTCGGCGGTCCGCAATGGCGTCGATTGCAGGGCGCGTATCCCACAGTCGCGGAATGGCTGATGGGTCAGCGCTTGGCACAATTCAATATCAGGAACGACGGTGCGGACGCCAGACGTGAGGCTGATTGCACAGCCAGTGCCAGAATGCGGAAACACCCAGGTCCAAGCGTCGGCCGCGCTGGGGATAAATCCGCGATGCATCAGCAGCCGCAACGCATGCCGATCCGGATCGTAAACCTGCATGCTGGCGCAATTCGATTGCATGATGGCCATGGCCACATCGAGGACGTTTTGTTGATGTGCGGCATCGCGGTACGGCATTATCGGCCTCGAAGCTACGAGAATGGCACGATAAAGCGATAACGTAGTTCCGGTTCCGGCTTGTGTCGCTTTTTACACCGCCTTCTCAGAAAGCGGTCTAGCACATTGTCGTGGGTGCCGCCAGTAGCTGTCGCACCAGTCGGGCATATTTTGCAGCGAGGCGCTTTGCCGAAATTCAATAAGTGTTGACCGGTGCAAGCAAATGTCTGACTGGAAATTTTCCAATCGAATCTAATTGCACCATCTATTTACCGGTCGCCCAAACCTTGACATATTAGATTCGGTAGGGAGGCGGCCATGACCACACTTAAAGACTTGCTGCCGAAAGGCCCGATCACGGCTTTTCGCGGGAAGGAGGACGATGTCTGGGTCGTTGTCGTTCCGCTGAACGCCGATTGGCAACCGGGCCACGTGCCGACCACCTGGACCGAAATCGCCAAGGTGCGCGGCAAAGAACTCACCGAAGCGTTGGTTGCTCATCTGGTGGCGTTGGCCAGTGAGCCGCCTAAATAATATTATGGCTGCACAGAATCAACGCAATATCGATACGATGGTCGCGCACATGGCTGGCATCGAGCGAGAGTTCTCGCCCACCATGTGCGCGGCCAAATGGCTGCAAAGCACGCTGACTTTGTACAATGGCCACACCCATTCCTGCCACCATCCGCCGCCACATCTGGTGCCATTGACGGAATTGGCCGACAATCCTTCGGCCTTACATAACACGCAGCATAAGAAGCTGGCCCGGCAGCAGATGCTGGCCGGTGAGCGGCCCGCCGAGTGCCGGTATTGCTGGATGATCGAGGACTTGCCCGGCCAGCATCTTAGCGACCGTACCTATAAAAGTACCACCCAATGGGCGATGCAGCACCTCGCGCGCATCGAACAGGCCGGGGCGTTGGGGGATATCGCCCCGAGCTACCTGGAAGTCGCGTTTGACACCACCTGCAATTTTAAGTGCGCCTACTGCTCGCCGGATGTCTCATCGAAATGGCTGGAAGAAATTGAGCAGTTCGGCGCCTATCCGACCAGTGGCCATACCCATGATCTCGATGGACTACGCGCGGCAGGCAAGCTGCCGATTCCGCAGCGCGAGCCCAATCCCTACGTCGATGCCTTCTGGCAGTGGTGGCCAACGATCAAGGACAAGCTCCGGGTGTTCCGCATCACCGGTGGCGAACCATTATTATCGAAGCACACATGGCGGCTGATCGACGATCTGGTGGCGCATCCTCGCCCCGACCTGTCGTTTGGGATCAACACCAACATGGGGGTGCCCGAGCCATTCATTGCCCGACTGATCGATGCCTATCATCGGCTGGCCGGCAAGGTGCGGGAATTCATCGTGTTTACCAGTGCGGAAGCGCACGGCGCCCAAGCCGAATACATCCGCTTCGGTATGGATTATACGGCGTTCATGGCAAATGTGCGGCGTTATCTGCATGACACCGACGGACAGCTAAACTTCATGGTCACCTTCAATGCCTTGAGTGTCACCTCCTTCGCGGCATTTCTGCGGGATGTTTTGCTGCTGCGCGGCGAGTTCGATCGGACGCCGGGACTCAATCGGATTCCGATGATGATCAACCATCTGCGCTGGCCGCCGTTTCTTAATGTGCAGGTCCTGCCGCCAAGTCTGCGCCAAGCAATGGCGACGAATTATAGTGAATTGGCTGCCTCGGTCGCACCCGTGGAGCGCGATCAAATT
>Ga0070711_100002056_pt1 | contig 11342 bp, 9 predicted proteins | sample LARL53metaG_FD_65452 | JGI IMG/M metagenome (GOLD analysis project Ga0070711, IMG submission 65452) | Corn, switchgrass and miscanthus rhizosphere microbial communities from Kellogg Biological Station, Michigan, USA - LAR L5-3 metaG | ecosystem: Host-associated > Plants > Roots > Rhizosphere ... | reverse complement strand
ATCCCGTTCGACGCCGCCCAGCTCGGAAACTGGAGCGATAAGGTCCAGCCATCGATGGCAAGGAATTCCGGGTTCGTCGTATTGACCAACGAGCTGCGTTCGGTGCAATACTTCAACCGTGCGCCGCGCGCGTTCGCCGTCGCCATGCGCGTGTTCGCGCGCACCATGGCCGCGCGAATCCGTCGCCGCGACATGCTCACCAACGGTGCGTCGCTGATCGCCCAGATGCTGAAGGCCCTCATCGGGCTCGGCGACGGCGAGCCGCCGCTGTGGACGAACACCGCGATGGAGGACCTCTTCGTGGAAGCCGGCCGGGTCGTCGGCGCTCGCGTCAGGCGCGACGGTTCAAGGCTTTCCATCGAAGCACGTAGGGGAGTACTGCTCGCGGCCGGTGGCTTCGGCCACAACGCCGACATGCGGCGCCGGTACAGCGGCGATCAGCCGAACGAGGGCAAGTGGTCGATCGCGAACGCGGGCGATACCGGTGAGGCGTTGCAGTCGGCAATGCGCCTCGGCGCGAGAACCGACTTGCTCGACGAGGCCTGGTGGTTGCCAACGGTTTTCATCGCCGACGGCGGTCCCGCAGCCAAGTCACTCGGCTCAGGACGGCAGCGGCCGGGGGCCATCTACGTCGACTCCACCGGTAGGCGATTCTGCAACGAGTCCAACTCCTACGTCGAGGTCGGCAAGGCGATGTACGCCAACAAGGCGGTGCCGTGCTGGATGATCTTCGACGAGGGCTACGTCGGCAGGTACGTCTCTGGTGCCAACCCGCTGAAGAAGCGTCGGCTGCCCGAAGAGCTGATCGAGCGTGGCGCCGTCGTTCGCGGCGCCACCATCGGCGACCTCGCGCGCCAAATCGACGTTCCCGCTGACGAACTGGAGCACACGATCCAGCGGTTCAACAAGTTCGCGGCCAAGGGCCTCGACCCCGACTTCGGCCGGGGCCAGTCGGCCTACAACGACTGCCTCGGCGATCCCGGGCATCGGCCCAACGCCGCGGTCGGCCCGCTCGAGCGCGCGCCCTACTACGCGACCAGGGTCCTGCCGGCCGATGTCGGGACATGCGGAGGCGTGATCACCAACGAGCACGCGCAGGTCCTCGACGAGCAGGACCTGGTGATCGAGGGTCTCTATGCGACGGGCAACACGACCGCGACCGTGATGGGCCGAACGTATCCCGGTGCCGGCGCGAGCATCGCGAGCACGATGGTGTTCGGCTACGTCGCCGCGCGCCACGCCGCAGGGCGTTAGGCCGGCGAGCTTTCGTCGCGATCGACGAAATCCCTTGGCTTCAAACCTGACTGCATGAGTTCTGCTCGCCGGGCCTGCACATCGGACGCCGCGCCAACCATGTTGGTCAGGATGTGACTCACCTGGAGATGTACGCGCATCCCCATCAGCTCCCACGCCCGCTTCACGTTGTTCTTCACCGCCATCAGCGTGGTCAGCGGGATCTGTCCGATTTTGCGGGCCATCTCCTCGACGGTCTCCTCAAGGTCCTCGCTCGGCACAACCTTATTGAGAAGGCCCCAGTTCAACGCTTCCTGCGCGGAAAGCGTTGGCGCCAAGAGCAACCAGTCCATGGTCCGATGCCAGTTCATCATCAGCCACGGCTCGATCATCGTATGCCCGCCAGGCTCGCCCAGGCTGTGCGCCAGCGGCATCTGGAAATACGCGTCGTCCGACGCGACACAGAAGTCGGTCAGCAGGCCGAGGTAGATGCCGCCCCCCATGCAGTAGCCATGGATCTGGGAGATGGTGGGCTTCGGGAATTCCCACAGATACAGCGTCGGCCACAGAAACAGGTCGGCGGTGCCTTTGTAAAGGTCCTCGAAGGTGTTCCCGAAGTCCGGATACGGGTTTTCGTCGGGACCCCAGCGCGCTACGTGCCCGCCGCAGAAGCCCTTCCCGTTGCCCTTGAGGATGACCACCTTGATGTCCTTGTCGCGGTCGGCCTCGTGCAGGCAAGCGTCGACTTCCTGTACCAATTGCGCGTCCTTGGTGTTGGCCCTGTCGGGCCGGTTGAGGATGATCCGCGCGATCGGCGGTTCCCGCTCATAGATGACCGATTCGAGGTCACGCCGCTCCGTCATTGGCCTCTCCTTTAGAGAATCGCGCCGCTGTCCTTGGCCGCCGAGATGTCGTCCCAATCGAGGTCGAGCTCCAACAGGATCTCCTCGGTGTGCTGTCCATGTTCGGGAGCGCGGGCGGGTGGCGGGGCGGTTTCGTTGAATTGCACTGGTGCGGCGACAATCTGGTACTCGATGCCGTTATCGTCGACGTTGGTGATCGTCAGGCCGTTCGGCTCGACCTGAGGATCATTCAGAGTTTCCTTCGGCGTCGCCAGCGCGGCCCACACCCCGGGTTCGTCCTGAAGGGCCTTGCGCCAGTGCTCGAGGTCTTGTCCTGCTATCGCCTGACCGACGAGCGTGCACGCTTCGGCGGCGTTGGCGATGAGATTGCTCGACGGCACGAAGCGTTCGTCGGTCGCGAGTTCCGGCAGGCCGATGCGCTCGCAGAAGCCGGCCCAGAAGCGGTCGGGCTGCAGGAAGACAAACTGGATCCACCTGTTGTCCCGCGTCTTGTACCGATTGACCAATGGATTGATCGCCAAACCCGGCGGCGCGCCCGGAATGCCGTCGATGTCGAACAGGTCGGCGACCGAGATCGACGGTGCGATGCACCACATCGCCTGGGCCAACAGTGACGAATCGACGACTGAGGGCTCACCGGTGCGTTCCCGGTGGAAGAGTGCGGCGCACACGCCGCCGGCCAGTGTGATCCCGCCCTGCAGGTCGCCGAACCCCGGACCCTGGACGGCGGGTGTCTCGGTACCGAACGGCGTCATGGTGTAGGAAACCCCGCCGCGGGAAAGGTATGTGGCCGCGTCGAATCCGCCTTTGTCGGCATCGGGCCCACGGACGCCGGTGCCTGTGCCGCGCGCGATGATGATGTTCGGATTGAACGAGCGGATGTCCTCGACCGTGAGCCGCGCTCGCTCCAGCGCGCCGGGCAGCCAGTTGGTCAGGAACACGTCCGCGGTGGCCAGCAGGCGACCGAGAAACGCGCGGCCGGTGTCGGACTTGATGTCGATCGCGATGCTGCGCTTGCCGCGGTTCCCGATCTCAAGGATGAAGTCGACGTCGGCGCGCGCGTTTTGCCGGGTGAAACCGCCGATCACCAGCGCACGACCCGGGTCACCGCCCTTCACATCCTCCACCTTGATGACATCCGCGCCCCAATCCGCAAGCGCTGCACCGGCGGACGGTACGTACGTCCACGACGCCAGCTCGACGACGCGTACTCCGCGCAGCACTTCGGACATTGCCCCGCCTTTCGTTGCCGATCGTTAGCCAAACATGTTCGTCGCCAGTTGCCTGCCGACCTCTTGCAGGTATCTGTCGGAGCCGCCAAGGAAGGCGCTCCAACCGAGCAGGCGTTTGAGGTACAGGTGAGCGTCGTGCTCCCAGGTGTAGCCGATGCCGCCGAAAACCTGGATCGCGATGTCGGCGACGGTCGCCAGCTGCCCCGCGAACGCCTTGGCGCGCAGCGCGGCGAGGTGGCGCTCAGCGGGCTGTGCGGCATCCGTAGCCCATACCGCGTGCAGCACCCCGCTGCGAGCGAGTTCGACTGTCTCGTACATGTCGACGCAGAGGTGCTGAACTGCCTGAAAGCTGCCGATGGGCTGGTCGAACTGCTGTCGCACCTTCGCGTATTCGACTGCGAGGTTCATCACCGCGTTCGCGGCGCCCAACGCGTCGGCCGCGTTTGCAATCAGCACGTCGTCGACGAGGCCCCGGATGTCATCTGCCGACGGCGAAGCGAGCCGCTGCGCGGTCACACCGTCGAACACGACATCGAACAGCTTGCGAGTCTGATCGACGTGCGTCCGCTCCGTCACCGAAACGCCGGGCGCCTTCGCGTCGACGGCATACAGTCCGGTGCCGGCACCGTCCTCGGCGAGCACAAGCACCACGTCGGCCGCGGCCGCGTCCGGCAGCGCGGCGATGTCGCCGCGCAGGACCGCGTTCTCGACAACAGGACGCAGGCCATTGAGCGGACCGATCGTGGCGACCGTAGAACCATCGGCGATACCGGTCAACAGCGAGGCGGCGTGCGTCCCGGTGACCATCCGAGTCAGCGCGCGCGCCGCTGCGACCGCGCTCGACAGCCACGGCCCCGGATGCAGCGCGGCGCCGAGTTCGGTCGCCACGATGCCCGCCTCGACCATCGTCATACCGGAGCCGCCGTACTCCTGCGGGACCAGCACCCCGGTGGTGCCCAGGGCCGCCAATCCACTCCACACCTCGGCGGTGGTTCCGGTCGTATCATCGAGCATTGGCCGCACATGGGTTGTCACGCTTGCTTTTTCCGCGAGATAGCGGCGCACGGTGTCACGCAGGACCACCTGCTCGTCGGTCAGCTCGAGGTTCATCCGTGCCCTTTGTCCCCCTGGCCTTCGGGCGGGGGGTGCCCCCAATTCGCGCGGGCGCTCATCGTCGGGGCAATCCGAGCACCCGCGTCGCGGTGACGCTCTTGTTGATCTGAGTCGTGCCGCCCGCGATGGTCAGGGAGCGCGACGTGAGTCGATACTCCGACCACCGTCGGTGGCCACCGAGCGGGCCCAGCACGTCGAAGGCCAGGGCGGCGAGTTCCTGTCCCAGCTCGGCCCACACGCTCTTCGCCAGGCTGGCCGACCCAAGCGCGTCGCCGCCGTGCAGCGTGGCCGAGATCGACCGCTGGCAGAGCACCTCCAGGTACTTGATGCGCACCGCCACCTCGCCGAGGCGGCGCAACGTTGCGGTGTCCTCGAGCACCGGCGTTCCGTCGAACTCACAGTCGGCCAGGTCGGCCACCAGATCCTGCAACTGCACCTCCAGCTGCGCATACAGGCGGGCCGCTCCGGCCCGCTCGTGGCTCAGCGTGGTGGTGGCCACCTGCCACCCCCCGTTCAGCGGCCCCAGTAACGCATCGGCGGGCACCAGCACGTCGTTGAAGAACACCTCCGCGAAATCGGCGGCGCCGTTGAGCGTGACCAGCGGGCGCACCTCGATGCCGGGCAGCGTCATGTCGACGATCAGGCATGAGATGCCCTTGTGCTTGGGGGCGGCCGGATCGGTGCGCACGTAGAGCTGACACCAATCGGCGCGATGCCCCAGCGAGGTCCAGACCTTTTGTCCGCTGACCACGTAGTCGTCGCCCTCGGCCACCGCGCGGGTCCGCAAGGAGGCGAGATCAGAGCCGGCTTCCGGCTCCGACATGCCCTGACACCAGATGTCGTCGGCTCGCACCATGCGGGGGAGCAACTCACGCTTCTGCGTTTCCGTGCCGTACTGCATGATCGCCGGCGCGATGTTGTTCATTCCGATCACGTTGAGCGGCACTGGCGCTCGCGCGCGTGTGGTTTCCTCCGCGTAGGCGAGCTGCTCGAGCACGCTTGCCCCGCGGCCGCCGTACTCCTGCGGCCATGACACCGCGCCCCAGCCCGCGTCGGCCAGCGTGGCGTCCCACGCACGCAGCGTCTCAAAGGTGTCGGGGTCACGGCCGCGTCCGGCGGCCACCACCTCTTGGCTCAGGTTCGCGGCCAACCATGCGCGCAGCTCCTTGCGGAACTGTTCGACCTCCGGCGGGTATGAGAAGTCCACGGTGTCCTGTCGGGATCGGTCTCAATTGGTTTCTTTATAATTTTAGGTAGTATAGCGACCGCACCAGTTACTGTTGGCTGCGATGCCGCGGCGCAACCTTGCGGATGGGGTTTCGATGGCGTGCACCCTGTGCCCAACCGGCGGTGCCGCTGAGTGAGCAAGCCGGTCGGCCGGTCAGCCATCGCGGGTGCCGGTTCTTCGAAGATCCTCCGAGATAAGGGCATTGGCGGGCGACCAGTTGCCGCGAACCGCATCGGGAGAAAGGACCGGCCATGGGCAGAGTGACGGGCAAGGTGGCGCTGATCAGCGGAGCCGCGCGCGGTCAAGGGCGGTCACACGCACGGACGCTTGCCGCCGAGGGCGCCGACATCATCGCCGTGGACATCTGCGAAGACATCGAAACCAACGAGTATCCGCTCGCGCGCCCCGAGGACCTTGACGAGACAGCCCGGCTGGTCGAAAAGGAAGGCCAGCGGGTGTACACCGAGATCGCCGACGTCCGCGACCGCGCGGCGTTGTCCGCCGCGATCGATCGGGGTGTCGTCGAGTTCGGCCACCTCGACATCGTGGTGGCGAACGCCGGCATCTGTCCACTGACCGCGGGCCTTCCGCCGCAAGCGTTCGTCGACGCGGTCGATGTCGACCTGGTGGGCGTCCTCAATCTCGTGCACGCAAGCATGAAGCACCTACAGGCCGGTGCGTCGATCATTGCGACGGGATCGGTGGCGGCGTTCATGGCCTCGATGAACACCAGCGGTATCGATGGTGGACCCGGCGGCGCGGGCTATGCATTCGCGAAACAGGTTGTCGCACATTATGTCAACGACCTCGCGGCAGCCCTGGCCCCCAAACAGATCCGAGTGAACGCGATTCACCCCACCAACTGCAACACCGACATGCTGCACAGTCCGCCCATGTATCGGGCATTCCGTCCCGACCTGCAGAACCCCACCCGCGAGGACGCGGAACTGGTCTTCCCGGTGATCCAGGGCATGCCGATTCCCTACGTCGAACCCGAAGACATCAGCGAGGCCGTGCTGTTCCTCGCCAGCGACGCGGCCCGCTACGTCACCGGTCAGCAGCTCCGCGTCGACGCAGGCGGCTTCCTAAAGGTCAAGCCATGGTCAGGGGCGTAGGGACGTAAGAGGGGAGAAGCGAGCATGCCCAAAGGGATCATGTACGTGGAGACGATGCCGGTCTCGCTGGCCGGGGAAGCCGACTACCACAAGTGGTACAACGACACCCATCTCGCGCAGATCACTTCGGTCGACGGGATCGTGTCCGCCCGGCGGTTCGCCCCGGCCGACGGGAACGGCCCGTTCATCGCGATCTACGAACTCGACTGCGATGACCTCGACGCGGCTGTGCAGCGGCTGAGGGAACTCGGCGCGAGCGGCAAGATGACGGGCCTCGAAAACCTAGCCATGGATCCAAAGCCTATTCCCCGCGTGTACCGCGAGATCGGGTCATACGAACCATGACCTACCCGGCAGAGGTCCGCCGGCGCATGTACGCCTTGATGGTGCTGATGAAGGCCGCCGACGACCGGCTGTCCAAGGGCATTGGCACCGGCGAGTTCATGTGCGTGTACTGGCCGTCACGCGGCCAGGAGGCGATCGGCGCCGCGATGGGTGTCTCGCTGCGACGCGACGACCAGCTGGTGACGACCTACCGGGGGCTACATGACCTCATCGGCAAAGGCGTTCCGCTGGAAGAGATCTACGGCGAGATGATGGGCCGCACCGTCGGCGCGAGCGGTGGCAAGGGCGGGACAATGCACATCGCGAAGCCGGAAGTGGGTGTGATGCTCTCGACCGGAATCGTCGGCGCCGGACCGCCGGTCGGCGTCGGGCTGGCGATGGCGGCCAAGCGCAAGGGGCTCGACCGGGTCACGGTGGTCAGCTTCGGTGACGGCGCGACCAACACCGGCTCGTTCCACGAGGCGGCGAACATGGCCGCCCTCTGGGACCTGCCAATGGTCTTCGTGTGTCAGAACAACCAGTACGCGGAGATGACGCCGACCCCGAACACGATGCGGCTCGAGAATGTCGCCGATCGTGCGGCCGGCTACGGCATGCCCGGTGTTCGCGTCGACGGCAACGACCCGCTGGCCGTCGCGGCGGCGCTGGACGAGGCGTTGGCCAGGGCGCGCCGCGGTGACGGACCCACCTTCATCGAGTGCGTGACATTTCGCTTCCGCGGCCACTACTTCGGTGACCGGATGCCATACATCCCCAAAGAGCAACTGGCAGAGGCGATGGCGGCAGACCCCGTGCCGCGGTTCCGACGGCAGCTCGTCGATGACGGTATCTGCACCGATGACGAGCTGAACGGAATCGACGAAGGTGCGCTCATCTCCGTTGAGAAATCGCTCAAGGCCGTCTTGAGCGCCGAGGCGCCGTCGGCCGAGGAGCTCGACCGGGACGTGTACGCGACCCCGATCCGCTACCCGGTCTGAGGAAGACGCCGATGGACGAGAAAGAGATGTCGATGCGCGAGGCGCTGAACCTCGCGCTCGACCAGGCGATGGAAGCGGACGAGCGGGTATTCCTTCTCGGCGAGGATATTGCCGACCCCGGCGCGTCCGGCCCTACCGCGGGCCTGTCGACGAAATACGGTCACGACCGCGTGCTGGACACGCCGATCTCTGAAGCCGCGATCGTCGGTGCTGCCATCGGCGCTGCGATCGACGGCCTGCTGCCGGTGGCCGAGATCATGATCATGGACTTCATCGGCATCGCCGCGGACCAGCTCATCAACAACGCCGCCAAGCTGCGTTTCATGACCGCAGGCAGGACGACGGCGCCCATCACGGTCCGCACCCAGGTGTATGGCGGGCTCGCCACCGGCGCGACGCATTCTCAGACACTCGAGGCTTGGTTTATGCACATTCCGGGCATGAAGGTGATCGTGCCGTCGACCCCGCGCGACGGCAAGGGCCTGCTGACGTCGGCGATCTTCGATGAGGATCCCTGCCTGTTCGTCGAGACGATCCGCCTGCAGGGCCAAAAGGGCCTTGTCCCAACCGATCCCGGGTTCTCGATTCCCCTTGGGCAGGCCGACATCAAGCGGCCGGGCTCCGACGTCACGCTGATCAGCTACGGGCGCAGCTTGCACGAATCACTCGCCGCTGCGACCGCGCTGCAGGAGCAAGGGGTCAACGCAGAGGTGGTCGATCTGCGCACGCTCGTGCCGCTAGACGTCGAAACCATGGTGTCCTCGGTGCGACGCACCCACCGTGCCGTGGTTGTGCACGACGCGGTTCAATTCGCAGGCCCAGGAGCCGAAATCGTGGCGACGCTGCAGTCGGAGTGCTTCAGCGCGCTTGCCGCACCGATCGAGCGCGTCGGGGCGCGGTTCGTCCCGACGCCCGCCGCCGCGGCGCTCGAGGCGCAGATCTACCCGTCGTCGGCGCGCATCGTCGCGGCCGCCCAACGAACGCTGCACGAGTCCGCGGCGGGCGCGCGTGGGTGACTTCCTCATTCGCATCCCGCGAGTCTCGGTCGCTGTTTGCGAGGCCGAACTCGTCGAGTTGCTCGTGGCGGATGGCCAGCACGTCCAGGAGGGCACGCCGATCTACGTAATCGCAACGGAGAAAGTGGAACAGGAGATCGAGGCCGGTGCATCGGGCACCGTTGAATGGACCGGCGAAGTCGGCACCGTGTACGACATCGGCGTCGAGATCGGCGTCATCAAGTCATAGGAGAGGGAATGGATCTCAACGAGACTCGCGAACGAATCATCTACGAAAAGCAAGGCCCCATCGCGAAGATCACGCTGAACTGGCCCGAGAAGGCGAACGCCCAGGACCAGAAGCTGGTCGAGGAGGTCGATGCCGCGCTCGTAGATGCGGATCGGGATTACGACATCAAGGTCCTGATCCTCAAGGCCAACGGCAAAGGGTTTTGCTCGGGGCACGCCATCGGCGACAACGCGACCGACTATCCGGCAATGGTCGAAGGCCATCAGCATATGGGCACGCCCTGGAAGCCTCAGACCGATCTCTTCCTCAAGCCGACCCTGAATTTGTGGGAATTCTCCAAGCCGACAATCGCACAGGTGCACGGCTACTGCGTCGGCGGCGGCACCCATTTCGGGCTCACCACCGACATCGTGATCGCTTCGGATGACGCCTACTTCCAGTACTCACCGCTGCAAGGGTTCGGCATGCCGTCCGGGGAGTGCTCGATCGAGCCGTGGGTCTTCATGAACTGGCGGCGCGCGGCGTACTACCTGTACATGTCGGAGATCATCGACGCCCAAAGGGCGCTCGAGGTGGGACTGGTGAACGAGGTGGTCTCTCGGGAAGAGCTGGATGCACGCGTTGAGGCGATCGCCAGCCACATCGCACAGGCTCCATTGACGACGCTGCTACTCACCAAGGCGAATCTCAAGCGGGCCTGGGAACTCATGGGGATGCGGTTGCATTGGCAGAGTTCCAACGATCTCGTGGCCCTGGCGACGGTGAGCGCCGACGTGCGGGCTTTGATGGGCCAGGTGCTGCAAGGCCAGATCAAGCCTGCCGAGATGGCGCGGCGCCAGGCCGCTGCGGCAGCCAATTCCGACGGTAAACCGGCCACCTAGGATTGCCGTGCACATCGGCGACCACGCGATCAGCGCCGCGCAGTCACCGGCCCTGATCGTCGCGGACGGCCGCACGATCTCGTATGGCGGGCTGTACGCCAGCAGCCGGCGGGTCGCCGCGCTTCTGTACGAAGCGGGGCTGCGGCGCGGCGACGCCGTCGCGCTGGTACTCCCGAACCGCCATGCGTTCCTCGAAATCACCTGGGGCTGCCAGCTTTCCGGACTCTACTACAGCGCGGTGAACACTCACTTCACCGCTGACGAAATCGCCTACGTCGTCGACGACTCCGAGGCGAAAGCGGTGTTCGTCGACGCGTCGATGGCCGACCCGGCGTCGCGAATCCTCGATGCCAACGCCGGCGTCGACGTCCATATCTGCGTCGGAGGCAACCTGCCGGGCTGGCGCTCGTACGACGACGCGCTGGCCAGCGCCGGTGACGCGCCGCCGGTATCCGACGGTTCGGAGATGCTCTACTCGTCCGGCACCACCGGTAGGCCGAAAGCGGTCCGCCGGCCGCTTCCCGAGGACGGCAAGGGATCATGGGCGCAGAAAGTGTTGGAGTACACGCTCATTCAGCGGTACGGCATGACCGAATCGAGCGTGTACCTCTCGCCGGCGCCGCTCTACCACGCGGCAGGGGTCAACTACACGATGGCGGCGCAGCGCGTCGGCGCCGCCGCGATCGTCATGCCCAGATTCGACGCCGAGGACTCCCTGCGTCTGATCGAGAAACATCGTGTGACCCATGCGCAATTCGTACCGACCATGTTCGTGCGGATGCTGAAGTTGCCGGACGCGGTCCGGGAGTCCTACGACGTGTCGAGTCTTGAGTGCGTGATCCACGCGGCCGCACCGTGCCCGGTGGACGTCAAACACCGCATGATGAAGTGGTTCGGCCCGATCATCTACGAGTATTACGGCGGCACGGAGGGATTCGCCGGCACAACGATCGACCCGCAGGAGTGGCTCGCCCATCCTGGATCGGTCGGCAAGCCGTTCACCGCCGCGCATGTGGTCGGTGACGACGGGACCGAATGTGCCGTCGGCGAGTCGGGGGAGCTCTACTTCGAGGGCGGACCGGCGTTCGAGTACTTCAAGGATCCGGAGAA
>Ga0070711_100002053_pt1 | contig 11362 bp, 8 predicted proteins | sample LARL53metaG_FD_65452 | JGI IMG/M metagenome (GOLD analysis project Ga0070711, IMG submission 65452) | Corn, switchgrass and miscanthus rhizosphere microbial communities from Kellogg Biological Station, Michigan, USA - LAR L5-3 metaG | ecosystem: Host-associated > Plants > Roots > Rhizosphere ... | reverse complement strand
TTGAATGTAGGGTGCTTTTGTTGTGTATCGGGTGCTAATTTCGTTTATATCCAAGAATACTATCCAATGATACGCTTCACACGGGGTTCTTTATATGGTACGATAATTTCTGTGGGTATCTTAACGGCAATCGTCTTTGTTGTAGAATTCGGAAATCAAACAATGTCAGCACTTGGTCAGAAGGAAGGAACGCTCCCGAATTTGCTGTTGTTAGGTCTTATCGTTTCGGAAGTGTAACAGGTTTTTTACCTATAGATCCGAAAAGAAATTTGTGTAACGAAAGGAAAGAGAAGAAAAGCTTGTCTCACATGCTAATAAGATAATCAAGGATTTCACAGAATTTCATTATCAGCTTGCTTCGAGCAAACCCATTGGATTGAGCTGGCGTTTTACATACCATAAAGAGCTTTTACAACATCTCTATACAGGACATAGCGATTTGTATATTTTGATGGGTGAAAATCAAGGAGATTTTGAACATGATTTCGAAGAATTGATTCGCGGTGTAGAGCTTCAACCGAAAACGCTCATGGGAGCCTGTGACCAATGTTTAGAGCTGCATGATAAGAAGGATGCTTCAAAATTAAGTATCTCGATTGTGGAATTTAGCGTCTAAAATAATCGCTTAGAATGGCTCGCGCTGCTTCAGGAACCGTTTCAAGCTTGCGCACCTTGCGTTCTTTTTCTATTGCTTCATACAATTCCTCTGAAACAGAAACCAAAATCCTTTTCATTGCCATTGAATACTATTGATATCAATGGTAACATTTATAAACGTTAGGTGTGATACTATTGATATCAATGGTAACAAAGTTGACAACACGTGAAATGCGAGGAATGGCAATCGCAAATACAATAGGTAAGCGAAACGATCCGGACGGAGGCTAAATAAGCTCGCTTACAAGGTCAAATCGCAATCCAATAATGATAAGTGGTATACTGTTATCAAGGATTATTCGTGTGGGTGAACATGCGAATGTCCTGATTTTACGTTTAGACATTTTGAATGTAAACACGTTCATGCCATCAATTTAGCAAATTGCTTAGAAAGAAAATCTATTTTGATAAATTCGCAAACGTTCCGGTTACAGAAAGCAAGCTCGGAGAAATTATCTGTCAAAAATGCGGTGGCGCGAATTACAAGAAATTTGGCATCAGACATAACAAGGATAGCGGCGACATCCAGCGATATTTGTGCAAAGATTGCCGATACAGATTCATTGTAAATCCTGCTTTTGAAAATTGCAAGGCTTCAGCGAAAATTATCACAGCGGCCACAGATTGTGTTTCAAAAGAGTATGGTTCAGAAAGGCCGCCGACCATTGGAAGCAATTATACAATTTCGAAGTAGATTATTCTAGCATTTGTAGCTGGATAAGAAAATTCGGTGACATAGTACAACCGTATGTTGATGGCCTCGTTCCTAAGACGGGTGGCGTCTACCACGTTGACGAAATGCTGTTGCATGTTAGAAAAGAAAACAATGAACAAACAATGGATGATTCAAACGAAGAGAATCTTACCCACAAATTCTTTGATAACCATTATTCATGGTTATGGAATTTGATGGCACCGCGCAGCTCCCTCATCTTCTCTCTGCTTCAACCCTAATTTTGATCTCCTTGAGCCTGTATGTCCAATAATGCGTCTATAGCCTTCTTTGTTTTAGCCCATGCCTCCGTGAGATGTTCTTTAGGAAGTCTTAGCTGAATTCCTTCTCCTAGCCTGTATTCTTCAAAATCTGGCTTCAATTTGTCTTCCATCGCTGCAACGTCACCCCCTCCATTGGTTTGTTTCTGATTACCATTGCCAGATTCAAGATAAGAGTACACTTTCTTGAAGATTTTGATAACGTCGACAGCTATAGATGGCGCATCGGTGACATCTACACCTGCGCTTTCTCGGAGAAAGAGTCTAAGCTGATCATCAGAAACGCCAGTGGGATATTTTTTATGAATATCATCGAATAACGTGACGTGTCGCACCGCTTCATGTTTTGCATTTGCTCTCTCTTCAGGCTCTCCCCACAGAGCCTTCTTCGCTAAATCAGTATATCTGATATAGCCATCACCGGTATCGACTAAGCCATAGTGAACCATAGAACCTACAAGAATGCCAAAAGGCCCCGTTTTGGGGGACACTCCAAGGGCCTCCGCAAAAGTGTCCCGTTTCAATGAGAGATTTTGTGTCTGGTGGTGAGCTTTTCTCAGATACTCTAAACAGCTATCTAAATCACGAACAGGAAATTCATAATGTCCAGCCTTAGGCATGTTACGCTCTAGCGTAAAGCGACGTCAAACGCTCTTAATATAGCTTTCGCATTGCTGCATACGCAACGCTTATATGGCAAACATATCAAAAAAACAGTGGCGTCGTAGCTTAATTAAAGAGCCGTGTTTTGACGAAGCGCGAGTCGTGGAGTAGTGATAATTTACCCTTACGAAACATAAAGTACCTACAGAGTAAATTTTGCGCGTTCGTAATGAATTGATAATAATCTAAAGATCTTCATTCATGCATTCTAGCGAGCTGGTTATCTTATCGATATTTATATAGCGAACAATGGTGTATTGCAATCATCGTGGGATGAATTTACGTGACAGCTAAAGATTCGATATCTTTTCTTCGTCTAGCATTAGCCATCGTCATTTCTCTTTATCATCAAAGAATGAATAATCTATGAAGTCAGCCTCAGGCAATAGTCATTCATCCTCGTCCTCTTTTTTTTCGAAAAATGAGATTCTAATTAAATATACCATAGTGCCATCAATTCCCCTTTTAATAATAGCAATACTATCTGCGAATCCTGATACTTGGGCCTCGTCTGAAATTCATCATTTTTATATTGAGATGTTTGCAGTAATACTCGCTGCAATTCTGTCATTTTACTACATGGCGCGTGCTCGGACTCTAAACGATAAATTCAGTCTCTTTCTCGGAATAGGGTTTCTCACCAATGCTTTAATTGATTTGATGCATACTATTGTTTCTTTTAATTTAATGAATGAGCCACTTTTTCTGAAATACTTTATTCCACAGACTTGGTTTGCAGGAAGGCTATTTCTCAGTGCCATGTTAGCTCTGGCTATAGCAGGGTACTCGGTATTATCTAAGGAGCAACCCCCTACTAAGAGTACACCTTCCGGATCTTCCTTCTTTTCAAGCAAAAGAAGACAAAAATGGCAGTTACCACCTTCTATGACGGATCAAGACAATCAAGGAAAACAAAGACAAACGGAACAAGAAAGGGAGCAAAAGGAAATTCGACATAGCAAAGCAGCGCAAAAAACTCTTGTAATTTCACTAGCCGTCCTTGCCGGTTTTGCTGCGATTAGCGCCATAAGTTCCCTTTTCCTAGTTTTTCCAGGTGTAGTGTTAGATCAATATCCAGTACATAGACCTTATGAAATCGCGCCACTTGTACTACTTTTAGTTGCCTTGTTTTACTTTTATAAGAATCAACTCTATAAAAAAAGCGACGTTTTCTATAAAGGAATATTAGGCGCTATCGTCATCGATATCTTCGCACAAATTATAATGTCTTATTCGTCTATATCCTTTGATACTGCACATAATGTTGCCCATATCCTCAAGGATGCGGCTTATTTTGTTAACATCATTGGACTTGCATTATCGAGTATCAACTATAATCTGAGATTGAAAGAGAGTAATGAAAGCTTAGAAGAAAGTAATGCCAGATTGATGGAAAGGGAGGAATTAATTCGCACCCAATATGAAAGATTAAAGGAATCAGACAAGATGAAAAATGAATTTATCAACGTGGCTTCTCACGAATTGAGAACACCTATTCAACCCATTATTAGCCTATCTGCGCTCCTTCGCCCAAAAATACAGGATATTCAACAGCGAGAATTAGTAGATGTTATAACAAGAAATGCAAAAAGACTGCTACAACTTACAGAAGCAATACTTGACGTAACAAAAATTGAGAGCCAGTCACTAACACTAAAAAAAGAACTATTCAACTTAAATGATGTAATAATAAACGCTATGAATGACATAACATTAGGCGTAGACTTCCTTAACAATAAGAATATACAGTTATCATATAAGCCTCAAGATATTTTATTGGAGGCAGACAAAGGAAGAATAACACAAGTTATTTCTAATCTACTAAGTAATGCCATCAAATTTACCAAAACAGGTACCGTAACTATTTCAATAAATTCAGAAACAAGGGATCATAAAAGTAACAACAACGATACTGTGTTAGTGAGTGTGAAAGATACTGGTCAAGGCATCAATCCTGATGTACTATCACAATTATTCACGAAGTTTGCTACAAGATCTCCCTTACACGGCGCACAGACCGGGACAGGGTTGGGTCTTTTTATCTCTAAAAGTATTATTGAAACACACGGCGGTAAGATTTGGGCTGAAAACAATAACGATGGAAAAGGGGCAACGTTTTCATTTGTTCTGCCGAGTAATATAAAAAACAGTTAGGCTGGGAGACGGTTTCTAATGTTGATATAGCATACTACTGCGATGATTATGCTTTAGCATTACTAGAGATAATTCCGATGAAAGATCGTTGGATTACACCGACCTCGATATGCTTTGATGACTGAAAGACTAGAATGAAGATTAAAGCAAAAGAATATTATCCAGAGATCATAGACGAGCTATTGAGATCGCGATTAATTTCAGATTTTACACGTTATAGGAAAAGGCGCTTATGACAAAAAGTTTCATTATCTGCCAAAATTAATTTCATCCCTCAGCAAACTACTCGCCTTCATATCAAATCATAGTGGCATTATGATTTGCCAAGCGGTAGAGGCAAAATGTAGTGAACACATTGGTGTAGCTAAAAACGTCCGGGATGAAGAATCCCAAGTCATATTGAACATATGCACTCAAGGTTTATCTATAACTATGCAATATGCCCAAGTGTTACTGCAAGAAACGGTAATGATGACCTATTTCTAGCTCTGAGCCGTTTCTACTTTCTAGCTTCTACTATCGTTCCGTAACCCCAAAAAGTTTCTTAGTACACTAGTCTTCGAATCACTATTCACTCATTTATTGTCGAATCCGTTCGACCCTAAAATAGTTTTAAAAAGGTACTAATATCCTGTTTCTCATATACAAATAGATTCCTCGTCTTATCAGGTTGGGTTTTAATCCAATCTTGTTCCCCTTCTTTTCGGTTATTATATTCTTCTTCTCTTTTTACTGGAATGGAGCCGATACTTTTTCAGTGGCATTGCCTTAAATTATAATAACTATAGAGGTTGCTAGTTCTACTAATTTATCCAACAAGGTTTTGGTATGGGATTTCGGATTGAAAATGGATTAGACAGCGAAATCACAAACGAAGAAGTAATAACGCCTACTTAGACGTAACTTAAATTGGTAATACTAAGCGGAAGCAACTCAACTAGCTTGTAGTCGGAAAATTTCAATAATGTCCTTACCTATAGAGGTGTTCTTTAATTGTTGGAATTACTCCTTTTACCAGAGCAGTGGACCGACAGTTGCATTTGTAACAAAGTTACAATAACCATCATTCTTAAATTTGGTTTTAGACGAGTTAAATGGCCCCGACTATAACTTTAACCGGTGCGCTGCGGATATAGTTCATATATCATAGGGATCACAAATAGATCTACTAGGTTATTTGGAATGTCTTCTACATCTCCAGGTTTTTCTTGGACTAGCAAAAGCATGGGTAAAGGCATATTAGGAATAATCGATGAACTGCATCTATATGACCATGAATTGTCCGATATGTGGCACAATGATGGTATGGCTTAACGGTTCCATTAGTCATGATCCTCCACTAAAATACTACCAATGTCGCATATGCAAGGTCAATGTCACTAAGTATCCTGACGAGACATATGAAATCTTAGAGATAAAGGACCAACGAAAGTAATAATTTATAATCTGGTATTCGAGATTTGAGATTTTTAGACAAAATACGGATTGTAACATTGGCAGAGCACTGTTTCTGCATCGAGTAATAGCTTTAATATTTTCGAGCATTAACATGTAATATATGAAGAGGACAAGAACAAAACGATCTCTGCAGTATGAAATTAAATCACGCGATAGAATTATAGTTATGCCTGGAGTTTTCGATGCCCTGAGTGCTAGGATAGCCCAGCACGTAGGTTTTGACGCAATGTTTCAAACAGGCTACGGTTCCTCTGCATCACTCCTTGGGATGCCTGATTTTGGATTTTTGAACGCCGGGGAAACGGCAGATAATGCACGCAGGATAATACGCGCTGTGGAGCTGCCTGTAATCGTAGACGCGGATACTGGGTACGGCAATCCCTTGAGTGTTTGGCGCCTAGTACGGGATTTGGAAGGTATGGGTGCAGCTGGATTATTTTTGGAGGATCAAGTCTGGCCAAAAAGATGCGGACACATGCAAGGTAAGAGCATTATTCCAACTGACGATTACATTATGAAACTCAAGGCAGCGCTAGATGCGCGTGAAAGCAAGGATTTCATCATTGTTGCCCGAACTGACGCCCGGGCCAGTCGGGGCTTGGATGAAGCGATCAACAGAGGCAAAACGTACTCCAAGGCCGGTGCCGATGTGATTTTTATCGAAGCGCCAACGTCGACAAAGGAATTATCTAGAATCGCAAATGAAATCGATGCTCCATTGGTGGCAAATATGATTGAGGAAGGAGTGACACCAACCCTTAGCGCTCAGCAGCTGTTTAAAATGGGGTACACCGTTGCTCTGTTTCCATTATCTGCTCTATATGCTTCGACTTACGCGATATTGAAAGTGTTTAGCGAATTAAAGAAAACGGGCACCACAGATCAGGGACGGGAAATAATGGTTACGTTCAATGAGTTTAATAAATTTGTGGATTTGCAGAGATACATGGAATTGGAGAAAAGATATGCATAACGTGGGTGTTCTGCATATCATACTTTGCAGCAATTTTTGAAATGCGTGGTTTGGAGGTTTGACATGCAAGTGACTTCGAGAAGTCTTAAAACTTGAAGGTTATGTCTCAGTAATAACTCCACGTTATATGATAACATTTAAGTTATTTAGAAGATGATAATAGTAGAAATTTGTTTGCAAAAGCCGATTTATCTGTAATAATTCCCACGTACAATGAATATGACAATATTCTACATTTAGTTGAAGTTATAAAAGAAAATATTCCAGATGGTGTTTCTACAGAGATAATTATTGTAGATGACAATTCCCCTGACGGGACGGGTAGATTAATTGCGAACTATATAGCGGATTCCCACGCCGTATATCCTAGCCTTCGCCAAGCACATGAAAATAGCAACAATATGGCAGTTAACACCGGAGAATCGATAGTTAAGCTTGTTCGCAGAGAAAGCAAAAGTGGCCTTATTTCTGCTGTCTTACAGGGAATTAGATCTTCCACAGGTAAGTACATCTTGGTGATGGATGCAGATTTTTCTCATCCGCCAGAAATTGTGCCGCTTTTAGTCAATGAGTTATTAGGTGATCATAACTGCATCGCGGTTGCATCGAGATATGTGGGAGGGGGATCAGTACGGGGCTGGCCCTACAAGAGACGACTGTTGAGCAAGATGGCAGCAAAGATTGCAATACATGGATTGAAGTTGTGTAATATTAGAGATCCTAATTCTGGCTTTTTTGCCTTTCCACGTCATATTATCGAAAATATTAGGTTCGACACTTATGGATACAAATTGCTTCTCGAAATATTGGTCAAGGCCCAAGGGATAAGAGTAAAGGAAATACCGTATGCCTTTATTGATAGAAAGTCTGGAGAAAGCAAGCTAGACACTCGCGTGATGTTTGATTATGTCAACGCAGTATGGTATTTGTACAGATACGGCCGAAAGCCAAAACGATTAACTCGGGCCAAAGTAGAGAAACGCCAATCGGTATTATTTCTATCCAAAGCAGCTAGATTTTATACTGTGGGTGCCTCGGGCTTGTTGTTAAACTATATTGTATCAATGATGCTGACTAAAGGAATCATCTCAAATTTTTGGTACTTACAAGCCTCGATAATCGCAATAATCTTGTCAATAACTTCCAACTTTTTTCTGAACAAAATTTGGACATTCGAGGACAGAAACTTCTCACCTAGTAACACTTTAAAACAGTATGGCATGTTTCTTGGCTTAAGTACTGTAGGAGCAGCAGTGCAATTGATGCTCCTATATTTGTTCGTTCAGTCTGGTTTTCAATACACAGCCTCGCTAGTTTTGGCAGTAGCCGCCGCTTCAGTCAGCAATTTCCTTCTCAATAAGAAATGGACTTTTCGTGAAAAAGTATGGGGCTGAATATGTGCAAGAAGTTAATCTAGAAGAACGCGATTGAAAAGGAGACAGAAAGGAGTAATATTTTTTTCTTTATATTCTCTACAAATAGAAAGAACACATATTTCTTATGCAAATACCCAATAACTTAACCCAGAACACAAAGCTTTAGACGCTTACAAGAAGGCTCCCTCCCTATACATAATGTATGATGGATATGATGGGTATGAACTACTCAATTAATAAACCGGCATTTCGATGTATTACCAATGTCAAGGTTCCCTTCAACGGTCCCAAGGATTCCCAAGGTGCAAAACAGATTAAAAATCTTGGCTGCAATTATAACATTAATTGTTATCGTTGTCTTTATGTTTGAATCGGTCGTCATTATAGAAGCAGGACACAGAGGAGTTGTTCTGTATGTGGGTGCAGTTGAAAACCGCGTGTTAGGCGAAGGGATACATTTTATCATTCCATTTGCTGAACAGGTAATACCACTAGAAGTACGCACTCTGAAATTCCAGGCCGACGCGACGGCCGCCTCTAACGATCTGCAAGAGGTCCAAACTACCATAGCATTGAACTATCATATTAGTCCAAGTCAGGCAAACATCATTTATCAGCAACTAGGTGCTGACTATGCGGACAGAATAATTGCACCAACTATACAGGAATCTGTTAAAGCAAGTGTTGCGAAATTCAATGCTGAAGAACTGATAACTAAGAGAGCTACTGCGAAGGCTTTGATATCTCAGACTATTAGTAATACACTATCAGCACGGGATATAGTTGTCGAGACAGTATTCATAACTGACTTTAAATTCTCCCAAGCATTTGCTGATCAGGTAGAATCAAAGGTAGTAGCATTCCAAAAGTTTCTGACAGAACAAAATAACTTAAAAGCTATACAAGTAGTTGCAAACCAAACCGTCGTCCAAGCGTTAGCAACAGCAAGGGCAAATGTCGCTAAGGCAGGTGGTGAGTCACAAGCAATCAAGGTCATAACTGTACAGTTAAAGCAAAGTCCAGAATATCTTCAGTGGCTATCAATTAACAGATGGAACGGACAAATGCCTTTTGCTCTAGGTAGTGATGCACTTCCTTTTTCCCAGTTACCAGTAGCAAAACCGCAACAGAACCAAACCAAATGATAATCTCAGATTCCATATACCGGACCCAGACTTGATATATTAAATTCTGGCATTTTTCCTAAATTCAGATTGACGGCCTAGACCTAAGAACCCTTAAGTAGAATAGCATCCGGCTTGTTATAAATGTCATATCTTCCTAATGAATACTGGTCTAAACATGGAAAGACGTACAAAGATGAATTTCGATATAACAAAAACTTTGAATTGCAGGAGAAAATACTGATTGATTATCTGAAAAATAATATATCTTTCTCCAGTGTGTTCGAAATAGGATGTGGCTTCGGACGGATTACCAAATTAGTGCTATCAAATTTTCCAAATATCACTGAATATCTTGCCATAGACCTTTCGCCTCATCAAATAGAAAATGCTAAAGAATTAATTGGACAAAGTATAGGAATTAGAGAAAATGAGTCAACGATTACTTTTATGGTATCTGATATACAATCCTTTCAAATTCAGAAGAAATACGATTTGGTAATAGCTTCTGAGGTACTTATGCATATACTGCCATCCGAAATTAACGGAGTTATATGCAAACTCATTAATTTGTCAAACGAACACATAGTCAACATCGATTGGTACGAAGAACAAACACCAAAAAAGGCAGAACCTCATAATTTCATTCACCAATACGAGAAAATATATAGAAATGTCCCAGGAGTATCGAATGTTTATCGCGTCCCAATTATCAAGAAAGGATCTTGGCTCAGTTCAGTAAACACGAAGCAATCCTTATTCCATACCTTGATAAAAAGCTAATTGAGCCTCATTGTGTCGAAGCAAATCCTAAAAGTAATCCTGAATAATTCAATCCTTTTTAAATTACAAAACTAAGAGGCATTGCAAATGACTGGAAAATGTTTCTTAGAGGTGCAGCGTTCGACTTCCTGCAATCAAAACAGGTTTAACATGAAAATGGCGTGATTGTGGTATTCGATGTATTTATACTACGTATACTACGTCACCAATGCTAGTGGCTGCTCCGACTCCGACTCGACGGGGTTAGAGTTGCAGACTACTATCATTTCAAGATTTCAAAAGAATCAATCATTTTTTGTACTTTAGGAAGGTAAGATTGGAATATCTCTGGTTCAGCAGTATAGCTCATAATATATGCTCTATCCCCTTTTATCGTCAAGACCAGCATAGCCTTAAGGTTTACACTCTCCTCTGCTCCTGTATATACAAATTCGTATGCAGGTAATCCGGCCAGAGTTGTGGTTGATCCAGCAACCTTAAAATCTTGTCTTAAATCGCCAATGATCTGATTAGAATATTCGGACACGGTTATAGGTTTGATATCCGATATATTATCTACCTTTACAACTAACTTACCAGGTATACCTGAGCTGGCATTAGACTGAGGGCCAAATGCAACAAGGTCAATAAGTGTACTATTCTTGTTATGACTGCTTGTATTTTCTAGTTTAACCCAATCAGTGGGATACAACATTTTTATTCCGAAAATAGGATTTTCATATGTCAAGAAACTAGTGGAGTTGCTGCTATTGTTGGTATGTTCTGGAGTTTGAGCATTAGCTTCACTTGGCTGAACATAAAATGAAATAGTGACAGCAGCAACCAAATATAAGGAATCAATCAATGTCACTATTAATACTGGTGAAAAAATCTTGTAGAACATCTTACTCTAGTTATTATTATCTTAATGCTATTTGGGTTTTTGTATGAAAGCGCCACGATACTCGATATTTACGGGGTCGATACATGTTCATTTCTATAATGGTAAATTATAGCTGAGCCCTCGGTGCATACTTCAACAGCAAGCTGTCAAAATATTTAGTAAACTCAGGATTAGTCACCACATCGTCTGAGTTAATACTTAGTGCTAATACCTTGCCTTTTTGATAATTCAGTTCGTATGTTGCAATTACAGGGTCTATTGTCATAGGTAGCTTCTTTGATACTGATGCGTTGTAATT
>Ga0070711_100002052_pt1 | contig 11363 bp, 4 predicted proteins | sample LARL53metaG_FD_65452 | JGI IMG/M metagenome (GOLD analysis project Ga0070711, IMG submission 65452) | Corn, switchgrass and miscanthus rhizosphere microbial communities from Kellogg Biological Station, Michigan, USA - LAR L5-3 metaG | ecosystem: Host-associated > Plants > Roots > Rhizosphere ... | reverse complement strand
GTATAGCTGGCTCGCGATGAGGCGGGTCAGCCCGAACGCGCCAGCCAGCCCGATGACCGCGCCGAGACCGGCGAGGACGACGCCCTGTCGCAGCACCAGGCCGAGCACGTTTTCTCGGGTGGCTCCCAGGGCCACCCGCACGCCAAGTTCGCGGGTGCGCTGCGCGACCGAGTACGCCATCACGCCGTAGATGCCCAGCGATGCCAGGAGCAGCGCGAGCCCCGCGAAGATTCCCAGCAGCACGGTGGAGAGCCGCCGCTGGCCCATCGAACTGGACACCAGCTCGTCCACCGTGGTCACGCGGGCCATCGGCAGGTCCCGATCGACGTCACGGATTGCGGCGCGGACGGCGCTCACAAACTGGCGCGGATCTCCGGCCGTTCGCACCACGACATCCATGCGATTGGAGCGGCCAGCCTGCGGCACCGGCAGATAAAGCTGGATGCGCGGGTCGGCGTCGAGACCTTCGTGCTTGGCGTGGCCAACCACCCCGACGATGGTGATGTAGCGAGTGGAGGTGTCGGGTGTCGCCGCCCCGAAGTAGATCCGCTTCCCGACGGGATCCTCGCCTGCGTGGTAATAGCGCTTCACGAATTCGTCGTCCACGACAGCCACCCGCATTCCCGCGGCGTCGTCCTGGGCGCCGAAGACGCGTCCCTTGAGCCGTGGAATGCGCATCGTGCTGAAGAAATCCGGTGTGACGATGCGGATATCTCCCCACGGACCATTGGCCTGGGGAGGCGGCGCATAGCCCTCGACGTTGAAACTGCCGGTGGACCAGCCGCCGCCGAACGGAAGCACCGACGTGGCGGCGACCGCGCGAACGCCGGGCACCTGCGCGATGCGCGGCATGACGGCCGTCCAGAACGCCGTCTGCGACGTGTCCGTCGGGTACTTGAGGGGCGGGAGCGAGAGGGCGAACGTGAGCATGCCGCGCGGCTCGAACCCTGGACTGACGTTCGACAAACGCGCGAAACTCTTGAGCAGAAGTCCGCCGCCTGTCAGCAGCGTGAGCGCCAGCGCAATCTCGGCGATGACAAGCGCCCGCCGCGCGAGCTGGCCGCGCTTGTCGGCCGTGCCAGTGCGCGACCCGTCCTTGAGCGAGACCTGCAGGTTCCCCTTCCATGCCTGGACCGCCGGTACCAGCCCGAATACCACGCCGGTGACGACGGCGATCGCCAGCGTGAACAGCACGACGTGCGAGTCGATGGCCAGATCCTGCACCCTGGGCAACCGGGACGGATTGGCCGCCGCCAGCGCCTTGATGCTGCCATAGGCGATTGCCAGGCCGAGCACTCCACCGGAGAGCGACAACATGAGGCTCTCGACGAGCAACTGGCGAATGAGGTCCCACGGTTTGGCGCCGAGGGCCGTCCGGATCGCCACTTCGCGCTGCCGTGAGGCGGCGCGCGCGAGCAGGAGGTTCGCCACGTTCGCGCAGGCGATCAGCAACACGAATCCGACGGCACCGAGCAGGAGAAGCAGCGCTGGGCGTACCGCCCCGGTCTGCACCTCGGTCATCGATTTCACTTCCAGCGTCCAGTCGCTCGAGAACTGATTGGGATTGTCCTTCTTGAGCTGCTCGGCAAACCCGGTCATTTCCCGCGCCGCGGCGGCGGTGCTGGAGCCGGGTTTCACGCGCGCGACGAGGTTGAGAAACTCATTGGTGTAGTTGTTGATGGTGAACCGCGCCGGATCGATCGCGACCGGTGACCAGATTTCCGTGGGCGGATTCCAGGGGTCGACAAACCCTCTCGGCATCACGCCGATGACCTGGTATGGCTCGCCATTGAGTGAAACGGCGTGGCCGACGATGTCACGCCTGGCGCCGAACAGGCGCTGCCACAATCCGTCGCTCAGCACGACGACATGGTCGTGCCCCGCCTGGTCGTCGTCTGCGGTGAGGACCCGGCCGATGGCCGGTGCGACGCCAAGCGTGCCAAAGAACTGTCCGCTGACGCGGGTGCCGGCCAGCCGCTCGGGGTCGCCCAGTCCGGTCAGGTTGACATTCCAGCCCGTTTCCACCGCCACGCCGCTGAAGGAATGGGTGCGGTCGCGGTAATCCCTGAACCCGGGCGCTGAAACCGGGGCTTCCAGCTTGATTGACGGATAATGGTGATAGATGGTCACCAGCTGGCCCGGATCCCGATACGGAAGCGGAGCAAGCAGCACGGTGTTCACGACGCTGAAGATTGCCGAATTCGCTCCGATGCCGAGGGCGAGCGTGAGGACGACGATAAGGGTGAAGGCGGGAGAGTGGCGAAGCCTGCGGGCGGCGTGGCGGATGTCGTGCCAAAGGGCGTCCATGACGGGCTCCGGACCGGCGAGGGGTATCCACGATACGACACCTGGGGGCGCGGAATGGTTGCAGCGGCCGGACAAGGCGCCGGAGAAGTCCCGTCGGTGCTACATCACGTAGCTCACGCCGCCGTACACCGACCGTGGTTGACCCGGCGAGACAAAGCCGCCCGCCCGGAGTTCAGGGTAGGTCTTGTCCAGGAGGTTGCGCACGCCAAGGCGGAGTGTGGTCCGGCTACCGACGAGCAGGCGGGACGAGAGGTGCACCAGGGCATACGCCGGGAGCACGACGTCGGGCTCGTCGAACGGCGTATAGGGACCGACCACATTGCTCGAGAGCCGGAGCGACCAGGCCGCGGAAGTCCTGCCGAAATCGATGGCTGCCTCACCCACGTACTTCGCGGTGTTCGCCACCCGGACGCCGGACAGGTTGTCGCCGTCGGCCGTGACCTGATCGAGATACTTCGCGGTGGTGAACGTCCAGCTGCCGGCCAGGCGCGCATATTCGCCCAGGGGCGCGCTGAGGGAGAGCTCGACGCCGTCGCGCCGGCTCCGCCCGCCGCTGGTGGACGTGAGCAGGATGGGATCGAACGTCTGCTCGTTGCTCACGTCGGTGCGGAAGAGTGCGATGCTTCCGGTGACCCTGGTGAGATCGACATGCAGGCCGGTTTCGTACGCCCACTCGGTGATGAATGGCAATCCCGGGTCCTCGATCACCCCATCGGTGCTGCGAAATCCGCGGGAAATGTTGGCATAGACGTCGCCGAAGCGCGGGAGATGAACCAGTGCGCCAATCTTGGGTGAAAAGATGCCGTGCGACGCGGACGCCGCCGGTTCGCCGGCCGCGGTGGAGCGCGTGCCGACGTCGTCATAGCGCCCGCCAAGCGTGAAGCGAAGATGGTGTCCCACATCGGCCGTTGACTGCAGAAACAGGGCGCCGGATAGCTGGCGGGCGTCAAGCAGGGCATCGGCCGAATCGCGCACCCGGTTGGTGGCGAACCAGCGCTGATAGTTCGCCTCGTCGAGGCGGCCCTCCCCTCCCACGGTGACCTCGAGTCGATCCCCGACCCACGTCAGCGCGCTGGTGGCGCCCCAGCCGTTCCGCCTGTCCACTTCCTGCGTCTGGCTGCCAGATCCTTCCCCGGAACCCGGTTCGGGCGGCACCGTGAGAAAAAAGTTCCAGTTGCCCTGCGTCGCGTAGGTCGTGGTGCGCCACGCCACGCTCGGCGTGACGACCATGCGCAGGCTCGCGCGTTCGAGCGCGTGACGCTTGAAGCCACCGTCGGTGGGGTTGGACACGTTGTCGAATGCGCGAGCATCGAACTGTCCGACCGACAGGAATCCCGGCGAATCCCACCCGGCGCCGTACAGCTGCGTCCCGACGTCGAGGGTTGCGGACGGCGAAAGCTTCTGAACCAGGCGCCCGTAGAACTGACCGAGATGCTGTTCGCTGTTGGGCCGCCAGCCGCCGTCGCGCATACCGCGCACGCCAATCACCATGCCGGTGCCGGGCCTGTCGATGCCGGTGAAATAGGTGCCGTCGGCGCGACCATTGGCACCGCCGGTGACGGCGAATTCCTGGCCGCTCATGCGCTCGCGCGTCAGCACGTTGACCACACCCGCCATCGCGAAATTGCCATACACGGCGCTCGTGGGCCCCTTCAGCACTTCCATGCTCGACACCGCCTGCGGCATCAGCAGGCTCCAGTCGTTGTACCCCTCGGCGTGCCCGTTGACCGGTTCGTTGACCGGCACGCCATCGATCCAGAGCGCCACGTCGGTCGAGTGATCCGACGAGAATCCGCGGATCGACGCGTCGGATGCGAACCCGGGTCCCTGTCCCTGTTCGTGCACCTCGAGGCCCGCGGTCTGCCGAAGCAGGTCCCACGGGCTGGTCGCCTGCGTCGACGCGATGACCGCGGGGGAGATGCGAATGACGCTGACCGGCGCCTGTCGCGGCGTGGCCGCGGCGGTCACCGTGATGGCCTGCAGGTGAGCAGCGGGGTGTACCAGCATGTTGTCACGCGAGCGGCGCAGCGAATCGGCGCGCAACGAATCGGCGCGCAGTGAATCAGCGCGCGTTGGTTGCTGCGCGAACAGTGCAGCCGGCGCGAGGACGAGCGCCAGGAACGACGGACGGAATGACACGACGACCTCCGTGAGCGGTGGTCCGGATGACGAACGGATCGGCGTTCCGGCCGTGCCGGAACGGGCTCAAGCGGAGAGAAGCGGAGGGGCGAGGGAGAACGGGAGGATGTGCTGCGACCACCGCGCGACGAGCTCATGCCCGGCCGTGGCGACGCCGAATGCGTGCGAACCGGTGATGGCGGCGAGTCCGGCAAGCGCCGGCGGCAACGCAACGGTCTGGCAGCCGACCGGGCAGAGATCGCAGCAGGTGTCGCCATGCTGATGCCGTGAACCGTGCGGGGCCGGCGCCATGTGGTGGTGCATGGCCGGCGCGGCGGCATGTTGCCCCGCATCGTGCGCCATCGCCCGAGCGTGCGCCAGTTGGGACGCCGGTGCGGACAGCACGCAGAGCGCCGCGAGTGCGGCGAATGAGCGACGGAGCGGCGACGGCGCAGACGACATCGCCGGCGAATATGTGGAGGGCCGCCGGGTGAAGCAAGAGACGGCGCCGGGATCGGCGGCGCCCGCTTCAGCCGTGGATCAACTCCGCCACCGGAGCGAGATTCTCGCCGGCTCGCTCGCAGATGATCCGGATCATCGCGAGGATCGGCACGGCGAGGAATGCGCCCGCCGTTCCCCAGATGAACCACCAGACAATCACGCTGACGAGAATGGCGGCGGGATTGAGCTCGAGCCCGCGCCCGTAGAGGATCGGCGACAGGAGATTGTTCTGCACCGTGGTGATCACCAGGTAAAGTACCGGGGCGACGAGCGCGTGCCCGAACCCGCGGGACGTCGACAGTCCCACCAGGGTCAGCAATACGACCATGCTGATGCCGCCGAGATACGGGAAGAACTCGGCGACGAAGGTGAGCATGCCCCAGATGGCTGGCGTCGGAAGACCCACAGCCCAAGCTACGATACCGACCAGGACTCCCTGCGCCAGGTTGAGCGCCGCGGTGATGACGAGGTAGCGCGAGACGCAGGATTGAATCGCGTCACCGATCTCGATCACGCCGCGCCCCGGCGCACTTGGGCCCCGGCCACGCAGGATCTTCCGGCGCCAGATATTGCCGCCGGCCAGAAAGAATCCGACCAGCAGCATGGTCTGCAGCAAGCCAATCAGCAACTGGGTCGTGTTGGAAAACACCCGCCCCGCCGGCGGTCCGGCGCTCGGGGCTGCCGGCTTCTCCTCCAGCTGGAGCTTCGCGCCGACCGGATTGCGCTGCGCCGCGGCGCTCGCCGGCATGCCGGTCGAGTCGGGCTGCCCGGCAACCCGCCGGGCGGTGGTATCGTCGACAATCGGAATTTCGTCGGCGAGCGCGTTGAAGGGCGGCGGCAGCTGGGCGAGCCGCCGGTGCGCCTGATTGGTGGCCTCCGGCAATTGTCGGGCGAAGCGGCGCACCGACGGCGTGAGTTCGTACACCGCAACCACCAGCGTGGCGAAGACGGCGACGACCACCACGGTTGCTCCCGCTGGTGCCGGCACCCGCACGGATTCGAGCCAGCGCACCAGCGGCCGGAATACGGTTGAAAGCACCAGCGCGAGAACGATCGGCATGAACACGACGCGGCCGAAGTAGAGGGCCGCGAGCACGGCGATCCCGGCGAGGATCGCCGTCGCCATGGCGATTTCACGGCTGTAGCTCTTGAGTGTTGGCTCGGACATCGAGGTATGTCGTCCGGGAGATGACGTTGCTACGGTGCGAGACTGATGGCCCAGGGCTCGGGGATCATGCAGAGCATGATCGCCGCGCCCAGGAGCGCGATGTTCTTCTCGAACTGGGTCTTGTTGTACCGGGCGCGCTGGGGATCGGGATCGGCCCGGAAGTTGTGCATGACCGGTGTGACGACGAGCAGGAAAAGCACGATCAGTGCCGCGCCCGGCCGGATCCAGCGCCCGACGACGATGGCGAGCCCACCGGCGGCAATCATCAACCCGGAAACGATGATGGCCAGGGGCGCCGCGGGCACCCCCTTCGACGCGGCGACGGGTGCGAGGACGGCGGTCCGGGTGAGGTTCCGGAATCCGTTCAGCGCAAAGTACCCGCCAAACAGCAACCGACCGAACAGGAAGAGGTATGGCACGCAAGCCTCCAGGGCCGTCGTTACTGGAGGGACGTTCTCGCAGGCGATTCCGCCACGTCGCGGTGACAGCCACGTGAATGCTCGGTCCAGGCGGGTACGCCGGCCGGTCAGGTCAGAAGGCGGCGTTCTCGTCGTGACCAGGCGGCCGCCGAGCGACGCACGGAATGCGGTGACACAACAAAGGGGGTCCGTCCGCGAGGCCGGATCCCCCTTTGCGCCGGGCGGAAATCGCCCGGATCGCTTACACCGTCACCCGCATTCGCTGAAACCGCAGACATGACACTTGGCGCACCCCTCGGCGTATTCCAGCTGCGATCCGCAATCCGGGCAGGCGCCGTGCAGTGTCGCGTTGCCGCCGTCGAGCACCAGTTGCTCGCCCGCGTCGCCCGTGACCAGCGCGGGCGGCGCGTCGGCTGATTCCGGCGAGATCGCGTCAATGGGCGGCAGGGTCGTCACCGCCAGCAGTTCCTGCTGGACACCCTGCTTGTCGGCGGCGTACTTCTCCAGCGCGATCCCCACCGCATCGGGCACGGACATGACCTTGTTCGGTCCGAGTCCGATGGCCCGGTCGGACGAAATGCCCCGGAGCTGGCGATGAATCGCCCGCAGCGGAATGCCCGAGCGCAACGCCAGCGAGATGAGCCGTCCGATCGCCTCGACATCGGCCATCAGCGCGCCGCCGGCCTTGCCCAGCGACATGAAGACCTCGAACGGCTGGCCGCGATCATCCTCGGTGATGGTGACGTAGAGATCACCCAGCGGCGTGGGGATCCGCCGCGTCGAACCGCGCAACAGTTCCGGCCGTGACCGCTTCTGCCGGCGCTGCAGGTTCTCGCTCTCCAGTTCGTGCACCATCCGCCGGAGGATCTCGAGTTCGGTGTCCTTTTCCGCCAGCTCCGACATCAGGTCCGCGGTCGCCGCGCGTGCTTCGGCCGGGCTGTCCGGCGCGGCGTGCATCACCAGGTCGGCGCGGGCTTCGGACTGCCCGCTGGCGGTCGCCTGGTCGTGCACCTTCTTCGCGGTCGAGCCGGTCGAGAGCACCTGCATGTCGCGCGAGCCGTCGCGGTACACCGTGACGCCCTTGCAACCGAGCTCGTACGCCATCCGGTAGATCTGCTCGACGTAGGCTTCGGTGGCGTCGTTCGCAAAGTTGCAGGTCTTGGAGATCGCCGAATCGTTGTGCTGCTGAAACGCGGCCTGCATGCGAATGTGCCACTCGGGGGCGATCTGGTTCGCCGTGACGAAGGTGCGCTGCCAGCGCGCCGGCACTTCATCGAAGTTGATGTGACCGTGCTCGGCGATGCGCTTGACGAGGCCTTCGCTGTACCAGCCTTCCTTCTTCGCGATGGCGATGAAGTCGTCATTCACGTCGGGCATCAGCACGCCGGCCTGGTTGCGCATGAACGCCACGGCGAAGAGCGGCTCGATACCCGATGAGCAACTGGCGATGATCGAGATCGTCCCGGTGGGAGCCACCGTGGTGACGTTGCAATTGCGCAGCTTGCGCATCGGGCGGACGCGGTTGCCCTCGGCGTCCCGGGCGCAGCTCGAATCCGGGCCCCAGATGCTCTTCTCCCACTCCGGAAACACGCCGCGGTGCGTGGCGAGCCGCTCGGATTCGTTCTTCGCCTCGTCGTCGACGAACTGCTGGATCTGGCGACCCAGTTCGACCGCCTCCTCGGAGTCGTACGCCACGCCGACCCGGATGAACAGGTCCGCCAGTCCCATGACGCCGAGGCCGATGCGGCGAATCCGCTGCGCCAGGGAAGTGATCTCGGGCAGCGGATAGTTGTTGGCATCGATCACGTTTTCGAGGAAGTGCGTGCTGAGCTGCACCGCAAGGCGCAACCGCTCCCAGTCGATGTCGCCGCGCTCCGTGACGAAGGCGCCGAGGTTGATCGATCCGAGGTTGCACACGTCGTACGGGAGCAACGGCTGCTCGCCGCACGGATTGGTCGCCTCGTACGAGCCGAGGTGCGGCACGGGATTGTAGTGGTTGGCGCGGTCGATGAAGAAAACGCCCGGTTCCCCGGTCTTCCAGGCGCCATGCACGATCTTCTGCCAGATCATCGACGCCTGGAGCTTGCCGGTGACCGTGTGGGTGCGCGGATCGACCAGGTCATACTCGCCATCGGCGGCGAGCGCCTGCATGAAGGCGTCGGTCACCGCGACCGAGATGTTGAAGTTGGTGATCTTGGTGATGTCGTTCTTGCAGGTGATGAAATCGAGAATGTCAGGATGATCGACGCGGAGAATGCCCATGTTCGCACCGCGGCGGGTCCCACCCTGCTTGACCACGTCGGTCGAGGAATCGTACAGCGACATGAACGACACGGGACCCGAAGCGACGCCCATCGTCGAGCGCACGATATCGTTGCGCGCCCGCAGCCTTGAAAACGAGAAGCCGGTTCCGCCGCCCGACTGGTGCACGAGGGCCATGGCGCGCAGCGTGTCATAGATGCCGCTCTCGCCGTTGGACAGGGTATCGTCGACCGGCAGGACGAAGCAGGCCGAGAGCTGGCCGAGCGGACGGCCGGCATTCATGAGCGTGGGGGAGTTGGGCATGAATTCGCGGCGCGCCATCAGTTCATAAAAGGCCCGCGCCAGCTCGGTCACGGCCCGCTGGGGACTGCCATACTTGGCATCCGGGGCGGCAACCGTGGTCGCCACCCTCCAGAACAGGTCCTCGGGTCGCTCGGCAGGCTGTCCCGCATCGTCCTTGATCAAGTAGCGCTTCTCAAGTACGGTGACGGCATTCGGCGACAAGTCGACCGCGCCTCGCGTCGCAGAGGTGCTCATGATGCCTGACCCTCAATTGCCCAAGGTGGAGAACAGGATGGCGTAGAGGGGAGCAACCTAGAGAAAAACACTGCCGTCGGCAATGCGCGAAAATCGCCAGCAACCATCGGAGAGATAGGAATCCACATCACAAATCTAACACATCTGGGAGTTATCAACATGCTAGCTGCTAGCTGCTAGCTGCTAGGAGCTAGTAGCTAGTAGCTAGTAGCTAGCAGCTAGTAGCTAGTAGCTAGTAGCTAGTAGCTAGTAGCTAGTAGCTAGTGGCTAGTAGCTAGTAGCTAGTAGCTAGCACCTCACTTGGCCACGACAAATTCGCGCTGCCGCGTCGCCTTGCCCCCCGCGGGAGTGGAAACCGTCACCTGCAGCACGTAATTGCCCGCCGCCAGGCGCCCGATCTCCACTTCGCGATGGAAGCGGTCGGGGGTCCCGGCCGCGACCGCGCTGAACCCGAGCTGCATCTGCACGTCCGTTCGCCCGGCCCGGATGACCGCCAGCTGAACGCGGTATCCGGCGCCAGCCGCGATGCCACCGACCTCGAAATACAGCTGCATGGGCTCGCTCGACCTGAACTGGTGCAGCGGGTTGAGCCAGGCGGTATCCGACGAAATCGTACGCCAGGGCAGCGGCACGCTCCGGGCACCAAGCGCCAGGTCCGACAGCTCGATTGCCGGGGCTGAGAGTGCTGCGACGCGCACAGCCCGCGGCGGCGTCACCATTCCGCGGCTTTCGGTTTCCACCGCGACCCGCACGGTGTAACTGCCCGGGGGGACGTGCACCGGCAAGCGGCCGAGCAGATCCTCGCTCGCCGGAATGGCGTGCTCGGCGGTGAAATTGCGGAGGGTGTCAACCGACGCGATCACCTGTCCGGCGGAGTTACGGACGGCAACCCGGGTCCGGACCGGATACACCACGCGGCCGCGCGACGGCGGCGCATACAATGAGGTGCCCGGAATGGCAAAAACGACCTGGATCTCCGGACCGTCGGCGTCCGAACCCACGGCGACGATGTCAACGCTGGCAGTGAGCGGCAATTCGTACGCCAGCTTCCAGCTGTCCGTCTGCAGGCCGATTTCGATGCTTCGTCGTCCGGCGGTACGCTCGGACTGCTGCAGCGCGGTGGCTCCCTTGATGCCCGCAGAGAGGATACGCCGGTACACCGGGCTGAGCTTCTGCCGCGAGTACAACAACTCCTCGGCCGCCTGCGCCGTCCATGCCGCGCCATAGGTCACTACGGGTGTGCCGGCTTCGAGCCGGGCCCGGACGTTACCCTGGCCTGTCACCCTCGCGGCGGTGCCCAGGCCAAGAATGTCGAAAAGACTTTCGTACATGCGGTAGCCCTGGGCGCTGTCGGGCTGCGCGAAGTTGAACAGGAGGTCTCCGCCGGGACGGTGATAGACCCACGACTCGTTGGGGGGGAGTCCGGTCAAATTGAGCGACGTGCGCGCGTCGGGTTCGCCGTGACGCACATACACCCTGCCCCGATCATCGAATCGCGACCCGGTGGCATCGAAGGCGACCAGGCTGTCATAGCGGTGACCCGGCGGAATCAACGGGTATTGCCGGTGAGCGTAGTCCATCCGGCGATAGTGCTCCCGCAGGCGCTCGGCACTCCCGTTGAGGGCCTCGGGATCGCGAGAATCCCAGAAGCGCCGTGCCAGGCCGGCACGGTCCCGAGGGGCCGCCGCATCAAACGCGCGCAATGCCGAATCGGACATCACCAGCGACAGATCGAACCGGTACATCGCCAGCGTTGCGCTGTCGGCGACAGCAAGCCCGAGATACCATGGCTCCACGCCGCTGATCCGCCCCGCGGCCAGCGACGTGCGCGCCAGTTCCAGCAACGCCGTCCCATCGGTCCGGTTGCGGGCGACGAGCGACCGGAACAGTGCGATGGCCGAATCCACATCGCCGGCTTCGCGTTCCACGCGCCCACGAACCAGCATGACCGAACGATTGTGGCTCGCGGGCGCCGCACCGACTTCGCGGAACGCGGTGAGTGCGGCGGCGAGGTGCGACTCCATGCCTCGACGCAAGGCGTCCTCGCCGAA
>Ga0070711_100002051_pt1 | contig 11366 bp, 9 predicted proteins | sample LARL53metaG_FD_65452 | JGI IMG/M metagenome (GOLD analysis project Ga0070711, IMG submission 65452) | Corn, switchgrass and miscanthus rhizosphere microbial communities from Kellogg Biological Station, Michigan, USA - LAR L5-3 metaG | ecosystem: Host-associated > Plants > Roots > Rhizosphere ... | reverse complement strand
TCATTTGCGAGCAGCATCAGTCTCTCCACCGCATTCCTTAATTCACGAATGTTGCCTGCCCATGGAAATTTTTGCAGCTCTGCAATCGCCTGCGCTTCAAATAGAACAGGCTTCCAATTATTCTGGGCACTAACCTGTTCGGCGAAATGCATCACCAGCGCCGGAATGTCCTCTTTCCGCTCGCGCAGGGGGGGAAGAAAAACCGGAAACACGTAAATTCGGTGGAAAAGATCTTGCCGGAATTTTCCTTGCTTCACCAGGCCTTCCAGATTACGGTGAGTTGCAACCAGAACGCGCACGTTCACCGAGGTCGTCTTCTCCGACCCAATTCTTTCCACTTCTCCTTCTTCCAGCACTCTTAGTAACTTAGCCTGCATCGCAATTGGCATGTCTCCAATTTCGTCGAGGAAAATGGTGCCCCGCTCTGCTTGCTCAAATTTCCCGATGTGGCGACCCGCCGCTCCCGTGAACGATCCCTTCTCGTGACCAAACAGCTCCGATTCGATCAGTTCCGCTGGAACCGCCGCGCAATTCAAGGTGACAAACGGGCCGGAGGCTCTCGGGCTGCGCTCATGCAGAGTGCGCGCGATCAATTCTTTTCCCGTCCCGGTTTCGCCCAGAATGCAGACCCGAGTCTCGCTCGCGGCTACGCGTTCTATCTGGGCCATCAGTTTTTTCATGGTATCGCCGGCCCACACGATTTCGTGTTTGCCTAGCCGCTGCTTAAGTTGGCGGTTCTCGGCCTCCAGTCGTTGCAACTTGAGAGCATTGTTCACCGTCAACAACAATTTGTCGGTGGAAATGGGTTTTTCGAGAAAGTCCAGAGCGCCCAACTTGGTCGCGCGCACCGCCATATCGATATGAGCCTGCCCCGACATCATCACGGCTGGCGTCGTGATCCCTTGTGACTTCAATTCCTCGAGCAAAGAGAGTCCGTCCTTACCAGGCATGACGACGTCCGACAAAATTAAATCGAAGGATTGCGAACGAGCCAGTGCAAGCGCCTTGGCCGCGCTGTCGCAGACCGTAGCCTCATGTCCGGCAAGACGAAATGCCCGAGCAAGTGAAGCCAGTGTATTCGCTTCGTCGTCAACGATCAGCAGATGGGCTTTATGAATCACCAGTGGCTCCTTAAATTAACCACACTCAGGAATTGTGATTCCGATGCGGTTCGTCATCCGACCGTGGTGCTCACCGCCGGAGCGTCCGGCCGTCCCTCACCGACATCAAGCTTGTCCCAATTTCGTGGAAGTTCGACGGCGAACGTCGTTCCATGGCCCGGCTGGCTGCGCACGCTGACTTTCCCTCCGTGACTCCTGATTACCGATTGCACGATGGCCAGTCCCAATCCTGTCCCGTGAGTCTTGTTCGTGTAATAGGGAGTAAAGAGTCGTTCGGACTCTTCTGCCGTCAACCCCTCGCCGGTGTCGGCCACCTCTACGATAACCCGGTCCGCGTTCTGAGCCGTCCGAAGTGTAAGCAAACCCGCTTCCGGCATCGCATCCAGGGCATTCAGCGCGAGATTCGATAGCGCGCGATGCAGCAATTCGGGGTCTGCTGCGATCCACTCCAGATTCATCGCTAACTCGACCTTGCATTCCATCGGAGCATTCGCCCGCGAGTTCAGCTGTCCCTGTAACAGGCGCACAACGTTCTGCACGATTTCGTTCACTTGAACCTTTTGGAATTGCGGCTGAGGCATTCTGGAAAATTCGCTGAAGCGAGAAATAATCGCCTTCAGATTCGCAATTTCAGCCAGCATGGTTGACGAACCTTCGCGAAAGACTTCGTCAAATTGCTCCGGGCTTTGCTCCCGCGCACGTACCATATTCTCGACCGTAAGTTGCAAAGGGAATAGCGGATTTTTCAGTTCATGTGCCAGTCGGCGCGCCAGCTCTCGCCATGCCGCAACCCGTTCGGTCTGTACCAGTTGTTCGCGCTGTTGGACAATTTCCAGAGTCATCCGGTTGAATGCCTCCGCCAATGCCCCCAGTTCATCCGCCGAATTCACCGGCACCCGAACATTCCAGTTTCCGGCTGCCACTTCCTGTGCCGCGGCTGCAAGCTGTCCCACTGGCCGCGTTACCCGCGATGCCGCCCACCCGCTGAACAGAATCGCCAGCACAATGCCAATGCTTCCTGCCAGCAATGCTGCGGAGCGAATATGATCTCGGAGCTCGACATAGGGACGCCTCGTATTCCCCACCAACAAAATGCCTAACAATTGCTGATCCTGACCCTTCAGGGGAATAGCGTGGACGCTCTCATCGTCTACCGCATCTTTGGACCAATGCAGCACCGCCGTCGCCTCCTCAGGTTGTTCTTGCACTTTCTCGATCAGAGCCGCCAGTTTTTTCGGCTCTCGCACGCTTCCCGGTGGGGCAACAAGAAGTTGGGGAGAGAAGCCTTTTGCGAGGTTGCGATATAGCATGGCTCGCATTCCCGCCGGAAGTTCCAGGCTTGCCATGAATTCCTCGTCCAGTCTGCGCCCGCCAATCACCCACAAAGACTTGTCTCCGATCTCCACTTCGCGAATGGCGGAAAGTCCCAAGGCCGCGCCTTCTGGCAATGCCTCCTGGCGAAGGAATGCATCTTTGGGCGGAACGCTCGCGGGCCTGGAGGTTTCTTTGTAACCAAATTTCGCCGGCCATTGTGCCGACGAGAGAATGGTGCCTTCTCGATCGACAAACTCCAGAAAATCCAACTGCTGACTCTCCGCCAGAGTCCGGGCGTCGTTCACAAATGCGTTGTAATCTGGTCCACCCCGGCTCACCGCCAGCGCCATTCGGGCGGCAGTCTCGCCGCCGGCAATCATCTCTACCCGGTGTGTGACTTCATCGCCCCGCCGGCGGAACTCGCGCTGGAATTGTGCGATGAGCGCCGAAGTCTGCTCGTTGTTCGCTCGCTCAAATGCACGACGCGTCACCGCGGATACGATCCACGTCACCGCGCCCACTGACAGGAAAACCGTTAGCGCGGACACGAATAAGAGTTTGCGTCCAAAGCTCAAGGCTTCTTTACCTCAATCCAGACGTTTTCTAGTCGCCACTCGCCATCAGGATCCTCGGCCCAGCCCCTGACCTGCGGGCTCAGTCCCACTACGTTGCGCAGATACAAAAGTGGAATCGCGCGCTGCGATTGCAACAGAGTGTTTTCCGCAACGTAAAGACTGTACGCCGAGTCGTCACTAAATTTCGGCACAGGCAGTTCTAATCTGGTAGCGAGACTGCTTAGTGCGATTCGTCCATCCGTCGTAGCCAGCGGAACACGCACCAGCCGCACGTCGGAGACACCTGAATTCGTTGGCTGAAGACGCAGACCGGCCTCGCTGGCATTCAAAGCAATTCTTTCCCCGATAACTTTCTCGAGAGAATCCGATGCATCGTATCCCAGCGTCCACGCTGGCGCCTGAGGCACTTCGCCGCGAAGTAGCTGGGCCTGCAGCATGTCAGATGAGGTCGGAAAAACAAATGCATATCCGGTCATCCAATCGGGTAAGAGCGCGCCGGTGGGTACGCTCCCTCCCTGCAATAGAACATTGTTGATCGAATTCCGGTCGATACTCAGTGAAAAAGCCCGCCGCAGCTTTTCATCCAGGGCGGCATCGACGTCCGCTGTGCTCCGATCGTGCCGGAAGACGAGCGCCATCAGCTCTGCCGGCGCAGAACTCTCTACCCGGCGTCCTTGAACTGTCGCTAGGCGCAACTGGTCCGGGGGCACCTCCACGACCTCGGCCTTTCCCAGGTCGAGCATGATCATCAGCTCCCGAAAGCTTTTGCCGAACTCAACCTCGATGGCATCAAGGAACGCGCGGCCGCCCCAGTAATCGTCCCTGGCTTTCAAACTCAGTTTCTTATCAGGATCCCAACTGCTGATGGCGAAGGGGCCGCTCCCGGTCACCTTGCCTGCCGACCGTTTCGCAATCCCATAACGAGTCAACGCCAGCACCGCGGGAAGATTGGGTGTCGGCAGGCTGCACTCGATCACCACCGCATCGTTTGTTGCCATTACTTTCCAGGTTGGGTCGCCTCTTCTCAGCGACGCAGCAACGGCATCGGGACCAACCACCGTTCCATCCTGATATGTCACGCCGCGCCGTATGCTAAATTGCCATCGTTGGTTACCTGGCTCAGCTCGCCACGACGTCGCGAGCGCCGGTTGAGGCTGTCCTCGCGCGTCCAGAATCACCAGCGTATCGAACATCAGGTGCGACAAACTGCGCGCAGCCGGCGAATCAGGCTGGCTGGAATCAGCCGGATCAAGCGGCATATGCGCACTTCGCACGGCAACGCGCAATGTCCCGCCGTAGTGTGGTCTAGTGCTGGCCCAGGTGTGGGCGGATAGTCCCGTACTAACGGCCGCAAGTAAGAGTAAGGCGGAAAGCTTCATATCCCCCCGTCTCTGAGAAATGCACAACCGCGATTACGCCAGCCTCTCCGGACTCGCTCCATAAAGCGGTGATGCGTCCCTGAACCTGAATCTCGGGATTAGGTGTGATCCCTCCTGGTGCCGGAAATTCAAATGCCCGAACCGTGTCCGTCGGTCCGTCCCCGCCCTTGGTCGCGAGTACTTGCCATCCCGAACGGCAGCCGCTGTGTACCGAGGCCATATCGCTACCCCACTCCAGTGTTGGTTCGATTCGATCAGTATCGCCATCGAGGACGTGCATCTGATCGTCAATCCCGGTGAATAGCCATGTCGTCGACTGCGCTCCCGGAACCGCCGCGGCAGAGTAAAACGGTGCTGTGCTCGCCTGCTTCCCCACACCCGGCAAAAGTGCACCGCTGAAATAGTTTCTTGAAGAAACAAAAGCCGCATTCAGACGAAACATGCTGGTACCGATGGGCCAGGAATCGTCACCCTCCGAACAGTGTATTGACCAGGGGGGCATCGCGGTACTGCGGCAGTAAACGCCAGGTAAATAAGCATCAAAAAGGCGATCCTTCTGTAGTTCCAGTCTTCCCCGCAAGTCGCGGGGCCAGGGCTGCGAGTGTGTGATTGGCAGATTCTGTTCTGACTTCCACGCGCCATCTTGCAACCGGTAAAACGCTACACCGTGCGTATCCAGAACCAGCAGGTGGACCGGCCGTTCCTCGCGGTCACGTTCGATGATTGCTACATCGAGAATCTGGTCTTGCTGCGACCATAGGGATGCCTTGTGCATGACCATTCCGGCCTCGGCCTGGATCAACCGCGTCGTCGGCTTCGGCAAAGAGACCATCACGATCATTCCGCCAGTGGCCGAACCCGTCTTTGCGGATGGATGAATTTCCGCCACCCACACGTACTCCTGCAAATTGTCGGACAGCGAAACTTTTACCGCCGTGTCCGCCTGTCCGGAGTCGACAACATGTGCTCCCAACGCCGCAAGCTGAGTCACCAGCCCGTGCCGAATGTCGTCAACATTTCCTATCCCTGACCCGCCCAGAGACGGCTGGTTCGAAACCGTCAGTGTGAAAGTGGCAGGCCCAGTCACCGGCACAATTTTTTTCGCAAGCTGTTCCTCGGCTGCTTTCCAGTCCTGCCCCCAGCCGGAACCTACCAGGATTAAAATTGGGAGGATGAAAACATGAACTCTGCGAAAAGAAATTGCCTTGAGCATGCCTTGGATGGGCGAATTATAAACCGCGGTCTCCATAGCACTTGCCATCCCCCATTAAACTGGACAAACTGGACATGGCTCCCACTGCACCGTCCCTAAGAGTAACGACCCCCCACCTTTGGAAAAAGGTCCGGCCCTACTGTTCAGGCTTGGCTGCGGCTGTCCGCGGGACGAAAAACAAGCCCAGCACCTTGCCGAAAATAAGCTCTTCCACCACGAGTGCCACGGTTAAAGAAAGTGACATGCCGCCCACGACCGCAATGATTGTGAATAGAAGTTCCATAGCTGCCTCCGATAACAGCCGGGCTTTGAAATCCCCGGCTTGAACGGTATGTAACAGTTAAGCAACCAATGATATGTAATTGATAAAATTAGGCTTATGTTGTCTTGTCATCGCGCGAGCGTGTATGGGGAAACACACCCGTGTCAACCTCGCCACGACACCGAAGGTCCGAAATGAAGTGCTGGCGAAAATGGGAACCTGAAAACAGCCGACACAGCGATTCAGCGGATTGCGCAGCTTGACTCGGAAACCGGGCCGCCAAGCCTCGATCGGACAACGGGCGAAGCAGGGGGCCTACGTGGGCGCTTAGCCGAGGAGAAGATTTCCGATGGTAATGGCAGACCCCGCGATGATAGCTTGCCCGGTTGAAGGCTACGGAAGAGGCTCGTACAACCCGGATGGCGCATTTGTGCAACATCACTTGACTCCTCCAAATCGATGCATCACTGATCGGAACCTAAGCACAATGCACGCCATGGGCCGCAAGTGTTCCATGAACAACATGCCCGAAACGACTGAGGGTTTTATCTCTCACGCCGCCATGCGATTTCTGCCGTGCCGAAGCAGCATCACCGCTGGCGAAACCTTGGCACGTCGTCCCGCGCCAACCCATCTCTACAACCGCCCAAATTTTTTGACTGCCTCTTCGATCGATTTCAGCTTCTCGATGTATCCGTACATAGAATGCTCCTTGAAATCGAGGTCCTGAGCGATTGCCAAAACCTCGGCCGCCCGCACTCGCGGTACCACAACCACTCCGTCACCGTCCGCCACAATAAAATCCCCGGCGTTGACCGCAACTCCGTCGCACACAACCGGAACATTGGTGCCGGCAAAGCGGTAGTGACTTATGGAGGTGGAAGGTACAATCCCTATCGCAAAAACCGGGAACCCGATCTTTTGGAGGTAGGCCACGTCGCGCACCCCGCCGTCGATCACTGCGCCAGAAAAATTGCGCGCCGCCATCGCGGTCCCCATCAGTCCTCCCATCCCCGCAATATCAACCCCATCCTCCACTACCATGACGTAGACCGAATTCCGCTGCCCCTGATCGATCGCCGCCAGCATGCCTTGCAGCGCACCGGGATCGTGATTTTCTTCTTTCTTCAGCTTCACGGTGAGGGCAATTCCGGCAAACTTGGAAGAAAAAATAGGACGCATGCGATGAGACATATACATGCGCTGGCCCGAAAGCTTTTCGATTGCGTCGGATACAGACGCTACTTCAACGTGACGATAGCCGTCGAGCAGTGCATCATCGTCGGTGGGTGCCTGCGCAGAGAGAGGGCGTGGCGACCACATCAAGACTGCGATAACTACGAGTATCAGAGCCACGGGGAGGAAAACGACGAGACGCGAAACAGACTTCGATGGCAGCTTTGCTCTCGGTAGGCGATTTGCTCGAAACGATGTGATCATGTGCTCCTCGGCTGAATCGAAGATTGTACCTCCCGGCGAACGCTTTCGCGTGTACACCGTTCAACTCTTGTCGCCTAATTCCTGAGAGTCGTGTCACTTGCGGGAGAAACTTGGCGAACCAACTTCAGTTTCATGGACAAGGAGAGCAAGACAGGAAGAAAGTCGGATAAGCAGATGCCCCGGTTTCACGCACTCGCGAGCGGGGATGCAAATTCGAAGGCACGCCCACGAGCCGACTCGGAACGCCGGCGCACATCAACAGCTGAGTCGATGAACTAATTAATGGAACTGGCGACACTGGAAAACGCGTTGTTCGCGTTGGAGCCGACCAGTCGTAGCGTGCCCACAACCAGCACCAGGATTACAGCTAACATCACCGCGTACTCTGCGATGTCCTGTCCGTGGTCATCGGACCAGATTCGCTTGAAAGTTTCGTACATTGGTCAACCTCCGGCTGGAAATAATTCTCGGATGAAAATCATAATGAAGGCTGGATGGTGGATTGTCAATGGCTTGGCTGTGAATTCGCCGGCGCATTTTAAGCGAAGATTTAAGAGGCGCAGGTTCAGTGATTTCGGTGTCCAGTAAGGCTTTCCAGAGAAGGTAACCGGTTACGTTCGATTCCGAACAAACCAAATTTGTGGGGGGAACATCAGCGCATCAACTCAGTCGCTGACCGCGATGCAAATTCCAGAACTTGTCCTGGGAGAATGCCCAAATAAATGGTTGCAATCACGCTGATCGCCAACGCCGTACTCAGGGAGATCGAAAGCGGAGCTACCGGTGCTTCATCCCGCGATTCCCTCATGTACATCATTACGATGACGCGCAGATAGTAATATGCGCCCACCGCACTATTGAGCACGCCAATCATCGTAAGTCCCACAAGATTAGCCTGCAGTGCTGCACTGAAAACGTAAAACTTGGCGAAGAAGCCGCCGGTCGTCGGAATTCCGATCAATGACAGTAGAAAAATCGTTAAGGTGGCAGCTAAAACCGGCGACTTACGCCCCAGGCCTGCGTATTCATCCAGTGATATCCGGCGTTCCCCCGCGCCTGCAAAATGCGCGACCACCGCGAAGGCCCCCACATTCATCGCCGCATAAGAAGCTGTATAGAACATGGCCGCAGGAATTCCGTTCGCTGGCAATGCTGCAAATGCGACCAGCAGGTATCCGGCGTGTGCGATTGAGGAATATGCCAATAGCCGTTTGACATTTTGCTGAACCAGCGCGCCCACGTTGCCGAGGGTCATCGACAATGCCGCCGCCACCCAGATCAGCCAGACCCGTCCCGGAGCATTGGCTTCGAACATCACCCGCAGCAGGACGGCGAAAACTGCCGCTTTCGGCGCAGTCGACATGAAACCCACGACCGGTGCCGGAGCGCCTTCGTACACGTCTGGGGTCCAAACGTGAAACGGCGCCGCCGCCACTTTGAATCCCAAGCCGACAAACATCAGCGCGATGCCGGCGTAGGCCAATAGCGGAATCGAGTTTGTCCGCAAAACCTGCCCGATGACGGCAATGCTGGTTGATCCGGTCGCCCCGAACATCATCGCCACTCCGTACAAAAAGAACGCGGTAGCAAACGAACCCAGGAGAAAATATTTCAGCGAGGATTCTGCGCTGGTCGCCGCCCGCCGCCTGAAACCCGCCAGGACGTACGTGGAAATCGACGAAATCTCCAGTGCGATGAAGATCAGCACCAGCTCAACCGCCGATGACATCAGACACATGCCAACGGCTCCAAACAGGATCAGCCCGTAATATTCTCCTGCCCGAATGTTCTGCACGTCCATGTATTCGTAGGAAGTGAGAATGACGACCGCGGTAATCGCGGTAACCACAAAGTGAAAGAAGACACTAAAGCTGTCAACCTTCACCATGCCCCAGAAAGCTGTGCCCGGATATTGCGCCTGGTAAAGCGTGGCCAGGACCGCAGCTACCGAGCCGGCCAACGCGATAATGCCCAGGAGTTTGCGGCTGGCCCGCTGGTCGACTAACGGATCGAGCACCATAATCGCCATGCCGAATAACGACAGAATGATTTCCGGAAGTATGCGTACGTATTCAACCCCCTGGGGAAGGATCCGCGTGAGTTCAGCAGTGTTCACTGGCCGACCACCTTGCCCGCCAGTTGCTCGAACGGCACCAGGGCGGCGTGTACGGCCGGATCGATCGCATTCAGCCAAAGCAGCGGCGCAACTCCCATTACCAGGGCAGCAATGGCAGCGGGTACCAGGGCAATGCGTTCTCGCAGGTCCATATCGGGCAAGGTCTCATTGCTGGCGTGCGTGATCTTCCCGAAAAATACCCGCTGATACATCCACAACAGATAACCGGCGCTCCAGATCACCCCGGTGGCTCCCAAAATTCCGTAAACCGCGCGTGCCTGGAATGCTCCACTGAGCACGAGAAATTCTCCGACAAACCCGTTCAGCAGGGGCAGCCCCACCGACGCCAGCACCACGAACAAGAAGAAGGCCGCGTAGACCGGCATGGAAGTTGCCAAACCGCCAAATTCTGCAATTTCGTAAGTATGACGGCGTTCATACAGAATGCCCGCCAGCATGAACAGGCCTCCGGTAGAAACACCGTGCGCCAGCATCACGAACGTAGCGCCGTCCAAACCAGCCTGCGTAAAACTGAAAATCCCGAGAATCACAAAGCCCAGGTGGCTGATGGATGAATACGCGATCAGCTTTTTCATGTTGGGCTGGACCAGCGCCACCAACGCCCCGTAAATAACTCCGATGAGCGCCAGAATCATCACCCACCAGGCGTTAGCACGTGCCTGTTCCGGAAATAATCCGAGGTTGAAGCGCAACATGCCATACGTGCCCATCTTCAGAAGGACGCCTGCCAGTAGCACCGACCCGGCCGTGGGCGCTTCCACGTGCGCATCCGGCAGCCACGTATGAAATGGGAAAAGCGGAACTTTGACGGCGAATGCGATGAAGAATCCCAGGAACAGCCATTGTGCCGCGCTGGCAAAATTGTCCACCTGTCCCGCCCGGATCGCACTCTGTAGGGTGACAAAATCAAACGTTCCGACCTTGGCATAGAGCCACAGGATCGCCGCTAGCATGAACATGGAAGCGATCATGGTGTACATGAAGAACTTAACTGCGGCATAAACTTTGCGCCCGTGCCCGTACATTCCGATCAGCAACGCCATCGGAATCAATGTGGCTTCCCAGAAGAAATAGAACACGAACAGGTCGAGCGCAACGAAAACCCCGATCATGGCGGTTTCCAGAACCAGCATCAGGATGAAAAATTCTTTTACCCGTTCGTGAATCGAATTCCACGAAATGAGCACGCATAGCGGTGTCAGGAATGTGGTTAACACCACCAGCCACATGGAGACCCCGTCCACCCCGAGGTGGTAGTGAATGTTGGGGGTAGGAATCCACGGGATATCGATCTGGTATTGAAATCCGGCCAGTGCGCGATGGAAATGCACGGGCAAGTGCAAAGACAAAACAAAAGTCAGCAGAGATACGACCAGAGAAAATACCCGGATGTCACGATCACGTCGCGGCAATAGTGTGAGCAACATCGCACCTGCCAGTGGAATAAAGGTTACCAGCGACAAGATCATGGGACTCCACTTGTCCATATTCATCGCGTGCCCATCCAGACCATGTAAGCAATCACCAGGGCCGCGCCGGCGGCCACCCAACCCGCGTAAGAACGCACATTCCCCGACTGCATATGGCGCACGACGTCGGACACTTCATTCGCACCGTCGGCGCTATTGTCGACCGCAGCGTCGATTACATCCTGATCGATTCCATGCCAGAGGATGAGAGCGGATCCCGCAACCAGAGGCTTCACAAACAAGGTCGCATACAATTCGTCGATGTAATACTTGTGGACCACCGCCCCGTAAAACCCGCCCAGGCTAGCGGCGACTCGCTTGGGCAATTGTGGATTGCGATAGTAGAAAACCCAGGCGAGAAAGAAACCGAGTGCCGCCACGGCAATAGAGATCACCATTAAGAGCAGTTCGCGGTCGTGGCCGTGATAAACCTCTTGTGGGCTAAACCCCTCCAGG
>Ga0070711_100002049_pt1 | contig 11371 bp, 9 predicted proteins | sample LARL53metaG_FD_65452 | JGI IMG/M metagenome (GOLD analysis project Ga0070711, IMG submission 65452) | Corn, switchgrass and miscanthus rhizosphere microbial communities from Kellogg Biological Station, Michigan, USA - LAR L5-3 metaG | ecosystem: Host-associated > Plants > Roots > Rhizosphere ... | reverse complement strand
TTTTTCTTCCGGAGTAAAAACACCTTCCAGTCGCGGATATACCAATACCGCTCCCTGAGTGACCGAGGTGCGGAAAGGCGCTGAGATAAGCATCCCGGACGGAACCAGTTCGCCTAACGCATGGGTCGCGGGGTCGATAGATACGGTAATCGGTTCGCCAGCGACAACCGCCCGGCTAGCAAGATCGGCGGCAAACTGCATCCCGCGGCGGTCATGACGAACTCTGACCGAAGCCGCGAGTTGAGGAGATTCCGCAGCGACCGCACTTAGGCTGAATCCAGTCGAGTCGCGCAGCAGAATGCACACTAGGCGAGTTCGCAAAAGCACCCGCAGCCGATCGGCGACCGCGTCGACGACTGCTGTCGATTCGGGCGCGGAATGTAGTGCCTTCGCCACCTCAGCGAGAATCTCGGTTCGCCGATGCTCTTCTCGAGAAACCTGGGTGAGGCGGCTGGCTTCGAGCAGACTGCCCAATTGCCCCGCGAGAATGGTCGCCTTGGCTGCCAAATCTTCGTTGAAAAAATCCGGGTCACTGCAATGCACAAATGCAGCCGCCCCAATCACCTCGCTCCCTACGACCAGTGGAGCGGCCATGATCGACCGCGCTCCATACTCTGCTGCCATGAGATAACGCGAAGAATCTAAACCATTTTTTAAGACCACTTTACGTTGTTGGAAGGCCTCGATCGCTACCGCGCTTTGATTGCCTACCAGCCTTGTGCCTCGGAACCGTTCGGCGAGTACGCCGTCGGCCTCGGCGCCCACCAGTTCGTCTTGAGATACGCGCTGCCAGAAGTAGGCTCCGTCCACGTGAAAAAACTCGCGGGTTGATTGGCAAAACAAGCGAATCAATGCGGGAGGCGAAGTGCCATCGGCGGCAGCGGCGGAAAATTTGAGCAACAGTCTTTGGAAAGCCTCATCTGAACGCGGGTTGCCGTTTCGCGCCACGGTTATGTCTCCCGCTGACATCGTCAGACCGCCACCACCCACGGGTCTCAGAATTTACAAGTGCTTGATATACAAGCAAATTAGCGTGCAATCTCAATTTGAGTCAAGCGAATAACAGGTAAGGTGCCGAGATGGGAAATCACGGTAAACCGCTTCGAAATATCTCATCCTGAGAAACTTTCACCATCTTGAGACAAAGAAAGCAAGAGAGCGCCGCATGGGCCAATTCGAGACAATTATCTAAACCATGCCAATTCAATGATTTGGCGACATGTTACCAAGGGGTGCCAAGGCTTCGTTCCGCTGGCATGGTCATTGCATTTGCACCTCATGGGATTCCTCACTCAAGGAGAAAGGTGTGCGTGCAGCAATGACACGACGGTGCCTCAGCCTATGGCTCGGAATCGTACTCATGGCTATTGCTGCTCTCGCTAGGCCAGTTTTGACGCAGGCTCAAGAGGAAGGTAAGGGCAATGAATTAACTCGCAAGGCCCGCATCAAGGTCGCTCCGGACTATCCCGATATAGCACGCCGCATGAGTATCACCGGCATCGTGAAGTTAGCCGTAGTGGTCGCACCCAACGGCACGGTCAAGAATGCCAAGGTGGTTGGTGGTCATCCACTCCTGGTGAATGCGGCGATAAACGCGATCCAGCAATGGAAATTCGAACCCGCTCCTACTGAAAGCCGGGGAACGGTGGAGTTCAAGTTTCAGCCCCAAAACGAAACTGAAAAATGAAGTACCGAGCGCCCGCAGACTGTCGGCGCCCAAGTTAAGCACGGAGGGATGCATGACGATCGGCAAGAAACTTTATCTGGCCTTCGGAACGGTGCTTGCAATGGTCGTGGTGCTGTTCGCCGTGAACCTCTGGTCCGTCCGTCGCGAGCATAGCGCCAAGGCGGCGGCATCGCAGGCACTGGAACTGGCTGACGCCACTGACCGAATCAGGTTTCAGATGATGCAGAATCGCCTGTACCTGACCAACTATCTGCTTAGCGGCGATAGCCGCGAATCCGATCACGTGAATGATGGGATTCGTGGGTTGTCCGAACGCATACAAGCCGCAAACGTTCTGTCGACCTCCGAACAGCAGCGCGCCGCCTTAGCCAAAGTGCAACAGACGGAACAGAACTGGGCTCGCGATTTTGCCGAGCCGTTGATGCAAAAGCGTAAAGATGTCGACCAGGGCAATTCCACAGTCGCTGAACTGCAAATCTTTTACCTGCAAAAGGACGCAAGCAGCTGGATCAAAACCTCTACCGATTATCTCGAAACCGCCGACCAGGAAAGCCGGAAGGTGCTCGAAGAACGCCGCCAAAGTGACGAGAGCGCCAGCAACTGGACGATTGGAATCGCGTTGTTGAGCACGCTGGCGGCGCTGTTGCTCGGCGCTATCATTGCTTTCCGCACGGCCAAATCCATAACCGGTCCTCTCGCTGAACTCATGCAGGTCACCCGGCAAATTGGCACAGCCGGGGATCTGGATCATCACATTGATATCCAGCGCAAGGACGAAATTGGCGAGTTGGGCCGTACCTTCAACAGCATGGTCGAGTATCTGAAGGAGATGGCTTCGGTTTCTGAAGCTATCTCGGGTGGGGACCTGTCAGTTGAGGTCACGCCTCGTTCGAAAGACGACACTCTGGGCAACGCGATCGTGCGCATGGTAAGCGGACTGAGAAACCTGGTCAGCAACGTGCGCGACGCCGCTTCTCAAGTGGCCAGCGCTTCCAGTCAGGTGGCCGGCGCTTCCGACGATTCGGCAAAAGTCAGCTTGCAAACCGCATCCGCCATCGATGAAGTCACCAGCACCATGCACGAGATGAGCGTCAACGTGCAGAACATGGTGAAAAATACCCAGACCCAAGCCTCGAGCGTGAGCGAAACCTCCGCTTCAATCGACGAGATGGTCGCTTCGATTCAACGGGTCGCGGATACCGCCAAGGTACTCTTGGATATATCGAACCGGTCGCGGGAAGAAGTGCACAGCGGTATTTCCACCATGGAAAAAGCGACGGATGGCCTGAACAAAATCAACATCACCATTCGGTCGTCGGGAGAAATTATCGACGTGCTCGGTCAGCGGGCCGACGATATTGGCAAGATCATCGAAGTTATCGACGATCTGGCGGAACAAACCAATCTGCTCGCCCTTAATGCGGCCATCGAAGCAGCCCGCGCCGGAGAACACGGTCTGGGGTTTGCGGTTGTGGCCGACGAAGTTCGCAAGCTGGCCGAAAAATCTGCGCAATCCACCAAAGAGATTTCCGAGTTGATCCAGAGTATCCAGAAAGAAGCGCGCAAAGCCGTGGAGAACATGGATCGCAGCACGACTATTGTGAACGACGGCCTTGGGTTAGGTCAGGAATTGAACACTGCCTTGCGCAAAATATCCAACGTGGTCACAGAAGTCTACAAATTCGCGCAGGAAATTGGCGCCGCTACTAACGAGCAGTCACACGGCTCGTCGCAGATCGCACGTGCTACTACTCGTTTGAATGAAATTACGCATGAAATCAATTCGGCGGTGGAGGAACAGGCGTCGGGAGCGGACGCCGTAGTCAAGGCCATGGAGCGAATGCGGGAACTGGTCCAACAGACGACTTCCGGATCCACCGAACTGGCGGCTTCGGCTGAACAAATGTCCAAGATGTCTCGCGACCTGTTGGACGCCATGCACCGCTTTGCCCTGGAACAACCGGAACGTACGCCCGGCCGTTTTGAAGAGCCGGCAATGCCCGGAGCACGGCGCACCGCGGCGGCCGCGGCCGGAGCGCGGGCCTAAGCCTCACCAACCGCATGAACGCTGAACTTCACATTGTCGGATTCAAGGTGGGACGCGAAACCTACGGCGTTCCCATCACGGCGCTGCACGAAATCGTGCGCGTTCCTGAAATCACGGCTGTCCCCGACGCACCCGCTTACATGGAAGGTGTCATCAATCTCCGCGGCAAGATTGTGTCGGTCATAGACCTGCGGAAACTGTTCGGTGAGGCTGAAACCGCACCCGACCGGCGTAACCGGATTCTGGTAGTCGAACATCGCGGAAGACTGTCCGGACTGATCGTTGATGCCGCCTCTGAAGTTCTTAAAATCCCTGCGGCGGACATCGAACCCTCGCCGACAGCCTCGCAAGAGGGCGGCCTCAACTGTGTGACTGGACTTGGCAAATATCACGGGCGCCTGATTGTGTTGTTAGACCTGGACAAGCTACTGGAAAATGGCGCCGCTCAAAAGGGTAAAGCCGAAACGACAAAGCCCGAGACGCGGAGTGCCGCCGCGTCCAAGTAACTGTTTCTCTGTGGCAAAGGATAAAAGAGCGAGTTCAAACTAAATGGCCTCACCCTCCATGGCGGCGCAGTTCACGGAAGCTGAGCTCAAGCTTCTGCAGGCGCTGATTTACCAGGAATGCGGCATGCATTTCGACGAACGTCGCACCCACTTTCTGCAGGACCGCCTCCAACGCCGACTGCGTGAATGCCACCTGGACTCTTTTTACAGCTACTACCGTCTCCTGATCAGCAAAGAAGGAAAGACGGAACTGGGCCAATTGCTGGAGAACCTTACTGTCAATGAGACCAGCTTCTTCCGTAACAAGGCGCAATTGGAATTGTTTCACAAGTATGTTCTGGACGAACTCATCCGCCATAAACACGCGCAGCGGGATTATTCATTGCGCATCTGGAGTGCTGGCTGTTCGACCGGCCAGGAGCCATACACCCTAGCTATGCTCGTCGCTGATAGTCTCGGCTATTTCAGTCTTCGCAATCCGCTCTCATCTTCGGCACAGTCGCCGAAGCCGCTGATTCCTCCACCCTGGAAGGTTGAAATCGTCGCCAGCGACATCAGCTATTCGGTACTGCGCGCGGCTCAGGAAGGACTCTATTCCGAAACCCAAATGGCCAGCGTGGATTACAGCTACCGGCTGCGCTACTTCGACAAGACCGGCGAGCGCTATGCGGTAAAAAAAGCTTTAAAGGAACTGGTTCACTTCGACTTCCACAACTTAAAGACTGAATATCTTCCGCAGCGCAATGATGTCATTTTTTGCCGCAATGTCATGATGTATTTCGACGAAGCCGAACAGCGGCGCTTGCTGGACAAGTTTGCCCGGTGTCTAAATTCTCAGGGCCATCTGTTCGTCGGGCACGCCGAAAGCCTTTTGTCATTGAGCGACAAGTTTGTAATGGTTCATCGCAACAGCGGCACGGCCTATCAGAAGATCGAGGTGAGGGGATGAGCCACTCTTCTGACGAACGCGGCGCCGAGATGAGGAATTTATTTTTCGAAACCTCGAAAGAGCTCCTTCAATCGCTCAATGATGAGGCTCTGAAGCTCGAAACTTCACCTGGCGATGTCGAACTTGTTCGCAGCATCCGGCGGATTGTCCACACCCTCAAGGGTGACGCGGCGGCTTGCGGTTTTCGCGAACTAAGCAATGCCGCACACGCGATGGAAGACGCTTTGGCCCTGGAATCTGCGGCGTCCCACGGCTGCCTGGCAGAAGTTGCGTTTGCCGCAGCGGATACATTCGCGGAAATCCTGACCGCCTATCAGCATAAGAAAGACGTGCCTTCCACTGCGGCGCTGGATACATTGATTCGCGAGATATCGCAACCTTCTCCAGCCGCCGGCGGCCAACAGACGACACAAGGTAAGCCCAAGACTGCAAGCCCCGAAGAGACCTTACCGGCAGACTCGACGAAGGGCAACGCAAACAACCCGATGGGCGCAACGGCAACCGAGTGGAGTGAATACGAAAAGCTGGCGATTCAGAATGCGCAATCTCGCAATCGAAACGTTTACCACATTACTGCCGCTATCGACCCGAATTGCCTGATGCCCATCGCGGCTCGTCAAATGGTATTAAATTCGCTCAAGACGTCCGCCGAGATCCTGGGCACAAGACCCGATCCGCACTCGCCGGAGAGCGCCCAACGACTGGAGCTCCTGGTGGCTAGCGGCAAGTCGATAGAACACTTGAGCGTCCAGTGCCGCATCCCATCGATAATTTCTCAAGTGAAGATCGACTTACTCGGGCCGTCGCCTGCAGGTTCATCCAGCAAAACCACGGAAAGCGCACCAGTCGCCCTTCCGTCGACGTCCTCATCTCATCCTGGTCGATCGGATTCGCCAGAGGAGGGCGATGTTACATCGCGTACCGCCAAATCCAACCATGCGCACGCGGAAAATATCCTTCGTGTTGATGCGGAGCGGATAGATAGCGTGCTCGACCTGGTGGGAGAATTGATCATCGGCAAATCCATGCTGCAACAAGCCTTCGCGGAATTCGCGCGCCATGCGCCCAAGGAAGCGTTACGCGGCCGCTTTAGTGATGCCATGGCATTTCAGTCCCGCGTGCTGAACGATCTGCAGCGCTCGGTCATGAAAATCCGCATGGTTCCGGTAGAGCAGCTTCTCCGTCGCTTTCCGCGCATGGTGCGCGACGTGTCAAAGCGATGCGGCAAGGACGTGGACCTCGTCTTGAGAGGGCAGGATACCGATCTCGATAAGAGCCTGCTGGACGCAATCGCGGAGCCCCTCACTCACCTGGTTCGAAATGCTATCAGTCATGGCATCGAGAGCCCTGAGGAACGGGTCAGCGCTGGGAAACCGCCTCGCGGAATCATTCATATCGCTTCGTATCATCAAGGCAATCAAGTCATCTTGGAAATCACCGACGACGGACGAGGTATCGACTCACAAAAGATCAAGGCCAAAGCGGTGGCAACGAATATCGTGACCGAAGAAGAGGCAGATCGTCTGGGGGAATCGGAAATTCTTGCACTGGTCTTCAAGCCGGGATTCAGCACGGCGGATGAGATCACGGAAATTTCCGGGCGCGGTGTGGGTATGGACGTAGTGCAAAATGTGCTACACCGTCTTAAGGGCTCCGTGGAAATGGAAACTCGCACCGGCAAGGGGACGACCTTCCGTCTCAAGTTGCCTCTCACTCTGGCCATCATTCGTGCGTTGTTATTCAATGTAGGACATCAGCTCTATGCAATTCCTCTGAACGCTGTTGCCGAAATTGCCCGAGCTAAAGAATCCGACGTGCATCAGATACACAACTACGAAGTCTTGCAGCTCGGCAACCGGGTCCTGCCCGTGGTTCGTCTTGGACGCACCCCTCAGCTCGGTGAGCCCCCAGACGCAAAACTCTTTGTGCTGATCATTTCCATTGGCGAACGGAAATTGGGGCTGGTAGTTGATAGTATGCGCGGAGAAGAAGAGCTGGTGATTAAAGCCCTGGACGACCGGAGCGTGGCGACGGATCTGGTTAGCGGGGCCTCGATACTGGGCGACGGCCGCGTCGTTCTCATCGTCAATGTTCCCGCAATTGTCGAGCGCCACAGTAAAGCTCGCTCCGATCAGGCGAATGGAACCGCGTCCGGGCTTCTGTTAGCGAACCCTGGTCGCAGAGCAGCAAGCGCGGGTACGTCCGAGGGGCACCCATGACCCCCGTACGCGTACTTGTGGTGGACGACTCGGCGCTCATGCGCAAGTTGATTCCCCAAATTCTGCAGACCGATAGTTCTATCGAAGTGGTGGGTACGGCGATGGACGGCAATTTCGGCCTCAGGAAAATTGACGAACTGAAACCGCAAGTCCTAACGCTGGATCTCGAAATGCCCGGCATGGGCGGGATCGACATGCTGAAGGAGATCATGCGTCGACATCGTCTGCCCGTCATCGTGGTTAGTTCCCATAGCACTCAGGGAGCTTCGATCACGCTGCAAGCCTTGTCACTCGGCGCATTCGATTTTGTCGCCAAACCGGTTGACGTGCACTCTCGCATGCCTGAGATTGCAGCCGAGCTTATTGGCAAGATAAAGGCTGCTGCGCAAAGCCGTGGAGTGCAGGTGCAAACTTTGGCCCAAGGCTCGCGGGCGGGGTCAAAAGCCCAACTTGACACCAAGAGGGCTCCCACTAAGGTCATCGCCATCGGTGTATCAACTGGAGGGCCGCAGGCGCTACAGTATGTATTTTCGCAATTACCCGCGGATTTCCCGGGCACCATTGTCGTGGTGCAGCACATGCCTGAAGGTTTCACCGAAATGTTCGCCCGTAGACTCGATGAAACGTGTGCTATCCGCATCAAGGAAGCGCAATCGGGGGACGTCCTGGTAGCCGGTCGGGTCCTTATCTGTCCGGGCAGCCGGCACATTAAGGTCAAGAGGCTGCCACTGGGTGATGTCGCCATATTGAGCGATGAGACTCGGGTCAACGGACACCGTCCGTCCGCCGATGTTCTGTTCAAGAGTCTGGCCGAGGAATTTGGCCCCCAAGGTTTGGCTGTGCTGATGACAGGAATGGGAGATGACGGTGCGCAGGGACTCGGTTTGGTTAAAGCCGCGGGCGGCATGACGATCGCACAAAACGAAGAATCCTGCGTCGTTTACGGCATGCCCAAAGCTGGCATTGAGCGCGGCTTTGCGCTTCGAGTGGTCGGACTGGAAATGATGGCTAACACCTTACAGGTGCAATGCATGTCGGAACGAAAGCGCGGATTGGCGAACGGGACTGCAGAAAACAGCAAGGCCGCAACTACGGGACAAGAATAGATTTGCGATGGGTGGTTCGTGAGTCGGATAGATTTCGGGATTAGGTTGTCATATTCGCAGGAGGAGTCATGGAACAGTTTGCATCTCTGAAACGAAGCAAGGACGGTCAACCCGTCCGCTACCTGGTAGTGGACGATTCTGTCTTCGCACGTAAAAATCTGGCTCGTATCGTGGAGACCTTCGGTGGTCAGGTAGCTGGCGAAGCTGGCGATGGCCTTACCGCCATCACCGAATACGATCGCACCAATCCCGACATCGTGCTCATGGACATCACCATGCCGCAGATGGAAGGTATTGAAGCTGCCGAGAAGATCGTGGGCAAACATCCTGAGGCCCGCATCGTCATGGTGTCCTCCGTCGGATACCAGGAAAACATTGTGGCTGCCTTGCAGCGCGGAGCGCGTCACTTTGTTCAAAAGCCGGTCAAACCCGAAGTTCTCTACGAAGTGATCAAGTACGTGCTGGGCGAAGACGGCGCCGTCGCCGCTGCTGCCGGTGCAGGAGCCTAGTCATGAAAATGGAGGTGATTCAGCCGTTCATCAATGCGGCAGACGCTGTGTTGGCGCAGGGACTGCAATCTCCCATGTCCATTGGAAACCTCAGCATGGAGCAAGAGGCCTATCGTCGCCGGGGTGTCGCAGCGCAAGTTTCGCTTACCGGCGACATTGAAGGCAGGATCGTTTTCGATCTCGATCACGACACCGCGGTTAAAGTAGCCAGCCACTTTGCCGGCGGAAGCGTGGCCGCATCCGAAGACTTGGTGCGCGAGACAGTTTGTGAATTAGCCAATCAGGTTACCGGAAACGCCATCACCACCCTTAACGATCAAGGCTTCCATTTCCGCGTGCATCCTCCTGTTTTGCTCACTTCAGAGCATGGCCCGACCAGCACCGAAGACACCGAAGCAGTGGTCATCAGCTTCGAAACCGCACGTGGCAGCATGTTTATGAATATCGCCCTGCGATATGGTGTGCCAGAACCAGACAAGCTCGCGGCATCCGTTGGCAAATAGAACAGACAATTGAAAAGCGGAGATGATCTCAGCAGAGCTTCGTCTGAATAATCGAAGCAGAAAATGTTATCAGATCAGTACTGAATCAGGGTCCCGGCAAAACAAATACGGGATTTTGCGGCAGGGGATTGCCTCCATTGGGAGGAGTGATCGCGCTTAACGGGGCTGACATGTCGAGCACCTTCGTGTCGTCAGAGGTGCGAAGAATGCTCGTGTTTCGCGCGTCGCAGTTGCCAACGTACACCTTCGAACTATCGGCGGAAGCAGCAGTGAAAAGTTCAAACCTGGCCACGCCACAAGCGGCGGGTACCGATGACAGTGCAACGACAGTCCGAACGCTACCGTTGTTTGAATTTACCACCGTGACTTGTGAATTTGCATTGCCAGCGTTCGCTGAAACACTAGCTACATAAGCCCGGCTTCCGTCAGGCAGAACTGCCACAGTCGTCGGACCGGCGGCTACTGGGACGGTGAACAAGACCGTCGGAGGATCCGTCGAGATACTCAGTGCCGTCAGCGTATTCGCCGTCGGATTCGTCACGTAAAGCCGGTTCAGCTTGCCATCGTAGGCCATGTAATTTGCGCCCGGCCCTACGTTCGCACTGCCAACGATTAGGTCAGTGGCTGTGTCAATCGCGGTAACGGTTCCGCTTCCACTGTTAAGCACATACACCCGCTCGCTATCCGAGCGAGCCAATGCCCATACCGGGGTAGCTCCGGTTGCGATGGTCTGAACCACGGTTCGGTCAATCAAGCTAATTGCGCTTACCGTGCCGTCGCCCTGGTTTACGGCGTACAGCTTCTTCGCGTCCGGGGTTTCCGCCAATGCTACGGGCTGATTGCCGACCGCTATCTGCGGGCTCAGCATCACGTTAGTTGTCGCAGAGATGGCCGCCACCGTGTTGGTACCGAAATTGGCAACGTAAACCGTGCCATTCTCGGCGGTGTTAACAAATACGGGATGCGATCCAGCAGGCAAAGAGGTTGTGACTACGGCGCGGGACGCGCTGGGCACATATGAGGAAATCGTATCTTCCAGACTGTTTGCGATGTAGACACGGCCGCCATTCGGCAGTAGAGCGGCGTGCGCCGGACCTAGCCCGAGTTGTGCCACCCCGATGTTTGTGTCCCCCGCCACGTCCAGGTTGCTGCTTGCACCGGGGTTTTGCGTCCCATTGTCGCTAAGCACCAGAACAAAGTGAAACGCCGCAGGATCAGGTGGAGGCCCTACGATCGGAATGGCTACGGGACGGTATTGGTCGCCACAACTGGCGCCAATCAGACACAGAGTTAAAACGCCGACCACCCGGCTCAAGCGCCGAAATTTCATCCCCACCCCAGCCGAATGTCGCATGAACTCATTATGATCCGGAAGAGGTTTCATTTTAATGGTTGGTTAGAATATGCGCCAGCGGCCCGATGGCGGGTCGGACAAAGTTCGCTCCTCGCCCTTCACAGTGAATGTTGTTGATCCAACGGGCAATGCGGACACTGATGTCCGCCGCTGTTGGGGGTTGATTCTGTTTTTAGGATGATTGGTTGCTTGAAGGCTCTAGATTGACGGTTGATCTCAAAGCAAAGGCGGCGGACAATGTCCGCCCCAAGCTTCTGACTAGGCTTTGCCTCGAGACTTCTTGCCCGATGCCGCTTCGCGCGCCGTTGCCGCCGGCTTTTTCTTTCCTTCCATATCCGCCAGGCTTTGTTTCAGAGCAGCCATCAAATCCACGACCGGAGCAAGTTTCTTTGGCTTTTCAACCTCGGCGACCGTGCCGCCTTCCAGCTTGGTCTCGATGAGTTTCTTCAGATTGTCTTGAAAGGTGTCGTGGTATTTTTCCGGGTCCCATT
>Ga0070711_100002046_pt1 | contig 11381 bp, 13 predicted proteins | sample LARL53metaG_FD_65452 | JGI IMG/M metagenome (GOLD analysis project Ga0070711, IMG submission 65452) | Corn, switchgrass and miscanthus rhizosphere microbial communities from Kellogg Biological Station, Michigan, USA - LAR L5-3 metaG | ecosystem: Host-associated > Plants > Roots > Rhizosphere ... | reverse complement strand
CTCGGCTTTCGGAGCGGCCTGCTGTGCGTGCAGAGTGGAAGCCAACGGCGCCAAGGTAGCGACGACGAGCGCGAACAGCGGGAGTGCGAAACGCGGGAACGAATTTGTCGTTGCCATTGCGATCGTGGTTGCGAACAGGCGGATGAGTTTCACAGGCTCCCTCTCGATGCGGAATTTTCGGTCCGCGTGCGGGACAGAGTCTGAGCAGGAACCGAGGTTTCGTCAACTGCGCTTCGAACGATGACGCAGCGGCCGCGGACGATGATTCCTACGCCGTAGGCTTGGGGGACACGAATTTGAGGTTAGAACGAAATCCGAAGTCGGAGCAAGGGTCAAACCGGTACAACCGATGGATCGAGAGACCAATCGTGCGGCTAGTGCGTCCGCGAGGGTGCTGACTCGACGGGTAGCGCCAACGATTGCTCGCCGTCGTGTAGAGGAAATGTCTTTCCGCGCCACACGAGTTCGCCCGGCACTCCATTCGGCAACTTGATCTGCGCGTTCACTTGCCTCGCGGCGAGTGTAAATTCCACGTCGATCGCGCCCCGCGGGTGCGGCTGCGACGCCTTCACGTGCTGCAGCGATCCGAGCTTCGGCTCGACGACGACCGACGCGAATCCCGGTTTGCCTGGTCGAATGCCGGCCACAATCCGCAACAAATCGTAGTTCGGATGGGCGCTCCACGCGTGCGAGTCCGACCGCGTCGGCTCGGGTTGCTCGGCCCACGTCGTCAGACCCAGCGAAACCATCGTGCGCCAAGGCCCGAGCAAGGCCAAATATCGATCGCCCATGCCGGTGTGCTCGAGCGCCCGAGCCAGATAGAAGCGGAAGTAGTACGTTGCCGCGGTCATGGGCGGGACCGGCTTGTCGGCGTGAAATCCCGCGTCGGTCGACGACAAGATCCGCGTCAGCAATTCCTTCTGCTTTTCGCGCGGCACGACGTCCAGCCAAGTCGCAAGAATGTTCGCGTGCTGACTAAAGTGTTTCTGCGCAGGCGTGTCCGCGAACAGCGCATACTCCTTGTTCCAGCAAAGTTTGATAACGCCGTCGACCGCGCGCTCGGCCGCCTTGACGTATAAATCGGCCCGCGCGGAATCGCCGAGCGCCCGCTCCAGTTCCGCTGCATTCCGCAACGCCTCGACAAATTGCAACGCAATACTCGTCGAGCCACCGTCCGCATCCTGCGGCGGAATCCCAAATCCGAAATCGCTACCCCAATCGACAAACGGCCACCAGAAAAGCGCATCCAGCAATCCATCCGCTCGCTGATGCTTCAAGAACCAGTCGAGTGTCGTCCGCGTACCCGTCAACTGCTCTCGCACAAACTGCGTGTCGTCGCGATACATCCAGAAATCGTGCACCATCCCGATCCATAGCAGCGAAAACGTCGGAATCGCCTGGAACATCGACGTTGGATACCGACTTAGGGTAATTCCGTCGGACACCCGCGAATTGTGGAACGCCGAAATCGCCTGCCGTGCGAGCCGGTCGTCGCCCGCAACCGAATACGAAACCAGTGCCTGAATCCGCGTGTCGCCGATGTACTGCATCTGCTCCCAGTAGGGAGTGTCCATGTAGGTGTCGTGCGCGTCGAGGCGCGCGGTGCGCCAGCCGATGTCCCAGATCGCGCGCAAATCCTGCTCGTCGGATTCGAATTTGCCACGCTCCTCAAACGGATACGCCGAAAACCAGCTCCGCATCCGATCCATCCGCACCGGTTGATCCGCGGTAGTCACATCGATCTGTAGATAACGCCACGTCCGCCACACGAGCGGCTGATAGACGCGATCGTTCGCGCCGTCCGGCAAGAACTCATCGTAGATTCCGACGATGTGTTTTCCGGCGATCTCTTCGCGATTTCCCTTTTCGCCTTTGTCGTCGAGCAGCGCTTCGGCATACGTCATCCGCACGGACGCACCCGTTCCTCCGCTCAACGAAATTTCCGGATACGCCGTCGTCAAATTCCCCTCGTCGAGCAGCACGGTCGCATGCGCGTGTGCGGCAACCTCGAACGCCGGATTAGGATGACCTCGCACCAGATTCACTCCGGACGAACGCACAATTCGACCCATCGTCCGCTCCTCCATCGACATCTGCGGCAAGGGATCGGCAACAAGCTGCCAATTATTTTCCTGCAGCGACGCACCGCGCTTCGCACCTGATCCGATCGCGACCGCTTTCTTCCACGCGTCCGACGCGCCGGCCGACCACGTTGCCGCGTTCCATCCCCATGCCACGGCCGCACCGTCCACGCGCAAGCCCGGTTCCGCAGCGTAGTAATACCCGCCCAGTTCCGCCGGTTTCGGCAACGTGCGTATTCCCCTCTCACGCATCACTTCCCAATCGGTACCCGAATTCACTGCGCTCTCGGTATCGCCCGTACCCGCTAGCAAAAACGCCGTCCGATCCGACACCTGCGCCAGCGCCGACCGCGCGCCAAAGTTCCACACCACCGCTGCGAAAACGTTCGCACCCGATTTCAGCATCGGCGCGATGTCAAACGTCTCGTACTTCCAGTGAGCCAGATCGCTCCGCGCCGGCCCGCCGCCCACGAGATGCCCATTCACATACAGCACGAATCGATTGTCGGCGCTCACCCGCACCACGAAATGTTGCGGAACGCTCGCCATCTCGACCGATTTGCGAAAATACAGCACTGCTTCATCGCGCGCCGGAGCATCGTCCGAAGTAATCCATTTCGCAGGCCAAAGTTGTGCTCTCAAATCCGACGGGAGTTGCGGTTGCCCCGCCGACGCGGCCGCCAACATCAGCAACGCACCGCCAACGCATCGCGAAGGCAATATCATCCAACCACCGCGTCCACGCCGATACATCAGTCGAAGGTTCGCAATCACTGTCATCGCCGACCCGCCCGCTCCTGTCCGGTCTCCAATCGAAATTCCGCGAACGTCTTTCCTTCCTCGGCCAAGCGTTTCAACAACGGTGCCGGTTCCCAAGTCTCCCCATGCCGAGCCTGAAATTCCCGCACGCGCTCATATACTTTCTTCAGTCCCACCGTGTCCGCATACCACATCGGCCCCCCGCGATACGCTGGAAACCCGTATCCATTCAAATAGATGATGTCGATGTCTACTGCCCGCAGCGCATAACCCTCCTCCAAAATCCGCGCGCCTTCATTCACGAGAGCATAGATGCATCGCTCGACGATCTCCTCGCTCGAAATTTCCCGCTGCGCAATTCCCGCCTCGAGACTCCACCCGCGCAGCAACTCCACAATCTCCACATCGACGCTCACCCGCCGCTGCTCGTCATACTTGTACCAACCCGCGCGCGTTTTCTGCCCGAATCGTCCCATCTCGCACAATTTATCTTCTGCAAACGGCCGCCGCACGCCCGGCTTGTCCAGGTGCCGGTGCTCCTTCCGAATTCGCCAGCCAATATCGAGCCCCGCCAAATCCGCCACCGACAGCGGCCCCATCGCCATCCCAAAATCATAGAGCGCCTTATCCACCGCCTCGATGCCCGCGCCCTCTTCCACCAGGAATTGCGCCTCGCGCCGGTAGGGGTGAAACATCCGATTCCCCACAAATCCGCGGCAATTCCCCACCAGCACGCCGATCTTCCCCAGCCGCTTCGACAGCTGCATGCACGTCGCGATCACCTCGGGCGAAGTCGCCGCCCCGCGCACCACCTCCAGCAATCGCATCACGTTCGCTGGACTGAAAAAATGCGTACCGATCACCACCTCGGGCCGCGCCGTCGCCGACGCGATCTCATCGATGCTCAGAGTCGATGTATTGCTCGCCAGAATGGAGCCGGGTTTGCACACGCGATCAAGCTCGCCGAAAATCTCCTTCTTCAGCGCCATCCCTTCGAACGCCGCTTCGATCACCATGTCCGCACCGCTGAAATCGTCATAGCTCAAGGTCGGCGTGATGAGCGCCATCCTCGCGTCGGCGATGTCCTGCGTAAATCGCCCGCGCTTCACCGAGTTCGCATAGTGCGCACGAATTGTCGCTAGCCCGCGATCCAGTGCCGCTTGCTCCATTTCCTTCAGTAGTACGGGAATCCCCGCATTCGCGAACACCATCGCGATCCCGCCGCCCATCGTACCCGCGCCGACCACCGCGGCCGACTTCACCGCGCGCACCGACGTTTCTTTCGGAATTCCGGGAATCTTCGCCACTTCGCGCTCGCCGAAAAACACATGGATCAGCGCGCTCGATTGCTCCGAAAACAAGCACTCCAAAAATAGTTCGCGTTCGCGCACGCATCCTTCCGCGAACGGCAGCTTCGTGGCCGCCTCCACCGCGTTGATCGCCGCCAGCGGAGCCATCATCCCGCGCTGCTTCTTCCCCGCATTCTCGCGCGCCGTTGCAAAAATCGCCGCGTTGGTAGCGGCCTCCCCTAATTTTTCGCCACGATCGCGCGTCTTCCGCACCGATTCGGTCGCCACACGCCGAGCAAACGCCACCGCCCCCACGCGCAAATCACCCTCGATTAACTCATCGACAATCCCCAGCTTCAACGCTTCCGCAGCGCGCACCGGCTCGCCCGACGCACACATTTCCACCGCCTTCGCCACGCCCGCCAGCCGCGGCAGCCGCTGCGTCCCACCCGCGCCCGGAATAATTCCCAGCCGGACCTCCGGCTGCCCCACCTGCGCATCCTTCGCCGCCACGCGATAGTGCCCCGCCATCGCCAGTTCAAGCCCGCCGCCCAGAGCTGTCCCATGAATCGCCATCACCACTGGCTTCGCTGAATCCTCCACGCGCAACAAAAACGGCAGGTGCCCGGGCCCGCACGACTTGCTCTCGCGCATCTTCGCAAACGCGTTGATGTCGGCGCCGGCTACAAATGTCTTGCCCGCGCCAATCACCACGATCGCACGCATGTCGGCGTCCCGATTCACCGCCGCGATCACCGTATCGATCCCTTCGGCCACGCTTGCAGCCAGCGCATTCACCGGCGGATTGTCGATCGTCACCACCGCGACACCGTCTACGTTCTCCACCCGCACCAGTTCACTCATCACAATTGTCCTGTCCGCCCAAAGAAATCCCGCAAAGATTCGGCTACGCAAGTTCCCGCAGAATCCCGCCCACGTCAATCGCTTTTCGTCTGAAATGATTCGCGTGAAATAAAGTCGCACCGCCGGCCGCAGCGCCATGAAGAACCAACACCCTCATGCTACATTGAGGATTCACACCATAGGGGCGTAGCTGGGTGGTAGAGCGGCCTCTTAAGCCCTTCGGACGTGTTGCAGCACGATGCACGAAAATGCAGCAAAATGCTAAATCCTTAGGTTTCAAGCGTGTTTCGTTTCAAGTCTGCGTAGCTCTGTCCAGAAGAGCATACTTCTGCAAAACGGATTGCACCCAGTAGCACCAGACCTGAAAATTAGGCTGATCGCAATGCTCGATAACGAGCGTCAAAAATCGCCCTCGCGTCCAGGTGTTGCTCAAAAACCTGTGTTCAGGTCTTAGCCGTTTGTTCCCGATTATGGCAATCGTGTTCTAGGTTGGATTTTCGATGTCGTGGCCGTGGACATCGGTTAGGCCCTTAGCGTGAGTAGCTGCATCGGCGTTGGCTGGTCCTTGATGCGCTGATGCGCGTCTGGCGAGACTCTTGTTCCGACGTTGTTCGGTCTTTTCCTTCTGCTTTTCGTGTCGCTTGCGTTCCTTATTGCGTTTTAGCACCGTAGTTGTCATGGGTTGCTCTCCCGAACTATCCGTTGTCTGTCTAAGGTTCAATCATACCAGCCTACCCATAAGCGCGGCAGATCAAGCTCGAAGAGTCGATTGAGAATTGCCAAGACACTTGGCCGGCGTTCTAGGCTCCAGCAGCTTGTGAAGTTACTCGGAAACTACTGATAGCTTCGGCTTCTGTGGCGTAAACGTCAAAAACCGTCAGCAGTCTCGTCAGTTGCAACACCTCATGAAACTTGTTTCCCAAATCTGACAAGTGGAGCGCTGCACCTTGTTTCTTGGCGCTGATATGAGCGGCCACCAGTGCCCCCAATCCCGCGCTGTCGATATACGTGACATTCGTCATGTTCAGCACAATCTTTTTCTTTCCGTCGGTTACCAAGTTTTTTACTCGCTCTCGAAGAGCGCTGCTTCCTTCACCGAGAACGATGCGGCCTTTCAGGGCGACGACAGAAACATCTCCGAGTTGCTTGTTTAGAATGTTTAAATCCATGATTCACCTCAAAACAAATATTTGGACATGTACCCTATCGGCGAAACCACCGCCGCATTCTTCACAGAGACTTCCGCTCCGGCTGCCTGCTTCTAATCGGGTTCCATTTCTTCAGGTGGCGGTCCCACATTCCCGTGTCAAATGCCTTTATCTTCGTTCTCAAATTGAACACTAAATGGTCTGCGCCCGTCTGTTCCTTGAGAAGAATCGCGCTGTTCTTTGCCAACGACACGTCCTCATTCACGCTGACAAATACACGTGTACCGTCGCCGAGTTGCTTGAATATACCGAATCGTTTCATGGTTAGGGAGACGAGCCAATCATTATGGAGCCGGGCCCGGCGCGCGGCAACCGGGTGAAACCTGTAGCGACCCGCAAAGGAACGAAAGTGATATCTTCTTTGGTCGGCAAGGCACTTCCGAGACCATAAAGCAGTCTAGGATACTGTTCGAGTGGCCGTGTTCGCCGTCAGCTCACCAACTCCAGGCGTTCCTCGTCGCTTTCAACCGGACTCTATCGGCGCACGTTCAATCGCAGCGAGGGTTTCACAAATTTGAGGGAACTTACGGCCAGGGTTTGCTTCCAAGACGACGTGCGGGCAGGGCTCTAACCATGCGTATCGACGACAGTTTGACATCGGCCCCTCCCAAACAGAGCGAAGACGCTACTACGTGGCAAAAGGATTTACCTGCTCAATACTGCTCACCTTTAAAAAATGCACGGTTTTCGACAGCCTCATTGCACCGGCAGGAACACCGCAAATGGAACAGCTTTGTAGGGTAAGAGGGGTATTGCCGGGCGCAGTTGTTCCGTCAAAATCAAGCGGTGCTGACCGTCATCATCACTGTGCTGGCGACGCTCGTTGTCGGTGGGGTAACGCTCACGGCCTACCTCTGGTACCTCACACCCAATCCGCGTGATCACGACTAGAGCCGATGCGTCCATGCCCGCAATGCCACGGTGAATGAGCATATTTATTGGCGATGCGGAGACTGCAATCACCGCTTCTTCGTAGAGACGAGAGAATCCTGAACCAAGAATCCAGCTCTTACGATAGGTCAATCACCCTCATTTTGTACTCCGATGAGCGAGTCGTATCGGATGTGAATCTCGTCTCGTGCGATCCACCATCCACGTTTGTTTCTGTCCTGAATGCGGCAGCCGAATCGATGCAGTGAGGCGTACGATAGAGTATGAGAAAAATATTCAGTGCAGTACGCCATGTGTGATCCGTCCGGGTTGTAGAGGGTGTGAGCGCCGCAAAAGCGTTCATCCGTGTCACCGACAGCAGGCTCGCGACCCCAGAGTTCAGCCGCCCGTGCGTTGTACCAGATGACGACGCCATCGGCTCGCACCACATAGGCTGCCATCGGAAAGAGATTCAAGAGGTCGCTTCGGTAGTCGAGTCCTTGCAGACAATAAAAGACTTCATCGTCAACGGAACTGAATGTCATAGGCGGCGATCCGTTCTCGGCTTGAACGTTGTGCGCCCAAGCATGGGAAGTGTAGTGGTGGCTCTGCGGGCTGTCTGGTCAATTTTGACCACCCCTGAATTTCCGCCATTTGCTAGATTGAAGGGCTTCTGTCGCCTTGATACGATAGTAAATTCAGGGGAGTTCCATGGTCAAAAAGAAATCGAAGACGCTGACCTTCGATGCCGCTGTATACCTACAGACCGCAGGGGTGAAAAGAAAGATCATTCAGTATCGCAAGGGCCATGCAATTTTCTCGCAAGGCGACAAGTGCCATGCCGTTCTGTTTCTGCAAACTGGCACCGTCAAGATGACGGTTACTTCCTCAGCCGGAAAGGAAGCTGTGATCGCGTTGTTGCAACCGGGAGACTTCTTCGGCGAGGGATGCATCTCAGGTCAGCCTTTACGAGTTTCGACGGCGACTGCGATGGAACCTGTATCGGTGCTCGAAATCGAGAAACAGGAAATGGTTCGCGTTATTCATCACGAGCATGAATTCTCCGACCGCTTCGTCGCCCACATGCTCAAGCGCAACGTTCGCATCGAAGAGGATTTGGTCGATCAGCTTTTCAATTCGAGCGAGAAGCGCCTTGCTCGTGCGTTATTGCTTATCGCAAGGTATGGTTCCGACGAAAGGCCGCAGAAAATCGTCGCTCAGGTTTCCCAAGGAACCTTGGCAGAAATGATTGGCACCACCCGGAGCCGGGTGAGCTTCTTCATGAATAAGTTTCGCAAGCTGGGATTTATCAAGTACAACGGCGGGCTGGAAGTCAACGACTCGCTCCTGCGCGTCATCCTTCACGATTGATAGCATTGTACGCGGACGAAGAGTTCCTATTAGTGCTGTTCGGAACGTGGTACCGCTCGCGTCGACGCTAACCTTCCAACCCTCGTTCAGATCCTCTGAACTAAGCAGACCATCTGAAGTCATTTCCCCTCTTAGGCCCCAGAAAGGGGCTGCTCACATGGCTCCCGATGCAATCCTAAGCGAAGTAGAAATCTTCATGGAGTCTGTGAGCGCCTTGAAAGCCTGGCGGAACGCACGCCGCGCCTTACGACAGAATTGCTGACCATCGCAGGGAACGTACGGAGTTCAGCGACTCTGTTGGCCGTTTTGGTCGCGACGCGGCTGCATGGAACTGACGGGAACCGCTCGGATTGAGACCGTCGAAGAGCAAGTGGCTGATTTTGATTCTTCAGTTTAGGAATGCTCAGGTAAGTGGACCGGTACGGTCGAAACCTTTACACCCTTTGCAGCCATCCGTTGATGTTCGACATTCTTCGGGCGGCGAAGGCCAAGTAAGCCTAGCAACCCCGCGAGTCCAACCCATCCGTAGCTCAATGGATGGTGCGATTCAGTTGGGCTATCGTTAGGGTCGTTTTGTTGTGTTTGGCCGAAGGCCGGTCCAACGGTTAGGAAGAGCAAAAACGATAAGGCGAGAGGCTTTTTCATAATTTCCTCGTAGCCAAGTCTGGTTGTTGTCGCAGATTGTTGCCATACCGATAAGGCCTAATTCATCGTGATGAGTTCCTTGAGGTGGGTGAAGAAGTCGACCCCACGCATTCTCAATGGCTGCCGATGATGCCTGGAGGCGTAGTCGGGTCGCGCCGTAGCCGGTCTGCTCCCGCCAAATCATTACACAGCTATTACAGTCCCGGCGCAACTATCACACGGACTTCATCGTCCAATTGCATGACTCCAGTATTTCTCCGAACGCCGTTGCAAGGACCACGACAACTATGGGCGTCTTCCGTCAGGACAAAACGTTTACTCAGCGGCTCAACTTGACAGCCGCTTTTATGGCTGCATTCCACGTCGGCGCTATCGCTGCACTGTTTTTCTTCACCTGGAAGGCCCTCATCGTTGCGGTCGTGTTGTGGTGGGTCGCGGGCAGCCTTGGTATCGGCATGGGCTATCATCGCTTACTTACTCATCGCGGATATAAGACACCTAAATTTGTCGAATACTTCCTGACAGTGTGTGGCACCCTCGCACTGGAAGGCGGGCCTATCGCTTGGGTTGCTACGCACCGCGTCCATCATCAAAACACCGACAAGGTGGGCGACCCACATTCTCCTCGCGACGGAGGTTTGTGGGCTCATATTGGCTGGATCGTGACCGGCAAGGCGATGCACAACTCGGTGGGCGAGTTATTGCCCTATGTGCCAGAGCTTCGCAAAGACAAATTTCATGCATGGATCAGCAAGTGGCACTGGGCTCCGCTAGCCGTCCTCAGCGTGGCGATTTTTGCCATCGGCGGGTGGTCTTTCGTGCTTTGGGGCATCTTCTTTCGGACGGTAATCGGTCTCCACTCTACCTGGCTGGTGAATTCGGCGACTCACATGTGGGGATCGCGGCGCTTCCGTACTGGCGACACTTCAACCAACAATTTCTGGGTCGCCATGCTTACGTTCGGAGAAGGCTGGCACAACAATCACCACGCGTCACCACAATCTGCCCGTCATGGTCTAGCGTGGTACGAGTTCGATTTGAATTGGTACGGAATTCTAATGTTGCGGACCCTCGGGCTCGCTCGTGACATTAAGCATCCGCCGCTCAGGCCAGACCCCACCCTCTTAAGCAGTGCTTAACGCTTACCGCACTCCACGCACTCTCGCGGGCAACTCCTGGCACGAGGATTCGGGTACACACGATCACTCCTTCCAATGAGCGGTCCGAGCTCTTAAGAATGCCAGATCGTGTTTCGTATGGTGGCAGCTCGCCACACGCGAGGAGATTTAACGTCGAGGCTGTCGCCAAGCTTGAGCATGAACGCACTCCCACGGAACGAGCAAGTGACGAAATCACAAAATTCGTCGGTAGTATCTCGTTCCTGCTGCTGCAGATTCTCCTGGTCCTCGTCTGGAGCGCCATAAATCTCAGCCTGATTCCAGGTGTGAAGGCCTTCGATCCATCTCCCTTCGGAATCCTGTCGCTGATCATCTCTACGGAAAGCGTTGTGCTGACGATCTTCGTTTTGATAAGTCAAAACCGCATGACACGCCAGGGCGAGCGCCGATCTCACCTTGACCTGCAAGTCGGGATGCTGGCGGAACAGGAGCTAACGTCGCTGCTGCAGATGCAGCATAAGATTTGCCAATGCTTGGACGTTGACGTTGGATCGGAGAAAGACGAACTGAAAGGCTTTAGCGATGCTACCGACATCGATAGGCTCGCCAGCGAACTTGACGACAAGCTCCCAGGGCAATAGCTGCGGGTGCCTACTCGGGCCGTCGATGCTGCACAGAAGCGCCCTGAAGATGCAAGATGAAGGGCACGTTCTCCAGCAAGACCGAAGAAAGGGCGAGTAACCTTCGATCTTAGCAATCGAAAGACGTGCTTAACCAAGCCGGATTGTCTGCCATTGATTCCCTTCTAGTGTAGAGCGCCGTGAGAAGGCGGAACGGGTTGGTCTGGGCGGCGCATCTTCTTAAAAGGCACAAGCGTTCGGCAGCTATGCTTATCTGCCCATGCTTCTTCACAACGGGTGTGAAGGGCGACGATTATTTCTCCGTGCGCCGTCTGCGCAAGAAGGGTGCTGCCATTGCAAGGGGTTACCAGATCAGAGACATCGTCGCAGAAGTTGCAAATACAGCCGAATGTTGGCATGGAACTTACCTCAATCGTGGGAGTGATAGAAGTCCGTTTTAAAGAAAAATTAAAACTGGGGAATAAGGTATTTTCTGTAGGTCCCCCGAGAAGTGTGGAAAACTGCGACGCGTCCTAGCATAAACAGCTGATTCTGT
>Ga0070711_100002044_pt1 | contig 11385 bp, 11 predicted proteins | sample LARL53metaG_FD_65452 | JGI IMG/M metagenome (GOLD analysis project Ga0070711, IMG submission 65452) | Corn, switchgrass and miscanthus rhizosphere microbial communities from Kellogg Biological Station, Michigan, USA - LAR L5-3 metaG | ecosystem: Host-associated > Plants > Roots > Rhizosphere ... | reverse complement strand
GAGTGGATCAACAAGCCAGATATCGTGAAAAGCAAGATTTGCCATCTGTTCGGGCGAATCGAGGATCGCCGGTATGCACGGAAAATGCGCCTTACCGAGATCGATTCCGCCACTACGACGGCATTTTACGAAGCATCCCACATCCAGGGCGGGAGGGCTGGTGGTCATCATCTAGCGCTGCTTGATGACGAGCAGATCGTGGCGGCCATGTCGTTCGCTCGAACACGCCCGAGCCAAGGACTTCCAGATGGTTACGAACTGACGCGATTTGCCACCGTGCCTTATATGACAATTGTGGGCGGCGCTTCACGTTTGTTTACACGCTTCATCCGAACCCATCAGCCTTCGAGTGTGGTGAGCTATGCCGATCGCCGATGGAGCGACGGTGGCTTATATCGTACGCTTGGATTCACGTTGGATCATACGAATCCTCCGGGATATAGCTACATCGAAGACCACATGACCCGCCATTTTCGGTTCAATTTCCGTAAGGATATCTTGGAATCGATCCTCGGGGAGACCGAGGAAAGTGAGTGGACGATCATGGAGGCTTTGGGCTATGATCGCATCTGGGACTGCGGGACCTATCGATTTGTTTGGAACAAATCGGCATGAGCCGAACGGCCGCTGTTTGACAATCGAATAGGCTGCGACAAATCCATCCCGTCGATCACCACGTTGCAATGTCCCCAGCCGGCAACGGCTACGAAGAACAGTCCGACCACAAACCACGCGACGGAGCCGATCTCGCGGCTGCGACGAAGACTTCCGACGCCGCCGCTACGGCTGTGACAAAACCATCTGGAAGGCAAATGGCCTAGCCGATATTGGCTATGATCACGTGTAAAGCGTTGTGCGCCAGTCATAAAACTAGCCGCTACGACGACGTGTGGGCTGCGACAACGTTGCGATCTGTGGCTCAACCCAGCCGGTAACGGCTACGAAGAACACCCGACAATGATCTCGCGACCATTAGCCGACTTGGCTATGACGACAACGACATGCGATCGCGGGCGCATCCAAGCCGTGATAAACCACCCAACGATCCGCGCGAATCGTATCAGCCGGTGCGCGGCTGCGACGATGCCGAAACTGATGCCGATACCAATGAGCCGGCCGATCGGCTGTGGCAACAACAAAGATTAGTGGCATAAGCTCGAAAGCGTGGCTGCAAAGCCCGTGGCGATCGGCTTCAGCGCTCGAACATTCCGTCGACCTGCAAGACCTCGAAGGTCTTCGGGTCCGTGAAACCCGCTTCAAGTGAAATGCAGTGATAGCCCCGCGTTTCCAATTCAGCGAATAAATCAGAAAAGCTCGCCCCACCTTCGTAGAGCGGCGTCAGCGACATCTCCAACTGGATCACCTTGACCCGATCGCTGTGCTGGCGAAGGCCAGCCAGCACCTCGCCTTCATATCCCTGTGTATCAATTTTGAGACCGAGACAGGGATCGGTTACTCCGGCGGTATCCAGATAGCTGTCCAGGGTGATCACATCGACCGATTCCTTGCCGACGTAGCCGGAGCGGGTATCAGCGGCGACGTGCCGATCTTTGATGTCCAGAATCGATGAACTTTGGCTGTTGCCGGCGATCTGGATTTCCGTGGTGCCGATCTGGCGGCCAACGGCACAACGCGGGGCCACCAGCCAGTTGCCGTCAACGCTGGCCACATTCCGTAGCTGTCTATGCGCTGCCGACAGCGGCTCAAAGGAAATAATCCGCTTCTGATAGTTGGCGATTCGCATAAATTGGCCGAATTGGCCGACATTAGCACCCACATCAAGTAGGGTGGTGACCTGCTGACGGCCCAGCGCATGGCGTAATCGCACATAATGGTCGCGATGCTGCCCATAGCGCTGCACATCAAATCCAAATTTACGAAACAATCGCAGGATGGCAAACTTCATGGTTACGGCCCAAGTGGTTCAATCGGATGGGGTTTTTAGATTCGATCGAGTCGATGTGTCAAGAGAACTTTTCATCCCGTCGGTCCTGTGGTAGCCTGGGCTGGTTCTTTGACAATTGCATCAGGAAGCTGAATCCTCGGCTGTGACAAATCGGCGCACTTATCGCCGCGCAGCCATAATGGCTATGACTACATCAGCCGGCGCAACCACGGGCACATAACCAGCCGAAGACGGCTATGATGAGCGGTAATTGATGTCAAAGCATCGAATGTAGCTACGGTAACAACGAGGCAATATTATTGAGGGCTGCGAAAAGTATATCCATCTGGCTTGTGCAAGATCACGGCCAGCAGCCGATTGGCTTGAAGAGTACGCGCGCGGCGCCCAATCAGAAGTCTGCCAAGGGCTAAGCCGATTCCTCGGCTGCGATTAAACAGGCGAGAATGCCCTGTCGAGATCAACTCCATCATCGCGTTCGATGGAAGCCAGTGTGCCGGCTGTGATGAAAACTTCTACCATAAGTTTCGCTCAGCCTGTAGTATGGCTGTGACGAAATCACCTGTTAGGTTGTCCAAGAAAAGCTGCGTTGACGGCTTGATAAAAAGATCAGGGACGCTACTGTTCCATGCCGAGAATCAAACACGGAGCCGGTCCCCGGCTCAAACGGAGTGGCAAAGAATGCCAGAGACAAGATGTGCCTGTGGGCAGCCGTTGCACTACACCGATTCCCGAACCAAAGTTCTCGTGGATCGGCTGATCGCGACCAACGGGGAGAATGTGCGGGTCGTGGTCGGTAGGCGGGCGTGGCTGGTGCCGCGCCATTACATCGCACTGCACGGACTGAAGGCGGATGATCTACCGCATCTGGGATTTGTCGAACTGCGAGTCCATCCTGGGCTGCGATGATCAACACGGCATCGATCGATTGCCGCGACAATCCCTTTTCCATCATTCGCGAGTAGGCTAGCCATCCGGCTAAGACAACACCGACGGCTACGATAAAAGCGTGGGGGCCATAAATGGTCGAGACGATAGAGCAGGGCAAGGCTGGCTTGTTTTATCTTACCGACAGCGACGATCGGGCGATCTTCATCGCTGCTCCTAGCGAGCAGCAGGCCAAAAGTCTCGCCGCACAAGGCCGTCTCGCGCTAGCCCGAGGCATTTCCATCCACGGCCATACATTGCACAACTATGGCCGTGGCGGCCGGCTGTTCGTACCCGATCCACAAGGCATGACACCCGAGCAGCGTCAAGAGACGATCGATCGGATGAAGGAGCATCTGATCAAGCACTTCAACCAATGATTCCGAGCCGCCTTGGCTGTGATCATCCCTCGGTGTGTGGACTGTAATGCCGAAGCCGAATCGGCTTTGACAACGTGGCAGAGTCAGGAGGCTACTGGCTGCGACGATGAGCGATATTGCAACTTTGAAAGCCGATAATCGGCTGCGACAATAGCCAGTATTTGAAGAACTCCCGGTATGGGAATGACGACTAGATCATCGTTGCGTTCAGCCAGCCAAACTTCGGCTATGTTAATATGTTAACGCTCGTTTATGTCGGCGCCAGCCGTACAGCCGGTCGCCACGATGAAAGTTACAGGCTACGGTGATACCGATATCAGCCGACAATGGCCCTGGCTACGATAAGATCAAAAGCATACGCATATGCGAGCCTCGCGTGCAGCCATACCGGCTAGGATCACACGAAGCGAATGATCGTTGTCTGCTCGAAGCCAAAAATGGCTATGACAAAATCAAGCAGCCACATTGGCTGTGACGAGCAAATGCGCTTTACGCGTCGGATAAAGCCAACTATGGCTGCGAAAATAAGCGGCCTGCCGCTTTGCGGTCAAGCCACGCTGAGATCAACAAGTCCGACCTCCTCAAGTTGCCAGCCGGTTGCGTATCGGCTACGATAACAGTTCCGTTGTGAGACAAACGATGACTACCACCGTCTTAGCCAAGCCGGACTTACGCGCCAGCAAACCGTCACGCACCACGTTCGTGGATCAACCGCGTCGGCCGATTCGCATCATCCTCGACGCGGTGACTGGCAATTACAATATCGGAGCGCTGTTTCGTCTGTGCGATGCGATGCTGGTCGAGCAGTTGGTAATCTGTGGACCGAGCTTCGAACTTCGCAAGCGCAAAATTACCCAGGCTGCACAGGGCGCGCAGAAATGGGTGCCTTGGCGACATGTTTTAACGGCCGATCTCGCGGTCGTCGAGGCACGGACCAACGGTTATCAAATCGTCGCTGTCGAATTGACCTCGGCCAGCGTCGCACCAGAGCAATTCGTGCCGCAGTTTCCCCTGTGTCTGGTGATCGGCGGCGAACGCTCTGGCGTTTCACCGACGATCATTCGCGAGGCCGATGCCTGTCTGGCGATCGAAATGCATGGCATGGCCAACTCGCTCAACCTCGCCACTGCTACGGCCATCGTGCTGTATGAGTTATGCAAGCACCTTGACGCTTGAAACCTCAGCATTTTATGCTTAGCTCCAGGAAGATCGGCCCGGTGCGATGCAGAGATTTCATCGGAAGCCGAGAGAGGGGGTCGGGGTCACAGCCGATCCCCTCACCACGGCTATGATAACGAACTACGGCCAGCGCCTGTACGACAAGTAAGCCACGACGGCTGCGATGAATAGAGGAACGTGTTGACCTTCGCCCGCCTAGGGCCATGATGGCCGCCCGAGCTTCCGAAAGATTGCTGGTTGGACACCGAGCGGAACGGGGATAGGATGCCATCCTCTATTTGCACGGACCCTCACAATGACGGCTCCGTCCACCGAACGATTCTATACACGGGCACAAAGCGATTTCATCGATTGGTGCCGGTTTCATAATGTACGCCAGCCGGCCTCGCTCGACGTCGTGGCGCAATATCTCGACTTCGTGCTGCAAAACAACGGCGCCCGTGCCGTGCTGGCGCGAGTCTCCGCGATCGGCCAGTTCTACCGCAGCCGAGGTCGGTCGTTCGATACCAAGCATCCGAGCATTCAAGAAGTGTTGATCCGGGCGCGTCAGCACATCCGCGAAACCAGCTAGGGGTTACGTCACTGATAACGAAAATTTACGTTGAATTGGTGCCATATCCCATCATTCGCTGCCAAAAATCGCGGAAAACCAAGGCTCCAATCGGATCAGCAATCAATCGCTACCGAGATAAATTGCGATAAATTTTGCGCGGGCGGGAAGCTGGGCTATTGCCCTTCTGTGACGGTCATGCCCAAGTTCGGGGCGGCAACATAGGAGGGAGTTACGCCGATGGCTTTGGTCCCAGGTCTCAAAGAGGTGGCGTCCGGATCGGGCCACTGGCTACTTGGCATTCCGGTCGAGGACCAGATTGCCATCGACGATCCGAACACTGAGTTCCAATTCCCCACGGTCAAGCTGACCATCGATCTGCGGCCAAACAACGTCTCGGTCGTTACCTTCACCGGACCGCCAGCCCCCAATCCACCGGATTCGATCGGCTTCAATGGTCTGATGGACGTCGATGTGATCAACGACACCGGCGCCACCTTGGCTGGCGTCGATCTCAACTTGAGCATGCTCGATCCCAAGCCGTTCAATCTGGTGCCCGGCGTGGTCGAGTTTGGCCACACCGTCAATGCCAACTACGCCTTCTTCACCGATATCCAGCCCGGTACGTTCAATGGCGATCAGATCGCACTGTTCAGCCCGGACGGCCGGGCGACGAACGTCCTGACTGGCCCAGCCGCGTCGCAAATGGAGGTAATTGGCAATTTTGCCCCAGGGCAAACCCTGACCGGTAATTTCACGCTGCATAACACCGAGTTGGCGACCGGCAACAACAATTTCACGATGCAGGTCAGTGGGTTGCAATCTACGACCATCCCCAGCTTTTTGATCACCGACATGACGACCGGGATCAACAGCAAGCAAGTTGGGGCGCTGTATGACGGGCCGGTGGTCGGCCTGCAATCGGAAATTATTCTCGCCACCGACCACAACATCAACTGTGCTCCGACCGCCGGTAACGTCTTCATCCATACCGGTAGTGGCAACGACGCCATCGATGTCAGCGGCGTGAATGGCAACAACATCCTGGACGGCTCGACTGGGACGAATTTTCTGGTCGGTGGCACCGGACAGGACACGTTTTACGTCGATGATCGCGGGGCCACCTCGGATATTTTTTCCACGGTCAGAAACTTCCATACCGGTGACGATCTGACGGTGTGGGGCATTACCCAGAGCGGAATGACGATCACCCACGGCAACGATGTGCTGCCCACCGCGCCAGGGCTGGATTTCGCAGTCACGGCAGCGGGCAAGCCGAACGCCAACGTCAACCTTCCCGGCTACAGTACCGCCGATCTCACCAATGGGCGGCTGACGGTGAGCTTTGGGCGCACCCAAGACCTGCCCGGCCTAGCCGGCTCCGACTACATGTTGGTGCATGCCAACTGAATCATGGTGGACTAAATATCCGGCTCTGTCGATTTTGAAAGGCGGGAGCAATTCCCGCCTTTCATGTCACGGGGTGGAAACAGAGGAACACCACGATGTCCATCTACTATATTGAAGTCTCTGATCCATTTGGGACGCTGGTCGGGCCTTTCCTCGCCGAAGCGAATGCTGAGTATTACATCAACAATCATACCGGCGTGCAGGGTGGCATCATCGAATTGCCAGACCCTGGTACGGGCGGCATCTTGCCGCCGGACGTTGACCTCAGCCGGCAGTTGACCCCGGAGGATTTCTGGAATGAGCTTTTGGCGGGGCCGCCGGACGATCCCTCGGTTGATCGATTTTTGAGAGCGATTCAGCGAGGAACACCTTGATGTCATTCTTCATTCATTTTCGTCATCCGTTCGAGGCGATGGTCGGACCTTTCATCGCCGATGCAACGGCCCAGCAGTATCTTGCCGAAGACATCACCGACGACCATACGCGAATCACTGCGCGGATCATTAACGTTCAACAACAGATGAAGCCGGAGGAATTCGCGGAGGAGTGCGGCCACGGCCGCCATCACTGGAGTCCAGACGACGATCCAATCGAGAGATTTCGTCGATCTAAACGGCATCACCAATGTTAGGCCACGATAACAGCATCGTGCTTAAATGGTTCTTGGAACCGCGATAACTTCGTTCTGATATCGCCCACGATGGCCCTATAGCCGTTCGGCTGCGACCATAACTGTTGCTAATAGGCTACGCTGAGATGAACATCCGCTCTCCGGGTTGCTAGTCAGCCAGCTAATGGCTATGAAAAAATCAATCGGTGAGGCTGTAGGCCGGGAGCCGGTAGGCTGTGACGAGAACCATGTCCGGTCATACGCCAAATTGGCAGAGCCGATGGACGGCTGCGATGAAACCATAAGGCAAATGCAGGCAGCCGAAATAAGCCGGCCCATCACTGGGCCGGCTGCGCGACACATGGCAATTACCTGTTATCACAGCCGGAAACCGGCTAACCTACTCGCGCTCAATGCGACGCTGTCACCGTAGCCTACTACTGCTTTCGAGGATCATCGGCCGCGTTGATGTAGTCGATGCCCCCCGGTCCGGTAAACTGAATCTGAATGATTGCCGGTTGGCCTCCGGTCCACACGTAGTGGGCGTGCTTGGCCGGATTGGCCAAAAACGTTCCGACGCCAAGCATCGGCCCGGTCTTATCCATCTTCTCGCCCATGCCGAAGCCCATTTCACCGCTGATCACCGTCACGGTCTCGGCATACGGGTGAGTGTGCGGAGGGACATCATAGTTGGCCGGGAACAACACCCGTTGCACGACGGTTTCGCCGGCTTTCGCCGGATCGCCGAGCAAGATGGCGATCTGACCACCCTTCGGAAGGGCCGGATTGGCCACCCAAGTCAGTGACGTGGGTGCCACAGCCTTCACGGCATCCTGCGCCAAGGCTGGCCCGATCAGCGCGATCGTCGCGGCCGTAAGCAGCAGCTTCTTCATAACCTTCCTCCCCTTGCTGGTTACCGGCCCACTGTAGCCGCAAGGCGTCGGCTGATCTACTATTAGATCAGTCGGCGGGTGATCGGCCGCAGCAAATGCCGGTACTTGTATGCGGCATCCGCCAACTTGGGCGAGCGCATCCGAGTCAGAGCCTTGGCGAACATCTGCCGGCGTGGATTGTCCCAGCGGGTGACGACGTAGAGCAGTTCCTCGCGGGTCTCCTCGATCAACTCCCTGTCGTTACCCTTGCGTACCGCCTTCACATACTCGTTCAACGCCTCGACGTAGAAGCGCGGCAACAGCAGGTCGCGTTTGATGAAGCGGGCACGATTCGGATCATCCTGAAAATTGTCCCACAATTTGCGAAAATAAACCGCCCGGCTGCGCCGCATGCGGTAACTGTAGGACGATGATTCCGGATAGATGCGCCACTTCGACAAAGCCTGTTCGATGAACACGTTGGCATAGCCGGCGCGGAACAGGCGCAGGAACAAATCATCGTCTTCGTAGCCGGACAGGCGCTCATCAAAGCCCTGCACCCGATCGAACGCGGCACGCGAGATCAACGAGGCACTGGGCAGCACAAACATGTTCTCGCGCAGACAGACGAACAGGTCAGTCTTCGGATGCGGTGTCGGCAAGGTCCGGAGGAACTTGTGGTGGATCATGTTGCCTTCATCATCCACCTCGTCGAGGTCGCTGTACACCCAGCCCAATTCCCGGCCCGGCTCCGGCTTGCGGAACGGCCTGACCATTTCTTCCAGGTGATGCGGATACCACACGTCATCCTGGTCGAGCAGCGCGATCAAATCGCCTTTCGAGAGGGCGACGCCGAAGTTGCGGGCGCTCGATTGACCACCGTTGATCTTGTTGAGCAGCACGACCTGGGGATTCTGGCGGGCGATCTCCTCGACGATTTTCGGGCCATCGTCGGCCGAACCGTCATTGACCACAATAATTTCCACCGGCGGCAGCGTTTGCGTGAGCACGCTGGTCAGCGACTCGCGGATGAATTTCTGCCCGTTATAGAGCGGAATGACCGCCGAGATCGTCGGCATCGGCCTCAGCTTGATCCGCTTGTTATCCTCGTATTCGTACTCCGGCTCCGGCTTTGGCTCATCCGCGATCGGCGGGACAAGCTGTTTGATCTGTTCGTCCATTTCCACCATCCCCTCTTTCAACCAGCCCATGCGCTGGTCGGCGAATTCTTCGGCACTTAGGTGATCGACGTCACCGCGTTGCAGCCAGACCCAAAATTCCACCGCTGCCTGCGGCTCGATCCGCCCCACCGTCCAGACGATCTGCTTCAACCGGTTGAGTTCGAGGATCATCAATTGAAACGAGGCTGGAATAAACCGCCATTTATGGGCGTCCTCGTAATCGTCGATTTTTTTCTGCAAGATATCGCTGACCGGTCCCCATTCGTGGGCGAAGGTGAACGGTGCCACTTTACCATCGCGCTGCCATGCCCCTTCGCCCCCCTTGAACACGTAGTAGGCGGCATGATCGAACAGGATGCCCCGAGAGTGGCGATCCTGGCCCACCGCGTCGATTGCGTGGCCGGTGGTGGACAGGGGCAGAAAGAAATCGAAGCACAACCGCTTGTCGGGAACCGCCAAGAAGAATTTACCATTGGGTTTCAGCAGCACGGCGGCCGATTGCAAGAAGCTGATGATGTCCGGCACGTGCTCGATCACGTGGCTGGCGATCAGCCCGTCGAATTGGCCGTGCAATACCTTGGGAAAGGAGTCAGACAGGGCGCCCTGGCGCCAGACGATGTCCACTTCCTCGATCACTGAGGCGTCGAAACCCTCGGAGACGAGGCTGCCGGGGGCGTATTTGTCCAGAAGCTCACCTTTTGTTGTGTGATCAACGACGATGGTGTTCCAACCTTCGCTTTTCGGCACGATCGGATTGTACGACGGGCCGATTTCGATCAGCCGCATCGTTTGGTCGAACTGGCTTCGGATGCGTTCATTACGGGTCATCGAACTGGTGTAACACGAGTTCACTCCGCTGGCGAGGCTGGAAAAGGTTGTCATCACGTCGGAGATTTGATATTGCATAGTCGTGACAAGATTGCGGCACAATCGCGTCAAATTGCCTCCACAATGGAGGTGTTATAGTCCCCATCGGAGGTTTCAATCATGCAAAAGACCCTGCTTGCCGTGGTAGCGTTCGGCGGCCTGACCTGGACGGTCGATGCTTCGGCGCTGCCGTCATCCAGCCAACCACAGGTCGAAATGATCACCCCGATCGACTGGTATTGCGGCCCGCACTGCCAACAGCGCCGCTACTATCGGTGGCACCAGCCATACTCAGGTGGGTACTATGGGCATCCCTATGCCGGCGGATATTATGGGCGCCCGTATAACCGGTATGGCTACCGGGGCTACTAGCCGATCAACGGCTCGTTAGTCGCAGCCGTACGCGGCTGTCAAACGCGGTCCTTGACCTTTTATCGCAGCCATGAGCCGGCTGCACCACTGCTGTCGAGCATCTCGTCACAGCCCGCGCCGGCTTCGGCGAACCGAGTAAGTGTTCTCATCACAGCCCCGGAGACAGACCGAAGCCTACCACCATAAATTTATCAGAGCCGAGAACCGGCTGTTGAGAAGGTGCCACATTTCCCCGGTCCGTGACTAGTGGGGCGTTTTGACCTCATACCAGGGTGGCACCACCTCCCCACCGCCATGCACGGCGACGGGCGGATGCCAGGAGCGTATCCCGGTCGCCTTGCGGGTGTGCCAGGAGCCGCGACGAAAGTGGGCGCGCTTGGTGGTGCCCTTGCCGGTGCCAGTGCGGCTCGGAACGCTGGGCGGAGCGGTTAAATCAATGGTGATCACCCGTGGCACGGGCGGCAGATTCATCTTCTCGCGCCGGCCGTTGATCTTGGTTGTCACCTCCGAGCCGGCGATCACCTTGGCGGCATTCCCCATCGATTCATCGCTGCGCGTCATCATCATCTTGTGGGCGTTTGCCATCACAGTGAACATGCGACTCCACAGCGAGCCTTCGACGTTGGTGATGAAATCGGCCGGAAAGCTGCCCCAGGCCGGATCGTACATCGTGGAGATGTCGCCCGAGGCAAAGTCGAAGTAGATATCGAATAGTTGCCGCGCCCAATGCGGCATCAATTCGTTCTTCATGAACGGGATGATGTGCACCTGCTCGTCGTCTTCTTCCATCAGCAGCACATAACTGTGACGCACACGGAAGCGCGGCTTGAGGTGCTGCAAGCCGGAATGCGTACCCGGCAGGCTCATCATAAAGCCGCAGCGCGAATAGGGCAGATGAAACTCCCGCTGGAGCAGGGCGTCGATCGCGGCCCCACCTTCGTCCAATGGCACGTGTTTCCATTCGCCGGTCAGGTGGAACACCGGCACGTTCATGTCGATATCTGGGCGGAACGGCACATATTTGGTGCCACCAGGGATCGCCAGCGGGCGACCGATCAGGCCGATGCGGATATCCTCCACCAGCTTGGCATAGGCGTCCTGGGCGTTGAATTCGGCCATGCCCTGCCTATACCA